>Ga0307419_10001842_pt1 | contig 10847 bp, 6 predicted proteins | sample SalMarWE160230MG_2_FD_202512 | JGI IMG/M metagenome (GOLD analysis project Ga0307419, IMG submission 202512) | Salt marsh sediment microbial communities from the Plum Island Ecosystem LTER, Massachusetts, United States - WE1602-30 | ecosystem: Environmental > Aquatic > Marine > Intertidal zone >... | reverse complement strand
AGTTGAGTAAGATATGGGATACCAATAATTTCTTTATTGCACTTTATGACAGGGAATCTGAAACACTCTCCCTTCCCTTCTTTGCCGATGAAAAAGACAGTTTCCAGGAGATTCCCGTTAAAAAAACAATTACAGGCTGGGTGATAAAGAATGAAAAGCCTGTACTGTTGAAAGAAAACGATCTCAAATTGCTCGAAGAATCAGGAGATATTGAACTTGTTGGCACAGATTGTAAAGTATGGATGGGAGTCCCCCTGAAGGTGGAAAACAGTGTTATTGGTGTAATGTGTCTTCAGGATTATAACAATGAAGATAAATTCTCCCGGGACGACCTGTACGTTCTTGATTTTATTGCAAACCAGATAGCTATTGCCATTCAACGGAAGATAATGCTTGATAACCTTGTAACAGCCCGTGAGAAAGCTGAAGAGGCAGCACAATCCAAGCAGCTTTTCATGTCAACAATGAGCCATGAGATCAGAACACCTCTAAATGAGGTAATTGGAATTACCAACCTTTTACTACAGGGTGAGCCGCGTGAAGATCAGATGGATTATATCAAAACCCTGAGGTTTTCGGGTAATCATCTCCTGACACTTGTAAATGATGTGCTCGATTATAATAAGATGGAATCGGGCAAGATAATCTTTGAAGAGATAGTTTTCAACCTGAACGACTTCATGGAGGAAATTATGAGATCATATTCCTTCAGGGCGAAGACCAAGAACCTTGAATTTGATATCAAAAAAGAGGGAACTCTTCCGGATGAGGTCATCGGCGACCAGATCAGGCTCAACCAGATACTGTCAAACCTTCTTTCAAATGCACTCAAATTTACGAACCAGGGAAGTATAACCATCACTATCAGGGAACTGGAAAGCAAAAACAACCAGGTAAATCTGGAATTTGCCGTAAAGGATACGGGAATAGGTATAACAAAGGAAAAACATGCCAGCATCTTTGAGAGCTACGCGCAGGCATCATCTGACACTACAAGATATTTCGGAGGGACAGGACTCGGCCTTCCCATAGCCAAAAAACTTGTTGAATTAAAGGGTGGTACAATAAAACTGGAGAGTGAACTTGGTGCAGGATCAACCTTTACATTTAACATTATCTTCGGACTATCAGTTAAAGGTGAACATGATAAGGAAGTCGAAACAATAGAAACATACATAGGCCTCGAAGGCAAACGTATTCTTGTAGCTGAAGATAACAAAATTAACTTCTTTGTAGCCAATAAATTCCTGACTGGATGGGGAGCTATAGTGACATTTGCCGAAAACGGACAGATGGCACTTGAACTTCTGGAAAAAGAGGATTTTGACCTGATCCTGATGGACCTGCAAATGCCTGTGATGGATGGGATCGAAGCTACCACGATAATAAGGAAATCACAGGATCCAAAAATAAGGAATATCCCTATAGTCGCTCTGACAGCAGCTATAATGTCGGAGAATCATGATAAGATCGGCGAACTCAATATCAACGACTACATCCTGAAACCGTTCAAACCTCACGATCTTTTCGAAAGAATTAAGAAACATATAAGATAAGGATTCAAAATTCAAGATTCAAGATTCAAGATTCAAGGTATAAAAACCGTGTGCCGTGTGCCGTGTACCTACTTAATACAATATTTGCTTATATAATCGGTGGCTCTTTTATTCCCCAGGTTAAAAGATTCCCTGAAGTCATGACATGCGTCCTCCTTTTTGCCCGAGTTAAGCAGCGCAATGCCTTTATTAAGCCATGCCTCTGAATTTGAAGGATTAAGGTCGAGCGACATGCTATAGTCCTTCATAGCCCATTCCCACGAGCGTGATAACAGGTATGTATCAGCCCTGTCGATATAACATTCCGCGTCGTTCGGATGGTACCGGAGGTTCTCCGAAAAGTATTCAAGGGCCTTCATGTAATCACCTGAAGCAGTTTCGATTTTACCAGCCAGACTCAAAGCTTTTTTGTTCTGAGGATACAGGTTCAGGAATTTCTCTATATCAGCCATCGCCCTGTTTGTTTCTCCTGTTTTGCGGTAACACTCAGCCCTTGAAATATACAAATCAGCATCCGGAATCTCCAGTACAATAAGCTTTGAATATGTAACAGATGCTCCAGCATGATTTGATGCTGCAGTCTGAGCTTTTGCCAGCAACCTTAGATATTTCTCATTATCAGGATGTGAATTTACAATCCCGGTCAGAATTTTTATTGCCTCGACGGGTTTGCCGGCAGAAAGATTAAACAAAGCCCTGGCATAAAGAACCTCCTCATTACCTTTGTATTCACTTTCAAGCTCCGACAATCTGTTAACCGCATCATAATTCATGTTTGCAGAAACATAATATTCAATTTCTGAAACACCTGTTTCAAGACTGGAATACCATTCTTTTTTCCAAAACTGTCGCCATTCCGGACTGTTTTCAATTAGTCCATAGGCAGGATCAAGTAACAAATCCTTTTCCCTTTTCCTGAATGGTGATCTGATATTCCTTTCAAGGTGATACAAGGAAGTACCGGCATCGCCTTTCATTGCATATATCCTTGACAAACCATAATCTCCTGAATATTGTGTCAGGGAATTGGCAGTGTTATAATCACTTATGGCACTTTGAAGGTCTCCCTCCTCAATGTATGTCTTTGCCCGTTCAAGATATAACCTGATATCCTGTTTCTCTTGTATAGCTGACGAGAGCAGCTCAATTGCCTCTGTTGATTTACCGGCTTTGATCAATGCTCCTGAATGAAGGAGAGTCTCATAAACGAGTTGACCATTAATGATACCTGTAAAAAAGCTTGCTGTAATAAAAATTAAAATCTTTTTCATCATTTTATGCCCCAACCTCATTTTGTCTCCTGCGGCCTGACCTTTGCACCCGGCTCCGTAATTACATGGATAAACCCTGACAGATGGAATTGTTCAAGACCTGTGATGCGCCACTCAAAGACATCGCATTGATAAAAATAGACACCGGGTGATACTATCTTGCCTTTATATGTTCCATCCCAGTTGAGTCTGGGCACATCTGTTGAGAATATCAGTAATCCGTTGCGGTTAAAAAGTTTAAAATCGACCTTTTCAACAAGGGCGGAAGTCTTGGCCAGTAATATATCGTTAATTCCGTCTCCATTGGGTGTAAAAACATTCGGTATCTCGTAGAAGTTACAGGAGTCTATACATACCATTACGGATTTATCGCCTTCGTTACCTAACAGATCAAATGCCGAAACAGCATAACAACCCGACAATATCTCACCCGGATAGTGCCTGTAAAGGAAGGTATTCTTATCATTAATGGTTTCAATAAGTGCGAGATCCTCATTATATTTCATCTTATAATAAATCTTGTAACCGGCTACATCTTCAAAGCATTCAGGATCAATGATCTTCCATGTTACGTTATTATAAAGAGAGTCGCACTGGCTTGTGACATTTATTACCGGTGCACATGGAGGTTCATTATCGACAGGTATGACACAGGTTATTTCCGAAAGGTTAATAAGATTTTTAGGCATGTTATCTGCCACATAACCACCTGTTGATCTTATGTAATAACAATATTCTTTCTCATTCTCAAGACCATAATCAATGTAATTCAGCTGATTAGTTGTGCCTGCCGAATCAAATTCCATAGTGACATCATTAAGCCTGAAGAAATCATATTGTGTATTTATCCATGGTACGTTCCTGTTGATGTCGAACCTGGCTTTACGGTCACCAGGTCTTACCTCAAGAAAGAGAGATGATGCAATGCCCGGGTCGCCTATCAGGAATTCCGGGCCCGGGGGCCTGTTCCAGAGCTCTATTTTATATATAAAGCCGTATGACTGTGTATTTAACAGAGTATCAATGAACACCGTATCATTCAGGTCGGTTGTCGCGATGGTACTGATCATCGAATAGTCGCTTGAGGTGATCCCCTGCGCCCTGTAAATGAGGTATTCATATGGCCCGGGGGCAGGAATGGTATCAAGCCCATCAGGTTTTTTCCAGGCGACATAGACAGATCCGTTAACCGGGTCTGTATTTCTTATGCTGACATTTGTTATTAACGGAACACCTGATACCAGAGTTGATGTAATTTCGTTAGAGGCTTTGCTTTCGGTTCCGTTTTTATAGACAGCAACAATTCTGTATGTATATTCCGTCCCGAACATAAGTCCTTCACCGCCATTTGTATCGATATATGAAAGGGTATCACTGCCATCAACATACCCCACTTTAACGAATCCCGTCCATGATGGTATTCCGGCGGTACATGAATCGGGACTGAATGTTGAGGCACCCTCTCTTCTGTATATAGCAAATCCGGCAATGGCATCAGTACCATAATGTAACCACATCAGCCTTATAAATTTACCCTCTGGTATGGCATTAACAAGTACCGGAGATGGTCCCAGAACCTTTATGGTCATGTTGTCAATATCTGAGAGCATCAGTTCTTCATTATTATCATCTGCCTTAAAAATAATATTATAGGGCTGCCCTCTTACAACCTCATGGCATGGCACCCACCAGAACCTTGAAGAAGACGAGCCGGGAATTGACTCAATGTTAGTATAAATAGCCGGACATGATGTAAAACCAAAAATACCTGATGTTGCCCTGAGTGTTATGGAATCATTATCGGGATCTGTGGCTGAAAAGACAAAATCAACAGTATCGCCCACCTCCACGCATATATTTGCTATGGTATCGTTCACCGGAGGTTTATTATCAGTGACGTAAACCTCTATCTGCATATCCCGTACCACTACCCCGATCTTTTTGCCGTTTCTCCATTCCTGTATCTCCATGGCTACATTATATTTACCTGTATCGGCCGGAGTATTCCATATCAGGTCACCGGTTATTGAATCAACGCGCAGGTAATGAGTTGCAGGAGGAAGAGTATAGTTTTCAATAGGTTTTCCATCTTCACGGGTACATACCGTAAGCTGGTATGACAGGCTGTCGCCATCAGGATCAAAGGCAGCGGGGTTATGAATGAAGATATACCCCAGGGCAGCTTTATCGTATGGTGGATTCAGGAGAACAGGAGTACTGTCGAATCCCATGGAGGGATTTACTGAAACGATTGTGGCAATAGAAAAAACCACATTGACGGAATTGGGAATATTCTTTATCCCTAAGTTCCTGTTTGGATCCTGTACCACTACTCTATATACTCCGGGACCAGGAAATGTATGGTTTATTTTATAGACATTTCTCCGGTAGTAATTGGGAAGCGTCACCTTTTCTATTCTCTGAGCTGTAGAGATTGAATTATCGCCCCAGTTGACATCAAGTTCCGGTCTGTCAGCAAAACTAAGGGTATAGGTAAATGTCGTAACTGTAAATTCATAGGTCAGATCCGATATCTGAACATAGGTTATCTCACCTGCCCTGTTATGTGTTGCAGAAAGAACAAGAAAATTGAATGCTAAAACCGCCAGGATAATTGATCTTCTCATTTTTTCTTACTTCCTCCTTATGATTAATTCAGTTTGAATGTCTCTTCTGTTTTAAGGGGGGTCAGCATTACTCCCTCTTCAAAATCGTTAATCCTGATTATGGTCATATTTGCCTGATCGCTGTATAAACCGGTCATAATCAGGTTCCTCACCGTAATTAATCTTGGCTTATTATCCGATCTGTACAGGAGATTCATACTTATCTCGTTATTTTCCAGTGTCAGACTTAATAACTGCCCTGTCAGCCGTTTATTGTTTATAAATATATTAACTTTCTCGTCCAGGTAATTGTTCATCAGATCAGTCGGGAAAGAGTTCTCAAGTTGTTTGGCAACGGCTGGCAATTTCCTGCCGGATAAAGAATAATCAAGGAGGAAATCATCATAGTACATCCTTACAAAAACCTTGAGTGAGTCGGTATTTGTGACATGATCAATACTGGTAAGGGTAACATGTACGGGATGCAAGACAAACCAAACCGATAGTGCCAGTATTTTCAACATTTTTTCTCAGGTTCAGGAAATAATAAAACTACAAAAATCAAGCCATTTACTAATCTTCCTGGATGCTAACCCGGTCTTTCAGATATTGAACTGTGCCGACCTCAATGAACGAGAAACCCGATCCTCCAGAAAAATTACCTGCAAGCACCACAACCAGGTCATCATCTCTAAGATCATGTGCCGTTATGAGGTTTTTAAGCGCGATATGGATAAATTCATCAACTGATTTTCTTCTTTCCTGGTAACTGGGATAAACACCATAGGAGAGGGCCAGTTCTCTCATTGTCCGGGTAGTGTAACATTGTGCTAAAATATGGTTGAATCCCCTGTTAGAGGCCATATCCCTTATGGTTCTTCCGCCTCTCGTATCGGCAATTATTGCTTTTGCATTTACCCGCAGTGATGTCTCAACCGCAACCTTGGCCAGGTGGGATGACACCTCGCCAGTTACATTCAGGTATGGTGTATTAAGGTATTTTTCCTTGTTTCTCTCAACCTCCATAGCCACTTTGGTCATCGTCTTAACAGACTCTACAGGATATTTGCCGGCTGCAGTCTCACCGCTGAGCATCACGGCATCAGTCTGTGAGTATATGGCGCTTGCTATATCGCTTACCTCTGCCCTGGTCGGACGCGGATTGGTAATCATCGAATGAAGCATCTGTGTTGCAACGATAACAGGTTTTCTCAGGTAGATACATCTTGAAATTATCATCCTCTGAATAGACGGAATCCTTTCATAGGGTATCTCAATGGCCAGGTCCCCTCTTGCAACCATTATGCCATACACCACTTCCAGTATCTCTCCTAAATTTTCGACGCCATCCTCATTTTCTATCTTGGCAATGATCTTAATCTCACTTTTATGTTTATCTATTTCAGCCTGAATATCAAGCACATCCTGCTTTGATCTTACAAACGAATGTGCAATGAAGTCAATATCATTCTCAGCTGCCATCTTTATGAATGCCCGGTCCCTGTCAGTAACCGACGGCAGACAAACCTTAACACCCGGCACGTTTACGCTTTTTCTTGATCCTATTATGCCATCATTATCTGCCCTGCATATGATAGAATCACCCTCTTTTTTGAGCGCCTTCAGCTCAAGATCACCGTCACTAATCATCACCATGGAGCCGGGGGGCACATCCTGAGCAAATGATTTCAGGCTTACATACAGTTCTTTTCCTGATGATATTTTTTCAGGATCACCGGTTATTTTTACAGAATCTCCTTTTTTTATCTCAATTGGAGCCTCGCAAGCTGTGGTACGAATCTCGGGCCCCTTTGTGTCTATCATTATGGCGATCCTGTCAGAAACCATGCGCGTGTTATTTATTATGCGTAAAGCTCCTTCAATATCAAGGTGTGCAGAGTTGATCCTGATGACATCCATGCCGGCTTCATAAAGATCTTTTATAAATCCCGGTTCACAATTCTTATCCGAGATTGTAGCAACAATTTTTGTCCTCTTTTTGTCCATTACTTATATGTCTGTTTTTGCTGAGTTTATTAAAAGAGCTTCTACTGCAAGCCTGTAGCTGTCGAGTCCGAAGCCTGAGATAGTGCCTGTACAATTATGTGCAATGAGACTTGTATGACGGAAATCCTCACGGGCAGCTATATTTGTTATATGAACCTCAACAACAGGTGACTTTACCGATGTGATAGCATCAGCAATGGCAACGGAAGTATGAGTGTAACCTCCGGCATTGAGAATAATACCATCGGATGAAAAGCCTCTCTTCTGGATCTCGTTTATAAGCTCACCCTCAACATTTGACTGGAAATACTCAAAAATAATGTCAGGATAGAGCAACCGCAGCGACTTCAGGTAATCATCAAAAGATACCGTCCCATACTTGTCAGGTTCCCGTTCTCCAAGAAGATTGAGGTTTGGTCCGTTTATGATACTGATCTTCATTTCACTTGATTTTTACAGTTGTAAAAATAGACAAAATAATTATGCATGCGAAATTAACAAGGTAACCTACCTTTGTGTTACTTTGTGAAAACTTGTAAGTATTATGAGTCTCTCCTGGAAGCAGGCAATAAAGGATTTTGAAACATATCTCAGGCTCGAGAAATCGTTGTCGGAGAACAGTATTGATGCCTACATCAACGATGTCTTCAAGCTTGAGAGATTTTTCGAAGAAACAAAGGGAGATACTCTTCCTGTTAATGTGAAATACTCCGATCTGAAAGAATTCCTTGTCTGGTTCAATATTGAGAACCAGAATGCAAGAACACAATCAAGGGTACTATCGGGAATAAGGTCATTTTTCAGGTTTTTACTTATTGAAGGGGAGATAAAGGAGAATCCGGCATCACTTATCGAATCCCCCAAAATTGGACTCAAACTGCCTGAAGTGCTTTCGGTTGACGAAATTGACAGGATGATTGGCACAATTGATCTAAGCAAACCGGAGGGACACAGAAACAAGGCGATCATTGAAACTCTTTATGGTTGCGGACTGCGAGTATCAGAACTTGTAAACCTGAGGCTTACAGACATACACTATGCTGAAGGATTTATCATGGTGACCGGTAAGGGAAACAAGCAAAGACTTGTGCCGGTAGGCAATAAAGCTCTTAAGGAAATTGACATTTATAAAACAGACAGGGCAAAGCTGCCTGTAATACATGACGGAAATATACTGTTTTTAAACCGCAGGGGACGAAAGCTGACAAGAGCAATGATATTCACAATAATAAAGGATCTTGCCCTGAAGGCTGACATCCGGAAAAAGATCAGTCCACATACATTTCGCCATTCATTTGCGACTCATCTCATTGAAGGCGGAGCCGACCTCAGGGCAGTACAGGAGATGCTTGGACACGAGTCAATTTTAACCACTGAAATTTATACACATATCGACAGAAGCTTCCTTCGTGATACGCTGATAATGTTTCATCCCAGGGCGTGACTATCCCTGTTTTCTTAATTTCAAAAATCAAATTTTTAATATTACCTTTGCGATTCATTTCGAAAATAAATATTAATTATTCAAACTTTAATAACTATGTCAAAACTTAAAAGAGTTTACTCCTTTGGAAATAAAACTGCAGAGGGTAAAGCAGATATGAAGAACCTTCTCGGAGGTAAAGGGGCCAACCTTGCAGAAATGAGCCTGTTGGGACTACCGGTTCCGGCGGGTTTCACAATTACCACCGAAGCCTGTACTGAGTATTATGACAATAACTGTACACTTCATCCCGAGCTTATGCCGGAAGTATGGGACGCTATGAAGCTGACTGAAAAGACAATGAACATGAAATACGGCGACCCTGAAAATGCTCTTCTTGTTTCATGCCGGTCAGGTGCCCGCAAGTCAATGCCGGGAATGATGGATACTGTACTTAATATAGGTCTTTGTTCGGCAACAATACCAGGTTTTCTTAAAAAGACCAATAATCCAAGATTTGTATGGGATTCATACCGTCGTCTTATAATGATGTATGCTGATGTGGTTATGGAAAAAGCTGAAGATATTGATCTTGGTGAGGGCAGAGGAATACGTAAGCAGCTTGATGAACTGCTTGATGAATTCAAAAAACAAAAAGGATATAATTTAGATACTGAAATAACCGCTGATGAGCTGAAATTCATCGCTGAAGAATTCAAGAAAAAGATTATTGAGGTTCTTGGCAAACCATTTCCTGATGATGCAAAAGAACAGCTCGAAGGAAGTATAAAGGCTGTATTTAAAAGCTGGAACGGTAAAAAAGCTGTTTCGTACCGCAGAATAGAAAGTATTCCTGATGAATGGGGTACAGCTGTTAATGTACAGACAATGGTATTCGGAAATATGGGTGATACATCTGCTACCGGTGTTGCATTTACCCGTAATCCTGCGACCGGAGAAAACCTTTTCTATGGAGAATGGCTTGTAAATGCCCAGGGTGAGGATGTTGTGGCAGGTATACGGACTCCGAACCCCCTGAACGATGAAACAAAAAATGAACAGAACCGCCATCTCCACAGCATGGAGGAGGCTATGCCACAAACATATAAAGAACTATGCGACATTCGAAATATTCTGGAAAAATCGTTCCGCGACATGCAGGATATAGAATTCACTATTCAGGAGGGCGTTCTTTATATGCTGCAGTGCCGTACCGGTAAAAGAACAGGTACTGCTGCCCTTAATATGGCTATGGACATGCTTCAGGAAAATCTTATTGATGAAAAAATGGCCGTGATGCGGGTTGATCCGGCCCAGCTTGATGAGCTTCTCCACCCAATCTGCGATCCTGCAGTAGAGAGTAAAGTAAAACCTGTTGTCAAAGGTCTGCCCGCAGGGCCGGGAGCTGCTGTCGGCAAGGTGATTTTTACAGCTGAAGATGCAGTGTTATGGTACCGTAAAGGTGAAAAGGTCATACTCCTTCGTGAAGAGACCAACCCTGAGGATGTTGAAGGAATGCGTGCTGCCGAAGGTATTCTAACAGCCCGCGGCGGAATGACATCACACGCAGCTCTGGTTGCCCGCGGATGGGGAAAATGCTGCATCGTGGGAGCAGGAGCACTTAATGTCAATTCAAAAACAAAGACAGCAAAAATTGCCGGATCGGATATAGTTATTAAAGAGGGAGATATTATTACACTTAACGGAACAAAGGGAAATGTCTATACAGGAGAATTAACCTTGATGGATGCTACAGAAAACCCGAGATTTCAGGAATTCATGACTATTGTTGATAGATACCGCACAATGGGTGTCCGCACTAATGCTGACACTCCCGAGGATGCAAAAGTTTCGCGTGATTTTGGCGCTGAAGGTATAGGACTTTTCCGCACAGAGCATATGTTCTATGGAAAAGGTTCAGAAGAACCCCTGTTCCTTCTTCGTAAGATGATCCTCAGTGCAAACGTAACAGAACGACGTAATG
>Ga0307419_10001840_pt1 | contig 10852 bp, 4 predicted proteins | sample SalMarWE160230MG_2_FD_202512 | JGI IMG/M metagenome (GOLD analysis project Ga0307419, IMG submission 202512) | Salt marsh sediment microbial communities from the Plum Island Ecosystem LTER, Massachusetts, United States - WE1602-30 | ecosystem: Environmental > Aquatic > Marine > Intertidal zone >... | reverse complement strand
GATTTCTGCACCGAATCGAAGCTTCCCGCCGGCAAGAGTTATCAATTCCTGCCGTAAAATATCTTCAGTCTCAGCGGTGAAAGTATTCCCCATCGATTCCAGTAGTTGATTTTTATCCTTTGCCTCAAAAGTGGTCAGGGACTGCTGGTTTACCTCAAGCACCCTGACTAATTGAAAACAATTCGAAACTTCCCCGGTATTCTCAGTAAAATATGCATCAAAATCCTCGATACCCTGTTCCTTGAGCTGAACCAGGTATTCTTTAAGGGCCGAAAAGTCTTCTTCCCAGAGAGATACCGGTGAATCCTCAAAGAGGGCCCGGAAGCGGAACTCGTTCTCCTCAGATTTTTTCCTGGCCTGCTGGGCTTCTTCCATCAAATTTTGAGCAGTCAGCTGGGCTTCCTTTAATTCCCGGGTCCGATCCGCAACTCTGGCTTCCAGCTCATCGTTAAAGAGTTCCAACTCCTGCAGCATGCGAACATTCTCGGAAATTGAGCCTGAAAGACTTTCGCGCATGTGATTAAAACTATCTGCCAGATCACCCAGCTCATCCCGAGAATTAACAATCACTTCATAATCCAGATTTCCCTGACCTACTTCCAGGGCTCCCCGGGTCAGGGCTTTTAGAGGCCTGGTTATGCTCCGGGAGAAAAGAAAACCTGTAATCGTACCCAGTATCAGGATACCAACGCCAATTAAAATTGTGGCTTCCGTCAAATTAGCAAGCAGGATAAAAGCTTCTGATTGATCCTGCTCTGTGATCAGGCACATCTCCCATTCCGGAATCCAGCGGTAAGAGCCAACCACGGGTTCTCCCCGGTAGTTATCATACATCGCGGATCCATTCTCTCCCTGCAGGCAATTTTCCGCAGCTGTTGTGAATACAAATGCCTTGTGAGCGGATGTGGGGGAAAGACGGTTTTCCGTGATCATTAAGTTAGAGCTGTCAATCAAATAGGATTCCTGGGTTTGAGTGAATTCCCGATCCTGAACCATAATAACGGAGATTTCATCAACATCCACATGTCCAACCAGAACAGCAATTACCTTTCCCCCTGCATCCCTGACAGGAGTGCTGACATGCTGAACAGGCTGATTGGATTCCTGGTCATATTCAGGCTTCGCGAAATGGGTTCCCGACAAACCTTCTAAAAAGAATTGTTTGCTTTCACGGAATTTCCCCTCAAGATCTTCCCGCGTACTCAGGATGATCTTACCGTTCTCGGCATTTATTAGAGAGACCACTTCGTAACCGCCATTGGTTTTCAGCGTTGGAATAAGATGATCCTGGAGCAGCTGATCCCGCAGCTCCTGGAAGCGAGTATCCGTCCGATCCAGATCGATGATTTCTGCACTATACTCCCGCACCAGGGGCCGCTGGGCCAAAGCTTCAAGTTGTTCCATATTCGAAACTATCCAGCGCTCTAATTCCGCTTCCTTTAGAAGATTAATATTAGTCAGGCGGTTTTCGGCACTTGCATGCAGGGCATCGGATGCCAGATCATGGATCAGGTAGCTTGTGCCGCCGGCCAGCAGGAAGGTCAGGATCAAGAACATCCCAACCAGGCGAGTGCCCAGGGTTCTACTTATTGACTTCAACCAATTCATTCTGTCTCCATCTCTGAGGTGCGATTGTTACAAGTCTCCAGATTCAGGCAGCGAATTACTCTGTGTCCGAGTAGATTTTTTCCAGGAATTGGGTCGCCAGCATTTCGCTGATCTGCACCGTATCATCCAAAAGACCCTGATGAACCAGGGTATCTTGCATTTGCTGCCAGGTGTTGGGGTCTATCCAGCCAATTGGATCACTACCGGTATACACCAGGGGCAGGCTGGATTCAAGCATCTGTCTCTGTAAATCGGGATCAGCTTCCAGGGCATACAGCAGGGTAGCATCCACGCCTGCTTGTTGATTTTCAATCGCTTCGCGCCAGCCTCTCAAAGTAGCCCGCAGAAAGCGATCCAGGATGTCCTGGTTCTCTTTCAAATAATCTTCACTGCTGAACAGCGTATCTGAGTAAAAATGAACCCCATAATCATCAGGCCAGATCAGGGAAAGGTTGTATCCCTGCTGAGCCATTCGCAGTAAACCGCCCGTAGAATACGCTTCCGTAATATCAACTTCGCCGGAAAAAAAATCGGTGTAATCATAAGCGTAGGGTTTGAATTCAATTTGGTCCTGATCCAGACCCAGGTATTCGAGTATGGCATTAAACTGGATGATCCCATCAGGAGCCAGGGATGCTGATCGACCCATGAAATCGGCCGGAGTCTTGATTCCAGATCCAGACAGAGCAACAAATACCAACGGATTAAGTTGGTAGATTACTGCCAGGGCAACCAGGGGCTGTCCCTGGCTGCGCCGAATGATTAAATCTTCAGGGGCATAGATACCCACGTCAGCTTTTCCAGTTAATACCTGCTCAATTGGGTCGATTTCCGCCCCCCCCTCCACGAATGTGACCTCAAGGTTTTCAGCGGCATAATATCCATTTTCCTGAGCCAGGTAATACCCCGCAAACTGGGCTTGATGAATCCATTTTAATTGCAGCGTGACCTGATCCAGCGGTTCTGCCTGCTGGCAGGAAGCCGGCAGCAGAATAATGATGAGGCTGAACACGCTTAGCACTATCATTCTTTTGGTAATCACAAATTTCTCCAGGTGATTTCGATGCTTCTCTTTGTTTATCCAGGATCAGGAATTGGATTGGATCAATTTTATAAAGGCATCCACCACCCTGGGATCAAAATGTTTCCCTGCTTCAGTTTTAATATGATCCAGCACTTTGGTCCGAGACCAGGCTTTTCGATAGGGCCGGTCTGACATCAAAGCGTCCCAGACGTCGATCACGGCAAAGATTCTGGCCTCCAGGGGGATTTCCTCACCTGTTAAACCTTCGGGGTAGCCTGTACCATCATATCGTTCATGGTGGTAGTGCGGGATTGGCATAGCTTGTTGAAGGTACTGAATTGGCTTAAGCCATTTTAAGGCGTAGAGGGGGTGTTGGCGCATTAACTCCCATTCCTCTTCTGTCAACTTGCCCGACTTTTGCAGGATGCTGTCGGGCACACCCATTTTTCCGATATCGTGCAGGAGAGCTCCCCGGCGGATATGGATCCATTTCTCTTCCGGAAGTTCCATCACCTTGACCAGATCCATCGTCAGGTCAACTACCCGGCGGCTGTGGCCTTCGGTTTCATGGTCGCGCAGTTCCAGAGCACCGGCCCAGCCTTCCAGGGTTGTATCATAGGCCTGGGATAATTCCAGGTTTGCTTTTTGGAGATCGCTGAACAACTGGGAGTTGTTTATGGCAATTGCCGTCTGGGTCCCGACGGTTTCAGCGTATTTCTTCCATTCCGGTATAAAATCGATCGTCTCACGGCGGAAAAGCTCCATCACACCAATGATTTTCCCTTTGGCTATCAGGGGGATGCCAAAATAGCTCACAAATCTTTCTCTCGTAAGCAGCTCTTTCCGGTCCAAAACAAAATCACTGGATCCCAAATCCAGAATCTCCTGAGAGGACCTTTGATTGATCAATTGTCCCAAGATTCCTGTCACAGGAAAATAGCTCTCTCTGGCATTGTTCGAAAAATTAAAACCCTGTTTGGCAATGACCTGAAATTGAAAACTGGCCGGATCATAGAGCAAGATATTCACAGCGTCGATCTTTAACCGATCTTTGACTTCCGCAGTGATCACTGACAGGGTCAGCTGAATGTCGAGACTGCCCGTGATAGCATAATCGATCTGGCGGAGGGATTCCAGGAAATCCAGCTGCTCTTTCTGGAGGCGGTATAGTTCAGCATTTTCTAGAGCCGTGGCGATCTGATTGCTCAGGGCATCCATGATCTGGATATGGGTCTCAGTAAACGCATTGGGGAAATCTTGATCCAGATTGATGAATCCGATCACCTCTTCCCCTTTGTAAATAGGAATTCCCAAATAGGAACGAATCCAGGCGGTTTCAGGGAGAACAACCCAACCTGGGTGCAATTCAGTATCTGCAATCAAAAAAGGTTTATTGTTATCCACAAGCTGCTGGAATGATGGCAGGTCTGATCCACCTTTCAATGAGACTGAAAAGTTCTCGATCCATTCTCCAAGGCCGAGGGCTTCGTACCCTTTATGGCGGATGACATTGGCATTACCATTCTGGCGTAAGTACAGGGCGGCAGTTTTATAAGGAACCAGCATGGCGATCTTCTCCAGGATCTGGTCCAGGACCTGATTGATCTCCAGGCTGCTATTCAATGCCAGGGCAATATCTGACAGGGCTTCTGCAATCTGCCTCTGCTCCCGTTCTTTTTTATTGGCCCGGATCTGGTTCAGAGCAGTACCCAGCTGACCGGCTATGGTCTCCAGCAATCGGGCATCATCCTTCTGGAAGGTCCCTGGTTCCGTGCTTTCGGCATTGATAACACCGATCAGCTTGTTGTCCACTATCAGGGGGACAGCTAATTCGGACCGAATATTCGGAGTAGATGGTAAATAATCCTCCTCCTGGGAGATATCTGAGATGATAACGGTGCTGTTGGATTTTACAACCCGGCCGACTACACCTTTGTGAATGCTGAATGATTTTCCAAACCATACTTCGGAAACCCCCAGATAGGACGGATGAAGAAATAAATCTTCCCCTTTCTCAGATAATAATAAAACTCCAAAATGAGAGGAATAGATCATCTCCTGGCCAATACGCGTCACACGGGTGATGAGCTCATCTTCGTCAGTCTCTTCAATGCCGGCCAGGGCGATTTGATTTAGAGCAGTAACCTCAGCCAGGCGCCTCTGAAGGGTTTTCTGGCTCTGTTTGTATAAGGTGATATCCTCTTTGATGGCTATATAATGACTGATCTTTTCGTTATTACCCCGTATAGGCGTGATCGTCATCCTTTCAATGTAGGAAGTGCCATTTTTACGCAGATTGGTTAACTCTCCCTGCCATACCCGGCCGGAAGATATGGATTCCCACATCGATTGATAAAAATCATTGTCATGCTTTCCAGATTTTAAAATCCGGGTAGACTTACCAATTACATCATCTTTTTGATAACCAGTCAGGTCACAAAATGCCTGGTTGTTCCAGAGAATTATTCCTTCCGTATCAGTGATTACAATAGCATTGGCAGTCGCTTCCAGGGCTGAAGACTGCAAATGAAGCTGGCGTTGAGATTCTATCTGGAGGGAGATGTCTTCCACAGTTCCTGTCAAGATGGTTTGCCCTTCAAATGCTGTTAGCGTGATACCCAAACGTATTGAGATTATTTCACCGGACCGGGTATATAACAAGGTGAGCCCCCCCTTGAGCTGCTGTTCTCCGGTGAATAATCTGGTGATGAATTCCGGTTCCAAATGGAGGTGTTCGACCAGGAAATTGGCACCTGATACTTGGGACATGGAGTCGTATCCCAGCATATCCATCATCCCCCGGTTGGCAAAGGTCAGGATGCCCTCTCTATCCGTGCGGAATATGCCGATCTTAACATGGTCAAATATGCTCTTCAGGATCAGCTCCGAGTGCTGGATCTCCCCCAGGAACTCCTGGTTTTGCTGGTGCAGGGCATGCCGTTCCATCGAATAGTGAAGGGCTCTTTCCAGAACAACATCATCAAACAATCCCTTAACCAGGTAATCCTGAGCCCCGCCTTGAATTGCGGTTAATGCCAACTCGCTGTCATCTTGGCCGGTGAAGACCACGATGGGTATCAGGGGAAAGAGCTTGCTGACCTTTTTCAGCGTATCGATACCTTGAGAATCCGGCAGGGAAAGATCTAGAAGTATGATAGAAAAATCTTTCCTTTCATCCAAGTCTTTAATTTCAGATAAGCGTTCGATCCTGGTGATATGGATCTCTCTTTTGGAATCCGTCAGGAATTCCTTTACCAGCCGTGCATCACCCGGGTTGTCCTCTATCAGCAGCAAATTCATGCGATCCAGGATAAAGGGAGGTTTCTCTATAAAGGGAACTCCATTTATTGGGTCAGGAAGTGGGAAAACTTCTGTTTTCCCTTTCTGAGTGTACATGGCCCGATCAGCTTGCTGGAGCAATAGATCCAGGTCTTGAGTCTCTCCTGCACTCCAAACTGCAGTCCCAATACTTAAGGACAGATCAAAGGGCAGGTTTTGTTCGATTTTTACCTGATCGATGGTTTCCATTAAACGCTGACAGATCATTTCCTGCTGATCCGGATCGCTGTCAATGGCCAGGACAGCAAATTCGTCTCCTCCCATCCTGGCGATCAGATCCGATTCCCGGAAATTTAATTGCAGGACCCTGGCGGCAGCCTGGATGGCCAGATCTCCTTTTTTATGACCCAGGCTGTCATTGATGCCCTTCATATGATCAATGTCAATGAAAAATAAGGTCATCGGGTTCAGGGAGCGTTTGGCCAATTTGATCTGCTGTTCAGCCATGGTAAGAAACCCCTGACGATTCAATAGACCCGATAACTCATCGGTGATTGATAATGACTGCAGCTGCTGTTTCAAACGGGAGCGTTCGATGGCATACTGGAATGCCCGGGAAAGCAGGGAGGGAGTGAGCTGGTCTTTATTTAGATAGTCTTCGGCCCCATCCTGGACTGCGGCCAGGGCCTGGTCAGCTCTGCCAGAGAGGATTACTATCGGCGTGTGTTTGGCACTCGATCGGATCTCTTGGAAGGTATGGATGCCCTCGCTGTCGGGTAAATTAAGATCCAGCACAATCAAATCAAACTGAGTCTTGGCTGCCTTCTTTTTTCCCCCAGCCATGTCATGGGCTTCTTCCACCTTCCAGCTGACCGTATTTGATTCCTCAAGCATCTCACGACAGAGTCGGATATCACCAGGATTATCATCAACAATCAGTATTTTAAGGTTAGATTTTTTCATCATGATTTAAGAGGTATAAAATATATTTCTCCATTGAACATAACATCCATAAGGAGTTCAGTTCACATCCGGCAGGTTGGCTTCGGAAAACCAAAACCTTAATATCTTCTGGACAACGCCCATATAATCATCAAAATCCGCCGGTTTGGAAATATAACAACTGGCATAATTCTCGTAGCTGTCATAAATATCCTTCTCAGCCTCTGAGGATGAAAAAATGACCACCGGCGTATTGCGGGTTATTGGATTTGCTTTCAAAATTCCCAGCATCTCTCTTCCATTGATTCGAGGCAAATTCAAGTCGAGTAATATTAAGTCGGGCTTGTTTCCCGGGACAGAATTCTCTGTTAACCCGAGCTGTTTCAGGGCATTTTCTCCATTCTTGAATACCTGTAAATTTACCGCTAAATCACATTCCGCGATAGATTCTTCAACCAGGCGAATATCGCCAGGATTATCTTCTATCAGAAACAAATTCCACTCTTTTTTAACCATTTAAACTTCCGGGCTCAATACTTCCAGAAAATATATTCTGAATACTTGGAATAAGGTCGGTATACATCTGACGTTTGATCACATAACCATCTGCTCCAGCTTCCCGGGCCTGTTCAATGTATTGTTGATCCTCCTGGATGGTGAGCACCACTACCCGGATATCAGGAAATTGGTTTTTTATTTGTTTTGTTACATCGATCCCACTCCTGCCCGGAAGATGAAAGTCCATTAAGACCAGCTCAGGGCGTGGTTTCGCAGCCAGGAGTTCCAGGGCTTGTTCTCCAGAGCAGGCCTCCTGAATCGACAATTCCGGGAATTCTCCGACTAACCATTCACGAAGTGTGAGCCGAATGATGCCGTGATCGTCTGTAATTAAAATCGACCTGGGAAAATTAGTATTTGTATCCATTGGTATGCTCTATCTTTTTTAGAATCCTGAGTTTGATGCCTGAATTGTATATCTGATGGGCAGTCCTGTATGTCAACAAGCTTGGATACTTTCTGTCATAGAACTACCAGTTGAAATTTCTCCTTTAAAATCTCAAGCTGATGACCAAAGGGGGTTTTCCCTTTCCCGCAGGTAATCAACCGGCCAGAGCATATCCCATCTTCACTCTCAGCACCCGGAGTTCAGATCAGCTTCCATTAATCATCCCCTCGGCATTGGTCTTGAGCTAAAGGAGCAAACTGTTATCCAGCTGGAATCAAATTTGCCTTATGATTCCCGGGGATCATCCTGCCAGCGCATCAGGCTCAGGTGTTTAAGGTATTGCTGATCATTCAGGCCGTTCAATTTCGGATTCAGAACGGAAATTTTCCAGGTAGTCTCCTTTTGTGAGGACACTGGGGTCTCTCTATCCCGTCCAAAGTCTGTCAGTAGAGTTTATCTGAAGCTTGAGATTTGCAACCTCCAGTTTTGTTAGCTGCGGATCCCAAACCCGAAAGTGTTCCTTCATCCGTTATAATAAGGATACCCACTAAAGCAGGTCTTGGAGATCATTTTCGATAGACCTGAACCCTGCACAAGGCAAAAGACAAAATAACACCTGATTAATAATCACTTTGCCTGGTATAGACCACACGGCAGCAAAGGATCAGAATCGGCATCCCGGGGTGAATGAATATCTCCCTGGATTTACTCATTGGAACAGCTGATTTGGATGAAATGATTTATCTCAAATACCATTTGCTGATCCTTTTCGAGGAAGTCCGATTTTCTGGAGCCTTAGTGAATACCAGCATATTTTCATCCCGGGGATACCCGGGGAGGTTTAAGTTATGAGAAAAGACGCCATCCGGATTCTGTACATTGATGACTTTACACTTGATCAAACCCTGGTGCGGGAGGCCATAACTAACAGACTCCAGAAAGTTGTCCTGATAGAAGCTGCCAGCAAAAAGGATTTCAAACGGCTGCTTGCAGAAGGGGGTTATCAGCTAATTTTGAGTGATTTTAACATTCCGGGGTTTACGGGTTTGGAAGTTTTGGAGGCTGTTCAGAAAGTCGATCCTAACCTGCCAGTGATCATTCTTACAGAGATAGGATCAGAAAAAATTGCAGCTAAAGCCATCAGACGCGGCGCAGCTGATTATGTCATCAAGAGTCCCCAGCATATCCAGCGACTCCCAATAACAATAACCCAAGTCCTGGAAAACGTTCAGCTCCGCCAACTGCAAGCTCAAATCCAGCAGGATTTCCGGGGAAGCGAAGAACGCTACAGCCACCTGATGGATACGATCCAGGATGGTATCTGGGAAATTGACCAGAACTCCAGAACAAGTTATGTCAACCCTGCTATGGCCAACCTGCTGGGCTACACCAGCGAGGAGATGCTGGGCAAATGCTTATTTGATTTTATGGATGACCAGAGCATAAAAATTGCTGAAAAGGATGTGGAACGCCGTAAAGAGGGTATCGCAGAGGAACATGAATTCGAGTTTATCCGTAAAGATGGATCCAGGATCCTGACCAGCCTGAACGCTTCCCCTCTAAACAACGAGGAGGGGGAATATTTGGGAGCCGTTGCTTCTGTGAGGGATATCACTGAGCAGAGGTTGATCAATGAAGAAATCCGAAATGTACGGGATTTTTACAGTCTGATCCTGAACCAGGTCCAGGATGGAATCTGGGTGACAAATAAAAATGACCGTCTGGTCTATCTTAACCCGGCTATGGAGAAGATCGCCGGCGTGGATGCCCAGGCCATGTTAGGCCGGCATGTCCTGGATGATTTTCCCCCGGAAACCATCCTTGAATTCAGGGAACATTTTCTGGCGGCCAAAAAAAGCCGGGCTCCCTGGCCCTATGAAGCCCAGTTTGTCACTCCTGTAGGGAGACACAGCTTTCAAACAGGTTGGCTGATTGCCCGCTACGACGGGGAGACCTATCAGGGCATGATTTGCACCATCCAGGATATCACTGAACAAAAAGAAGCTGAAGTATCCTTGTTGGACAGTAAAGAGAAGTATAAAGCACTCTACGAAAACGCTCCCCTTGCATATCAGTCTTTAAATAAGGATGGCACAATCAGGGATGTCAATCCCGCCTGGTTAAAAATCCTTGGGTATGAAAGGGAAGAAGTATTGGGAAAATATTTTGGCAGTTTCCTGTCATCCGAACAAGAAATCAGTTTTAAGGAAAATTTTTCTAATTTAAAGAAGCAAGGCTCTGTCCATGATGTCAGGTACAAAATTCAACACAAGAACGGGAACTTTCTTGATATATCATTTGAAGGCTGTGTAGGGTACAACCCGGATGGCAGTTTTCGCCAAACATACTGTGTCTTTGCTGATATTACAGATCAGGTTGCTGCCGAAAATGATCTCCTCGAGAGAGAACAGAAATTAAAAAATGTTCTGGACGCAACCCCTTTCCCGGTTGCCCTGGTTAATATTGAGGGCAATCAGATCGAATACTGGAGCCGCTCTGCCATGGATCTTTTTGGTCATACATCCCCCACCGCGGAGGAATGGTATCAGCTGGCCTACCCGGATCCTGCCTACCGCAAAGAAATGTTGGACCAATGGCGATCCGGACTTGAAAAAGCCCGGAAGTCTGGCCATTTTGTGAATACCGGGGAATACAGGGTAACCTGCGAGGACGGATCAGTGCGGATCTGTGAACTGTTTGCCACTTTTTTGGCAGACCGCCTGGTTGTAACCTTTAATGATATCACCAACCGCATGGAGGCCCAAAAACAGGTCCTCGATTCAGAGGTCCGCTATAGACGGCTGTTTGAAAGCGCCCAGGATGCAATCCTGATCCTGAACCCGGTGAGCGGCAAGATCATAGATGCAAATCCCTTTGTTGAAAATTTGCTTGGATATTCAGCTGACAGGCTTCTGGGGAAAGAGCTATGGGAGATCAGCCCCCTGAAAGACATCGTAACCAATCAAAATAAACTCCAAGAATTGATTTCGAAAGAATATGTCCGCTACGAAAACCTGCAGCTGCAAACCAGATCCAGGAAATCCATCCATGTC
>Ga0307419_10001839_pt1 | contig 10853 bp, 8 predicted proteins | sample SalMarWE160230MG_2_FD_202512 | JGI IMG/M metagenome (GOLD analysis project Ga0307419, IMG submission 202512) | Salt marsh sediment microbial communities from the Plum Island Ecosystem LTER, Massachusetts, United States - WE1602-30 | ecosystem: Environmental > Aquatic > Marine > Intertidal zone >... | reverse complement strand
CCTCTCTCGTTTGTACCAGTCTACGATCGCCTGAAATTGGCTCTCGTAATCATCGTCCGGCCGGTAGCCAAGGTCTCGATAGGTCTTGCTCAAGTCGTAGGTGGTCTGAGCGGTAATGCGCCGGATCCTGTAGTAGTTGATGGAAGGCTTGAATCCGGGAACGATGCGCTTGACCAGCTCCAGCAGCAGCGCCAGGATCATGCTGATAGACACCGGCACGTACAGCCGCTGTGATTTTCCCACCCCCGCCTGCAGGCTGGCGAAGAACTCCCCCCAGGTCGGGCAGATCCCGTTGGTTACCGTATAGGCCTGGCCGATCGTACCGGGCCGGTTCGCCGCGGCCAGGGCCGCCGTACAGAGATTGGCCGGATAGCAGAAACCGAATTTCTTGTCTCCCCGTCCCACGATGAGCGGCACATTTCTCTCGGCGGCTTGCAGCATCAGCTCGCAGGAAGTTCTGTCCCTCGGTCCGTATACGTCGCCGGGCCTGAGAATGACCACGGGAAACCCATTCTCCCGATACCGGCTCAACAGATACGCTTCGACCCGTTTCTTCATATAGTTGTACGGCACGTACTCCGCGGATCGTCCGGGATTTTGCTCGGAGATGTTGTCCGCGCAATAGCCGATGGCCAGGGCGGTAGAGAGATAGACGAATCTGGCCAGCCGCGATGCGCTTTGTCTCGCCCACTCGACCAGGTTTACCGTGATATCGTAGATCTGAGCCCTGCACTGCCGGCGGGAAGCGTTGTCAGAGACCAACGCGGCGGCGTGAACGATCACTTCCAGGCCGTCGGGAAAGTCGATCGCATCGATCTCCGTCAGATCCCCGTAGATGAGCCCGACCTGGGTGTTTTTCAACAGGCGCAGATCCGATGTCCGGCGCACGAGCCCGTATACCCGGTACCCCGCCTCCTGGAAAGCGTCACACAGATGGGAGCCGATGAAACCATTGGCGCCGGTGATCAACACGGAGCGCGGCATATCAGCCTGGTCCTCCGTACTTATCGTAGTCGTAGATGTCCCCGGCCAGTCTGAGCGCAACATTCCGCGGCAGCACATTGATCGCCAGGTAGATCAATCTGTTTATGAATCCCGGGATGATCAGACGCTTCCCCCGCTTCAATCCTCGGATCACCACCCTGGCCGCATCCTCGACCTTGAGGTACGAGAATCGATGCTTGAGCATATGGCGGGTCAGTCCGGACTCGGCGATCATTTCCGTTACGATTCCAGAAGGGGCGACCGTGGAGATCAGCACCGGCCCTCCCCGGTTTTCCAGCATGAGAGATTCGCTGAAACTCTGCGCAGCCCCCTTGGCTGCGGAATAGATCGCCTGATAGGGGATGGGGACGAAGGATCCGAGACTGGTTATATTGAGAATGAATCCTTCCCCCTGGGCTTTGAATTTGGACAGAAACAGGAGGCTCAGCTCGACGACCAGGCGAAAATCCAGGCCGATGATCGAGCGATACAGATCGAGCTGAGCAGCCTCGGTCGGCCCGTAATAGGTCAGGCCGGCATTGTTTACCAGGCCGAACACATCCCGCCCCTCGAGCTCGTCGAAAAGGCTCCGAGCGCTGTTTTCCAAAAGCAGATCCCTCTTCAGGATGCGAACGGCCGCGGAACATCGGCCGGAGATTTTTGCAGCCAGCTGTTCCAGGCCTGCCTCCTCCCGGTCCACCAGGATCAGATTAGCCCCTTCCGTTTCGGCCAGACCAAGGGCCAGCTGCCTACCCAACCCCCTGGCCGCCCCGGTGACCAGCACGGTGCGACCGTGCAGCGCCAGCTTCTTCATTTTGAGCCGAACCGCTCTCTAAAGTAACGGCAGCCGTCGGCGACGGTCTTCTCGAAGGGCAGGTACTCGTGCCGGAAGAACTCCCGGCTCTTCCGGTTTGAATAGTAGCCGAACCAGTTGCTCAAACGGCCGTAGGAACGGGTAAGCAGGGGCCTCTTGCCGGTGAATCCGCTGACCAGCTCCAGGGCGGCGCCGGCCGCGGCCAGAAGAAATCCGGGCACCCGAAACGGATAGACCTTTCTGTGGAAGTACGCCCCTATGGCTTTGACCACGGCCGTATACTCGACATTGGAACCCACGACCAGATATCTCTCCCCCACCCTGCCCATGGTCAGTGCTTTAATGACGATTTCAGCCAGGTCCCGCACATCCGTGACCGCCAAACCCCCGCCGAAACAGCCGAACATTGTGCTGCTGTAAATGCGGTTGTACAGCTGGTTGTGGGGGGTTGCGAAAATCGGATCTCCGGGTCCCATGAGGGAGGCCGGATTGAGGATGATCGCCGGCAGTTTGCGTTCGCGTACAGCCTGCTCCACGACCTGCTGCCCGGCATGCTTGCTGGTCATGTAGGGAAAGCTCTGCGGCCAGTTGAACTCGGTATCCTCGTCCGCCGGGCTTCCGTCCCGGTTGAATCCGATCGCCCCCACCGATGACACATGCACGAGCCTCTTTATGTCGTGCCGGAGGCAGGCATCCACGACGTTCTCCACACCGAGCTGGTTTACCAGAAATAGCCGGTCTCTCTCTCTGCTCCAGTAGGAAATCAGCCCGGCCAGATGAACAACGTTGGTCTTTCCGGCCACGGCCCTGTCCACGGCTTCGGCATCGGTGATGTCTCCGCGGACGATCTCGAGGTGCCGTATTGCCTTGCCTCGGATTCTTGCTTCACCGGGATCACCGGGCAGTACCAGAACGGTCAGCCGGGCCTCGGGCAATCGTTGGGGCAGCAGGTCGAGCAGAACATTGCCGGCGAAACCGCTGGCGCCGGTGATCAACAGCTTCATCATACTCAGGTTTCTTCGGCAGTATACCCGAAAGTTCGGTGATGAAAAACTGTTCTATCCGAGGATCTTCCTCAGGCAAACGTACTGCTAGACCTCGATGCCCAGGGTTTTACGAATCAGGAAGCCGATGGCGAAGGTCAGGGCGGCCACACCCAGACTCAATCCAGCCATCTCCAGAAAACGGCGTCTGAACGAGTAGTCCTTGGCGACCGAAATGTAGAAGTTGAAGAAAAAGATGATCAGCATGGCGATGCACAGCGTGAGTGCAAGGCAGAGGAAGTAGTTGGCTATCAGCATGTAGGGGAGAATCAGGAGGAATACGGTTATTATGTAGGCCACCCCCGTGTAGATCGAGGATTTGAGCGCCCTCTCCCCGCTACCCTCCGACTTGGTGGAAAGATATTCGGAAGCGGCCATGGAAAACGAGGCGGCAATTCCGGTTATCAATCCGGCCAGTGCGATCAGCCGGGTGTTCTGCAGGGCAAAGGTGAATCCGGCCAACGCCCCAGTCAGTTCCACCAGGGCGTCGTTTAGTCCCAGAACTATCGAGCCGACGTAGCTGAGGCGCTCCTCCTCGATCATTCCGATGAGCTCCTGCTCGTGGGCGTGCTCGTCATCGACGATCTGCTTCGCCTCGGGAATTTGCTCGATGACGAGGGTGTAGTTGATCTGGGCCTGCTCCTCCCCCCGCTCCATGAGCTTGATCCCGAAGGTAATGCCGAAGATCCGGGAAACCCAGTAGAAGAGGAGTATCTTCCAGCGCTTCGGCGAGGCCTCGCTTTGGGTGTACCTCTTCCAAAAATCGTGGTGGCGCAGCTCGTCCTCGGCGATCCGCTCGAGAACCCCGGCGTTCTGTTTGTCCGGAATTGCCCGGGCCAGCTTGGAGTAGATGTGGTACTCGGTAAGCTCGTTCTGTTGTGCTACCCGCAGCTGTGCGATCAGACTCGGTTCCATATGCTTTTTCTCCATCGATTCGATTTATCCGGCGCCTTGAAACCGTTCGATCGACTTTTTGAGCTTCGGCCCGCGACCGTGGGTCTAGGGCGAAAGCCTGCCGGGGAAATCCTCCAGCCATTCGCCCCTGTCTTGCTCGGAGTGCTCGCCGGCGAGCTCCATGAATTTTACAAAGCGGTGCTTGAGCTCGTAGAAACCGTGCCACCAGGCGTAATCCGGAGCCATCATGGCGGCCCCCATTCTGGCCCGGCGCCCTTCGTGGTGCCAGAACTCATAAAACTCCCATTCCAGCTCTTCGTCGAAATACTCATCCTTGGAGAGCTCCCCCGCTGCATAGAGCCGATCCATTACGATTCTTACAGGCCCGTAGTAGTTCTCGTTGTAAAGCTCCACCACGTTGTCGGTATTCGTGAAGTGTCCTTCCACCCATTCGTTGGAATGGCACTGGTAGCAGACCGCCTGCATCCGCTTCCGTTCTTCCCGCCAGTCCGTGGGAGCGGGCCACGGTTTGAACTCCGACGGCCTGATGGTGAGCGGCGCCTGCAGCTCCCAGGCCAGCCGTTCGGTAACATCGTGAGATTTCTCCACTCCCGGTGCCTCGCTCATGTGGCAGCTGGCGCAGGTGGGCGCACGGTAGTCGGTCCCGGCGGTCCAGGTGAAGTCCTCCGGCCGCCAGTTCCAGGAATCCCCCTCGGCATGGTAGATCGTTCCGTGCTTCGATTCATTGTAGATCTCGATCTGCGGATGGTCCGGCCCCAGATGGCACTGGTCGCAGGCCTCTGGCTTTCTCGCCTCCTCCACGGAGAAGCTGTGGCGGGTGTGGCAGCTGGTACAGCTGCCCAGCGCTCCGTCGGGGTTTTTCCGGCCCACACCTACATTGGGCCAGGAGCCCTCGATCGGCTGCCCCTCTTCGAATAAGACAGTCGTTCCGTGACAGGCGAAGCAGCCGCTGGCCCGCTCGGTTTCGTTGCTCATCCCGTGGATCAGCCAGTTGTCGATCTTGTTTATGATTTCCAGGGTATTGGCGTGCTTGCTGCGCTGGTACTGCTCGACCTCCCGGGGATGACACATCGAACAGCGGTCGGGCGACACGAGTCCCGATACGGGGGTCGGGTCGAATCGGAAATGATCGCGGCTGATCCAGGCGGCACTTTCATCCGTCAGCGAATGGCACTCTCCGCAGGTGACCCCGACCTTGGCGTGCATGCCTTCAGACCAATCGGTGAAAATGCCGGGGTTCTCCCGCTGATGGCACTCCAGGCAGGTGCTTTCCTCCGCCGCGATCCCCGCCAGCATCCATCCGGCTCCGCCGGCATCCCCGGGTGTGGAAATCGGTGGCTTCCGTACCGGGAACCCCCAGAGCCACGCTCCCACGCAGAGGAGGATGAGGAACACCAGGACCAGATTCACGTAGGCAAAAATGATGTAGGTCTTCCTCACCCCTCTCGGCTTGTCACCGCCGACCGGGACGGCCGGTGGAGGTTCGGAGAGCTCGGCGACCACGGGGAAACGCTCCAAGACTTCCTCTCCGTGCGGCGCATCACCGATCTTTTTTGTGAGGTCCTGGCCGGCGACATGGGCGCGAAAGTGAGATCCTCCCTGCCACCTCGAGCTGTCCGAGACATCGTACACCTTGTTCTTGTACAAGACGTATGCGGGCCTGCCCTCCTTCCCGTCGTACTTGGACAGATCCTCCGGGTGAAAAACCCCCGCAGACGACGGCTTGCCGCCGGCGGAATCAGGCCTGGTCGAACGCAGGGGTGCATTGCCGGAAGGGCCCAGGAGCTCACCCGGCGTCTTGATACCGATGAAACCCCGTTTCAACTGGTCCCGCATCCTGCGGCTGATTATGGTTACCGCCAGGATGCCCAGCACCGCCATAACCACGAAGAGCAGGATCTTGATAAACAGCAGCAAGCCGAAACGGCTTTGGAAAAAGGAGGCCATGGAATCGATGCGGTACCAGGTGAGGTATACACCGGTTGCCGCCAGGATGCTCATGCAGGCAAGGCCCAATCTCTTCTCGCCCCCGGGAACCCCGCCTTTTAGATTCTGCGGTTTCACGATGATGTGGATGTAGAAAATGGCTCCCGCCAGAACGGCGGCGGCGAGCAGGTGGATTATCCCCAGGACCAGCCGCAGGATCTTGTGAACCCGGGTGGAAAGCACGATTGACTTGTCGAGAATCCGCTCCGGTATAGGATAGCTGTAGCCGTTGCGAATGTAGGCGATCCCTGCGGGTTTCAGGGCCCCGCCGTTCGCTCCGGCATGGCAGAACGCGCAGGTCTTGCCAGTCTGTTCGGCGTAGTCCGGGGTGGCGAATCCGGTCAGGGCGGCCAGAACGAAGAGCACGGCGGCCAGCACAATAGCCTTTTCCATGGACTTCATGAGCTTTCCTCGTAGAGCAATTATACAGGATGCGGTTCGCCCGTGCAAACAAATCCGGCTTGCTAAATCAATTCCAGCACTACCTGGAGCATGCCCGACACGAACTCATGCACGCCGCGGGTATCGATCCGATTGTGGTGCGGGTAGAACTGGACTACAAGTTTCCTCTGAGGAGTCGGGACAAATTCGTAGTACGGATAGCCGTCCAAAGGGAGGGACGGTTGCGATTTGTCTTTTACCAGGATGTTTTCAGACAACCGGATGGCCAGCTTATCCTCAACGGAAAAGTGACGGCTGTCTGTTTGCAGAATGGCAGGCCGGTGGTTCCCGACAAAGTCGCCGGGGTCCTGGAGAAGTACAATATCGAGTAGCTGCCCCCGTAAATTTATGACGGCAAGATCTTGAGGGGCAAATTGCCGGTTCGAACACCATCCCTCGTCAGGGGATGGACCGATAAATATCAGAATCAACCGAGGCAAGATTGGGAACCGGCTCGGCGCCATGAAGAACAGGAATCATTGGAATACGTAGTGGAGTCCCGGTGTGCAACGCTGCGTTATGCAGTATTCTCCATCTTTTTCTTGTCAATTTTCTGAGAGCGCCTCCACGATTTCTTCCTTTGTATGGTACCTGTCGCACTCTGCTGCACCGCCCGAAACATCCTCGAGTTCCCCCTCCAGGACCTCTGGGCGCATCCCTATAGCAGGTAATCAACAACCATCACTCAGCACCGCATGGATTCTATAAGCACAAGTGCCCGCATTCAGCGGTCGGTTCGTAGGACCGCGTATCCGAAGGCTTCTAGCACCAGGTGCTTCCCATCAGCCTTCCCGACCAGGATTGTTGACTTCCGCAGAGATTCGGGCAGGGTCAACTCCTGCTCGACCTCCTTGAAGTTCATCACCAGGGTGTAGGTGGCACCCTCGCCTACACGCCTCGTGGCGCTGATTCCCTCGAGCGGGGGATCAGGCCACACGCTGCGCAGGCCCGCTTCCTCGATCACGGCACCGTAGAAGGCGTCGAGAAACGACTCTTCGTTGCGGGATGCGATGTAATACACACGCCCTTTGCCCACTACGTACCTGGTCAGCGCGGGGGAGCCCTTAAGAAAGTCGGAATCGAAGCGAGCCAGGCTATCGGAACCCTCCAGGTGGAGGCGTTCCCAGAAGTGCCGGAGGGTGTAGGTGCCGGTCATGCCAAGCGGATTGCCCTCAGACATCGTCAGCGTTCGCCTCTCGCCAGGATACAAGGCGTCGATCTCCTCAACCCAGATCCCGAGCAGCTCGCGCAGGGGGCCCGGAAAACCGCCCAGATAACAAAGGTCGTTCTGGTCCACGATCCCCGACCAATAGGTGCAAATGAAGGTCCCGCCGCTGCGAACGAAATCCCCGATTCGCTTGGCCGTGTCTTCGCGGATCATGTAGAGCATCGGTGCGACCAGGAGCTTGTAGCGCCCGAGATCCCCGCGGTGGTCAATGATATCGGTGGCGACTGCCCTCCTCCAGAGCTGGTAGTAGTGGGACAGGCAGTCTTCGCGGTAGTTCTTGAGCCCGTCGTTCCGCGGACCCGCCGCGTCGTTCAAGGCCCAAAGGTTTTCCCAGTCGTACAGCACAGCTGCCTCAGGCTCGATCAGGGTACCGGCCAGCTCGCCCAGGCCGGCCAGCTGCTCCCCCAGAGCTCGCACTTCCTGAAAGACGCGGGTCCGCTCGTGCCCGACGTGGTCCACCACGGCGCCGTGGAATTTCTCGAAACTGCCCCGGCTCTTGCGCCATTGAAAGTACTGGACGCTGTCCGACCCGTGGGCCACGGCCTGGATGGACGACAGGGCGTGCATGCCCGGCCTTTTAAGCTTGGAGACGGCCTGCCAATTCGTGGTGCTCGGCGTGCTTTCCATCAGCAGAAACGGCTTGGCTTTCAGAGAGCGGTTGAGATCGTGAACGAAGGCGATGTTCGCAGCCAGCCGCCAATCCCGACCCTCGGGGTCCCACTCGCCCTTGCCTACGGTCCGCCGACCCGTGCCGTGCCAGCCGGGGTAACTGTCCCAACTGACCACGTCCAGCTCGGGTACAAGCTCCCAGGGATTCAAACCCTCGTAGAATCCCATGAGGTTGGTGGTCACGGGGATGTTCGGCGAGGACTCGCGCACCGCAGCGATCTCGAATTTCATGAAATCCACGGTCCTGGCGGTCACAAACCGTTTCCACTCCAGGTTGAGGGCGTGGACCGTGCTTTCTCCCAGCGGAGAGGGCGGATCCACTTCATCCCAATCCGAATAGCTGTGGCTCCAGAAGCTGCTCCACCAGGCACGATTCAGATTTTCGATGGTACCGTAGCGATCTTCCAGCCAGCGGCGAAAAGCCCGGGTGCACAGATCGCAGTGACACTCCCCTCCGTATTCGTTGGAAAGATGCCAGAGGATGACCGCAGGGTGCTTTCCGAATCGGGAGGACAACTCCCGGTTGATGATCCCGACCTTCTCACGGTAGACCGGGGAGGTGTAGCAGTGGTTGTGCCGTTCCCCGAAACGGCGCCGGTGCCCGTCGGGCGTGACGCGCAATACCTCCGGGTATTTCTTTGCCATCCAGGCGGGCCGTGCCCCGCTGGGGGTGGCCAGGATGGTGCGGATGCCGTTGGCATGGAGCCGCTCGATCACCGCTTCTATCCAGTCGAAGGTGAACTCCCCCTCCCGCGGCTCCAGGGAGGACCAGGCAAAAATGCCCACGCTCATGGCGTTGCAGCGGGCCAGCTTCATAAGCCTGAGGTCCTCTTCCAGCACGTCGGGCCGGTCCAGCCACTGGTCGTGATTGTAGTCGCCGCCGTGGATAAGGCCTTCGAAGGGAATCAGCCTGTCGCCCATAGCCTCTCCTTGGTTTTCCGGATTTCCGGATCTATTTTACAGACCCAAGCAGTCCCTCTACGAACTGTCGCTGCATTATCAGGAACAGGATGAGCACGGGAAAGGTGGAGATGCAGACCGCGACCATGACCGCTCCGTACTCTATGGTGTAGGCCCGCATCATGGAGAAAATTGCCAGCGGCAGGGTTTTCTTTGCGTCTGTAAGAATGGTCATCAACGGCCACAGGTAGCTGTTCCACTGCAGGAGAAAGATGTAGATGCTGGCCGAGGCAAAGGTAGCCTTCATGGACGGAATCACGATGTTGAAAAAGATCCGCAATTCGTGCGCGCCGTCCACGCGGGCCGCCTCCAGGATCTCCGTTGGGAACATCTTGAAGTTCTGGCGCAGGAAAAAAATGATGAAGACCGAGATCACCAAGGGCATGATGATCGCCGCATGGGTGTTCAGCAGCTTCAGGAAGGCGATCTGCCTGAACATGGGGATGACGATGGCCATCTGCGGGACGATGAGCGTGAGCAGCATGATCCCGAAGATCAGCTCCCTGGCCCTGGACCGGTACTTCTCGAAGCTGAAGGCGGCCAGGCCGTTGACGAACAGACCGAATACGACGGTGAGCAGGGCGATTTTCAGGGAGTTGAAGAAAAATGTCAGAATGTCATAGGTTTTGGTCACCTTCTCCCAGTTGAGATGGAACTCATTTCCGGGAACCAGGACACCGAGGACCACGTCGTTGGGGTTGAGGGTCGTCCCGACCAGCATCCAGAAGAAGGGAAACACGCTTACCAAGGCCCCGATCACCAGGAGGATCCACATCAGCAGCTGTCCGGGAGTGAACCTGCCTACCGTAGCCATCAGTCCCTCCCACCAAGCAGCCGAATCTGGATGAAGGCCAGCGCTCCGGCAATCAGGACCATCACGTAGGACAGCGCCGAGGCGTAGCCGAAATCCGAGTTCGTCACAAAGGCCTGCCGGTAGATGTAGAGGGCGACGGTCATGGTCGCGTTGGAGGGCCCTCCCTCCCAGGTCAGGATATTCGGCTCGTCGAAGAGCTGCATCGTTCCTATCGTCGAGGTAACGGCGGAAAACAGGATGACCGGGACCAGAAGCGGAAGGGTGATGCGGAAGAATTGCCTGATCTTGCCTGCACCGTCCACCTCCGCGGCTTCGAAGATCGTATCATCGATGTTCTGCAGCCCCACGAGGAAGAAGACGGTGTTGTACCCGGTCCATCGCCAGGTGAGCGCGATGATGATGGTTACCTTGGCCCAAAATGGATTATTGAGCCAGCCGATCGGTTTGTTGATGACTTCCAGACCCAGCATCAGATTGTTCAACAGGCCGTTGGTCTGCAGCAGAATCCGGAAGAGCACCGAGTAGGCGACCAGGGAGGTCACGCAGGGCAGAAAGTAGAACACCCGGAAGGGACCCCGGAAACGCCCAATACCCTTGTTGAGGATCACCGCAAGGATCAACGCCAGGAAGACCATGATCGGGATCTGGGTGAAGATGAACAGGAAGTTGTGGCCCAGGGCCTGCCAAAAAATCTTGTCCTGGGCGAGCCGGGCGAAGTTGGCCAGGCCGACGAACTCCCGGTTGAACCCGCGCCACTTCTGCGTAACCAGGAACAGCGAGGAGCCGATGGGATACAGCATGAAGGCGCAGTAGAGCAGGACGGCCGGGGCTATGTAAAACCAGCCGACCCTGTTCAGGTAGCGGTAGTAGGCTCCACCAGGTTTCACGCCTCGCTCCTCGTTTATGACAATTGTGCGAATCAGAAAAACCGGGGAAAGAGCTCCCACCGTGAGGGCAGGAGCTCTTTCCTATCGGGTACTATTGCCCTGTAACCTGCTT
>Ga0307419_10001837_pt1 | contig 10856 bp, 10 predicted proteins | sample SalMarWE160230MG_2_FD_202512 | JGI IMG/M metagenome (GOLD analysis project Ga0307419, IMG submission 202512) | Salt marsh sediment microbial communities from the Plum Island Ecosystem LTER, Massachusetts, United States - WE1602-30 | ecosystem: Environmental > Aquatic > Marine > Intertidal zone... | reverse complement strand
GCCACCTCCCGGGCGGTACAGAAAGAGCCCGTCGGAGAACTTCATGATATTGGCTTTGTGAACGGCGGTCACTTTTTTTCTGCTATTAGCTCGGGCGTATTCAAAGGCGAACTTAACGATGCGGCGGCTGGCCGTCTCGGAAATCACTTTAAGGCTGACGGCCGAGTCCTCCCGCACCTTGTCCCCGGTGGCTTCGGCCACCAGTTCTATCAGTTTAGCCGTCTCCGCCTTGCCCCTCTCGAACTCGATGCCGCTGTACAGGTCCTCGGTGTTTTCCCTGACCACTATAATATCCACATTCTTGAATATGGTCGGCGCCCCGGGGTAAATCTTGCAGGGGCGCAGGCAGGTGTAGAGGTCCAGCTCTTTGCGCAGGGCCACGTTGACGCTGCGGAATCCGGAGCCGACCGGGGTGGTCACCGGCCCCTTGATGGCGACCTTATTTTTTCTTATGGACTTGAGGGTAGCCTGGGGCAGCAGCTCGCCGAGCTGCTCGCGGGCGTCGGCTCCGGCATAGGCCATCTCCCAGTTGATGCTAATGCCGGTGGCGTCCAGCACCCGCTGGGTGGCCAGGCTGATTTCGGGCCCGACCCCGTCGCCGGGGATTAGTGTTATATTATGAACCATATTTATATTAGCCTCCCCGCCCCAATTATATCTTATCCCGCCCGCCGCCCTTATTGGAAGCGGGCTGAAGCCCTTTTTGCCCCACCCCCGTTGGGGCGGTGTCTTTTTTACCCTTTTAAGGAGTTGGTAGAGGTCTAACCTCTATAGGGTGGGAGGGTGGGAAATAAAACGCCCTCTTTCTATTATAGCTTAAAATCACCGTATTTCTGGATATAGGGCACCAGCCCGCCCTCGTCCAGTATATCCAGCATAACCTCAGGTAGCCGGCTAAAGGTGAGCTTTTCCCCACTGGTTTTATCATAGACGGTGCCCCCGGCCAGGTCCACCTCGAGCTCGTCCCCGTCATTGATGCCGTCGGTGTCGCAGATGAGCACCGGCAGCCCCAGGTTGATGGCGTTTCTAAAGAAGATTCGGGCCACCGATTTAGCCAGTATGGCGCTGACCCCGGCCATCTTAATAACCAGTGGTGCGTGCTCCCGGCTGGAGCCGAGGCCGAAATTGCCGCCGCCGACGATAAAGTCCCCCTTACTCACTTTACCGGCAAAGTCGGGGTCGGCGTCCTCCATAACGTGCTTGGCCAGTTCGGGCAGGTTGCTGCGGAGGTAGGCAAAACGCCCCGGTATAATGTGGTCGGTGGAGATATTATCGCCGAATTTAAAGGCTTTTCCCTTTAGCATCTATATTGCTCCCGGGTGAGACGTCTTTATTATCGCCTCCCCATCATTTTTGAAGCCCGCTTTCTATTCTTTAAAGCTCAAAGTACCTCGCGGGGGTCGGTGATTTCGCCGGTAAGCGCCGTGGCCGCCGCCGTGGCCGGGCTGCCCAGGTAGATAAAGGCTTGCGGGCTGCCCATACGCCCCTTGAAGTTGCGGTTGGCGGTGGAAAGGCAGGCTTCCCCACCGGCCAGCACCCCCTGGTGCAGACCGAGGCAGGCGGCACAGCCCGGGGGCATGATGATGGCTCCGGCTTCGACCAGGGTTTGGATGTAGCCGGCGCCGATGGCGTCCAAGAGTATCTGCGCTGAGGCCGGGGCGATAATAAGCCTGGTCCGGGGGTAGCGCTTTCGGCCCTTCATTATCTTGGCGGCGGCGGCGATGTCCTCCAGCCGCCCGTTGGTGCAGGTGCCGATGAACACCTGCTGGATTTTAGTCCCCTTGAGCTCCCTGGCCAGGGCGGTGTTTTCCACCTGGTGGGGTTGAGCAACTGTAGGCTCTAACGCGGTTAAATTGATATTAACTGTCTTTTCGTAGCTGGCGTCGATATCGGCCGCCAGCGGCCGGAAATCCTCGCTCCGCTTCTGGCGGCTCAGGTATTCTTTGGTGACCCTGTCGGCCGGGAAAAGCCCCGCTTTAGCCCCCGCCTCCACCGCCATGTTGGCTACGGTCAAACGGTCGGGAACCTTCAGGCTTTTCAAGCCCTCCCCGCCGAACTCCAGCGCCTTGTAGGTAGCCCCGTCGGCGCCGATGTTGCCGATAAGGTTCAGCACCAGGTCTTTAGCCATCACCCCCGGCCCGAAACTCCCCGATATTAATATTTTAATACTCTCCGGAACCCGGAACCAGGTCTTGCCTAAGGCGAAGACGACGGCTACATCCGATGAGCCCATGCCGGTGGCGAAGGCGCCCAGGGCTCCGGCGGTGACGGTGTGGGAATCGGCCCCGACGATGACGTCCCCCGGCCTGGCCAGGGATTCGGCCACCAGCTGGTGGCAGACGCCGCTGCCGATATCGTAAATCAGGCAGCCTGTTTCCCCGGCGAACCGGCGCATAAACTGGTGGTCGTTGGCCAGCTCGCGGTTGGGACTGGGGGCGGCGTGGTCGAAAAAGAGGGCGGTTTTCCCCGGGTTAGCCAGCCCCTTGAAATTACCGGCCTGGAACTGCCTTATCGTCAGCGGGCCGGTGGTATCCTGGGCAAAGGCCAGGTCCACCCGGACGATAACGATATCTCCGGCCCGGGCGTCACCGCCCGATTTTAAAGAAAGTATCTTCTCGGCTAATGTCTTACCCACGCAAATCCCTGCTCATGACTCTAACCGATTACCGCCAGGACGTCGTCCCGGGCTACTTTATCGCCGCTGGCGAAGTTTATCGCTTTGACCGTGCCCCCCGCCGGGGTGGTTATGGAGTTGGCCATTTTCATCGCTTCCAGGATAAGGATGACGTCGTCAGCCTTGACCTGGTCGCCGGCTTTCACCTCGTAGCGGATGACGATGCCGGGCATGGGGGCGATAATCTGGGTCTCGCCGGCTTTCTTGGGCGGCGGCGCCTTCTTCTCCTCGGCCTTACCGGCGGTTTGAGGTGGTGGGAGTGGTGCCGGTGCTGCCTTCGGCGCCGGTGGCGCCGGGGCTTTGGTGGTGGTGGCGGGTCCACCCTCGGCTGGCTCCACGTTGACTGTTAAAACACTGTCGCCCAGATAAACCCGGTAGGTTTTAAGGCCGGAGCCTTGGGCCGCCGCCTCCGGCTCGGCCAGTTTGCCCGCTTTCAGCTTGCTGATAAGCTCATCCTCGCGCTTGACGTCGTTTATCGTCCTGGCTTTGGTCTCGGCGGGCGCTTTCTCCAGCCCGTACTTCCATTTCAGAAAGCGCATGCCGGTGGTGGGGTAGAGGGCGTAGATAAGCACATCCCCGATATCTTTGGCGATATCCTTGGTCGCCTCTTTAGCTTTGTCCAGTTCCGGCTCCAGCATATCGGCGGCACGGCAGGTAATGGGTTTCTCCCCCCGCGGGTAGCCCTTGAGGGCCAGCTTCTGGACCTTGGGGTCAATTGGGACCGGGGGCTTGCCGTAGAGGCCGTAGCAGTAGTCCTTTATCTGGTCGGAGATCATCTTGTAGCGCCCGAAGAGGACGTTCTGCACCGCCTGGATGCCGACAATCTGGCTGGTGGGGGTGACCAGTGGTGGGTAGCCCAGCTCTTTACGGACTCTGGGAAGCTCGGCATAGACCTCCTCGATTTTATCCAGGGCGCCGGCCTCCCGCAGCTGGGCGACCAGGTTGGTGGTCATGCCGCCCGGAATCTGGTGCATCAGTACGGCGGTATCGATGACGGCCATCCGGGTATTATCTAAAAATTCCCGGTACTTGGGGGCGATGGATTCCAGGTGTTGCCCCAGGGTAAACAGGTGGGGCAGGTTGAGCCCGGTGTCTCTGGACGTCCCCTGCAGCGCCACTACTATCGGCTCCACCGGGGGCAGCGAGGTGCGCAGGGCGAAGGGCGCCAGCGCCGTGTCGATAATATCCACCCCGGCCTCGATGGCCTTGAGGCAGCTCATCATCGCCATGCCGCTGGTGTGGTGGGTGTGCAGCTGCACCGGTATCTTTATCGCCTTTTTCAGGGCTGAAATCAGCTTATAGGCGTCGTCGGGCGATATCAGCCCGGCCATGTCCTTGATGCAGAAGCTATCGGCGCCCATCTCCTCCAGGATGCGCGCTTTATTAACGAAATAGTCAATGTTATAGACCGGCCCCCCCAGCTTGCGCTCGGTAAGGGAGTAGCTCAGGCAGAGCTGGGCGTGCTTGCCGCACTCCTTGACCGCCTTGAGGCTGGTCTCGAAGTTGCGCTCGTCGTTGACGGCGTCGAAGATGCGGAAGATGTCTATTCCCACCTCGGCGGCGTGGTGGACGAAGGCGGTGACCACGTCGTCGGCGTAGTTGCGGTAGCCCACCAGGTTCTGCCCGCGTAATAGCATCTGGAGGGGGGTATCGGGCATCAGCTTTTTCAGGATGCGGGGCCGGTCCCAGGGGTCTTCGTTCAGGAAGCGGGTGGGCACGTCGAAGGTAGCCCCGCCCCACACCTCCATAGAATAAAACCCCGCCTTGTTCATCTCGGCGGCGATGGCTTCCATGTCTTCGGTGCGCATTCTCGTCGCCAGTGAGGACTGGTGTCCGTCACGGAAGGTAACATCGGTTATCTTTAATCGATTGGTTGCCTTCTCCATTGGATTCTTCCCCTTTTAGTTATTTTTTACCGGAAGCTTTAGCGGGAGGTTGTTCCGTCTGAATATAGGCGATGACGGCGCTGCCCTTATAGCGGAATATTGCCGTGTTTTTTATGGAGGCGGGGTTCCGGGGGTGCCTCCAGCGTTTCCAGCGCCCTGATTATTTTAGAGCGGGTCTGCCGGGGGTCGATGACATTATCTATATAGCCCCGTCCCGCCGCCAGGTAGGGGTGAGCGAACTTCTCCTTGTAGTCGCTCACCAGCTTTTCTCTGGTCTCGTCGGGCTTATCGGAGTTGGCTATAGCCTGCTTGAAGAGGATATTGACCGCCCCCTCCGGCCCCATGACGGCGATTTCGGCGCTGGGCCAGGCGTAGTTGATGTCCCCGCGCAGGTGCTTGCTGCTCATCACGATGTAAGCCCCGCCGTAGGCCTTGCGGGTGATGACGGTGATTTTGGGCACGGTGGCCTCGGCGTAGGCGTAGATGAACTTGGCGCCGTGCCGGATGATGCCCCCCGTCTCCTCCTTGGGCCCGGGCATAAAGCCGGGTACATCGACGAAGCTGACCAGAGGGATGTTAAAGGCGTCGCAGAAGCGGACGAATCTGGCCCCCTTGTCCGAGGCGTTGATATCGATAATCCCGGCCATGTGGGCCGGCTGCTGGGCGACGATGCCCACCGCCCTGCCGTCCAGCCGGGCAAAACCGACGATTAAATTAGGGGCGAAGTCCCGGTGCACCTCCATAAAGTCGCCGTTGTCGGCCACGCTGGTAATTATCCGCTTCATGTCATAGACCTTGCCCGAATTCTCCGGGATGATGTCCAGCAGGCTTTCGTCGGTGCGCTTGGGGTCGTCGCCCGGCTTGGTTCGGGGCGGGTCGTCGCGGAAGCTCTGGGGTAGGTATCCCAACAGCTGCCGGACTTTTTCCAGGCACCCCTGTTCGCTGTCGGTGACGAAGTGGGCTACCCCGCTCTTCTCGGAATGAATTTTAGCCCCGCCCAGCTCCTCGTGGCTTATATCTATGCTTATCACCGCCCTGACCACGTCGGGTCCGGTGATGTACATCTGGCTGATACCTTCCACCATGAAGACGAAATCGGTTATGGCCGGCGAATAGACAGCTCCCCCCGCCGATGGCCCCATCACCACCGATATCTGGGGGATGACGCCGGAGCAGAGGGTGTTGCGCAGCAGTATGTCGCCGACGCCGCCCAGGCTGCCCACCCCTTCCTGGATGCGGGCGCCGCCGGAGTCCCAGATGGCGATGACCGGCGCTCCCTTTTTAACGGCTAAATCGATAACCTTGCAGGCCTTTTTGGCCGATACCTCGGATATAGTTCCGCCCAGGACGGTGAAGTCTTGAGAATAGATAAAGACCAGCCGCCCGTCAATCTTGCCCGAGCCGGCCACCACAGAGTCGCCCAGGAATTTCTGGTGCTCAAGTCCGAATTCGGTGGCCTGGTGGGTAACGAAGGGGTCAAGCTCCTCGAAGCTGCCCTTGTCCAGCAGCAGATCAATCCGCTCTCTGGCGGTCAGCTTGCCTTTTCCGTGCTGCTGCTCGATGCGCTTGGCTCCGCCCCCCGCCTTGGCCTGCTTTTCCATCTTGGCCAGTTTAGCCAGTTTATCTTTCATTGTCATACCGGCTTTGAGTCAATTTGTATACAGATAACAACAAATCTTATCATATTGAGTGTGCTCTCGGCAAGTTCCGAAGCTAATTTTAGAGTGCTCGCTCCCACCTTTTTAACCAGCGTTTTATTTCCCATACCCGCCCGCCCAAAAGGCTTTTTACCCCAAAAAATCTTTGATTTTCCGGGGGCCCCGTTTTTGCCTCTTTACTGTCTCTTAAACCCCACCCCCAATGAGGGAGAATCGCATCATAAGGGGAGGGGGCTAAGTAAGTGTTAGAGACGCAGCCTCTGAGGGTGGGAAGGTAAACCTCTCCCTATCTAGCCACACCGCCCAAAGGGTGTTAAAATATGGTTAGCTATGGAAAGCCAGTCAACTCTAGCCGTCACCCGCTGCGGGAAGCTTGATTTGCGCTGGGGGGAGCGCACCTATGTCATGGGCATCCTCAATGTGACCCCCGATTCTTTCTCCGGCGACGGCGTTGGCGATGATGTTAAAGCCGCTATTGTCCGGGCAAAGCAGCTGGCCGAAGAAGGCGCCGATATAATAGATATAGGCGGCGAGTCCACCCGCCCCGGCGCCCCGCTGCTACCGGCCGAGGAAGAGCTAAGGCGGGTGATACCGGTTATCGAAAGGCTGGCGGCGGAGCTTTCCGTCCCGATAAGTATTGACAGCTATAAATCGGAGGTGGCGGAAAAAGCTTTGGAGGCGGGGGCCAGGATGCTCAACGACCAGTGGGGCTTAAAGCACGACCCCCGCCTGGCCGAACTGGCCGCCGAGTGGAACGTCCCCATAGTTTTAATGAGCAACCAGCGGGACAAAGGAGGCTACGACGCCGCCCTCAAGCGTGATACCGCCGACTATAACGACCCCATAGCTGAGATAATTTCTTCTCTCAAGAGAAGTCTGGAAATAGCCTCGCAGTACAGGGTGCCACGGGAAAATATTATTTTAGACCCCGGCATCGGCTTTGGTAAAAGCTGGCGGCACGACCTGGAGATAATCCGGCGTCTGGCCGAGCTAAAAGCGCTGGGCAGACCTATCTTAATCGGCCCCTCCGGCAAGTCCTTCATCGGCAAAGTATTGGACCTGCCCGTTAGTGACCGTCTGGAGGGCACCGCCGCCTCGGTAGCCGTCGGCATCGCTAACGGCGCCGATATCGTCCGGGTGCACCAGGTCAGGCCGGTGGTGCGGGTCTGCCGGATGTGCGACGCTATTATCCGTAAGGAGGCAAAGTGGGCACGGAACCGGTAACCGCCTATCTCGGCCTGGGCTCCAATCTGGGAGACCGCCAGGCCAATCTGGACCGGGCGCTGGCGTTGCTCTCGGAGAGGCTGCGCCTGGTGAAGATTTCCTCGATATATGACTCCGAGCCGGTCGGCGATATTGAACAGCCCCGTTTTCTCAACATGGTTTGTGAGGCCAGCACTCTCCTGCCCCCGGAGGGGCTGCTGACGCTGGCCAAGGGCATTGAAGCCAGGATGGGCCGCACCGGCCCCACCGGCGCCCCCCGCATCATAGACATTGATATCCTCTTTTACGACGACCAGGTCATCGAAAAACCCGATTTGGTTATCCCCCACCCCCGGCTCCACCAGCGGGCTTTCGTGCTGGTGCCCCTGGTTGAGATTGCCCCCGACCTGACCCACCCGGTGAGCGGCAAGACCATCAAGCAGCTGCTCAAGGAGGCCAAGGAGGTGCAGGGCGTCTTCAAGTGGGAGGGCGGCTAGGGTGTACCAAATATCGGTAGAGCAGCACTTTGACGCCGCCCACTATTTAAGGGGATATAAGGGCAAGTGCGAGGCGATGCACGGCCACCGCTATAAGGTGGTGGTAAAGGTGGCAGCCTCCGGGCTTAACGATATCGGCCTGGCCTACGATTTCGTTGAGCTTAAAAAGCATTTATCGGAAATAATAGACCGCTTTGACCACACCTGCCTCAACGATATTCCCCCCTTCGATAAGCTCAACCCCTCGGCGGAAAACATCGCCGCCGATATCTATAAGGGGCTTAAAGCCAGGCTGGCCGGGGCGCCGGTGACCATCTCCGGCGTAGAGGTCTGGGAGTCCCCCCACACCGGTGTCACCTACACCGAAACTTAAGCGCGCTGCTCCGGCGGCAGCAGGTTGGGGATGCGGTTAATGATGGGGTACTCCACCCGGCATTTGGGGCAGTGGAGGGAGCCGCTGATAATCTCTTCCTTTTCTTCTTTAACGGTCAGTTTTAATTCACCCTTGCACACCGGGCAAACGATGATATCCATCAGCTCTTTCTTCATGGCTTCATTATACCACTGAATCTTTCTTTTTGCCCTACCCCCATGTATATCTTATCCCGCCCGCCGCCCTTTTATGGTAACGGGCTAACGCCCTTTTTACCCCACCCCCATAAAGAAAGAGTTAGAAGCGTAGCTTATGAGGGTGGGAGGGTGGGAAAGAAAAACTTACTATAAAACTTCGGCCAGACTCCCTTTTTGCCATCCGCTCCCTTCGGCTTTACCCCTCTCAAACCCCTTTTTTGCCCCGCCCGTCCCATTAAAAGTCCACGAAATGAGTACACGAAATTAGTACAATACGGGATTGTAATTTATCTGGGGCGGTACTAAAATACTATAGCTAAATAGCCCGAATGGGTCATTGAATTTTCTGGCAATCGGCAAAGAGGTGCCGGAATTTTCGTGCATCTTAAAGCCGGCCTTGTTGTTTGGAGTGCGAATTAGATGGTTAAGAAAGATACGGAAAACTTGGAAACGGAAGAGCCGGGAAAGCTTATTGACGAGTTCAAGCAGAGGCTGACCCGCGCTTTCGAGCAGGAAAGAAAGCGGCTGACCGAAGCGGCCAAGCAGCAGTCGATGGACATCATCCTTGACGCGCGGGAGCAGGCCGCCATGATTATCGAAGAGGCCGTACAGCAGGGGGAGAAGGAGGCGGAGGAGAAATCAGTCACCATCATCACCAACGCCGATGTCAAGGCCAAAGATATCAGGGAGACTGCTCAAAAAGAGGCCCAGGAGGAAGCGGCCGGCTACATGGTTGAGATGAGGCAGAAGGCTGACCTCATCGTGGTTGAGATGAGAGACAGCGCCCGGCAGGCGGTGGAGAAGGAGACGGCGGCGATTGTAGCCAAGGCCAGGGAAGAAGCGGCGCGGATTATCAATGAGGCCGAAGATGAAGCCAGGCGGCGGGCGGAGGAGGAGACCAAACAGGAGGCCGAATACATCATCGCCCAGGCCGTAAATGAAGCCTCGGTAATCGTCTCCCGGGCGGAGCGGGAAGCCGCCGAAAAAGCGACCGGGATAGTCACCGAATCCGAAAAGCAGGCTCAGAAAATCACTGCCGAGGCCATAGAGGGGGCCAAGGAGGCGGCTGGGCTGGAAAAGACCAACATTCTTGCCCGGGGGCGGGAGGAAGCGGCTCAGATTATTGAGGAGGCCAGGGAGCAGGGTAAGAAAGAGGCCGAGGAGAGGGCGGCCAGGATAGTCAGTGAGGCCGAGCAGAAGGCGGAGCAGATTACCCAGGAGGCTGCGGAAAGGGGGCGGAAGTGGATAGAGGCGGAGTTGGCCCGTATCGCCGCCGAGGTTAAATCAAAGGCGGAGTGGGAGGCGGCTCAGATTATCGCCGAGGCCAAGCAGAGAGCGTCGCAGATTATGGGTGAAGCCAGCGATTGGCTGCACGCCGAAGTCGATAGCCGTATCAAGAAGGAAGCCCGGGAAAAGGCTAAAAAAGAAGCTGATGCCATCATCGCCGAAGCCAGGGAGAAGGCAGCCATCGTCGTTACCAGGGCGCATCGGGACGCCGAGGGCAAGGCGGACAAGATAATGGCCGGCGCCAAGAAGGAAGCGGCTAAGGAAGCGGACAAGCTGGCCAGGCAGAAGGCGGAGCAGGCTGATAAGGAGACCGAAGAAAAAGCGGCCAGGATAATCAGTGAAGCCAGGCAGAAGGCGGAGCAGATTACCCTGGAGGCTACGGAAAGGGGGCGGCGGCGGATAGAGGCGGAGTCATCACGAATCACCGCCGAGGCCAGGTCAAGGGCGGAATGGGAGGCGGCCCGGATTATCGCCGAGGCCAAACAGAGGGCAGTGCGGATTATTACCGAAGCCAAAGACTGGCTGGAGACGGAGGTCGGCACACCGGCCGGCACCCTGTCTGAGCCCAAAGCAACCTATAAGAAAGCCGGCACCGAAGCCGGAAGCGAAGTCGGCGACGGGCTGTATCAGGGGATGATGGAGCTGGAGATAGTATCGGTGGACCCCAAGCGGGTACCGGATTTCGTCTCACACTTACAGAGGGTACCCGACCTGCAGGTGGTATCCTTCAGGGGTTCGTCCAGCGGCGAAAGCATGGTGGTGGTGGTCATTAACCGCCCCCTGCCCATGCCGGCCATTCTCAGGGAGATACCCTCGGTAGAGTCGGCCATTGGCGACGGGGGCAAGATTCAGGTAACCCTCAAATAATTTCAGGTCGGCACTTCCCCCACCCCATTTCAAATTTTATTTCCCCAACCCCCATTTATATCTTTTCCCGCCCGCCACCCTTATAAGGAAACGGGCTAAAGCCCTTTTTACCCGCCCCCATTTTAGATATTGTCTGTTTTCCCATACCCACCCGCCCAAAAAGGCTGTGCCTCTTTATCATCTTCTTCCCCCTCCCCCCAGATGAGAGAGGTAA
>Ga0307419_10001836_pt1 | contig 10858 bp, 10 predicted proteins | sample SalMarWE160230MG_2_FD_202512 | JGI IMG/M metagenome (GOLD analysis project Ga0307419, IMG submission 202512) | Salt marsh sediment microbial communities from the Plum Island Ecosystem LTER, Massachusetts, United States - WE1602-30 | ecosystem: Environmental > Aquatic > Marine > Intertidal zone... | reverse complement strand
GTCCAGGATGGCGTCGACTAAAGTGGGATCTGGAATACGCAAGTGCCAGTCGGTCACAGGAACCTGGCTGGAAATCAGGGTGGCGGCGTGTCCGAAGCGGTCGTCCAACACCTCGAGAATATCCTGTGCATTCTGGATAGTGATTGTGTCGCGCATCCAGTCATCCAGGATGAGCAGCTTTGTTTTGGCGAGTGAACGCAGCAAGTTAGTCAGGGAGCCATCCTGCCTGGCGATACCCAAGGTATGCAGTAGGCGGGAGATACAGTGATATCCCACAGTGCAACCATTGGGTGCGGCAGCGACCCTCAAGATAGAAGCAAGATAAGTTTTTCCACTGCCGGTTGGGCCAAGTACTAGGATGTTGTGGCGACTGGCGATCCGGTTAGATTGTCCATACTCCAGGATCAGGCGTCGGTCGAGCCCGCGAGATGGAGAGAAATCCAGGTCTTCGAGCGTGGCATGCATGGGGAATTTCGCCGAGCGGACATTGCGCTTGATGCGATTTTCCCGGCGCTGGACACACTCAGCATCCACCAGTAAAGACAAGAGGTCTTCAAAGGTCAGGTCATTGTATTTTGGATTGACCTGCTATTCACGCAGGGCATCTCGGAATGTGGACATGCGTAATGTCAGCAGTTGGCGATAGAGGGCTTGCAGGGTCATCGGGTCTCCTTTTTATTGGTAATAGTTGTTGCCGCGCACATTTTCGTGGGCAGGCAGGGGTGGATCGGGGGACTGGGCAGACATCAGATGTTCCAGTTCAGATTTCAGATTACGGTATGAAAGAAAATCTGCTTCCAGTAAAATCTGGCAGGCTGTTTCCAGACGAGGATTCGGGTGCTTGTGCGCCAAGTTGAGAATACCGAGATAGGAGCGATAGGCATGCTGCGGATACCGCCTTGACTTCAACAAAGCACTTATATAAGCGGCGGCGTGCGGACCAATCTTGCGCGCTTCACGTTGGAACCAGTCTCCATTTGCGCTGAGAATAAAACGATGATTGTCAGGCATATGTTCAGAACGGGCAGAAAAGCGTCCCTGTATCTGACTGCGCGGGTGGATGGCTGCCTACTGCTCGTGCTGGAAGATTGCCAGCATACTTTCTGTGGCACAAATGCGCACTTCTTGTCGCACGAGATGATGCGGTACGCTTTAATAATGCCCTTCGAAGGCAACGTGGTAATTGATATTGACCTTGGCATTCTTTCAGGTGGTAAATTCATAGGGGCGTTTTGGCAAGGGGTTCAGGGCAGGCAGGTCCAGTTCTTCGAACAGCTGCTGGCGAGATTGACCCAAGCGAACCATCTTCCTCTGGTTGAGCGCCTGGAGCAAGGGGCGATGGCGCGGTTGGCTTCCCCAATACTGAAGAAGGTTCGGTTCCGCAGCGGGGCCATCACCCAGCGATCCACATTTTGCACGCTGTTTTCCATATGGGCTTTGTCGCGTAGTTTCCGTACCCGGGCAGGCAGAACTGCCACCCGGTAGGGCTCAGCTAATTCCTGGTAGCTGGGATTGAGCTCCGGTTTATAGCGTTGGGGCATTTTCACCCCGGATTTGAGATTGTCAGGACAGATCGTTTCGGAAACTCCATCGAAAAAGGGCAGGGCACGTACATGTCCACCCAGCCTATACCGTAGCCCCAGAGAAGGCTGGATCTCGGCATAGGTGTAATTGCTCGCGGGCAGGGTCGCCATGAAAACCTGTGCCCGTCTGATTTCACCTGTCTCTGGATTGGTGATTGGCACTGTCATGCCCGCGTAATCCACTTCCATCTCTTCCCCACCCTTGCGTGGAATCTGCATCGTGCTTGTCTGGGCTTTGTTCCAGCGTTGGTAGTGCACACGAAATTGAGTATATCCGTATCCATCCGGATGTTTTTCACGGTACTCCTGACAGAACAAGGTCAGGGTCACTCCTCTCTTAGAGAGTTCCCGGTGCATCTCCTCCCGGTTGGGCAGCGGTCGTTTTGATCCCTTTGCTTTGCCCTTCTCTGGGAATAAACGCTGGTACATGTCAGAGTCGCTCAATCCATCTGGAGGTGGCCAACCTAGACCGGCTTGATCCGCTCTCGCCAGATATTCTCCCACGGTACTGTTGGAAACCTTGCAGACCCGGGCGGTAGCCCGGTTGGGTAATTCCACTTCATGATGTAATCGAATGACTTCTCTAATCTTGCGCACTGGCAATTTCTCCTGCGGCATCCTATCCTCCTCAATGATTTTGAAAGTAGGATACCCGCTTCTGAGTTTTCCAGCGCTCCATCCCCCAGCAAAGTGTACGACATCAACCGTTTAAGGTGTTCGGCTTGCTCCGTTTTATGCATTTAACCCGTGAGGGAGATATCAGATATATTACTTTGTAATAAGTTAAGCAAACCAGAATTATTGAATATGGAAAATAATATAGATTTCAAATCAAAATTCTCCCTGATTCTGCTATATTTTTTACGTCTACCTATGATGCACTATATTGACAAAACGTGTCCCCAAAAACTAATCCTAACATTGATTCGAGATCAGTTTTTTGGCAGGTCACAATCCTCCTTCGTTTTTGATAACATAATATGATCAATAACACTGCAAATCAAGCCGATAAATAATCCGATAATAATTGCAATAACACCAATAATATTCACTTTTGATCCTACATATATCTCAGAGTTATTGGTATCTACAAGGATTGAGGAAATGGCAATAACTAATAACCCAAGCAGTAGAAGGGCGGCGCCAATTCCTTGTCCTTTTTGAATTATTGTATAGAACATAAATTAACCTCTTCGGGGTCACTGTCCATATTTATCTGCTTTTTATTAGTGTCTCCAGCGCCTCAAGAAACCGGTTGCCCTCTTCCTTGGTGTTGTAATGTGACAACCCAACGCGTACTACGCCACTTTTTTCAAAAGTACCAAGACGTTCATCTAGCCTCTGGGTGACGCGCCCCCATTATTTGTACCACTCCTTATGTTAGTCCAATCGGCTGAAATTGGGTAGTAGGAACCATAATTGGGTAATGTTAATTTATAGGGGTTTATTTATTCCCTCATATATTACTCGGGAGATTAAATCGCCCCAACGGGACGTTGTTCTTAGACCGGGCATTAATTCTAGGGGGGATAGGGGAGCGAGTGCGTTCGTCATACTTGTTCCAAGGATGAGTTTCTCTCTGAATTAATATTTTTTCTGATATGATAATGTGTCTATGAAACTTACCCGCAAGAACTGGATCCAAATCAGCAGCACAACCCTGATCCGAACGGTGACCAATACTGCATTTCGGATGGTGTTTCCCTTTCAACCTGTGTTAATGGAAGGATTCGGGATCAGCTTGGCAACTATCACCCGCATGTACGCCGGTCAATCTCTGGTGGGCATAGTCAGTCCATTTTTGGCTTCTGTGTCAGATACCAAAGGCCGCAGGATCGGGATGCTGGCGGGGATGATCCTGTTTTGCCTCGGAACCCTGGTGATCAGCATTTTTCCTACCAGTCTGGGTTTTTTCCTGTTCCTGATCTTATCAATGCTGGGAAAAGCGATCTTTGATCCTTCTCTTCAGGCATATTTTGGAGATACGATTCCGTTTGAACGGCGGGGATTTGTGCTGGGCATCACCGAGATCAGCTGGTCATTATCCTTTTTCCTGGGAGTTCCGACTGTGGGTTTTCTGATGAGCCGGCTGGGACTGCTTTCGCCATTCCTTATATTAACCGCCCTCGGGGTTGTTTCTTTTCTGGTTATCTTGATTCTAATTCCCGCAGACCCATCTTCCCGGAAAATTAACCAGACCATGATGGCGAGTTTTGGGCTGGTATTTAAATCTGGCACAGCAATGGCCGGACTGGGTGTGATGCTGCTGATCAGCACCGCTAATCAATTGGTGAATGTAGTTTTTGGTGTGTGGCTGAATCAATCCTTGGGCCTTCAGATCGCTGCTCTGGGAGGCGCATCTGCCCTGATCGGAATTGCCGAGTTGGTGGGTGAGGGAGGTGTGAGTGCTTTTGCCGATAGAATGGGAAACCGCAAAGCGGTGGCATGCGGTTTAATCGGGAGTGTCATAACCTCTGCGGTCATACCCCTGATTAGCGACACAACTGCCGGTGCTTACCTCGGATTATTCCTTTTTTATCTGACTTTTGAATTTACCGTTATCAGCCTGAAAACGTTGATGACGGGAGTCCTTCCGGAAATAAGGGGGACCGTTATGGCATTAAATATCGCCAGCGCGAACCTTGGGAGAGGCCTTGGTTCGTTGATTGCGGCGCCAATCTTTCTGAGGGGATTCTGGCTGAATGCCATGGCCGCGGCAATCGTAAACCTGCTGGCGATACTTGTCTTGAGGTACGTAATTGTTCAGGAATGGAATTAGTTCTACTCGATTGGCAGATCCTCCAACTCTTTCACCGCTTTATCTATGACATCAAACCCGCCCTGCCAGAAATCCTGGCGGGCGATATCGATCCCTGACTCAGAAAAAATGGTCCAGCGGGGGCAATTGAACAGTGTTCCAATAATCTGGAGTAATGATAGCCATAATGGACCATTTAAACCAGATAACATTGGGGAACATTGGGGACATATGGATATGATGGTCCCTGAAGGGTGTGAAGTAAATGAATTTATAGGCGAGGTAATTGCTCCGGCAAATGGAACTATCAATACATATGATTATGGTGACCCAACATCAATTGGTTATCACCTTTTATTACCTGAAAAAACTTTCCCAGAAGGCATATTTGAAGTATTCGAATTTATAGGAGTGACAGACTTTGATATATCTAGTGTTTCAAGAATAATCATAGATTTTGGACACCTTGACCCACTAAACGTTGTTTTAGGTTTTGTTACAAAAGGGCAACCAATTGCAGATATTGTTGAATATGGCAATCACCAGAAAATAGGCTATCAAATCGAGGTTTGGTATAAAGGAGTAGAGTATATGCTATCTCCTACATTATTCCCAACACTCTTGTCTAACGGAACGAATTTAGAACCAATGACAGATAACACTTCAAGAAATTGGACTTGTTGCAGTAGATACTTGAATCCAAGATCTAAGACTACAGCCTATCTAGGAAGGATTAGATTATAAAATGCCGACCATTCAGCATTCTGATCAGATTTTTTTAAACATTGCAGCCGCATTCGCCACAATTACTATAATCAGACAAACATATACCAAGTAACTTTTGCCAGACTTCGCGGCAAAAAACAGGATAATGCCCGGAAGAATCATTAAAAGGAATAAAGTCAGATAATAAAGAGCTGGTGTTGCTCTTGTCCCGGGAAAAAGTTTTTTCATATCAGTATTATCCCAATCATAGTCAATATGCTGATTATCATTAGCAGCACACAAATCACTGGTAGAAGTTTTCTCAAAATATCACCTTCCTGACCCTCCAACCCTGCTGTCATTGCGCCCACGATTATTTTTGTTGGCGCAATGACAGATCCCAGCGCGCCGCCTGTGGTCTGAGCAGCCAGGATAATCGCAGCTGGCAGACCCAACAATTCTGCTGTCCGCAGCTGCAGGAGAGAAAAAACCAGGTTTGAATTGGCATTACTGCCCGTCATCACCGCTCCCAGGGCTCCAATCCAGGGAGATAAGGCTGGGTAAAACCAGCCAAGTGAGGAGGAAAAACCGCGGGCTAGAGTATCTGTCATGCCCGCATGCTGCATGATTAACGCCATCATCACAATAGAAGTGATGCCCACGCTGGAAGAGATTACACTTTTCCCTGTACTGCCCAGTATCCTGGAAAGCGCACCGGGTTTATACCTCCCGGCTCTTTTAAATATCAGGTAGGCTGCAACTGAAGAAACAAGCAAAATCATACCCGCATGGCGGAAAATGGTTATCTGCCTGCCAGGACCGGCGGGCACTGTGTATCCTGCAAGAGTTCTAGTAGTCGGAAAATCCAAACCAAATTGGACCTGACTCAGAAACCGGGTCAGAGGAGGAACCAGCTGGATTAAAAGAGTAAGTACAACCAGGACACCATATCCGGCTAGGGAAATAAGCAGTGTTCTCCAGTCCAGTTTCCCTGGAGATTTTGTCTTTCCTTTGTACAACCAGGCGAGAGGGATGCCGACCAGCAACCCTGCCGTACCGCCTAGTAACCCGCCAATGCTCCATAATCCCAGTGTGACTGTCAGGTATTGCGCAGTAGACATGACTAACCCGATAATAAAGATGGGAAAAGCTAAACGCCGGACAGTTTTCCAACCACCGGCTGCAAGTGCCGCAGCATACCCGACACAGATCCCGGCAATCCCCAAAAAAATTGCCGCGGGGGAAGCCAGAACTTGCCAGTCCAGTCCTGTAGCTGCCATCATGGCATTAAAGGATGCTCCCAATGATCCAAATGTTACCGCCCAGCTGTGTCCCAGGGATGGAATTACAACTGCGCTGAGAGGAGAAAAACCCAAACCAACCAGGATAGGGGCAATCACTGCCACCGGGACCCCAAACCCTCCCACTCCCTGTAAAAAGGAAGCAAAAATCCAGCCAATAATCAAAGCTTGCATTCCTTTATCTGCAGTTAAATAAGGAAGTGATTTGCTCAGGAATTTAATTCCACCAGCTTCATCAACCACCCGGAATAATAAAAATGCGGTCCAGATGATAAGGAGCACATCCAAGATTAGAAAAACTGCTTTGGCGTGAGCATAGGCTAAGGTTTCTGGATTGATTCCAAACCAGATCCTGGCCACCAGAAGGGCAGCCAGATAACCGGCTCCTCCAGCTCTGGATGCCCCCCAGCGGAAACCAACCATCAAGAGCAAGATGACAAATATGGGTGAAATTGCTAGTATAAACATGGTTCAAATAATATCCTTCTAAACAATTGTTACCTATTGTAGCGTGGTTATGACCTGCCCCTGATCAGCGATTGCCGGTAAGATGTAACAAACCTGCATCCAAGATTGGCAGCGGTGACGTAATCCAATGAGTTTGGGAGTGAGACAAGGTTAATATCGGCGTTGTCAACAAAGACGTATTCAGCAAACGACCCCCAGTGAGTAAAACCTGGTTGAAATTGAGAATCGCAAACCGGATGATTTCCAGAAATATGTTGAGGGCAATTTCTACATCCCCCCACAAAAGTAACAGTAACCCAGTCACCAGGTTTCCGTTTATTAACTTGCCTTCCTGCAGCCTCGATCACGCCTGCTATCTTATGAATTACGTTGGTATCCATTACGGTAGATATTCCACCCGTAGTTACCCCACCTTAAAGCAGTCTTCATGCTCAACTCCCATTTGTTGGTACCTGTGTTCAAATTCCTAAAAACCGGTTTGGGTATGTTCAATCACAAAGTGAGATTGAACGACGCCGGATGGTTTGAGGAAACAAACATCGTGTTTGTTTTGACTACAGTCAATCCCGATGTATAATTTCATTAGATCCTCCTTGTTTTGGTTGGAGGTCTACGCCGGTACCACCAGCTAGTTGTTCTCCTGTTAGCGCACTCAAAGTGCAACACGTTTTGACAGTTTGCTGGAAAATCTTGAGGGACTGTCCCCCAAAAACGCTCTCAGCGCTGGCAGGTCAAGGTCCTTAATCCCAGGCTCTATACCGAAGGGTAGAACAGAAAGTGATTGGAGTCACTACCTCTGTTCTACCCTTTTTCAGTACTTATTGTCCAGTATGCCTAACGGGGCAGGTTACATACCATCCTCCAGTTTGTAGTTTTGATACTACTATACAAAGTGTCCAGGAGGTATAACGTAAAACATAAATACACATTTCTTTTAATTACACAAGGTCATACTTCTTCACAAAATCATCCAGGACACCGGTCAAATTGGGACGACCGATTTCCTGCAGCTCATAGAAAACCCTGGTTGACGGTTTATTGATTTTAATGATCCTGCCCAAATCGATAGGAGTACCAATCACCACTGAATCACATTCTGTGTTATTGATTGTGGTTTCTAGATCTTTTAGCTGCTGTTCACCGTAGCCCATCGCGGGAAGAAGAACGCCAATATTTGGATAGATCTCAAAGGTTTCTTTGAGTTTTCCAGTTGTATAAGGACGGGGGTCAACCAATCCGGCTGCACCAAATTTATGGGCAGCAACTGTACCAGCACCAATTTTCATCCCACCGTGTGTTAAGGTTGGACCGTCTTCAACGACCAATATCTGTTTGCCTTTTACAAGAGAAGGATCTTCAATATCAAGAGTTGAAGCAGCATCAATAACAATAGCATCGGGAACAAGTTTAGCGATGTTTTCGCGCACGGTTTGGATGCAGGCCGCGTCGGCGCTGTCCATCTTATTAATGACAACCACATCGGCCATTCTCAAAGTCACCTCACCAGGATAATATCTAAGTTCGTGTCCCGGCCGATGAGGGTCAACTACTGTAATGTGCAGATCGGTATTATAGAAGGGGAAATCATTATTTCCGCCATCCCAAACGATCACATCACATCCGTCCGGATCCTGTTCTGCTGCTCTTAAGATCGCTTCATAATCAACACCAGCATAAATCACATTGCCGCGTACGATATGGGGTTCGTATTCTTCCATTTCTTCGATGGTGCATTTGTGTTTCGCCAGGTCATCCAGAGTGGCAAATCGCTGGACTTTCTGGGCAACCAGGTCCCCGTAAGGCATAGGGTGACGGATAGCAACCACTTTAAGACCCTGGGCCATCAAAATTTCGATCACCCGGCGCGAAGTTTGGCTTTTACCACACCCTGTCCGGACAGCACCAATAGAGACCAGGGGTTTTTTACTCTTAACCATGGTGTCTTTTGGACCAAGTAATGTAAAGCTAGCACCTGCAGTATTCACGATCGCGCTCATGCCCATCACATGCTGGTAAGTAACATCACTATAAGCAAAGACACATTCATCAACTTTTAAATCATTGATCAATTTGGGAAGATCTTCTTCGGCGTGGATCGGAATTCCTTCGGGATATAGTTTCCCAGCCAATTCTGCCGGGTATTTGCGCCCCGCGATATCAGGAATTTGGGCTGCCGTGAAAGCAACCACAGTATACTTATCATTGTCACGGAAATAAGTATTGAAGTTATGAAAATCCCTTCCAGCGGCACCAATGATTATTACTCGTCTACTAGCCATTCTTTCCTCCAATTATTATGTATTCGATAATCAATTTATTGTCCGAGAGTAGCAACCATCACAGCTTTGATGGTATGAACTCTATTCTCTGCTTCATCAAAAACAACTGAGGCATCAGACTCAAACACTTCGTCAGTCACTTCCATGGATTCGAGACCAAATTTTTCTTTGATTTCTGCCCCAATAACAGTATTAGTGTTATGGAAAGACGGTAGACAGTGCATGAACTTAACATTCGGGTTGCCAGTCTTTTCGATGGCAGCAGCATTGACCTGATAGGGCTCAAGTAATTTGATGCGTTTTGACCACACATCTTCTGGTTCACCCATCGAGACCCAAACATCGGTTACGAGGAAGTCGCAACCTTTGACGCCAGAATCAAGGTCTTCTGTGATCGTAATCTTAGCTCCGGTGTCTTTGGCGATCTCTTGAGCTTTGGCGACTAAGTCCTTATCTGGTTGAACAGAGGCGGGCGCGACAGAACGGAAGTCCATACCCATTTTTGCTGCGCCGACTAATAGCGAGTTGCCCATGTTGTTACGGGCATCACCCAGGTAAGCAAAGCTGATCTGGCTGAGGGGCTTGTCGGAATGTTCGATCATGGTTTGCAGGTCAGCCAAGACTTGGGTTGGGTGAAATTCGTTGGTCAGGCCATTCCAGACCGGCACACCAGCATGGGCAGCCAGCTCTTCCACTTTGTTCTGTCCAAAACCGCGGTATTCAATGCCGTCATACATTCTGCCTAGGACCCGGGCTGTGTCCTTCATGGTTTCTTTTGTGCCAAGTTGAGAGCCAGTTGGGCCTAGATATGTAACATGCGCACCTTGGTCGAAGGCAGCGGTTTCAAACGCACATCGAGTACGGGTAGAGGCCTTCTCGAAAATCAAGGCAATATTTTTACCAACCAATTTTGGCTGCTCATACCCACCATACTTTGCCTTTTTAAGATCAATCGAAAGTTCCAGCAAGAAATTTATCTCTTTCGGGGAAAAATCGATTAATTTTAGGAAATGTTTATTACGAAGATTAAATGCCATTTTATTCTCCAATTCTTGTTATAATTTTTTTTAGAGGGTGCATTAGGTACTGCTTCCTTAGTGAATTACGAAAACGGCGGTATTATCACAAAAATACCATCATTTTGGCGTTGACTTAGCTATTATACCGTAGTATAAATAAAAAATGTTGATATTACCGATCTAAATAATATTTTACACTATCACCGCCCGTTGGACAAGTTTCGCAAACGACATTCACAGTTTTCGCTCAATCTGTTTGACTGCGGAATACTCAATGGTCCGGCAGTTGTGAGGGATGGAAACCTTTTGATGTGCAAAATCAAAAGCATGATGGCTCCAAGCTTGTTACCCCTGGGGATGCGAGGTTGCTCAGGAAGTACCATTATTAGGAGTTGCATAGAACTTGATCTTTTAAGAATGAACGTTTGAGTGGGGAGTGATCGACTAATCTCTTAAAATAAGGAAGGATGGATATGACACGAGAAAAACAACAAAAAACTATAGTGAGTTCCTGGAATGAATGGGATCCGTTGAAGCACGTTATTGTTGGCCGTGCGGATGGGACGATGATCCAGGCGCCCGAGCCTGCTGTTAAACGTGACTATCCGGAGGATGGTTTTCCACTGGGTAAATTTGGTCCTTACCCGCAGGAGATGGTAGACAGAGCGAACGAGCAGTTGGACAATTTCGCAGAACTCCTTAAAGACCGGGGTGTTCGCGTTGACCGGCCTACGCCGATTGATTT
>Ga0307419_10001834_pt1 | contig 10859 bp, 6 predicted proteins | sample SalMarWE160230MG_2_FD_202512 | JGI IMG/M metagenome (GOLD analysis project Ga0307419, IMG submission 202512) | Salt marsh sediment microbial communities from the Plum Island Ecosystem LTER, Massachusetts, United States - WE1602-30 | ecosystem: Environmental > Aquatic > Marine > Intertidal zone >... | reverse complement strand
CCCCGAAATAATTGTTAATGGCTATTATCATCCTCACTTCGAGGTAGGGGGAGACTATTATGACTGTCTTAAGCTTTCAGAAACAAAAACAGGATTCTGTATCGCCGATGTTTCTGGCAAGGGTATCTCCGCTGCAATCCTGATGTCAAATTTCCAGGCAAGCCTTCATGTTATGTTTTCAGCCGATATTGACCTTAAAAAACTTGTAAACAAACTGAACTCAATCGTGGTAAAAAATGCTGCCGGGGAAAAATTCATTACACTTTTTATTGCACGCTATGACCACACAAAAAAGGTACTTGAATATGTGAATGCAGCACATAATCCTCCTGTTCTTTATGACACCTTAACGGGTGAGGTGACTCATTTTGATGCTGGTTGTGTTGGCGTAGGAATGCTCGATGAGATCCCTGCTGTAATAAAGGAAAAGTTTCTTGTAAGGAATTATTCCAAAATAGTATGCTATACCGACGGTCTTTCGGAATTAAAGGATGACACCGGGAAAGATATTGGTACAGGAGAGATTATCCGTCATATCTCAAATAAGAAGCCTGTAAAGGAAAATATCCAGGCTTTGATCAGTTACCTCGGTATTCCCGATTCAAATCCCTCAATGTTTGATGATGTCTCTATTATTGCTGCAGACCTGAGGTAGAAGTAATCCAGAAAAAAATGTTAACCACAGAGTAACACTGCTTGATTTGTCCCACCAGGAAAAGTTTTACTTTACTTTAATCAGCGTATAATTCTTTTTCCCTTTTTGTACCAGCAAATATTTATTATTGAGAAGATGGCCTTCATTGATTATCATATCCGTATCCTCAATCTTCATTTTATTCAGGCTTACTCCTCCCCCTCCGGTCATTCTTTTCAGCTCTCCTTTTGAGGCAAAGATCTGTGTCAATTCAGTACTGAGTCCGGAAAAACTTACTCCGCCTTTTAGAGTACTTCTTTCTATGTTAAAAGTGGGAACCCCTTCGAATACTGACAGAAATGTTTTTTCATCCATTCTTTTCAGGGAATCTGTGGTGCCTTTTCCGAACAGTATCTGAGATGCTTCTTTTACTGATTCAAGCTCTTCGCGGGAGTGTACCACCGTTGTAACCTCTTCGGCAAGGCGTTTCTGAAGCAGTCGTTCATGGGGTAACCTTTTGTGTTCTTTAATCAGATTGTCTATTTCTTCATTTCCCAGAAGAGTGAATATCTTTATGTATTTCCCGGCGTCTTCATCAGATACATTTAACCAGAACTGGTAAAAATGGTAGGGTGATGTTTTTTCAGGGTCGAGCCATACATTTCCGGCTTCTGTTTTTCCGAATTTTGAACCGTCTGATTTTGTTATAAGAGGACAGGTCAGTGCGAATGCTTCTCCACCGGTCTTGCGCCGGATCAGTTCGGTACCTGTAACTATATTGCCCCATTGATCGGAACCACCCATTTGCAGTCTGCATCCATATTCATTAAAAAGATGAAGGAAATCGGTTCCCTGTACAAGCTGATAAGAAAACTCTGTAAATGACATACCCTCTTTAGCATCGGATCCAAGTCTCTTTTTTACGGAATCCTTTGCCATCATATAATTGACTGTTATATGCTTGCCGATATCGCGGATGAAGCCAAGGAAAGAGTATTCCTTCATCCAGTCATAATTATTGACCATTATGGCCCTGCTATTTTTATCTGACTCAAAATCAAGAAATTTAGACAGCTGCTTTTTTATTCCCGCCTCGTTTTTACGGAGAGTCTGTTCATCGAGCAGTGATCTCTCCTCTGCCCTTCCTGAAGGATCTCCTATCATCCCGGTGGCTCCTCCCACCAGTGCTATGGGGACATGGCCCGCACGCTGGAAATGTACCAGCAGCATCACCTGTACCATATGGCCTATGTGAAGCGAATCGGCAGTAGGGTCAAATCCAATATATCCCCTGGAGATCTCCTTTTGCAGCAATTCCTCCGTTCCCGGCATGATATCATGTAACATGCCCCGCCATTTCAATTCCTCAATAAAATTCATATAATCCTCATTTCAGAATTGCAAATATAATAAACAGGGTTAAATAGTTATTTCTTCTGGTTGAAGTTCCGGTTCCGGTTCCTCTTCCGGTTTCTTTCTAATCCTGTCAAGGCTCCTCCGGAAATCACCCTCCCTGATAATGGGAAAGAGGGCTGGTGCAACATTGGATATTGGATTGTAAAACATCGATCCCTCAATTTTTTCCTTTGGAAGAAAGGGCCTGCGCGCATCAATGGCATTAAGAATAACAAAGAATACGCTCAGAATGAGCACCGACTTGAGTAATCCGAAAACCAGACCAAGGAGCCTGTTCAGAAAACCCAGAGCAACGGCTTTAACTATCTTATCAACAAATATCCCAATGAAATGGATTAAGACAACAATGATCCCGAAAGTCACTAAAAATGAAACTATACCTACATACTGCCCGGTCATATCAAACCAGTCGTAAAGTTTTTCGGCTGTTAAATTCGAGAATCTGATTGCACCCCATATTCCCAGTATCAACGCAGCCAACGATGCCGCCTCCTTTACAAAACCGTCTGTAAATCCTCTAATCAGCGATATTACCAGGATGATAACTATTATAAAGTCGATCCAGTTCATGTTCAGATTATTTGAAAGTATCAAATATAGCCTATTTTTATGTTTGAGAGAATAGTGCAGGATAGTAATGATACATAATTATACCTGGTAATTATTTCTATGGTTTGCAATGACAAAAAAAAACAATATTTTTGCGCCGTTATCCGGTCCTATAGTTCAATGGATATCCACCTGCGCCAAGGCTTCGGTGGACAAAGGAACAGAGATCTGGCCTCATAGTTCAATGGATAGAACAGAAGTTTCCTAAACTTCAGATTCAGGTTCGATTCCTGGTGGGGCTACAAAAAGAAATGTGAGGGGGAGAAAATGAGAGGGCGTGAAAGGGAGAATGGGAGAAATAGAGAACGGTAATGGTAGGGTCGTTGTATGCAACCACCCTACTCTCCTGACCAGAGCTTATCCAGAAAAATACTCCATGACAGATTTTAATTTTTTTGTAATTTTATTGAAGACAAAAAAATCAGATCTTACTTGAATAAAGTCAGGATTATATTCTTTATTAGTCTGACCTGGATAAACCTGTTAATTGACTGCCCGGGTAATATGTTATTTGCCCAGGATGAAAATCCCGACAGAAAGTTATATACAGCATTGCGGCTCGCAAATGAACCACCCAGAATAAATGGTATCCTGGATGATTCGTGCTGGAAGGATGGAGTATGGGCCGGTGGTTTCATTCAGGTATCTCCTTATGAAGGGAATCCTGCGTCACAACAAACAGAATTTAAAATACTCTATGATGATAAATTTATATATGCGGCGATCCGATGTTATGATACTGAACCTGAAAAGATTGAAATAAGAAAGGCTCCCCGTGATGGTTATTCAGGAGATGTTACAGGTATTGCTTTTGATAGTTATTTTGATCACCGGACAGCTTTCGAATTTTCCCTGACGGCTGCCGGAGGTAAAATGGATCTTATTCATCAGAACATAGGCAGATTTGACCGTAACTGGGATGCTGTCTGGGATGGGAAGACTGCACTGGAAGATTCGGCCTGGACTGCTGAAATGAAAATTCCTTTAAGCCAGCTGAGATATCCCGACAAGGAAGAACAAGTCTGGGGTTTTCATGTGTTTCGCACAATCTATCGTTCGGGGGAAATAAACCATTTCAATTTAATCCCCATGGATGCACCGTTAATGGTACCCTTATTTGGAGAGTTACACGGAATAAGCGGTTTGCAAAAATTCCGAAGAATTGAATTATTACCTTATACGGTTGGGAAAATACATACTTTCGAAAAAGAAGGAAATAATCCGTTTGCCAGTTCAGGCAGAAAATTCAACTATGGTGCCGGACTGGATGGTAAAATAGGTCTGTCAACAAATCTAACCCTTGATTTTACCGTGAATCCCGATTTTGGCCAGGTGGAAGCAGATCCATCAGTTATGAATCTGACAGCTTTTGAAGTGTTTTATAATGAGAAAAGACCTTTTTTTCTTGAAGGAACTTCCATCCTGACTTATGACCTGGGTAAGGATAAAGTTTTTTATACACGCAGGATTGGCCAGGCCCCCCGTGGCAAACCCGAAACAGCTGAAGGTGAATATGCATCCATACCCGATCAGACAACCATCATAAGTGCCCTGAAGGTTACGGGAAAAACAGAGAAAGGACTCTCAATTGGTGTTGTGGAAAGTATAACCGCCAATGAGCTTGCTGAAATATCGGATGGCCAGGATACGCGGGAACAAATAGTAGAACCTTTTACAAATTACCTGGTAACCAGAATTCAGCAGGATTTCCGGCAGGGAAATACAGTAGTCGGAGGAATATTTACAGGAACAAACCGGCACCTTTCCCAACCTTATCTTGAGGGTTTTGGCAGATCTGCTTACAGCGGTGGATTTGATTTTGAGAATTACTGGAAAAACCGAACCTATTATCTTGATGTGAAGACCATTTATAGTAGGGTGCAGGGATCCAATGAATCGATATTAAGCCTGCAGATGAATCCTGTTCACTATTATCAGCGTCCTGATGCGGATTATTTACCCGTGGATACAACTTCAAATACTTTTACAGGTCATGGAGGCAAAGTTGAGGTTGGCCGGGGAGGCAATGGCCGGTTCCGGTTCAGTGAGAATTTTAACTGGCGATCCCCCGGACTGGAATTGAACGATGTGGGTTATCTAAAAATGGCGGATATCCTTTCACAAAAATCCCGCGCGGGATATGATGTCATTGACCCGAATAAGTTGTTCTTAACTTATTCAATATACCTGGAGCAGGAGAATGCCTGGAATTTTGGCGGAGAGTATCTGTATTCTTCTTTGGGAACAGAATATAAATCCCGTTTTCATAGCTATTGGAATATTAATACTGCGATTAAACGTACGTCTACAACACTGGATACGAGAATACTGAGAGGAGGTCCCTCATTTAAAGTACCCGGATACTGGGAATTGTTATTCGGATTTTCGTCAGATACACGTAAAAAATTCAGTTTTAATATGAATGTATTGCATCAATCATATGATGATCATTCGTGGTATATAAACCTTACACCGGCTTTGGCTTACAGAATCAGCAGTGCTCTTCAGTTGAATATTAATGGCTATTATTTAAAGAACCATAATTACTATCAATATGTACAAACAATCAGCCTGGGTAGTGACAAATATTACCTTATGGGTCATCTGGAGCAACAGACTTTCGGTGTTACCTTAAGATTGGATTATTATGTAACACCCGATCTTTCTGTCAGGTTTTATGGCAGTCCGTTCATATCAACAGGTATCTATTCGGGATTCAGGAAAATTATTTCACCAAGAGCTGATAATATTGACAATCGTTGCTATGTATACGATAAGGATGAGATATGGTACAACACTGATGAACGGAAATATTATGTCGATGAAAATCATGATGCTCTGCCTGATTATAATTTTAATAATCCTGATTTTAACTTCCTGCAATTCCGTTCAAATTTTGTTGTAAGATGGGAATTTAAACCGGGTTCAAACATCTATTTTGTCTGGACACACGATCGTACAGGGCTGGAAAATAATTCAAATTCTAGTATCGGGGAGAATTTTTCAAATCTTTTTAAGATATTTCCGGACAATATTTTCCTTGTTAAGTTTAATTACTGGTTTACATTGTGAAATTCAATTTTTACATACACCATCCCATAAATCTCCCCTTCCCCTTTTCCCGTTTTCTCCCCCTCTCATTTTTTATTTGCCTTGTATCCATTACTTTCCTATATTTATCCTGCTGAACCACGAAAAGAACCATGCCCAGCCTCATCCCCGGATATAACTACGACATCTTCATCTCCTACCGTCAGAAAAAGAAAGAAGGAGTGAGGGCGAGAAGGAGAGAAGAGGAGAATAGGAGTTTCATTTACCGTTGGCTTCAGCCAACGGATATAAGGGTTACACTTAATTTCAGGGCTTTAGCCCAATATTTTATTTGGAGCATATTCTTATATTATTCTAATTTTATCATTAAGGGAATTTAAATATGGCTTCTCTAATACCGGGGTTTGAATACGACATCTTCATCAGCTATCGCCAGAAGGATAACAAAGGCGACAGATGGGTTAGTGAGTTTGTTGAGGCATTGAAAACCGAGCTGGAATCTACCTTTAAGGAAGAAATCAGTGTATATTTCGATATCAATCCACATGATGGGTTACTTGAGACTCACGATGTGGATGCATCTCTTAAGGACAAGCTGAAATGCCTGGTTTTCATTCCTATAATCTCTCGTACCTATTGCGACCCAAAATCCTTTGCATGGGAACAAGAGTTCAAGGCATTTGTTAAACTGGCTTCACAGGATCAATATGGATTGAAGGTAAAATTGCCAAATGGTAATGTTGCAAGCAGGGTATTGCCTGTACAAATACACGACCTGGATAATGAAGATATTAAACAATGCGAATCTGTCCTTGGCAGTGTACTAAGAGGGATTGAGTTTATTTATAAAGAAGCAGGTATTGATAAACCACTTGCTCCTGAAGACAATGAAAAGAAGAATTTAAATAACACAAAATACAAAATTCAGATAGTCAAAGTAGCTCATGCAATAAAAGAGATTATTGCTGCAATAAAGCAACATGAGCAAAAGCCTGAAGAATTATCCGAAAAAGCTACTGAACCACCCCAGGAAATAAGGAAAGGAAATAAAACACGAATCATTGCAGGATCAATAATTGCCCTGGCATTAATTGTCCTTGGTATTTTATTTATTCCCAAGTTATTTAAGCCTTCTGAGGAACTTGAAAAATCCATCGCGGTCTTACCCTTTGTTAATGACAGTCCTGATGAAGAAAATGCTTTTTTCATCAATGGTATCATGGAAGAGGTGCTTAATAATCTGCAAAAGATTAAAGATTTCCGGATTCTTTCCCGTACATCTACCGAGCAATACAGAGGTACTTCCAGACCTACTATTCCCGAAATAGCAAAAAAACTTGGTGTTAATTATATTGTTGAAGGGAGCGGACAAAAATATGGTAACTCATTCCGCCTCAGGGTGCAATTACTTGAGGCTTCTAAAGACAAACACATCTGGGCTGAATCGTATGAAAAGGAAATAAAGGAGGTAAAAGATTTTTTTGTGATACAAAGGCAGATTGCACAAGCAATAGCTGCAGAACTGAGAGTAACTATAACCCCTGAAGAAAATCAGATCATTGAAAAAGTCCCTACAAACAGTATTACAGCTTACAATTATTACCTGAGAGGGTTAGGGGAGCTTTGGAAGTATGGAACAGGGTCGCTTGACCGGCCGTCAATTAAAAGAGCAGAAATTCTATTTAAACAAGCATTAGAGATTGATTCCACTTTCGCTCGGGGTTATGTAGGTTTAGGATATGTATATTGGAAAAAAGCTTTTTTTGAAGAAAATTATTCAAAACATTTTTTGGATTCTATGCTGACTTTCGCCAATATTGCTCTTTCCTATGATGATAAGTTAGCAGAAGCATATGTTATAAGAGCAGGATATTATGCTGAGACAGGTAGTAATCCCAACAAGCCAATAGAAGAGCTTGACGAAGCCATAAAGATCAATCCAAATCTATGGGAGGCTTACCATGAAAAAGGAAAGTATTATTGGTGGAGCGGAAACCTTGTTAGAGAAATTGAAAATCGTCTAAAAGCTATTTCACTAAACCATGGTGCGGAATTACCTGAATTATTAAGATGGATTGGCGACAGTTTTGTTTCTGCAGGCTTTCCGGAAAAGGCAAATTATTATTATAATGAAGCTTTTAACCTGGATGGTGATTCAGTAAAGTATTTTTCCTCTTCTTACCGTGAACAATTCATAACAGGTAATTACAATAAATCTCTTGAGCTTCTGGGAAAAATACATGCTATAGATTCTAATAATTATGTATTATATAGATTATTTGCTTTAAACTATTTGTTCACCGATCAGTTTGAAAAATCGCTGAAATATTTAAACAGGCTTAAATCTGAAGGAATGATTAATGCGATTCCGATGCACCGAATTGCATATATATACTTTATAAACGGATATAAGAAAGAAGCGGATTATTATATTGATAAGTCAATTGAATATAATCTTGAGACAATTGAAACAATGGGAAAAGCTACTAATATGTCTCCAATTTTATCCAACTCATCATATATACACACAAATGCTCATTATAATATTGCATGTATATATGGAGTCAAAGGAGATAAAGAAAAAGCCATTGAACACCTGAAGATTTGTAAGGAAAAGAGTGGCTCTTTAGATTGGGTTATGTATATAAAGAATGACCCTTCATTCAACAGCATCCGGAATGAACCAGAATTTCAGCAGATTGTCAGGGATATAGAAGGCAAATACCAGGCAGAGCATGATAGGGTAAGGAAATGGCTTGAGGAGCAGGGGATGTTGTGAGAAATTGCGGAATTCGGATTTGGGATTTCGGATTTATAAATTCCATGTTTGCTACAATCCTGAAATATTGAACCCTTGTATTTTCTTGATAATAAATGCTTTACGGAGAATCAACGTATTAAAAACCGTATTTTAATACGTAGATAAATTTTAACAGTGAATAGTAGGCCTTCGGGCAGAATTTTGATATTTTACCACGGATTACACAGAGAGCACGGATTGATCACGGAGAAAGATCCGTGTAAAATCCGTGTTCTCCGTGGTCATTTTTTTCAGAACCTGCTTTAAATAATATCTTTGTCCGGATTTGAGACTTAATCAATAAACAGAATGTTCACATTCCATAAAATAAATGATCAGACTATCGCTGAGCTGACTGATAAAAACTTCATCATCAACGAGGTTCAGGATGCACTTGACCTGATGGCCGATGTGAGCTACCAGGGATGCAACAGGATGATTGTTTATGAAAGTAATCTCAATAAAGATTTCTTTGACCTGCGTACAGGGCTGGCCGGTGAAATATTGCAGAAATTCTCTAATTATAATTTCAAGCTGGCAATTATCGGAGATTTCTCCTTATATGAAAGCCTTAGCCTGAGAGATTTTATCCGCGAATCGAACAGGGGAAACATGATATATTTTGCAGAAGACCTGCAAACAGCACTGCTGCGACTCTGACTTTTTCTTAATTTTATCAAAAGTAATCTTATTTAAATCTGTCAGATGAAAAAGTTATTCTTTCTTCTTTTTGCTATTATTGTTATTGGTTGTTCAGCAGAGCCTGATATAATTAAAGACAAGCCAAGGACTATTGTGACTACTGATGGTGAGGTGGACGACATGGATTCCTTTATCCGTATGTTGCTGTATGCCAATGAATTCGAAATCGCAGGCCTTGTTTATTCAAGCTCCATGTGGCATTATGCCGGAGATGGCAAAGGTACATTGTTCACTTCGGAAATGCCTATGACAGCCAGGATGTATGGGGAGAAAACTGATCTGCGCTGGCCGGGAACCGACTGGATGGAGGAGCTTATTGATAAATATGCCATTGTCTATCCGAATCTTATAAAACATGATAAGGAGTATCCGACTCCTGATTATCTTAAAAGTACTATCAGGATCGGTAACATAGACTTTGAAGGAGAGATGTCGGAAGATACAGAGGGATCCGATTTTATTAAATCAGTTTTAATGGATGATGAGCCCGGACCGGTATACCTGCAGGCCTGGGGAGGTACAAATACAATTGCCCGTGCCCTTAAATCGATTGAAGACCAATATAAAGGATCGGCAAAATGGGATGAGATACATAAAAAGATATCTGCAAAATCTGTTATATATACGATTCTTGACCAGGATGCAACCTATAAAAACTATGTTGCCCCAAACTGGCCCGATATTAAAGTGATATATAATTCCTCTCAATTCGGGAGTCTCGCATACTGGTGGTACAGGGTCGTTCCGGAGGAATTAAGAGTTTATATGGATGGCAAATGGTTTTCGGAGAACATCCTTTTCAATCACGGCCCCTTGCTCGAAGCTTATTATACATGGGGTGACGGACGACAGGTTGCAGGTGACCCGGAACATACTCATGGCGATCTCCAGGAAGCCGATAAACAGGGTCGTATGCAATATGATTTTATTTCCGAAGGCGATTCTCCAGCTTATCTATACCTTTTGGATTTCGGATTAAGAAGCACTGAAAACCCATCGTACGGGGGACTGGGAGGCCGGTTTGTGCAATCTGATACAGACCCCGGCAGATGGGAAGATGGCAGGAATGTGGCAGACCTGAATCCTTATACCGGTAAACAAGACCCATCATATCCGCAGGTCAGATGGATAAAAACCCTGCAGAATGACTTTGCAGTCAGAGCCGACTGGTGTGTTAAAGAATATAGCGAAGTAAACCATGCACCTGTCATAAGTTTAAAATGCCCGGCTGATATGATTGTTTTGCCCGGGGATATAATCAAGCTCAAGGGAACAGCTATAGATCATGATGGAGACCTGCTTAGCTTTTCATGGTGGCAATATCGTGAAGCAGGCACATTTGACGATTCAGTAAATATTGAAAATCCAACCGGTAAAACAACTTCAGTAAATATTCCGGATGGTGCAGAGCCAGGCCAGACAATTCACCTGATCCTTCAGGTAACTGATGACGGTTTGCCAAACCTGACAAGGTATAAGCGTGTTATAATAACTGTTATGTGATTCTATTCCATCACCAGAGGGAAATCATGTCCCATTGAGAAGGTGCTCGGAAACTGTTTGTGCCTGATAAGATTAAATGATACTTCAGGCACCTGGTCGTCGATATATGATTTTAGCTCATAAACCGTGATCTTTGAATCGGCA
>Ga0307419_10001829_pt1 | contig 10871 bp, 10 predicted proteins | sample SalMarWE160230MG_2_FD_202512 | JGI IMG/M metagenome (GOLD analysis project Ga0307419, IMG submission 202512) | Salt marsh sediment microbial communities from the Plum Island Ecosystem LTER, Massachusetts, United States - WE1602-30 | ecosystem: Environmental > Aquatic > Marine > Intertidal zone... | reverse complement strand
AAAAACGTTTTACGGGAAAAGTTGGCTGGAATACCTGGCATATAGATGACGGACACGGATGGGGTATTGATGAGTATCCATCGCTTTTCGACGAAGACTATGAAGCAAAACCGGCATATTACGCGATACAGGCTGCGTTAGAAAGCGAAGCAGGTATAGAGGAAAATTCCCCGGGAAAAGAATCAGTTGCCTTAAAATTATATAACAGTCCAAATCCTTTTACTTTGAAAACCAGAATAAACTTTGAGATCCGCAGAAAAGGCTATGTTAAGGTAAGTATTTATGATTTGTCCGGCAGGGAACTATCTACAATATTTTCCGGAGAAATCGAAGCAGGAGAGCATTCTATAGATTGGACTGCTGATGGTTTATCAGCCGGAATTTACATCTGCCATGTAGAAACAGAAGGCTCCGCTATGAAGCATTCTATGATTCACATCAAATAGGGTACAAAACCTGAAAGTATAAATGAATCCTGAAAAAATCTTGTTAGGTATAATTTGGTATTTTGCATTCGTTGTTTCGCTTGTCCTTCACGAATTCTCTCACGCGTTTGCCAGTTACAAACTTGGGGATGATACAGCGTATCGAGGCGGACAGGTTAGCCTGAATCCGATTCCACATATGAAAAGAGAAAAATTTGGCACGATTATCGTACCAATTCTTTCATACATATTTGGCGGGTGGATGATTGGATGGGCGAGCGCTCCTTTCGATTACAACTGGGCAGCGAGAAATATGAAAAAAAGCGCGGTAATGTCATTGGCCGGTCCGGCTTCCAATTTTTTATTATTCTTTATAGCCGCCCTAGCAATAAGAATCGGTTATGTTTATGGTATATTCGAAGCTCCTGAGTCGATAAATTTTTCCAGGGTTACGGTGGGAACAGAAGGAAGCACGTGGGAACCCCTTACTCCTATTTTGAGTATATTCTTTTCGCTTAATCTTATACTGATGCTTTTTAATTTATTACCATTCCCTTTATTCGACGGCAGCAGCATACTTCTTCTTTTCGTAAAAGGGAAAAAAGCAGAAAAAGTATTCGAATTTATACATAACCCCGGTTTCAAATTTTTAAGTATTTTAGTCGCCTGGAGAATCTTTGCTTATTTCTTCGATCCTGTACATCTGTTTGCTATCAATCATTTATATCCTGGAGTATTTTACAAGTGAATTAATCCCCCGTTTCCTTTTTTATCCAGGAAAGATAACTTTTTAAACCCTCTTTGATTTCATAAGAAACAATCGCCGGCACCTCATACGGATGCAATTCCTTTAATCTTTTCTCCACTTTACCGTATAAGGATTGTCTCGTTTTCATAATGAGCGCATACTCTTTATCCCGGGCAAGTTTACCCTTCCATCTGTATACGGATTCGATGGGGAAAAAGTTGACGCACGCGACCAATTTTTCCTCGACCAAAATCCCGGCTATTTTTTTAATTATAGCTTTATCCGGAAGAGTGGTATAAACCATTATAAATTCCAAGGTTTCACCTATTCTAATGAGAAGGAATCCATATTTGTTGTGCGGAAATTATTTCAGAATTTCCAGGCAAATTCATTTCCTCTTTTGTTCTAACGTAAAAAATAAAACCTTTATAAGCTGTAAGATAATCGAAATCTTTTCGCATGAACCCTCCTCTCGATACTATAATAACAGGATTATCACTTCTGGATATCACTTTAATAAAATCTTCTTCTTTCAATCTTACTATGGCTCCCGAAGCTTTAATTGCATTTGCTATAGCAGCAGCGGCAGCAGCACCTCCTCCATTCATTTTCAACCTCCTTTTAATATATTAGTCAATATCAAGCAATATATTCATTAAACATTTACACAGAAAAAAATTTTTACAAGTAGATTTTTCGTGTATACTTTTAAAACTGCTATTTTTGAAAACTAAATACTAACTTTTATGCCACCTCTCAAAGGAATATGAGTATAATTAGCATCATCGGAGAATATAATTCCGTAGCCTGTTTCAGCAAAAACGGCGAATAATCCCAGACTCATATTTAACCCACCATAAATAAGGAATCCGTTATCGGTTAAAGATCCTTCTCCGATATAATCAGCATAATCACTTCCGATAGTAGATATCTCATATCCCACCCCGACGTAAAGAGACGCGGGAGAAAGAGGCGGAGCGATAGAATACTCCAATCCAACCATTAAAAAAACATCAGAAAGTTTAAGCTCTCCTACCGGAGTTTCTACGTCCGTCCACGCGTATTCCAACTGTCCTCGAACACCTAACGGAATAATCGGAGGAGAAAAGCTGGCAGTAAGTCCTATCGAGGTAAGGCTTTGACTTTCAGCGCCTTCAACATCCATCTTCCAATTTTCGACACCACCGGTTATTCCGGCTGAAAGCCCTAATATACCCGCTGAAAGCGGCATACTCAAAACCAACAACATAATACATAATACTAATTTTTTCATAAAAGCCTCCTTTTTGGCCTTTTTAGTAAAAAACATAATTATTATTAATCGTAATGTCAAGGGTCGCCCGTTATCAGAGCCCGGATTCTCATATCAGTGAATTAGTAAATTAGTAAACACAGCAATACAAACTACAAATTCTACATGTTCTACATGTCAAGAAATGGAGAGTGTAGGGAGCGTAAAGACATTGGACATTGGACTATGGACTTCAGACTACAGATATTTATCTGTTATTTCCTTGACAATACAGTATATTTTCTTATAATCAAAACAAAAGGGAATCAGTAGAAAATTATGAGTTTTAAAATCTTTAAAAGTTTTATCAATACATTTATTGTAATAGTCCCCACTATTGCTATCGCTTCTCCCACAAAAGAAAGTTTCACGGCAGATATGATTCAAAAAGCGGACGAACAACAAATAAAGGGAAAAATATACGTAAAGGGAAATAAATACAGAATGGATATAACTGCGGAAGGAGAGGAAATAAGCATCCTCGTCAATCCGGAAACAGGTAAAAGATATATTATAAGTCATTCCCAAAAAACAGCCCGCGAAATTGAAAATACCGTTTTTGAAAGTTTATCTATCAATCCCTTCGAATCTGCTATTTTATTTACGGAACAATACGATTCAATAGAAACAAGCTTTGATACTATCGATGGATACGAATGCAAAAAAAATCAAATCTACGAAAAAGAAAAGAAACTGATGACAATTTGGATTTCCGATAAATCAAAATGGCCCGTGAAAATAAAAACAGAAGGCGAACATTCAATGGAAGCAGAATTAAAAAACATCAAAGAAGAATCATTGAATAATAGTTTGTTTACAATACCCGAGGGGTATAAAATCGAATCTTCTTTTGGCACGGAAAAAAAAACGGAGACAAAAACAGAAGAGCCCAAAACCATAGAAAAAAAAGCACTCACCGTTAGAGTAAAACCGGAAAAACCCGTGGATATAGCATCTATGAAAGAGGTTATTTTCAAAAAACTGGAACAGAACAATATAAAAAGAGAAACTGAAGACGGACAAATAAAACTCGAACCGGTCGCAATACCGGTACTTAAAAAATTCTTTCCCAATTGGAAAATCTTCAGTATAACAAGAGAAAAACAGATACAGGAAGAAACATTATTTAGATATATTCCGGTTGAAAAAGCGGCGGTTAGCAAAGACGACGAAACCGTATGCATTATCAGCAGTCCGGCAACAGATATGCCCCTTAAAAGTGCGCTTACAATAGTCCAGAGTGAAAACATCAAACTAAAAAATACAGAAGAATTTAAAGAATTTGCCAACGCCCTTGACGTCCTATATTTCAAGGACTCAAAACTTCAGGGAATAGATTCTTTGGGGAATAATAAATGGGCAATTTATACAGGAACTTTTTCCGAGTATTTAACAGGTTTTCTGGTAAAAGCCGACAGTACCGGAAAAGTGGTAGATATAAAATATAGTTTAAAAATAAAGAAAAAATAATTAAAAAAATCGTTATATCTGATATTATAAAAATTTAATATCAGTTATCTTTAAAAACTCTTCTCCAAAAAATCCTGACTTATAATTAATTTAATACCTTCTTTTTCATATTGCTTTAAAAGTTTCTCTCGTTTCTTCTTTTCTTTCATAAGGCTTGCCATAATAAAATTTTGGATTATTTTTAAACGATTTTTAAGAGATAATAATGAAAAAGAATAAGAAATCAAAACAAAATAGAATTGGAGATTTTATGCGCGTTGCGATGTGGATGTGGGCACGCTCCAGTCTGTCGGGAATGCTTTTCTTCCTAAGAGTAGCAATTAGACTTCTACTTGCTAAAAGACTAAAAGAGAAAAAACAAACAAGCATCGACGGCAGCATCCCCACTGTTATAGCAATAAGTCCTACAATGAGATGTAATTATAATTGTACAGGATGTTACTCGAGAGATAGAATATCAAACAACGAACTCTCAAAGTTGGAACTCGACAATCTTTTCTCGGAAGCAGAAGAGCTTGGTATACTCGCCGTTGTCGTTACTGGAGGAGAACCATACTTGCGAAATGACACAATCCAACTTATGGAAAAGCATAAAAAACTTCTTTTTATACCTATAACAAACGGTTCTAAGATGTCTTCAGAACTTTCAAAACGCATTTCTAAAAGCGGAAATATAATTCAACTTGTAAGCATCGAAGGGCTTGAGAAACATACTGACAATAGAAGAAAAAAGGGGGCTCATGAAACAGCCACCCGTGCGATGAAATTACTTAGAGGCGCGAGAGCTTGTTTTGGTTTTGCCGCGACAAATACTTCTGAAAACTCAGGGATCCTTGGTACCGAAACATTTATAGACAATATGATAGAACTCGGATGTACCCTCGGCTATTTTACGGAATATGTACCCTGCGGCCCACACCCAAAAAAAGATTGGTTATTAAATGAAGAAGAAAGGAAATCTTTCCGGGAAAGAGTTCTGGATTTCCGAAAAAGAAAACCTATTGTACTGGTCCAATTTCCCCAGGATGAATATGGGGAAGAAAATCGTTGTACAGCAGCCGGGATTTCATCTTTACATATTAATTCCGAAGGAGGAATCGAACCCTGCCCGTTTATCAATATTTCATTAGAAAATATTCGTAACGGCGGTTTAAAGGCTGCTTGTGAATCTCCTTTTCTAAAATCGATCAGGGAAAGGGATTATCTCTTGAAAAGAGAAAAACTCGCATGTTCACTATTCGAACATTATTCGGAACTGCAAAAGTTAGCAAGACAAATTTAAAAATCAAATATCAAAATGGAAAATTACAAATCAAAATTCAAAAATAAAATCAAAAAAATAAATAAAAATATCCTGAAAATCTGCGTTTATCTGCGTCCAATTATTGGTTGAGGGTGTGGCTTTGTGCTCTTTGTGGACTTTGTGGTTCAATTCCCCATTTGACAATTGACAAAAAAATGATAATATTACCCTGAGGAAAAATATGAGTTTAAATTGCGGAATTATCGGACTTCCCAATGTTGGTAAATCAACTATTTTCTCTGCTCTAACCTGCCTTTCGGTTAAAGCTGAGAATTATCCTTTTTGCACCATCGAACCCAACCTGGGTATGGTGGAAGTACCCGACGAACGGTTAAATAAAATAGCTGATATATTGAATATAGAAAAAAGAATACCTGCGACTGTAGAGTTTGTGGATATAGCGGGTCTTGTCGAAGGGGCTTCAAAAGGAGAAGGTTTAGGGAATCAATTCCTGAGTCATATAAGAGAAGTCAATGTAATAGTTCATATTGTAAGATGTTTCGAACACGCCGATATATCTCATCCTTATGATAATATCGATCCAAAGCGAGATATCGAAGTAATAAATATGGAACTCATCTTAGCCGATCTCGGGGCCGTGGAAAAGAGCCTGCAAAAGAATACAAAACTCCTTAAAAGTCAGGACAAAACACTTAAAAAAGAAGCCCAGTCTAAAGTGACTTTGCTCGAAAAATTGCAGCAGGAATTTAAAAAAGGGATACCCGCAAAAAACATAGACTTAAAAGATGAAGAGAAAAAAATTACAAAGGAATTAAATCTTCTCTCAAATAAAGAAGTTCTATATGTTTGCAATATCGACGAGAATAGCATAAACAATAAAAACAAATTCTCGGAATCGGTGAAAAATTACGCGAAAAAAGAAAATGCTCCCGTAATAGAAATCTGCGGCAAGGATGAACAGGAAATAGCTGGGATCGAAACCGAAAAAGAAAAAAAGGAATTCATGGAAATGTTAAACCTGGAAGACTTAGCTCTTAACCGCCTTATAAAAACCACATACGAACTATTAGGACTGGAGACTTTCTTCACGGAGAACGGAAAGGAAGTACGGGCATGGATGTTTAAAAAAGGGGCAAAAGCGCCTGATGCGGCAGGTATTATTCATACTGATTTCAGGGAAGGATTTATTAAAGCGGAAGTATTCCAATGCAACGATTTATTAGAATATGAATCTAAAACAAACATAAAGGAACACGGCAAAATACGAATTGAAGGAAAAGATTATGAGGTCAAAGACGGTGATGTTATATTATTTCATTTTAAGGTATAAAGCGGCAAAACCGTAAAAATGTAAAAATTAAAGATGGATAAAATAATCAGCAAGCTCTTCGCTTTTGGCTGTTGGCTTTTAGCTCCTTTAAAAATAAAAACTAAAGGCGAAAGGCTAATAGCTAACAGCAATACTTTATTAGCTTATGTCCTGGGTTAATTTTCACACTCACTGTTCTTTTGACGACGGAAACGTCGCTCTTGAAAAATACGTTAAAGAAGCTTTAAAACAGGATGTCGCGATCCTCGGTTTCAGTTCACACAATCCCCTGCCTTTTTCGGTGGACTGGGTTCTAAAAAGAAAAGACTACAAAAAATACTGTAAAACCATCCGTAAACTTTCGGAAAAATATGAAGATCAAATCAGAATACTTCTCGGATTGGAGATGGACTTTCTTTCCAATTTAAATTCTTTTTATAAAAAAGGGATGAACTTATCGGATCTGGATTATATAATAGGCTCTGTTCATTTCGTAAACTTTTTCGATAAAAATAAGGGCTGGGCAATCGATGAAAGTGAAGAAGAATTCGAAAAAGGTTTAGATGAAATCTATAAAGGCAATATAAAAAAGGTGGTAAAGGATTATTTTAAACTCATCAGAGATATGCTTAAATTGGAAAATCCGGACATTGTAGCACATCTCGATTTGATAAAAATGAACAACAAAGACGACAAATATTTCTCCGAAGGGGAAAATTGGTACCGGGAAGAAGTTCTTAAGACTTTAAAAGCTGTCGCAAAATCGAGCGCGATTTTAGAAGTTAACACCGGAGGAATAGCGAGGGGAAAAATTGATTCCTTATATCCCAGCAACTGGATAATAGAAGAAGCTTACAATATGCGTATTCCTATAACTCTGAGCTCAGACGCGCACAAACCGGAACAAATTACCGCCAAATTCAAAGAAGCCGCCGTATTACTTAATTCTATCGGATACAAAGAAGTTTATATTCCGCACAAGAAAACATGGGCACCGCACCCTATTTCTGTTGAAGGAATAGAACTTTAGTCGTAGATCCTTCGAATCTAAGTTAGATGGTTAAATTAAAAAATAGTCAAATAATTAAAACAACAAAATAAATTTGGGGTCTGGTGGGGCTTTGTGTTCTCTGTGTGTTTGTTTTTTCTCTGTGCTCTCTGTGGTAGATGTTTTTTGTTTTTCCTATTCAACAATTCAACCATTCAACTGTATTGATTTTTCTTAGAAGAATCAATACCTAAACAACGTATCCAAAAAAGTATACTTATCCAAATGACCTAAACCGCCGCCAGCGGCAGTTTTTTCTGAATATTCAATATTCCCATCTTTCGGTACATTAGCACCCGAAATAAGAACAGGAACAGGGGTTCTGGTATGCTTACGCAATTTTATGGGAACAGGATGGTCGGGAAGAACTCCGATAGTAACCTCATCATCGACTCTCCTTAAGATAAGATTTACCAGCCTTTTATCGAATTGCTCGATTGCTTTTATCTTTAAATCTAAATCTCCTATGTGAGAACACTCATCTATGGCTTCAAGATGGAGATAAACAAAATCATTACTTTTTAAAGCATCAAGAGCAGCTTGAGCTTTGTTTTCATAATTAGTATCTATAAAACCGGTCGCACCATCAGGTTTAATAGCCTGCATCCCGGTTAACTTACCGATCCCAAGAATTACATCGACCGCGGATACCACAGCGCCTTTTTTATTATATTTATTTTCAAATGACTCAAAGTGAGGTTTTTTTCCCGGGCTCCATGGCCATATACAATTCGCGGGTTTCTTACCATTATTCAAAAGATTTTTATTGGCAGGAGCATTCTTCAAAATTTCTGCACTTTCTTCGATTAACGCATTAATAAATCTGACAGTCTCTTCGCCTTCTTTTTCTTTAGCATACGGTAAAACATCTCTCCATTTTTTACCCTGATTGGAATCCGGTTTATAATATTCGATTTTATCGGAAAATTCTTCACCTTTAAGCACTAAAATATTCCTGAACCCAACACCCGGATAAAATTTTATTTTCGAATTCCCAAATTCAACGTTCAAAAAATCAATCAAATCATCCGCGCTTTTCTGGTCAATCTGACCCGCGGCGTAATCTTCAAGTATTCCATCATTTATAGTTATAAGATTACAGCGAAAGGCTATTTCATCTTCTTTTAATTCTATACCTTTACTTGCAGCCTCAATCGGTCCTCTTCCGCAGTAGCTTTTCGCGAGGTCATACCCCAGAACCGAAAGATTTGCAGCGTCACTCGAAGTAGGAAAAGGTTCGGGTATGGTAAGAAGAGTTCCCTGTGCTCCTTTTTTTGCGAGAGATTCCAAGCCCGGGGTATTCGCCACCTCGAGAGGAGTTTTATTTCCTAATTCAGGAATAGGCTCATCCGCCATTCCATCCGCTAAAAACACTAAGTATTTCATGATTTTACCATTTTAAAGTTATGTCCGATTAATATGTTGTCAAGTCAAGCCACCCCTCCCCCAATAATTAGCTACGGATAAGCACTGATTGCTTTCTGTTGTTTTTCAAGCAAAAAGCAAAAGGCAAATAGCTAAAAGCTCAGTTTCAACACAGAAAACGCAAAGTTTTTCACTAAAAACGAAACGCCAAGAGCTAAAAAACTTATAAACATAAAATAAAACCACATTATATACATCCATGTCAACAAAGTAAAAACAATAAAAAAATATAACCTATGGAGATAATAAATATGTAAAAACAGCTTTTGTGTGATTTATGACATTTCAATGCCCTGTATACAATCATACAAAATATACTATTAATAAATAAAGAAAATGGTGTAAATATAATTAATATAAAAAGGATACCAATATATTTTCCCAATTCACCAACAGCCATAGGTGAAATGTATGAATCCTTTAATGGATTATTCAAAAAAGTGAAACCGAAAATTATATAAATAAAAAAATGTACGATAAAAGAGGTTAAAACACCTTGCAAGTAAGAATCTTTCGATTTTATATAAGCAATATAAACATCTTTATTCTTTTTCAATAATTTACATATTTTATATAACAAATAAAGCAGCAAAATCGATAACGGTACAAATAGATAAATTGGCATCATATTAAATCTGCTCCTTTCTTGCTATTTCAACTTTACGAATATAAGTCCAACCAATTGCTAAACTTTAAGATTCTATATATGAAATTTTAATAGTATATATCTACCTTATATTTAACGCGCTGCTTTTAAACTTTCTTCTTACTCACCAAACTCCCGTCATCCCTAACCCCGAGTTCATATTTATCGCCTTTTTTATTTTCGGCTTCAATATTATATATAACTTTACCGCCTTTTTCTTCCTTTGCGATTTCCTTATCAACTAAAACGTGGAGCATCGCCGGAGGTATTCCAAGTTCTTTTTTTATTCTTTCAATTACCTCAGCCGGTAAATCCGAAAGTAAAATCGGAGGTTTTTCGATTCCAAGTTCTGCTGCCACATCTTCCGCCGTAGGATTAGGTGAGGCATCTACATCAAAACTATCTAAAGGAGCAAAATCTTTCTTTTCAATTTGTACCACACCGGGACTTCCGGTTATCATAAAATCACTAACTTTATCTGTTATTATATCATAATCTCTAATAGTCGACCTCTCAGCATAAAATCGGTTCATTACTATACCTTCAATATCACGTAAAATAACCGCCGGTCGGGGATCCTCTTTTTCAAAATCGACTGAAACATTACGTATTTTCAATCCCTTTATATACCGACAATAGAGACCATAAGACGGTCTGAGTCCGTACATTTCCGCTCTGTAATCTTCTATTTTCGGAAGTTCGATTTCAGCGGGATCTTTCTCCAGTGCAAGATAATTCAGACTTCCTCCTTTGTGAGTTATTCTCATATTTTCAAAAACGATATTTTCAAGCATCTTACCAGATTTACCCATAACCGTAGAGGTGAACTTCCATCCACTTCCGTAGCCGTAAACATCTTTAACTACAGCATTACTTATTCTTATGTTTTTTATTTCACCGACAACAGGAGAACCCGGAGTACCTCCTTTAATTTTAGATAAATTAATAAAGAAAGGAATTGAAACATTCTCCATAGTAATATTCTGGACATTAACACCGTCTATTACCGCCCCATGATTCGAAGTAAAACTTATCCCGACATTATCAGCTTTTTTTATTGTTATATTGGAAATCTGTATATTCCTGAAACCCTCAACCGTCTCCGGCCCAATCTGCAGGGCAGTACCACCGGCAGAAATTATACAACTACTTATATTAATATCTTCACTACTTAACCTGCGCCCTAAAGAATAATCTGACTTCAAAGAAATTCCATCACCACTTGTTTCTAACTCACAGTTTAAA
>Ga0307419_10001827_pt1 | contig 10880 bp, 10 predicted proteins | sample SalMarWE160230MG_2_FD_202512 | JGI IMG/M metagenome (GOLD analysis project Ga0307419, IMG submission 202512) | Salt marsh sediment microbial communities from the Plum Island Ecosystem LTER, Massachusetts, United States - WE1602-30 | ecosystem: Environmental > Aquatic > Marine > Intertidal zone... | reverse complement strand
TGGTGCTGGAGCAGGCGATTGAGCGGGCCGGCGAACCGCTCCACATCACCCGGCGCCGTCCGATCGATCAGGTCGAGCGCGAAGGCGACCTGCAGCGGATCTCCCTCCTCGAGGACCTGCCGCACCACGGGAAGCGTGTTGGCGTCGCCCAGGGAAGCGAACAGGCCGTCCAGGCTGGCAAAGCGACCACGAACGGCCTCGATGAGGCTTTTCACGTACTCCTTCCGCACCCGCACCGCCACCACCATCCAGACCAAGGCGATGCCGACGACCACGTAGGGCACTCGCCGGAAGCCGACTACCGCCAGCGCGCCCATGATGACGACCCCCGCGAGGACCTTCCCGAGCCCCTTCTCGATCGCCATGTCGATGTAGAGCTTCGCCTTGATCTTGATCTCGTCGGGGATCGGCACGTAGAGGATCTCGCGGCCCGTGCGCTCGGCCGAGTAACGGAAGGCGGCGTCGGCGCCCTTGGCCACCGACGCGGCCCACACGCCCCAGAACAGGATCAAGCCGAGACCGGCGGCCAGCATGGTCAGCGGCAGCAGGAACACGGCGAGCCCCATGCCGACCCGGGGCAGGAGCGGTCGCAGCGCCAGCAGCACCAGAAGAGGCAGCCACTGGGTCACCGCGTAGAACTTCCCCTGGAACGCGCTCATCGCGTCCCGGGTGTCGAACACCATCTTCGTCACCGCGTTGAACTCGAAGTCCACCATCGTCTTGACCACGATGGTGAGGAGGACCATCAGGGCCAGGAGCTGGACATGCCGGTTCGTGAACACGCGACGGAACTCGCTGACGCTGATCTCCGCATCCGCGCGGGGAGCTCGTTTGCGGACCCCGCCGTCGGCCTCCCGCAGGACCAGGGGCAGGCACAGTCCGAACACGACGATGATGGCCGCGGCGACGAGCAGGAGCTGTGGAGTGCCGGCGCGCTGTGCCAGGAAGCCGGTGAGGGCTCCTCCCACCGTGGCGCCTATCGAGCCGCCCGCGATGACCAGTGGGTATGCGCTCTTCGCCTGGGAGGCGTCGAAGACGAGCTGGGCTGCGGCGAAGAACTGTGTCACCAGGGCCGCGGTGAACAGATCGTACCAGGCGTAGAAGACCATCCCGAAGGTCGCGCTTCCCTCGCGGTAGAAGAACCTGAACACGACCAGATCGAGCGCGAAGAAGAGGGCCAACCCCGGGATGAGCACCTTCCACTGAAGGCGCTTCGAGAGCCGGTTGAAGAGCGGGACGAAGAGGACCACGACCGCGCCGATGAAATAGACCTGGTAGAACTTGCTCGCGCCCAGGCCGTCCAACGCGAAGGCGTTCTTGATCGGCTTGAGGATGCCGACCGCGCACAGGACGGTGAAGAAGAGCGCCGCCATGGCTCCGAGCTGGAGCCACTCCTTCCTGGAGCGGGTCCCGAATCGGGCGGACAGGCCGGACAGGATCGACAATCGGCGCTCCCCCGGGGCCGGCGGACCTGCCCCTCTCCACACTCCGGAGCGGCCCGAGAAAGCCGAGTCGTCGCGGGCACCCGGAAATTCAGGACTTACAGTCTCGTCATCGGACCCGCGCTGTCGCAAGCCCTCCGGACGCCGTCAGGACGAGAGCGTCGCCAGGACCTCCTCGGAGTGGCCAGCCGGCTTCACCTTCTCGAAAACCCTCTCGACCCGGCCGTCGGGGCCGATCAGGAAGGTGGTCCGCAGGATGCCCTCGTACTCCCGCCCGTACATCTTCTTCTTCCCCCACACGCCGTAGGCCCGGGCGGCTTCGTGGTCCGGATCGGCCAGGAGCGGAAAGTTCAGACCGTACTTGTCGCGGAACTTCGCGTGCGAAGCCACCCCGTCCGGACTCACGCCGAGCACCACGACGTCCTCGTGCTCGAACTCCGGGAGCGAATCCCGAAAGCCGCAAGCCTCCTTGGTGCACCCGCTCGTATCGTCCTTCGGGTAGAAGTACAGCACGACCCGGCGGCCGCGCAGATCGGAGAGTCGAACCGTCTCCCCCCGGTCCGACTCGAGCTCGAACTCCGGTGCCAGCTCTCCTTCGCCTACCATGGGCTATCTCCTCGGCGTGGCTCGTCCGGGTGCGCGGCCGTCTCTCCACCGCGCCGACGCGCTCGCCGCCGGTCCGGCCTCCGGTGAGGGCCCGACGCGTGCCGGCGGTCGCGATTGCAGCAGAACGCCGGGCCGTGCCCGCCGCAAGGGCCGGACGGCTTGCACCCGCCACGGCGCGGCGCTTAGGCTGTCCGCCAGCGCCTACCCCGGCACACTCGGCAGCCCGGAGCCGGCCATGACGGACGCGGTCCCTCCCATTCCGACGCCCCGAGCCGGCCCCGTGCGCCTGGCCGAGCTCTCGTGGAGCGAGGCCAACGAGCGCTTCCGGGAAGATCCGCGTCTGCTGGTACCGGTGGGGACGCTCCTGCAGCACGGCCGTCACCTGCCCCTGGGCACCGACACGCTCATCGTGACGCGGCTCGCCGAGGAGATATCCCTCCGCCACGGCGTCACGCTGGCTCCGACCCTTCCCTATGGGGCCGGATCGGACTCCGAGCAGAGGTACGCCGGATCGGGTTGCGTGCGTGGCAAGACGCTCCACCGCGTGCTGAACGAGCTGGTGGCGAACTGGGAGAGCCAGGGGGTAGAAGACATCTACCTGCTCACGACCCACGGCTTCGGGCCCCATCTGCTGGCGATCGGCACGGTGCTGAGCGAGCGGGCGGCGATTCGCGCCGTCGACCTGCACGCGGTGGACCTGGGCTCGTTCATCGAGACGCCGCACGCAGAGGAGCACGCCGGAGAGATGGAGACCTCGCTCCTCCTGTACCTCGCTCCGCAGCTCGTGCGCACCGACGCGGTCGAGGATGCACCCGTGGCCGAGGCGGAGCGCCGCAAATTGCTGGTCGGCGAGGAGCCGGTGCCGGTGCCGGGGTCCTCCGGCGTCGTGGGCCGACCGTCCCGGGCCACGGCCGAGAAGGGCGAGCGGATCTTCCAGTACCTGGTCGGGTTCCTGGGGCGCCGCGTGTTCGAGAACGGAGGAGGGGAAGATGGCGACTGATCGAGGGAGGGCGCGCGTGGGCCGGAGGGCGGCCCCATCGGGGTCGGACCGGCGGCGCCGCATCCCGGCGGCCGGTCTCGCGGCGCTGGGGGCTCTGCTGGGCTGGGCGGCGCTGGCGCCGGGCGGGGCCGGAGCCCAGCAGCGCGTGCGAACGCTCGACGAGGGCTCCTTCGACATCACGCTGGCCGGCCACCCGGTCGGGCACGAGACCTTCGTGATCCGCCGGGAGGGCGCCGTGGTGAAGGCCGTGGGAGTGGTCGCGATGGACTCGACCCGCCCACCCTTCGTGTCCGAGCAGGTGTGGCTGCAGACGGACTCCACGTTCCGGCCTACCCTGTTCCAGCTCAAGCCCCGGAGCGGCGACGTGCACAACGTCGTGGCCCGGCGCGATGGCGGTCGGCTCCGCCTCCAGACCTCCACGGAGGAGGGGAACCGGTCCCAGCAGTTCGTCGCATCTCCCGACCTGGCGATCCTGGAACCGGGCGTCGCCCACCAGTATTATTTGCTGTTTGCCGAGCATGCCGCTCGTGGCACCGGGACCAGCTGGTCCATGCCGGTGATCGTACCCTCGCTCGGGGAGCAGGCTTCCGTGCGGGTTCGGGCCGCGGGAACCGAGAGCATCGAGGCGGCCGGACAAACCCGGAACGCCGCCCGATACGACCTGACACTCGACGGTGAGCGTATCCAGGTGTGGCTCGACGACCAGGGCCGAGTCCTCGAGGTCCGGCGCCCCGATCGGCAGTGGACCGCGAAGCGCTCCAGCATGAAGAGGTGACGAGATGAGCGACGACGACGTGCAGCCCGCGGGCACCGGTACGAGCACCCCCGCACCGGAGGTGCCGGCCGAGCCGACCCGGGCGGATGCTCCCGCTCTCCCGAATCTGGCCCAGAGGGTGGTCCAGGTGTTCGTGTCCCCCGGCCGCCTGTTCGACGCCCTCCGGGAGCGTCCCGCGTGGCTGGGCGCCCTCGTCCTCGTCGTGGCCATCGCGCTGCTCACCACCTTCCTGGTTCCTCAGGACCTCATGCACGAAGCGGTGCGCCAGCAGCTGGCCAAGAACCCGAACGTGAAGCCCGAGCAGATGCAGAAGGCGATGGCCATGAGCCGCATTCTGCCCATCTTCGGCGTGATGATCTTCCTGCCGGTCGCCACCGTCGTGATCTCGGGCGTCCTGTTCCTGATCTACGAGATGGGAATGGGCGGCGAGGCCGGGTTCAAGCCGGTTCTGTCGGCCACCAGCCACGCCTTCCTCATCCCGGTGATCGGCGGCCTCCTGACGCTCCCGATCATCACCAAGGCGCGGGACCTCCAGGCCAACCTCGCGCTCGACCTCGTGGTGCCGGGACTCGATCCGTCGAGCTACGCGTACCACTTCATGCACGGATTGGACATCTTCGGCCTGTGGGGGGCGGCCATCCTCGGGCTGGCCATGAGCCGCATCTACCCCAAGCGGTCGGCCGGCGCCAGCATCGCGCTCGTGCTCGGCCTGTACATCGTTTACAAGGCGGTCACAGCCGCTTTCGGGCGGTAGCCCGGGAGAGGGCGAGACGTCCCCGGGCGCGGCCGATGGGCGCCCCGTCTGCCGCGCGGGATGGACTAAGCGCGGGCCGGACGCGGCGTGTTCGTTCTGCCAGTGGGAGGATGGCGACCCGGGCGCGCTGGCCGGGCCTCCAGCCGAAACCTTTCCTCGACGGGACCCGTAGGAAGCACCGTTCCGGTCGCTTCGTTTCGAGCACATAAGGCAAGGACTGCCGGGTAGATGAGTCGAAAGGGCAAGTTCGCCATCGGTACGGCGGTGATCGTGGTCCTCGGTGTGCTCGTATTCCGGGCCCTGGGAGCGAAGCACGGCACCGGGCCTCAAGTGCGCGCCGAGATTGTGGCGCGACACGACCTGGTCTCCCACGTCAACGCCAGCGGCCACATCGAGGCCAAGCAGTCCGTCGACATCAGCGCCGACATCTCGGGCCGGATCGTCGAGCTGCCGGTCCAGGAGGGGCAGAGGGTGAAGGAGGGGGACCTCCTCCTCCGCATCGACCCGACCCAGTACGAGGCGTCCGTGCGGCAGGCGCAGGCGCAGCTGGCCCAGGCGCGGGCGGGCGAGGCCGAGGCGAGGGCCAACTTCGAACAGTCCCAGCGAGACTGGGACCGCCTGCGCGAGCTGAAGAAGCGCACGCCGGACCTGGTGACCGACCAGGAGGTCGAGCAGACCCGCACCAAGGCGGACGTGCAGAAAGCCCTGTGGCAGTCTTCCCAGCACGCCGTCTCGCAGTGGGCGGCCTCGGTCGAGCAGGCCAATGACCAGCTCGACAAGACCGTGATTCGCTCGCCGATCAACGGACGCGTCACCCGGCTCAACGTGGAGAAGGGCGAGACAGCCATCGTCGGCACCATGAACAACCCGGGGACCGTCCTGCTCACGGTGGCCGACCTGTCGGTCATGGAGGCGGTGATCCAGGTGGACGAGACGGACGTCCCCATGATCCAGGTCGGGGACTCCGCCTCGGTCGAGATCGACGCGTGGCCCGATTCGGCCTTCTCCGGCCGGGTCGTCAAGGTCGCGAACAGCGCCCTCACCGACCGCAGCAGCCGGAACGCGACCGCGAGCCAGAGCACCTCGGACCAGGCGGTGGACTTCGAGGTCCGCATCCAGCTCGACGACCCGCCCGAGGGGATCCGACCCGACCTGTCCGCCACGGCGGACGTGATCACCGCGACCCGTAAGAGCGCGCTCTCCATCCCGATCATCGCGCTCACGCTGCGGGACACGACACAGACCGGCCCCGCGCCCGACAGCACGCAGACCGGGGAGCGCTCGGAGGTGGAGGGGGTATTCCAGATCTCGGGCGCCAAGGTGCATTTCCGGCCCGTGCAGGTCGGGATCGCGGGCGACGCCTACTTCGAGGTCCTGAAGGGAATCGCGCCGGGGGACACGGTGGTGTCGGGCCCCTACCGGACGGTTCGGGAGCTCAAGGACGGCGAGTCGGTGAAGGTCGAGAAGGTCGACCGCGGACCGACGGGCGCGGCGGGGAAGGACACGGCCGCCGCTGCCGGAACGGACACCGCAGCCGCGGGCGCGGCCGGTGTCGACTCGTCCGGCCGCCGTTCCGGTTCCGGCGGCGCGAACCAGAACGGGATGTCGTGAGCCGGCGGCCCGGCGCACGGTCCACCCAGGGAGCGGGCATGGAAGCCAGCAAGGACCTCATCATCATCACTCGGGACCTCACGAAGGACTACCAGATGGGGTCCGAGACGGTGCACGCCCTCCGGGGAGTGGACGTCGACATCGGGCGCAACGAATACATCGCCGTCATGGGCCCCTCCGGCTCCGGCAAGTCCACCTTCATGAACCTGATCGGCTGCCTGGATACGCCCACGTCGGGGGAGTATGTCCTGAACGGGCAGGCCGTGCAGGACCTGGACGACGACGAGCTGGCTCGGATTCGCAACCGGGAGATCGGCTTCGTCTTCCAGACCTTCAACCTCCTGCCGCGAGCGACATCGCTCCACAACGTGGAGCTGCCCCTCATCTACGCGGGCGTGAGCGCGTCGGAGCGACGGGAGCGGGCCGAGGAGGCCCTGCGCATGGTGGATCTGGCCGACCGCATGGAGCACAGGCCCAACGAGCTCTCGGGGGGTCAGCGCCAGCGAGTGGCGATCGCCCGGGCGCTGGTGAATCGTCCCTCCATCCTGCTCGCCGACGAGCCCACCGGGAACCTGGACTCGGCCACTTCGGCCGAGATCATGGCCGTCTTCACGCACCTCCACGACACCGGGCAGACCATCATCATGGTCACGCACGAGTACGACATCGCGGCCCGCGCCGAGCGCGTGATCATGCTCCGCGACGGGCAGATCGAGTCGCACGACGCGGACATCTCGGCGGTGCCCCACGCGGCCGCGCCGTAGGCGCCGCACAGGCCGGGCGCGGACGTGTCGCTACTCGAGGGGCTGCGGCTGGCGCTGAGCCAGATCTGGTCGCACAAGCTCAAGTCGTTCTTCTCCCTCGTCGGCGTGATCATCGGCATCACCTTCCTGATCGCGGTGATCACGATCGTGGAGGGAATGAACCGTTATGTCCGGGAGGACTTCGCGGGGTCCATCTTCGGGATCAACACGTTCACGGTCGTGCGGCGCCCCACAGTGCAGATGGGGCGCATGACCGACGAGGAGCGCCGCCGTTACGCGCGAAATCCTCAGCTCACGATGCACGATGTCGGCGTGGTGCGCGGCGCCGTGCCGGCGGGCACGATCGTGACCTGGGACTCGGACCGGGGCTTCGACCAGGTCCGATACGGGGAGCGAGAGCGGAAGAACATCCGCGTGATCGGCGGATCGGAAGGCTACAGCTCGGTCCAGGGCTGGACCGTCCAGGAGGGGCGAGGCCTCTCACCCCTGGACGAGCGACGCGGCCTCAAGGTCGCGGTCATCGGCCCCGACATCGCGGACAAGCTCTTCCCCGCCGGCTCGCCGCTCGGGAAGGAGATCCGGGTGGGTCCCTTCCGCTTCCAGGTCGTGGGGGTGTTCCAGCGGCGGGGCGGCCTCCTGGGCGGCATCTGGGACGCGGCGATCCTCGTCCCGTTCTCGGCCTACGACGAGACGCTGTCCCGCAACCCGGGCAAGCTGGAGGAGATCTCGGTCAAGGCGCCATCACCGAAGGCGATGGACGCGGCCATGGCCGACGTGGAGGGGGCCATGCGCGCGGACCGGCGACTGCGCCCCGCCCGCGACGACAACTTCTACCTCCAGACGTCGAGCGGTCTCCTGAGCGCGTGGGACAAGATCAACGGCATCCTCCTCACCGCCCTGCCCGGCCTCGTGTCGATCGCGCTCGTGGTGGGCGGGATCGTAATCATGAACATCATGCTCGTCTCGGTCTCGCAGCGGACGCGCGAGATCGGGCTCCGCAAGGCGTTGGGAGCGCGACAGAGCGATGTGCTCCTCCAGTTCCTGGCCGAGTCCTCCGTGCTCAGCCTCCTGGGAGCCGGCCTGGGCGTCGGGGTCGGAGTGGGGCTCGCGCAGGTCGTTCAGGCCCTGACGCCGCTGCCCGCCTCGACGCCATGGTGGTCGCTGGCGCTGGCCATCGGTCTCGGAGTGGCGGTCGGCCTCACCTCGGGGGTCTACCCGGCTCGTAGGGCGGCTCGACTGGATCCCATCGTGGCCCTGCGGACCGAGTGACGGACGGTACGCGATGAACTGGCTGGTCGCCCTGGGCGAGGGAATCGTGATCGCGCTGGACTCGCTGCGCGCCAACAAGGTACGCAGCGGCCTCACCATCCTGGGCGTGACGATCGGCGTGGTCGTCGTCATGGTCATGGCGGCCGTGATCACCGGCATCAACGACAGCTTCACGCAGCTGATCTCGTCGAGAGGTCCCACGACGTTCTACGTGGCCCACGCGCCCCAGGGGGGCGGAGTACAGACGGGCACCGAGGAGGAGGAATCCGCCTTCATGAAGAACCCGCCCCTCCAGCCGGAGTGGGCACAGCAGCTGGAGGACCTCCCCTCGATAAGGACGGCCAACGCGATCGCCGACCTGAGCCAGAGCGGCTATCGGGCGCGCTATCGAGATCGGGACATCGGGGTCGCGCTGGTGGCGGTGGCGTCGAACTTCCTGGAGCAGGACAACGGCCACCTCGAGGACGGCCGCTTCTTCACCCGCTCGGAGGACCGGCGCGGCCGGCCCGTGGCGGTGGTGGACTCGGCCGTGAGCATGGACCTGTACGAGGGCCGCGACCCGCTGCAGCGCACCTTCACGATCTCCTCGTCGTCGGGCCAGAGCAGCTCGACGCCGTTCGAAGTGGTGGGCACCTACCAGCGCGCGGACAATCTGTTCGCGGGCTTCGTCTCGCACTACATGCTCATCCCCTTCGACGCCGCCTGGAACTACGTGCCGTTCTGGCACCGCCTGGTGACCTTCGTGGTGACGCCGCGAGACGGCGTCCCGCTCGACGTCGCCATGGACCAGGTCGAGGGGAAGATGCGCCAGATCCGCCGGCTCCACCCGGGTCAGAAGGACAATTTCGCCATCATCACGCAGGACGAGATCCTGAACCTGTGGGGTAAGCTGACCACGGCGCTGTTCTCGGTCATGTTCGCCCTGTCCAGCGTGGGGTTGATGGTGGGAGGCGTCGGGGTGATCGGCATCATGATGATCTCCGTGACCGAGCGGACACGGGAGATCGGGGTCCGCAAAGCGCTCGGCGCCCGCCGGCGCGACATTCTGTGGCAGTTCCTGGTCGAGGCGTCCACCATCACGCTGGTCGGGGGAGGCACCGGCCTGGCGATCGGGGGCGGCATCGCCTGGGCGCTGGAGCGCTTCACCCCCGTTCCGGCCACCGTGCCGCTGTGGTCCGTCGTCGCGGCCCTCGCCGTGTCCGCGTTGACGGGCATTGGCTTCGGCCTCTACCCTGCCTCGCGGGGCGCCCGCCTCGATCCGGTCGAGGCGCTGCGCTACGAGTGAGGCCGGCCGGCCCCGCTCCCCGCACCCTTCGGCCGGCCTGGGCGATGGCCGGAGGCATCACGTGAGCGAGGCACACCGGAGGGACGTGGGGGAGGATCCGGCCGGGGAAATCCGGGTCCGGGCGGCGCTGGCCGCGGAGGCGCGCCGGATCGGGCCCGTCGACCTCCTGGCCATCGCCGCCCACCGGGACGACGTCGAGCTGACCTGCGGCGGCACCGTCGTGCGGGCCGCCGACCAGGGACGGCGCACCGCCATCATCGACCTGACCCGGGGCGAGATGGGCACGCATGGCTCGGCCGATCTGCGCGGCCAGGAGGCCGAGCGCGCCGCCGGGATCCTGGGCGTGGCCGGAAGGCTCGACGCCGGGCTTCCCGATGCCGGACTGTTCAACACCGACGCGTACCGCCGGCGGCTGGTGGCCCTGCTGCGCGAGCTCCGTCCCCGGACGGTGATCCTCCCCTATCCTCGCGGCCGTCACCCGGACCACCGAATCGCCTCCGAGCTCGGGCGTGACGCGTGCTACCTGGCAGGCCTCACGCGGTATACGGCAGGGGGACCGACCGCGGGCGACACGGCGGCTCCGCACCGGCCCGCCAAGGTGCTGTACGCGCTCACCTACCGCGAGGACCCGGTGAAGCCGACCTTCGTGGTGGACATCTCCGACCAGTTCGAGCGCAAGATGGAGGCGGTGCGCTGCTACGCGTCACAGTTCGACGGAAAGGACGCCGCCGGCGAGATCTTTCCCACCGGCCAGGACCTCTACGACCTCATCGAGACCCAGAGCCGTCACTACGGCTCCCTGATTCGCCGGCCCTACGGCGAGCCTTTCTGGACCGAAGAGACCGTCGCGGTGGACGACGTCGTGGAGTTGGGCGTGCGGTCGATGTGAAGCCGGGCGGGGCGGCCGGCGCGCGCCCCGGCGATCATCCCGCGGACGCGGCGTCCCTCTCCCGACCGGTCAGGCACTCGATCTCGACCACGAGCCTCTTCCAGCTCGGTACGCTCTCGTCCCCCACCCGCACCGCCCGGGCTCGCGCCCGCCCGCCGCCCCGCATCCACGGAGCGAGCCAGGATCCGATCTCCTCGGGAAGGTGCCCGACCGGATCGCCCCCGTCGAGGTGGACCCACACCTGCTCGGGAACGGCGCCCGGCGGGTCCGGGATGAGCAGGAGGCGGTCCCCGCCACCGAGCCGCTCGAGGTGCCTGGCCCGTCCGGCGAAGGCCAGGCCGTGGACGGTGGCGCGGAACAGAGGCGCGCCGCGGGCGGGAAACTCCTGGGGCAGCGGTCGGTCGGAATCCATCGTCCTCCCGGTTGGTCGGAACGGCGCGAGCTCGACGGCTCCGCACCGGGCTCGGTGCGCGGGTCGATCAAGC
>Ga0307419_10001824_pt1 | contig 10912 bp, 8 predicted proteins | sample SalMarWE160230MG_2_FD_202512 | JGI IMG/M metagenome (GOLD analysis project Ga0307419, IMG submission 202512) | Salt marsh sediment microbial communities from the Plum Island Ecosystem LTER, Massachusetts, United States - WE1602-30 | ecosystem: Environmental > Aquatic > Marine > Intertidal zone >... | reverse complement strand
TGATTATAATTCTTGCAGCTTTTTCAGCCGGCTATATCTGGCTCGGAGCCATTCTTGTTTTTACTGCTTTCTTGACTTTGGCTTACTATCTGCGTTTTCAGAAAAATGTTATTTTTGGAGAACCAACTTCGAATATGAAAGGCGTTAGAGAAGTGCCCTTCTTGATGCTGTTGCCGCTTGTTATTTTTGCCGTTTTATGTCTTCTTGGAGGGATTTTTAATGGTTGGGTAATAAGTAGTATTATTACCCCGGCAGAGAGTGCAATAATGAATCAATTGGGTTATATCTCATCAGTGCTTGGCATATAGGGAGATTTTATGAAAAAGAAAATTATACAATTTATTATATATCTTTTAATGTGGTTTTTTCTGACATGGTCTTGGAATTTACAAGATCTCTCCCACTATATAATGCAAGATCTTATGGCGGGAGTATTAGTGGCTTTAGTTGTAACAGTTCTTACGCGGAGGCTTTTTCCTGATGATATTATCAAGCTATTGACTCCACGTCGTTTTTTCCTTGCGCTTTTGTATGTGCCTTATCTTGTATATTATATAGTTCTTGCCAATCTTGATGTAGCTTACCGTGTTTTAAATCCGTATCTGCCGATTAAGCCGGGTATAGTCAGGGTTAAAACAACTCTTACTAATGAATTTGCTAAGACTATACTTGCTAATTCTATTACGCTAACTCCGGGAACACTCACGGTAGAAGTTGATGGTGCGAATTTTTACGTGCATTGGATAAATGTTTCAAGCGATAATCCCGAGATTCAAAAAGAAATAATTTTAGGAAGGTTTGAGAGAATGCTCAGGAGGATATTCGAATAATGTTTACATTTTTATTTTTCTCATTGATTGTAGCATCCTTTATGTGTCTTTACAGAATTATGGTCGGGCCGACCCCGCCTGATAGGATGGTAGCCATAGACATACTTGGAATTATTGTTGTTGGGATGTGTGCACTTTTTGCGGCGAATAAAGGCAGAGATTTTTATCTTTATATAGCAATTTCCTGGTCTATACTATCTTTTGTTGGTACGCTTGCCCTTGTTAAATTCTTAGAGGGGAGGGGTTTTGATGAGTAATAATTTTGCGTTAGGTTTTATTGTTATTGGAGTAATTTTCGATTTGTTGGGTTGTCTTGGATTAATTAGACTTCCGGATATTTATAACAGATTGCAGGCTGCCACAAAGTCTGTTACACTTGGTACCTGTGCTATACTCTTTGGTGTATTTCTGGAGTTTGGTGTTTTTAGTTCCGGGGGTCTTAAGGCATTGATATGTATAATATTCGTAATGTTTACTTCTCCGACGGCGGCTCATGCTTTGGCGAGAGGTTCCCATATGAGCGGATTTAAGTTATGGGAGGGAAGTAAAGTGGATAAATTGAAAAAGGATAAGGGAAAATAGATGCCAATAAAAAAACCCAAGATAAGAGAACTCGGTGAAGCGATAAAGGCTTTAATTCAAGGTCCTTATACCACAAAGTTCCCTTTTGAAGCGCCTAATATTATTCCCGAATACCGAGGTTTTCCGGAATATCAGGATGAAGGTTGCGTTAGATGCGGAGCGTGTGCTGAAGTTTGTCCTGCCAGAGCTATCGAGGTAGAAGAGTACGAAAAAGATGGTAAAAAGTTTAGAAAAATACGTTTCCGTTATGATATATGTCTTCTTTGCGGTCAATGCGGAGCTCTTTGTACTACAGGTGAAGGCATAGAATATACAAATAAATACGCTAAGAATACTTTTGATAGGAGTGAAGTGATTCAAGAGGTTGAAGACGAATTGGTTGAATGTGAAAAGTGCGGAAAGATTATAACCACAAAACGACATCTCGAATGGATTGCTGATCGCCTCGGAGAAAAAGCTTATGCCAATCCGACGATTGTATTGGCTAAACAGATTCAAATGAATGTTTCGGATAAAGAGAAAATGTCTGAAGTAAGCTGTGAATTTAATAGAGAAGACTGGTATAAGATACTTTGTCCTGATTGTCGCCGAGCTGCCTGGATGAAGGAAAATTTTCAGTAAAAAGAAACCACCCCTTACCACCAAAATTTTCACATGTAGAACTTGTAGTTTTTTTTAACTATACCCTAAAAAACTAAGTATTTAGACAGGATAAAAACAGGATTAACAAAATTCGTTTTTTTTCTCAGTGTCCTCTGTGGCTTTGTGTGAGATTATTTTTTGGTTACTTCTTATCGAAATCGTAACTAATTTCGAACGTATTTCCTTCTTTTTTTGTGGTTACAGCGTACCCTGAATTGTGAAAAACGGAAAGCATGTGCTGATTGTTCGTAAGCATCACCGCTTCAAATCCTTTTATTCCTCTTTTTTCCGCTATTTCGGTTAGAATGCTTAGCAAATAGGTTCCTATGCCTTTTGCCTGCCAATTGTCTCTTACCAGAAAAGAAACTTCGGCGCGGTTCTTTGATTCTATTAAATAATATCTCCCAACTCCTACAATTTCCTCTCCGCCGGTTCCCTTAGTTAGACCCACGATTGCCATATCTTTCGAAAGATCGATGTTGGTGAATTCCTGTATGAATTCGTGAGGGAATGTTTTAATGTCTTTGAAAAACCGAAATGCTATGGATTTCTCCGAACATGAATAACACATATCTCGCAACATTTTTTCATCGGTTGGCTTAATAGGGCGGAAAAACAATGCAGTACTATCATGAAGCGGTACTTTTCGCTCGAATTCTTTTGGATACTTGGACGTTTCCGGTGGCAGTTCTTTTTGATCGGAATATATATAATTTCGAGCCTTAGCTTCTCTAAGAATTTCATTACGGAAATCCGGATGTGCTATTTCAGCCAGAGCGAGGACTCTCTCTCGTATATTTTTACCGAATAAGTAGGCAATGCCGTATTCGGTTACGACGTAGTGGACATCACCGCGTGTTGTAACCACTCCCGCACCTTCGGTGAGTTTAGGGACTATTCTTGATATTGTTCCATTTTTTGCTGTCGAGGGCAGTGCAATTATAGCTTTACCGTTCTTTGCCCGGGCTGCTCCTCTGTTGAAATCGACTTGGCCTCCGATACCGCTGTAAAAATCATAGCCTATGGAATCGGAACACACCTGACCGGTCATATCAATCTCTAATGCTACATTTATGGCAACCATATTGTTATGTTGGCTTATAATAAAAGGATCGTTAACGTATTCGGAGGGTCTAAATTCAAACATCTGATTTTCATGAATGTAATCGTATAATTTTCGTGTACCATAGCAGAAACTTGCTGTTACCTTTCCACGGTTGATTGTCTTGCGTTTCCCGTTAATAATACCTTCTTCGATTAGAGGGATAATGGCATCGTTGAACATTTCGGTGTGGATACCTATATCTTTTTTATCTTGTAGATACTTAAGAACTGTTTGTGGAATATTACCTATACCAACTTCGACAGTGTCCCCGTCCGATATAAGGGAAGCAACATTTTTAGCTATCGCATCGACGCTTTCGTCGGCTTTCGGTATTTCATATTCGAGAATATCGCGGTCGCTTTCTACGATAGTGTCAACCATATCTATAGAAATAAACGAATTTCCGAGAGTTCTGGGCATTTTTTCGTTTACTTCCGCGATAACCATTAAACTGTTTTCTACTGCCGACTTTACTATATCTACTGAGACTCCGAGACTTAGGTAACCATTTTTATCCGGAGGACTCGTCTGAATAAGCGCGACATCAAGAGGTATTATACCTTGTTTGAACAGACGCGGAATTTCGGAGAGAAAAATAGGCGTATAATCCCCTCTTCCGCTTACTATCCCCTGTCTTACATTCGGCGCCAGGAAAAAACTGCAGGTTCTGAACTTTTCACAATACTCTTTTTGTATATAAGGTGCGTTTCCCTGTGTTAAAAGATGATATATTTCTGCATCCGCTATATTATTTTTTTCGTTTGTCAGTTCTTCTACAAGAAGCTGAGGTTGCCCGCAACCTGTACCTATAAAAATACGCGATCCTGATTCTATCATTCTTATTGTTTGTGATGCGATTTTTAATTTACTTTTATAAAGTTCTCTCCAGTTTGGCATTTAATTTGATTCCTTTGATAAAATTACCCTCGCATCGACTACGAAAGCTCCGTCCCCTACATTGCCTACTTTTAAGGGGTTTATATCTACCTCATCTATTTCCGGAAAATCCATAACCAATTGTGATAAACGCTGTAAACTTATTACTATAGCTTCTATATCCACGGGTTTCTGACCGCGTACTCCGGTAAGAAGCTTGTAAGTTTTTGTGCTTTCTATTAAATCTTTACACTCTTTGGCGGTAATGGGTGAGAGGGTAAAGCTTATATCTTTAAGAACTTCGACAAATATACCGCCAAGACCGAACATAAGCATAGGTCCAAACTGTGGGTCTTTCTTCATTCCCAAAATTACTTCTTTGCCGGTGGTGATCATTTCTTCTACCAGTACGCCTTTAATATTTACTTCGGGCATTTTCTTTTTAATTCTTAACATCATCAGGTCGAAAGCGTCTTCGACTTCGGTTGGGCTGCCGAGCCCAATTTTAACGCCACCTATATCGGATTTATGGAGTATGTCGGGACTAGATATTTTCATCGCTACCGGATAACGCATTTCATTTGCGAAACTAACTGCTTCCGCAGAAGTAGAGGCAAAATGTCCTTCAGGTATAGTCATACCGTATGATTCCATTATTGTTTTGGCGTCGAATTCACCTATTTCCAGAAGATTTCTCAAGCGATATGACTTTATAATCTTAATAACAGGATGTGTGTTTACGGCAAAACGTTCAATAATGCGAAGAGGTCTCGATTTATATTTGTTGTATTTTACCATTTCGAGCATTGCTCTCGCTGCTCTTTCGGGGACCGGATATTGCGGGATGTTGTTCTCTCGCAGGACTTTCAGGCCGTTTCTTACGGTATCTGCGCCCATAAAACAGGCAACTACGGGTTTCGAATATTTTTTTGAAATTTTCACTAATTCTTTCGCGATTCCGGAATCGTCTGTCATTTTTTGGGGTGTTAGAATGACGATTACTCCGTCTACGGAATTACTTTTGAGCGTTAGGTCGAGACTCTTACCATAGCGGGTCCTATCAGCGTCACCGAGGACATCAACGGGATTGTTTGCTGATGCCGAGGGAGGAAGGAGTTTAACAAGGCTTGACTTCGTTTTATCATCGATGTTAACTACTGTAAGGCCTGACATTTCCAGTGCGTCCGACATCATTATTCCGGGTCCGCCCGCGTTAGTTATAATGGCTATGCGATTGCCTTTAGGTAGAGGCTGGTATGCCAGCGCTGTGCTTATATCGAATAGATGCTCTATAGATTGGGCTCTTATGACTCCCAATCTTCGAAAAGCACATTCATATGCCACATCCGAGCCTGCCAAACTTCCGGTGTGAGAAGAAGCCGCCTTTGCGCCAGCCTTGCTTCTACCCGATTTTAAAATAACAAGCGGTTTAATTTTACCGACCCTTTCCGCTATACGCATAAATTCCTGTCCACGTGAAATATCCTCCAGGTATGCGGCTATAACTTTTGTCTTTTTGTCGCCTTTTAGGTATTCAAAGAAATCTACTTCATCGATAGCTGCTTTATTTCCTATAGAAGCGATGAGAGAAAAACCTACTTTGTTTTCCTTTGCCCAATCCTGAATGGATGCAATTAGAGCTCCGGATTGAGAGATTAAAGCTATTCCTCCGGGTTCATCTATAGATTGACCAAATGCCGCGTTTAGTTTTTGCCAGGGATTTATTAATCCGAGGCAATTTGGTCCCATCATAGTAATCTTGGATAATTTAGCTTGTTTTACTAGTTCTTTCTGTGCTTTTCTCCCTTCTTCATCGGTTTCGCCGAAGCCTGAGGATATAACAATTGCGGCTTTTACATCTTTTTTTGAGCAATCCTTCATTATAGAAAGTACAATATCACGGTTTACAACAATTACAGCACAGTCGATACTCTCCGGAACATCAAGTAATGATGGATAACATTTAGTTCCGAGAATAGTTTTACTGTGCGGATTTATAGGATAAACAGGTCCTTCGAATTTTCCGTCAATTATATTTTTGAGTACTGCGTATCCCACTTTTTGCGGATTGCTCGATGCGCCTACAACCCCAATGGACTTAGGATATAATAAATTTTTAAAACTCATATTTATAATTTTTATATATCATTATCATTATTAAAATTAGAACCTTATGTTCATAAAAAACAACATTATGTATAGATCGTTTTTACATAGTTCAGATTAATTCATATTAATAGCAAATGCGATAATGTCAAGAATGAAAATAAGAAAAAATAAATATTTAATAAAATTCTAAAATTATTATCACCGCATAGACACAGTGGACGCAAATCCACACTAAGCAAACCAAAAACTGACCACAGTTGACAAAGATTAAAACAAGTTTCTTTGTTGTTTTTTTAGCTCGAAACATAAAACAATAATTCAACAATAAATCACAAAAGTTATATTTTTCTTGAAGTCTTGGAGCCTTAGTGGCTAATCATTTTATTTCTTTTGTAAGGAAATCCAATCATTTTAAGAATATTTTAATGATTGTAAGAGTTCCAAGCAATATTGTAACCCATCCTATGACTAATTTCATTTTTCTTTCTTGAATCTTTTTTACTGTGATGGCTGAAAGAGGTGTAGAAAGAACAGCGCCGATCAATAGTGGTAAAGCCAGAGTCCATTCTATATTACCTTTTAGCAGTAAGTAAAGAACAAAACCGACAAGGCATATAATCCCTTCAGCGAGAGAAGTAGCGCCTACGGCATTTTTTGCCCCTCTACCGGTTACAACCTGTCCTCCGGTAACAAGTGGACCATAACCCCCACCCGAAGCTCCTTTATTAAATCCGCTCAATAAAGCAATAATACTGAAATTTCGCCAGTTAAATTGAGAGGGCCTGTTAGTCTTAAATATAATATAAACTCCTATCAAGAAAATCATAAAACCAATATAGGATTTCAGAACTGCTTTGGGAACATTTATAGAAAAGAAGACCGCGGAAACGACACCTAAAATCCCCAAAATAACCAAAACATACGAGACCTTAGCGTCCTCTGAACGGGGAAGATAACCGAGAAAACGTAATCTACCGGTAATAATTTTGGAGTCTCTACCAAAATCAAAAGAAGCATTACCGAGTTTATGATGGAAAACTGCGGCTAATATTCCGGTCACGAATTCAGAGAAAAGGATCGCAGGGACTACCTGCAGGGGACTAAAACCCATGAGTAGAAGTAGGGGAGTTAAAGTTGTACCATAGCCCATGCCTAAAGAAGAATCTACGTACTCACAAATAAAAGCAAACAATGCATATAAAAGAACCACTGTAACCTCCTCTTTAATGAATATTTACACATATGATATTCGTTTTTAAAATTAACTATATTTAAAAGTTGTACTTTAGAGAGGCTTGTAAAACATTTTTTGTTGCCCAGGCATCGTCTCTCTTAACACAAACCCAAAAGTAGTCTTTTTCTCATTATATAAGCTTCCTGTTAATTGTTGTCGCCAAAGAACAATATAGCGCTCTCGTACTATAATCATACTATAATTGTAATATAGGATTTAATTTTGTCAAGGGGAGATTTGCCTATACCTGTACGTAAGTCTGTTCTTAATGTGAGTTTTGAAACAGATATAAATTAATTAGAAACTGGGTAATCGAGAATTTTATATTCGTGGAAAGATTTTGCAAGGGGATACTTTTGTAAAGGATAATTCGGAAGACGGAAAAGAAGTATAGGGTGAATTTACTAAAAAAGCCGCAGAAACCAATTTTTCTGCGGCTTTTTTAGTAATCGTCTTTATTTTTCTAGAATGCTAAACCAACAGAAATTCTGTTTATGATGTCGAATAGTTCGAATGCGCTATAGGAATAGTCGATCTTTGCGCCTCCTATATTCAAGCCGACTCCTAAATTCAATCCTTCCTGGGCGTATCTGAATTTGTATCCAGCACGGAGGAAAATCATATCAAGGTAACCGAGTTCTCCGCCAAGATGAAATTGTTCCTGCCAGTCACGAGGATGTAGCATTTCTGCGCCTATTTTAAAGGAATAATTTGGGTGTTCTTCCATCAAAAAATCAAGGGCATCTAAACCGATACCCAGCGAGAAGGTTAAGGGCATTTCGAAGCCGATTTGTTCATAAGTTACGCGTGGAGAAAAGTTTCTTACCGACATGCCAAAAGCGAAGCTCTTAAAGCCAGGATAAAAAAGTAGTCCGAAGTCATAGGATAGGGTAGAGATTTCATTATCTACAGTGTCGGTTTCGATTATGTTCCATCCTAATTGTTGGGCGACGTACTTAATCTGGGCTCCCACGGTAAACTTATCGGTGAATTCTCTTGCATAGCCTACGCCCGCACAGAATGCATTTATATCTAACGTGTCTGTATATTCAAAACCTTGGGCATTATCAATCACACGTGTCCCCTGTATTATACCATAATCAGGCGCTATTACACTAAAACCGAAATTTCCCCATACGCCACCATTTATTACGCCGGCTACGGAGATGTATTCGATGTCAGCGATCCACTCAGTTCTGCCGACAGCTAAATCGAAATTTTTGTCGATTTTTCCGATGCCGGAGGGATTATAAAAGAGCGCGTTAGCATCCTGTCCTAATACGGTGTAAGCTTCTCCCATTCCGCACGCCCGAGCCCCCGCGCCAACATCCAGAAATTTGCAGCCTGTCTGGGCAACCTTTTCCGCATAAGAATTGAGCGAAAGCATAAATATTAATAAAGATATTAAAACAATAAATTTCTTCATCTCTCTCATCCCCCTTATCTAACTATTACAAACTTACGGGTAACCCAGTCACCCGCAGGAATCTGTATATGAGCTATATATAAACCGCTCGCCGGTCGCTGGTTGTTGGTTGTAGTTAGATACCAAAAGTCCTGCCAGAAAGCGCTCCCGGAACCATCCGTATGTTGTATGGTTTTTACTAATTCTCCCGATTCGGTAAATATTCGGATAGTGCATTCGCCAGGTAGATTTTTGAATATTATTTTATGTTCACTTGCCGGGAATTGTTTATCTCTTACATTTAAAGGGTTGGGAACAATTACTACAGAATCTAGATTCGCTTTCGGAAAATCTGTTAATCTTGCCGCAAATGGTTCCTTTGTCATTGTTAACCATCTTCCGCTTTCTATCCCTGAGTTGCTTACGGCTGTAATACAGTAGTAATAATCGAAACCCGATGTGATACCTTCAGTGTCATTAAAACTTTCTTCGTCAGGGCCTAAAGAATCGATCATTTCCCAATCACCTGTGATGGTACTATCGGCGGCCATAGCGAATCTGGTTCCGCCTTGAGCTCTGTAGATTTTAAAACCCGCGAGGTTAGATGACTTATAACCAGCTTCGTAACTCCAGCTTAGTTCTATGGCATCTGGTCGGGACCAAACTTCAAAAACCGAAGGAGGTGCGGGTGAAGCGGGTATGTTGTAATTCTGATTAAAGTTTCTTTGAGCGTTCATCCCGCTTATAAAAAGAGAATCTCTACCGGTTGCTACCACATAATCTTTAGCCATAGCATTCAATCCTCCGCCTCGCCATATTGTCGCTGGATCGATTTCTCCATATATTTCAGCTACCGGATCTCTTCTTTCATATTCCTCGCGTATCTCGGCCGAATCCATCTCCGCAAGCCATTCGTAATTACGGGCATTGCCCTCCGCGTACATCTTACCCATCAAATAAGCATTTTTGGGGTTGATAGATCCAACTGCAACCGCGTAGACAAATCTTAAAGTGTCTTCAAATGCCATATTGTAAGGACCTATAGAGAATTTCGGTTGGGTGCTGAAATCATAATATGGTAGTGATCTGGCTTCATAGTGTCCGAGATTGGGGTCATTTTCTTGTATTCTATCCTGAGGTATATCATACCAGGTTTTAGCACCCGTGGCTGTGGTATCGTATACATCGTAAATAAGATTCATATGTTGCGCGGCATCATTTTCTGGAAGTGTTGTGTCTTCATACCCCCATATACCTTTTCTCATACAGCGGTAAGGGACCCTGAAGTCGGAAGTGTCCACCAAATCTTGTAAATAAGATAACTCAGTACCAAAAGACTCTATGGTGCTGTACATACTTGGTTGAGCAGGGTCGTTACTCGCCGCAATATCACTAATCGGAAAAGTTTGCGGAACACTCGTATTTTTTGGCGCGAATAAAGTTATATGTCCGGGCCAACGGGTACCATTAATACTGTCAGGGTCACCACCCCACGCTATTTCACATTTCCCTCCATAACAGTCATAATCATGTCCTGCCTTTCGGGAGAGCGCATAGTAACTCATTCTAAGAGAATCATCATCCTGGGGGTAGGAAAGTCTTGTGTCTTGATCTTCCGTTACTCCACACCAGCTTCCGTACGGGAACATCCCTCCGTTTGGAATTCCTTCGTAATGTTTCATTATTACTACCGAATCCAAAGATTGCCCAGGTAGTTCAATATCATCGTCCGTATCCGTGTTACCCGTATTTATAAAAGTTAAATCCCATACAACATAATCGTCATGGTCAGGTTGGCTCCATGCCAGGTTTCTTTGATAAACATCTAAACCATTAGAAAGCCTGTAATGACATTCGACCATTATATCCGCGGTTCCCCACATTTTTTCGGGAGCTATTTCATCCCCTAAAGTAGGAAAAGGCTTTTCTACATGCATTCCGTCGATTATTATTTGTGGTGGTGGATATCTGTAATATCTGTGTATGGTATAACCTATCTCATCCGGAACTGTAAATTGATATGGGTCTCCGGGTCCGAAAGATCTTCCGTTGCAATGTCCGGTGATGTAATAAGGCCAGAATTTGTCGGTTATATCTGTCCAGTTTCGGTGTCCAACCAGCGTCCCGGC
>Ga0307419_10001822_pt1 | contig 10917 bp, 3 predicted proteins | sample SalMarWE160230MG_2_FD_202512 | JGI IMG/M metagenome (GOLD analysis project Ga0307419, IMG submission 202512) | Salt marsh sediment microbial communities from the Plum Island Ecosystem LTER, Massachusetts, United States - WE1602-30 | ecosystem: Environmental > Aquatic > Marine > Intertidal zone >... | reverse complement strand
CGGAGAGCTTGAACCGGCAAGACGCCAATACGGTCAGCTTCGTCACCACCGATGCGGCGGGCCATCTCGCCGCCTCGAGTTTCGTGGTTCCAGGCGATCCTACCTTCTGCGGGGAGCCCGAATCGGGAGCGTTCCAATGCGGCACCGGTGCGGATGCGAGCGGCGTCAATGCGACCGCTGTCGGCCAGAACGCCAAAGCCACCCAGGCCAACGCCACCGCCTTCGGCCACGGCGCCAACGCCAATGGCGACGGCGCCACGGCGACGGGTTATGAGGCCTTTGCCAACGGCGGCAACGCCACGGCCACGGGCAGCACCGCAAATGCCAACGGTGTCTTCGCCACGGCCACGGGCGGAAACGCCACTGCCAGTGGCGACGCCGCTACGGCGACGGGGTTCTCAGCCGCGGCCACTGGGGTCAGGGCCACGGCGAGCGGCTATCTTGCAAATGCCGACGGCGACAATGCCACGGCGACGGGTCAAAGGGCCAAAGCCAATGGCGGTAACGCCACGGCGACGGGCACATCGGCCCACGCCAACGGCGGCAATGCCACGGCGACGGGCGCCGCTGCCACCGCCAACGGTGTCTTAGCCACGGCGACCGGCTACCTGGCCACCGCTAACGGTCAAAGCGCCGTAGCGACAGGTGTTGTGGCCAACGCTAATGGCGCGAGCGCCGTAGCGACTGGCCGCGAGTCCTTCGCCAATGGCGCTGCGGCCACGGCAACTGGCCTAGCCGCCAAAGCCAACGGAGACTTGGCCACGGCGACCGGCGCATTCGCCAATGCCAACGGGTTTTTCGCCACCGCGACCGGTCATCGGGCCAACGCCGACGGCACCAATGCCACGGCGACGGGTGTGTTCGCCAACGCGCTTGGCACCGATGCGACGGCCACCGGCTCGTTGGCCAACGCCAATGGCACGGGCGCCACGGCGACAGGTCACCTCGCCAATGCCAATGGCGGCTCCGCCACGGCAACCGGCAAATTGGCCAACGCCCAGGGCGCCAATGCCACAGCGACAGGCACGCTTGCCAACGCCAACGGCGTTGCTGCCACGGCGACAGGCAACCAGGCGACCGCGAACGGCGCCCAGGCCACCGCCACTGGCGCTGTTTCGAATGCCAATGGCTTCTTCGCCACCGCAACCGGCACCGGAAGCAGCGCGAACGGCGAATCCGCCACGGCGACGGGCGCGAGCGCCAACGCGCAAGGTGCGGGCGCGACGGCAACGGGCCGCGTCGCCAAGGCCATCGGCGCCAATGCCACGGCAACGGGCAACCAGGCCAACGCGCAAGGCACCAATGCCACGGCAACCGGCAACCGGGCCAACGCGCAAGGCACTAATGCCACGGCGACGGGCACGCTCGCCAACGCCAATGGCGAATTCGCCACCGCGACCGGCGCAAATTCCAATGCGCAAGGGATGCGCGCCACAGCCACAGGCGTGAACGCCGCGGCGATGGGCGAAACCTCCGTCGCCATGGGCAGCAATGCGAGCGCCTTAGGCTCCAACTCGATCGCGGTTGGTGACGGTGCGATGGCGGCAGGTCCCGGCGACGTCGCGGTCGGCCAAGGCACGCAAGTGCTGGCTGATCAGGGAAGCGCTTACGGCGCCGGCGCTGTCGTGGGTGCAGGACACACCAATGCCGCCGCCTTCGGCGCGGGGGCCACGACCACGCGCGCCAATCAGCAAGTCTTCGGCACGGCGGAGAACACTTACACCATGGCCGGCATCGCGTCCGATGCGAGCAAGACCGCGCAAGGGACGCCGACCCATCTCGTGACTTCGAACAGCTCTGGCGATCTTGCCGCTTACACACCGGGCCAGCTCGGGCTGGCCACCCAAGGCGACCTCTCGAGTCTCGGGAGCGACCTCCAGGGGCAGATCAACGGATTGGGACGCCGCGACCGGCAATTGACCGAGGGACTCGCCGCCGTGGTGGCTTTGGCGCAGCCGATCCTGCGCTCAGGTCAGCATTTCGGCGTGACCGCCGGCTGGGGCGGTTATGACGGCGCCAACGCTCTAGGCTTCTCCGCCGCCGGCGTTCTCGCCGACAATCTGCTCGGCCCCGGCAGCGGCACGCTTGCGCTCTATGGCGGCATCGGCGTCGGCACCGACGAGGGCGAAGCCGCGGGCCGCGCCGGCATGTCGTTCGGCTGGTAGCGCAGCCGCTCGCCTAGAGGATCTTCCCCGGGTCGGCGGCGGACGGCCTGCCATTCCGCGCGCCCGCTTGCAGACGGACCGCTTGCCCGGGAATCCCCCCGTCAGTGACCGTGTCCTGTGTCCTGCGCGCCACAGTCCAACATGAACATTCCGATTCCGGGTCATTTTAATGTGAGGATGACCGCCGGTTGTACTATCAGAAGCTGTATTGCGGGGGCCGGAAGGCGGGCGCTAGGCAGCGTCGCTTTCTTTTCAGGCGCTAGGCAGCGCCGCTTTCTATTTTCGGCAGGGCGCGCGGTGCGCCCTTTTGTGGGGGGATAGCTATGTCACGCGCGAAATCTGTGACCGCGGCCGCCGCCGCGGCATTACCCTTTGGCACGCCTGCGTGCCGGACCGGACCGGACCAGCCCGGACCAGTCAGCACCTTCTATTGTCGGCCAGCGCGCTGGCGCTCACCGTCGCCATGTGCGCCGTGCCGTCCACGCCCGCCCGCGCCGTGCAGGCGGCCTGTATTGATCCATCCATCTTCGGAGGGGGCCCCGTGGGCACGGGAAGCGGGTCCAACGCGGTGTTCTGTGGCGAGGGGGCGAGCGCGGTCGGCCCGTTCGCCGTCGCGGTCGGCGAAGGTGCCAACGCCAACGGCGTCGCCGCCACGGCCATAGGCAGTCAAGCCAACGCGCAAGGGGCCAACGCCACGGCGACGGGCGACACGGCCATTGCCAATGGCGCCGGCGCCACGGCCACGGGCGCGAACGCCACCGCCAACGGCACAAACGCCACGGCAACGGGCCGATTTGCTAACGCGCAGGGCACGGCCGCCACCGCCACGGGCCGCAACGCCACCGCCGACGGCAACTTTGCCACCGCGACCGGCAACTTTGCCAACGCCATCGGCGTCGGTGCCACTGCGGCCGGCTCGGGCGCCAATGCCGTTGGCACTAGGGCCACGGCGACCGGCAGCTTCGCCAACGCACAAGGCGGCTTCGCCACGGCGACCGGATTCCAGGCCCAGGCCATCGGGACCAACGCGACGGCGGCGGGCGTTAACGCCAATGCCATCGGCGCCGATGCCACGGCCACCGGCGGCGCTGCCAACGCACAGGGTGCGCGCGCCACCGCGACGGGGGCCAATGCATTCGCCAATGGCACCAATGCCACAGCAACGGGCGACCGCGCGACGGCCAATGGGGCCAGGGCCACAGCGACCGGCAGCGAAGCTTCCGCCAATGGCGCCAACGCCACGGCGACAGGCGACAGGGCCGTGGCCGCCGGCTTCGATGCCACGGCGGCCGGCAGTTCGGCCTTTGCCAATGGTGACAACGCCACGGCGACGGGGACGCGTGCCGCCGCCCTCGGCAACAACGCTACCGCCACGGGCAAGTCTGCAACCGCCAATGGCTTCAACGCCACGGCGACAGGCGCGGACAGCCTCGCCGACGGCTTCGAGGCTACGGCCACGGGCAACGCGGCCTTGGCCAACGGTGCCAACGCTACGGCGACGGGGACGCGGGCCGCCGCCATCGGCACCAACGCCACCGCCACAGGCAAAAGCGCCGTCGCCAATGGCTTCAACGCCACGGCGACAGGCGCCGACAGCTTCGCCGATGGCTTCGAGGCCACGGCGACGGGCAGCGCGGCCTTGGCCAGCGGTGCCAACGCCACAGCGACGGGGAGGCGGGCCGCCGCCTTCGGTACCAACGCCACGGCGACGGGCAGCCAAGCGACCGCCAATGGCTTCGGCGCCACCGCGACTGGCGCTGACAGCTTTGCCGATGGCTTCGAGGCCACGGCAACGGGCAGCATGGCCTTGGCCAGCGGCGCCAACGCCACGGCGACGGGGACGCGGGCCGCCGCTTTCGGCACCGATGCCGCGGCGACGGGCAGCCGAGCCACCGCCAATGGTGCAAGCGCCACGGCGACAGGCGCGGACAGCTTCGCCAATGGCCGCGAGGCCACGGCAACGGGCAGCATGGCCTTGGCCAACGGCACCAACGCCACGGCGACAGGGAGGCGGGCCGCCGCCCTCGGCACCAACGCCACGGCAACAGGTAAGTTCGCCAACGCTCAGGGCGCCAACGCCGCGGCAACAGGATTCCTTGCCACCGCCAATGGCGCCGACGCCACGGCGACCGGCTCCCAAGCCTTCGCCAACGGCGTCAACGCCACGGCGACCGGTCGCTTTGCCCGGGCCAATGGCGGCAATGCCACTGCGACGGGCGCTAATGCCACAGCCAATGGCGGCAATGCCACGGCGACGGGCCGCTTAGCCAGCGCCAATGGCGCCAATGCGACGGCAATGGGCTTCAACGCCTTTGCCAATGGCACCAATGCCACAGCCACGGGCTTCGGCACCGTCGCCAGCGGCGGCGACGCCACGGCGACGGGACGCGGGGCCCGTGCCACCGGCGGCAACGCCACGGCGACGGGCCGCTTCGCCAACGCCGCCGGCGCCAATGCCGCGGCGACGGGCAACCAGGCTAACGCTAACGGCACGAGCGCCACGGCGACGGGCGATCGCGCCGACGCCAATGGCGCCAATGCCACGGCGACAGGCGTCAGAGCCACTGCCAACGGCGATGCTGCCACTGCAACGGGCAAATCCGCCTTTGCCAATGGCCCCAATGCCACGGCCACGGGCGACCGTGCCGTCGCCAACGGAACTGCCGCCACGGCGACCGGCTTCGTCGCCACCGCCAATGGGGCCAATGCCACAGCCGCGGGCGTCCTTGCCAACGCCAACGGCCGCTTCGCCACGGCGACCGGCAGCGGCGCCAACGCCAACGGAAATAGCGCCACGGCGACCGGCAGCAACGCCAACGCCAACGGTACTACCGCCACGGCGACCGGCCGCTTCGCTACCGCCAACGGTGACAATGCGACTGCAACGGGGGGCGGAGCCTTCGCCAATGGTGCCAATGCCACGGCGACGGGCGTAGCGTCGCGCGCCAACGGCGAGTTCGCCACGGCGACGGGGTACAGGGCCAACGCCCATGGCGCCAACGCCACGGCCACGGGCACAAATGCGAACGCCACCGGCGTCTTAGCCACGGCGACAGGTGCAAATGCCAACGCCAACGGCGCCAATGCAACGGCGACGGGCACGAACACCGTTGCGAACGGTGAATTCGCTACGACGACCGGCGGGAGCGCGATCGCGAATGGCAGCAGGGCCACGGCGACGGGCGGATTCGCCAACGCCAACGGCGCCAGGGCCACGGCGACGGGCTTCAACACCAAAGCCAACGGCACCAGCGCCACGGCGACGGGTGCCGAAGCCAACGCCAACGGCACCAGCGCCACGGCGACGGGCAACCAGGCCAGCGCCAATGGTGAAAGGGCCACGGCGACCGGTTTCGTTGCCACCGCCAACGGCGAAAACGCCACGGCGACGGGCGCCCAGGCCAACGGCAACGGCGCCAACGCAACGGCAACGGGGTTCCTTGCCACCGCCAACGGCGCCAACGCCACGGCGACGGGGCAGTTCGCGACCGCCAATGGCGAATTTGCGGTTGCGACCGGCGCAAACTCGATTGCCAACGGCGAGAATGCCACAGCGACGGGCTCCCAAACATTCGCCAACGGCGCGAGGGCCACAGCGACGGGCGCAGCCGCCAAAGCCAATGGCGCCAACGCCACGGCGACGGGCAATTTGGCCAACGCTATTGGCGCCGACGCCACGGCCACGGGGCGCCAAGCCACCGCCAACGGCGCAAGCGCCACGGCGACAGGCGACCGAGCTACCGCTAATGGCTATAGCGCGACCGCTACCGGTGTTGTCGCCATTGCGAATGGCGGCGAGGCCACGGCCACCGGCAACAGTACCAGGGCAAATGGCACCTGGGCTACTGCCACCGGCAGCCAGGCGAACGCACAAGGTGACACCGCCACCGCGACCGGCTTTCAGGCCAACGCCCTCGGCTCAGCCGCCACCGCGACGGGCTATTTCGCCAACGCCAACGGCTTGTTCGCGACGGCGATGGGCAGCCGCGCCAACGCCAATGGGGAATCCGCCACGGCGACGGGCCACAATACCAATGCCAACGGCAATGAGGCAACGGCGACGGGCTACTTCGCCAATGCTAACGGCGACACCGCCACGGCGACCGGCGCGTTCGCCAATGCCAATGGCGACGGCGCCACGGCGTCAGGCGCCAACGCCCATGCCATGATGGCCAACAGCTCCGCGTTCGGAGCCGGCGCGAACGCCTCGGCCGAAAACTCCATGGCGCTCGGCGCAGGGGCCGAAGCGACCTTGGAGAACGAGGTGGCGGTCGGCACCGGCGACAATACTTATACGTTGGCCGGCATCACCTCGACGGAGAGCACGAACCGGCAAGACGCCAGCACCGTCAAGTTCGTCACCACCGACGATGACGGCCATCTCGCCGCCACCGATTTCGTGGTGCCAATCATTCCGCCCGGCACCGTGTTCTGCTCGGAGCCGGCGTCAGGCTCGTTCCAGTGCGGCACCGGTGCGGATGCGAGCGGGGTCAATTCGACCGCGGTCGGCCAGAACGCCAAGGCGACGCAGACCAACGCCACCGCGTTCGGCAATGGCGCCAACGCCAATGGGGCGGGCGCCACGGCGATCGGCCAGGCCGCTCTCGCCAACGGCACGAATGCGACGGCGACTGGTCACTTGGCCAACGCCAATGGTGGCGCCGCCACGGCAACGGGTGCGAACGCCAACGCCAACGGCGCTTCGGCGACGGCGACGGGCGACAACGCCTTTGCCAACGGGTTGGCTGCGACCGCAACCGGACAGGACTCCCTGGCAAACGGAGCCAATGCCACCGCGACTGGCTACCTCTCCAACGCCAATGGCGAGTTCGCCACCGCGACAGGTGTGAACGCCACCGCCAACGGTGAGAGCGCCACCGCGACCGGCGATCACGCCACCGCCAATGGGGCCAATGCCACGGCGACGGGGCGTTTGGCCAACGCCAACGGCCATAGCGCTACGGCGACCGGCACCCGTGCCAACGCTCACGGCGGCCAGGCCACCGCGACGGGAGCCGATGCCAACGCTAACGGCACTTTCGCCACGGCAACGGGCAACCAGGCCAACGCCAGAGGCAGCTTCGCCACGGCTACGGGTGCCGAGTCCATGGCCAACGGCAACGGGGCCACGGCGACGGGCGTAGGCGCCAATGCCATCGGTAACAATACCACAGCAACGGGCCGCTTTGCCTTCGCTAGCGGCGCGAATGCCACCGCGACAGGCAACCTCGCCAATGCCATCGGCACAAGCGCCACGGCGACGGGCGACCGCGCCAAAGCCAACGGCAACCTTGCCACGGCAGCGGGCGCAAACGCCACCGCCAACGGCACCAGCGCCACGGCGACCGGCGACCGCGCCAACGCCAATGGGGGCGCCGCAACGGCAACGGGGCGCTTGGCCAACGCCAACGGCGCCAGCGCCACGGCGGCCGGCGACCGCGCCAACGCCAATGGAGGCGCCGCCACGGCAACGGGCGTACTTGCCACCGCCAACGGCACGAGCGCCACGGCCACGGGCGCAAACGCGACTGCTAACGGCAACGCGGCCACGGCAACCGGTGCGCTTGCCAACGCTGAGGGTACGAGAGCGACGGCGACGGGTGGAGCCGCCAATGCCATCGGTGCCAATGCCACGGCGACAGGCTTCTTTGCCAACGCCAATGGCAGCGATGCGACCGCCACCGGCTCGATGGCCAAGGCCGACGGCGGCCACGCCACGGCGGCCGGCTACCTGTCCAATGCCACCGGACTCGAAGCCACCGCCACCGGCGTCCGCGCCAACGCCAACGGACGGTCGGCGACCGCGACCGGCGATACCGCCTTCGCCAACGGCAACCAGGCCACCGCCACCGGCGTTCAGTCCAAGGCCAATGGCGTCAACGCCACGGCCACCGGCTATCTCGCCAACAGCATCGGCGACAATGCGACGGCTTCCGGCCACGACGCCTGGGCGATCGGCGGGTCGGCCACCGCCACCGGCGACGTGGCCAGAGCGAATGGCACGTCCGCCACGGCGACTGGTCGGCAAGCGTTTGCCAACGGCGCCAGCGCCACGGCGACCGGCAACCTGGCCAACGCCAACGGTACCGACGCGACCGCGACAGGCAACAGCGCAACCGCCAACGGCAGCACCGCGACAGCGACGGGCAACTTCGCGACCGCCGACGGCGACTCGGCCACCGCGACGGGCAACTTCGCGAACGCCACCGGCGGAGACGCCACGGCGACCGGCAGCGGCGCGAATGCCGCCGGCGCTAAGGCCACGGCGACCGGGTTTCTTGCCCGCGCGAATGGCGAGCTCGCCACGGCCACTGGCTCGAATGCCAACGCCCAAGGCGCAAGCGCTACCGCCACGGGCGCAAACGCGAGCGCGATGGGCGAGACGGCGGTGGCGATGGGCAGCGATGCCGCGGCTCTTGGACCCAATTCGGTTGCCGTCGGTGACAGTTCGATCGCCGCCGGGCCCGGTGACGTCGCGATCGGGCCGGATGCGCAAGTGCTTGCCCGTAAGGGTACCGCCGTCGGCGCGGGCGCAACCGTGTCGTCAGGACATAAGAACGCCGCCGCGTTCGGCGCCGGCGCGCAGACCACGCGCGCCAACCAGCAAGTGTTCGGCACGTCGCAGAACACCTACACCATGGCCGGCCTCACCTCGAACGCGAGCAAGCAGGCACAAGGCACGCCGAGCTATCTCGTCACCTCGAACGCGAGCGGCGATCTTGCCGCCTACACGGTGGGGCAGCTCGGTCTGGCAACGACCGGCGATCTCAATTCGATCAACACGCGGCTTAACGTCTTACAAGGCCAGAGCGACAAGGCGCTTGCCGGCGTGGCGATGGCGTTCGCCATGGCGGGCGTGCCGACCGTGCTGCCGGGCGAAAACTTCGTGATGACCGCCAACTGGGGCAATTTCGAAGGCGCGAACGGGCTTGCCGCCGGCGCCGCGGTCAGAGTGAGCACCCATCTGCAATTGAACGGCGGTGTCGCTTGGGGGGTCGATGAAAGCGTCGCCGGCGGGCGCGTCGGAGCGCGGGTCGGCTGGTAGCGCCCAGGTACGGCGCAAGGGGTAGAGAATTGAGAGTGGTGCGGTTCGCGGCGCCGCTTCCTATAATGGCGCATGCGAGACTTCCCTTCGCAAGAACCCGTGGGCGGCAGCGAAGGAGCCATGGAGCCCGCGCCACCGAAGCCAAGTCCTCTCAGCCGGTTCAGGCCGAACCGCCTGTTGACGGCCCTATTCCGTTCGGTGTGGCGCTTGCGCCGAGGCCTGACGCTCGGCGCGCAAGGGGCGGTGATCGATCGCGAGAACCGCGTGCTGCTCGTGCGTCATGTCTACCGGCCGGGCTGGTGTTTTCCCGGCGGCGGGGTCGAGAAGGGCGAGACGCTCATCGAGGCACTTGCCCGCGAGCTCGATGAAGAAGTCGGCGTGACCTTGACCGAAGCGCCTACGTTGCACGGCGTGTTCTCGAACTCTGCAAACTTTCCCGGAGACCACGTCGCCCTGTTCGTGGTGCGCCACTGGGACAGGCGCGGCGAGTATCGCCGGCGCGGCGAGATTGCCGAGGCGGGCATGTTCTCTTGGCAAGAGTTGCCGGAGCGCATTGAGCGCGGCACGCGCGCGCGGCTTGCCGAGATCTTCGAGCACGCCCCGATCGGTTCTCATTGGTAGGTCCGGTCAGTCGTCGCCGGCGAGCTTTTTGGTGATCTTGGCGACGTGGTGGCCCTGGAAGCTGGCGAGATTCAGTTCCTTCTGCGAGGGCATGCGCGTGCCGTCAGGGGCCGCGATGGTGCCGGCGCCGTAAGGCGAGCCGCCCTTGACCTCGCTGATATCGGGAAGGTCGGGCGCCGAATAGGGGAGGCCGACCACGACCATGCCGTGATGCAGAAGAGTCCAATGGACGGAGATAATGGTCGTCTCGTTGCCGCCGCCGGTCGAGGTCGACGTGAAGACGCTGCCGACTTTTCCGATCAGGGCGCCTGAGACCCACAGCGGCCCGGTCTGATCGAGGAAGTTCCGCATCTGCGAGGTCATGTTGCCGAAGCGGGTCGGGGTCCCGAATATGATGCCGTCATACTCGGCGAGCTCCTGCGGGTCGGCGAGAGGCGCGGGCTGATCCATTTTCATGCCCGCCGCACTCATCACCTCTTCGGGCATCAGTTCCGGCACGCGCTTGATGGTGGTGCTGACGCCGTCCACGGCGCGCGCGCCATGGGCCACGGCGTAAGCCAAGGTCTCTGTATGACCGTAAGAAGAGTGATAAAGAACGAGCAATCGCGCTGTGTCGGCCATCGGCCCCCGCTTACCTCATCATGGGGCGCCGCTCAACCGCCCGCCCTGTCCGCGCATAAGTGTAGCAGATGCAAGGACATGAACGGGAGCGGGTAAATGGCGCGTGAAAATCATGGTTCCGTGCCGTCTGGCCGCCGAGAGAGCGCAAGAATGTGGCGCTAGACCGGCGAGGCCGCCCGTGATAGATGAGCGCCGCCATGTGGACCAGGATTGGATCGACAATTTTTCTCCGACGACGAGGGCGCGCGCTGGAAGCGCGGACCGCCTAGCCCTCGCCGACGCCTACACATTGGCTGTGGTGCCCGTCGCTGTTGAGGGTTCGTCTTTCAACTGGCCTCTTTGGGACCCTCGATCTCATGTCTTCCGGAAAATTTGAAATCCGCCACGAAACCGATGGCGATGAGCCCGTTCTGTCACAGCTTGCGGCCGAGGCTTTCGGGCCCGGCCGTTTCACCCGCAGCGCCT
>Ga0307419_10001821_pt1 | contig 10924 bp, 10 predicted proteins | sample SalMarWE160230MG_2_FD_202512 | JGI IMG/M metagenome (GOLD analysis project Ga0307419, IMG submission 202512) | Salt marsh sediment microbial communities from the Plum Island Ecosystem LTER, Massachusetts, United States - WE1602-30 | ecosystem: Environmental > Aquatic > Marine > Intertidal zone... | reverse complement strand
GTCTTGAAGGTCAGGCCGTCCTTACCGGCGTCAACCTTGATGATGTCGCCATCCTTGAGTTCGCTCCGGAGCAACATACTGGACAGCGGATTCTCCACGTAGCGTTCTATCACCCTTCTTAGCGGCCGGGCCCCGTAGACGGGGTCGTAGCCTTCCCGGGCAACCCATGATTTGGCTTTTTCCGTCATTTCTATATCCAGTTTGTGTTCCGAAAGTCGTTCCTGCAGGTCGTTGACCATCAGGTCGACGATACTCCTGAGCTGCTCCTCGGAGAGCTCATGGAAGACGATTATCTCATCGAGTCGGTTGAGGAATTCGGGACGAAATTGTTTTTGTAGTTCCGTCATCACCTTTTTTTTCATATCATCATAACTCTGTTTTTGAGTCGCACTTTTATCTTTTTGCGTAATGAAACCAATTCTATCCTCTCGTTTTATCAGTTCGGCGCCGGCGTTACTGGTCATGATAATTACCGTGTTTTTAAAGTCCACCGTCCGCCCGTGGCCGTCGGTCAATCGCCCGTCATCCAGTATCTGTAGCAGGGTGTTGAAAACCTCGGGGTGGGCCTTCTCGATTTCGTCCAGGAGAATCACTCGGAAGGGACGGCGTCTGACCGCCTCGGTAAGCTGGCCGCCTTCATCGTAACCGACGTATCCCGGCGGCGCCCCGATGAGTCGGGAAACGGTATGCTTTTCCTGGTATTCGGACATGTCCATCCTTACCATGGCGTTCTCGTCGTCGAAGAGGAACCAGGCTAATGTGCGGACAAGTTCCGTCTTACCTACACCCGTCGGGCCCAGGAACATGAAGCTGCCGATAGGGCGGCTCGGGTCTTTTAGCCCGGCACGGCTTCGCCGGATAGCTTCAGAGATGGCGGTTACCGCCTCTTCTTGGTCTATCAGTCGCTCGTGGATACGTTCTTCCATGTGCAGCAGTTTTTCCGCTTCGCCCTCGAGCATCTGTGTTACCGGGATGCCCGTCCAGCTGGAGACCAGCCTGGCGATGTGCTCGCCGGTAACATTCTCTTCTATTTTCTCCTGTGCCAGCCAATCGTTCTTGGCCTTGGTATAATCCTGTTCCATCTGGAGTCTTTCCGCCCGGAGTTCGGCAGCCTGCTGGTATTCCTGGCGCTGCGAGGCCGCTTCTTCCTCATTGGCAAGCTGTTTGAGTTTCCTTTCCAGCTTCTTGACCTCCGGCGGTGCGCTCTCGGTATCGATGCGCGACTTGCTGGCTGCTTCATCGATAAGGTCGATGGCTTTGTCCGGGAGATGGCGGTCGGAGATATAACGCTGGCTGAGTTTGGCCGCCGCCTCCAGCGCTTCGTCGGTTATCTTTATCTTATGATGGGCTTCATAACGGGGACGTAAGCCCTTTAATATTTCAATGGTCGATTCTATACTCGGTTCATCGACGAATACCGGCTGAAAACGTCTCTCCAAAGCTTTATCTTTTTCAATGAACTTGCGGTATTCATCCAGCGTCGTCGCGCCCACACATTGTAATTCACCATGAGCCAGGGCCGGTTTAAGCATGTTGCTGGCGTCGATAGAGCCTTCGGCGGCTCCGGCGCCGACGACGGTATGAATTTCATCGATGAAGAGGATGATTTCACCGGCGGACTCACGCACTTCGTCCATGACCGCCTTGAGGCGCTCCTCGAACTCGCCTCGGAACTTGCTACCGGCCACCAGCGCGCCCATGTCCAGGGCGACCACTTTGCGGCCTTTGAGCGAATCGGGTACGTCATCGGCGGCTATTTTCTGGGCCAGTCCTTCGGCGATAGCCGTTTTCCCGACGCCCGCTTCACCGACGATGACCGGGTTGTTCTTGGTCCGCCGGGTGAGTATCTGCATCACCCGTTTTATTTCCTCGTCACGCCCGATAACCGGGTCGAGTTTACCGGCATCGGCCATTTCGGTGAGGTCGCGCCCGTATTTCTGCAGGGAGCGGTACTTGCTTTCGGCCTGGGTATCGGTAACGCGGTGTGCGCCCCGGAGTTTTTGCAGGGCTTCGTATACCTTCTCCTGGTTAATACCGAAGCTGTGGAGAATCGCCGAAGCTTCGCCCTTGGTATCCTGGGTCATGGCTATCAATAAATGCTCGGTGCTGATGAATTCGTCTTTCAGTCGTTTGGCTTCTTCGTCCGCCCGGCCCATCATCTGAGCGATGCGGGGGGTGGCATATATCTGGCCTATCTGATAGGCTACCTTGGGGGTCTTATCAAGTACCTCTTCCATGCGGTTCCTGATTGCCTCTATGTCTATTTTTAGTTCTTTTAATATTTCACCTACCAGTCCCTGTTTCTGCATCAGCAGGGCCAGGAGGATATGCTCTATATCCCACTGGCTGTGATGGTACTGCATGGCCAGTTGCTGTGATGCCTGGATGGCTTCTTGAGCCTGTTCGGTAAATCTTTCCTGTCTCATCCTTACTTCCCTCCCTTCTGTCTCTTCAGTTCTTCCTGCGCCTCTTCCAGCTGAAACTGCATCTCTCCCATACGCTGCATCATACGCAGGATAACTTCTACCCCGGGTAAATTGACGCCCATGTCGTCCACCAGGGTCTTTACTCTCTGGAGTAACGCGATATCTCTATCCGAGTATAAACGTACGTTGCCCCGGGAGCGCCGCGGTTCGATGATGCCGACTTTCTCATAATAGCGCAGCGTGTAAGTCTGCATCTCCAGCATTCTGGCGGCTATGCTTATCACATAGCGGGGTTCATTATTATAATTTTCTCTATTCATCGTCACCTCGATTTATCTTCATTACGGCTCTGTTTCACCAAGGTGCCTGAAGAATTCCTTTTCTTTTTCCGTTAATTTGGTGGGTAAGACCACGTTGACCTTGGCCAGGAGGTCGCCCCGGGTGGATTTACCCAGACGGGGCATACCCTGTCCCGTCAGGCGAAAGACCTTCCCGTTCTGTGTCTCGGCGGGGATTTTCAGGGCAAGTTTACCCTTCGGTGTCGGAACCTGTACCTCACCGCCTAGCAGGGTATCCTTTAACGGGACGGACACGGTAACGTGCAGATTATCGCCGTGGCGCTCGAACCGGGCGTGTTGCCGGACCGTCACTTTCAGAAAAAGGTCGCCGCTGGTACCGCCGCTATAACCCGGTTGGCCTTTGCCGGCAATGCGCACCCGCGAACCATTCTGGACACCGGCCGGGATTTTTACCTCAAGTCGTTTGACGCTGGGGGCCACGCCGCTACCGCGGCATACCGAGCAGGGGATATTCTGTATATAGCCGGTGCCTTTGCAGGCGGTACAGGGTTCGCCGGACTGGAGACTGAGAGTACGCGTGGTGCCGTGATAGGCCTCTTCCAGGGTAACTTCAACCGGCGATTCCAGGTCCTGGCCGCGTCTCGGTCGGGCCTGACGGCGGTAAGAACCGCCCCCGCGGCCGCTGAATATTCCTTCGAAGATACCTTCAAGGTCGCCAACGTCCCCGCCGGAAAAGCTGAAGCTGGAACCTCCTCCGCCGGGAGAAAAGTCCCAGTATTGCGACTGCTGTTGCGCGGCCTGTTCAAACTGGTCGGCATGCTGCCACTTATCACCGTATTTATCGTATTTCTGGCGGCGGTCTTTATCCGAAAGCACTTCGTAGGCTGCGTTTATCTCTTTAAACTTGTCTTCGGAGGATTTATCGCCGGGATTAACATCCGGATGGTATTTACGCGCCAGCTTGCGGTAAGCCTGCTTGACTTCCTTCTCGGTGGCGTTCTTTTTTATTCCCAACAGGTCGTAATAGTTTTTACCGGCCACGCTATTTCTCCACTATAGTATCAATCACATTATAATATAATTCTAAGTTAATTGTCAAGAGATAATAAATAAAGTTAATAATCAATTATTAAGAAATATACTTTTATCCCGGTTCCCGGGGTATTATAATGGTAAGAAAAGCAACCTAAATAAACGTCGATTACACAGGTTGACAAGCTGATTGTCTGACGTGTAATCTATAGCAGAGGTACTTTAATGCCGTCTTGTCCTAATTGTGGCCGTGATACCAGGAGAACCGAAGACTGGGCTTGCCAGTGGTGTGGATATCCGTTACTTTCTAAATCTTATAAAAAGATTGATAAAACATATAAACAACTGCAGGAAGAAAGATCGCCGACCGGTGGTTATGAAGAACCAGAGCCTGAACCAAAGCCGGAACCAGTTCCAGAACCTATTCCTGAGCCTGCTCCTGAGCCTGAACCAAAGCCGGAACCAGTTACAGAACCTATTCCTGAGCCTGAACCAGAGCCGGAACCAGTTCCAGAACCTATTCCTGAGCCGGAGTCCAAACCGGAGCCGGTAGCTGAGGCCAAACCTGAGCCAACACCCGAACCTGAACCAGAGCTGGAACCAGTTCCAGAACCAAAGCCAGAGCCGGAGCCCAAACCGGAGCCGGTAGCTGAGGCCAAACCTGAGCCTGCTCCTGAGCCTGAACCAGAGCTAGAACTAGTTCCAGAGCCTGCTCCGCAGCCGGCTGTCCCCGAGAAACTGTCAGTTACCAAGAACGGGGTTATCACCAACGTAGCGGCTTTAAACAAGTATTACCAGGACGACCGGGCGGAAACCCATGCCAAGCTTAAAGACCAGATCATCAGGGTGACGGGGCAGGTTGAGAAAGTTTTCGTCAGAGACCACCTGGATATTCGCTATATCGTTCTTATCAGTGAGCCGAAGGCCGGACCCTGGAGCGTACGTTGTTCTTTCGGTAAGGAAAGCGTTTCGGAGTTAAACCGTCTTTCCACCGGTCAAACGGCGACGGTTCGGGGAACCTACGACGGCTACGGCAAGAATATCATCATCAAAGACTGCACCATAACCGCCTGAAATACGGTCGGCTTATATGCCGGGACTCATTCTCCGGCTGTCGGGGTAATAATATCCAGTAACTTGTTGAGTATGCGGGCGGTGGCGCCCCAGATAACCTTTCCCTCGTAATGATAGGCGCAGGATTCTACTTTTTGGCCGTTGAGTATCTCGGTATCGGGTCGAAGGCAGCCTTTCTCCAGCAACGCCGGTATCGGGACGTTTAATATTTCATCGACTTCATCGGTATTTTTTACGAATTCATAAGGCCAGGAAATTATACCGACGTACGGCGTAACAATGAAATTGGAGGTGGTCGTTATCTCATCATCAAGTTCGCCCAGGATTTCCACGTCTTTGATATCCAGTCCGATTTCCTCGTTACTTTCGCGGAGAGCGGTGTCCAGCAGTGAGTTGTCTTCCTTCTCGCGCACTCCCCCGGGGAAAGAAATCTGTCCTTGGTGGGTTTTCACCGTTTCCGTACGTTTTATAAAGACTATATGATAGGTGTTGTTGTTTTCATAGATGGGTATCAATACCGCCGATGGTATGCGGCCGGCATCCTCGATATAGGACTTCTGCCGTTTATCCAGTAGCTGCTTGAATTCGTTTTTCACTGACTTAATATTAATACCAGAGGCGTGTTGATTACAAGTACTTTTTAGCGGCAACGTATCAGCGAATGCCGTATTTCTAGCCTGATTCCGGGATATTGTGTATAATTTAGGCGGTGAGTTATTATGGACTTTAATCTAACCGAACATGAAAAGATGTTACAGAGCATGGCCGGGGACTTTGCGGCGAAAGAAATAGCACCGAAAGCGGCGGAAATCGACCGTACCGGCGAATTTCCCCGGCAGCTGGCGAAAAAAATCGGCAAACATGGTTTCCAGGGATTGCCGTACCCGGAAAAATACGGCGGCAGCGGTGCTGGTTATACCGGTTTTATCCTGGTACTGGAACAGATCTGCCAGGCCTCGGTGGCGGTGGGGGCTATCATTTCCGTCAACACCGTTCCGGAAGAAGGTATTTACCGCTTCGGGACCGAGGAACAGAAACAGAGACTGCTGAAGCCGTTAGCCCAGGGGAAATGGCTGGGAGGAATCGGGTTCACCGAGGCTGATACCGGGTCCGACCCCCGGGCTATCAAGACGGTGGCGCGCCGCGATGGCAGCGGGTACGTGATTAACGGTCAAAAAATGTTCATGTCGCTGACACCGGCACTCGACGTGGTCCTGCTGTTTGCCCGTTATGAAGACGGTCTCAGTGCGTATATCGTCGAATCAAAATCTCCCGGTTTCGCCGTCCAGGAAGTATTGGAAACGATGGGACTGCGGGGATTGGCGGCTTCCATTGTAAACCTCGATGATGTCTATGTCCCCGAAGAAAATCTTATTGGTGATACAGGGCAGGGCTTTGATATCCTGCTGGATGCCATCAGTATAGAGAGGATGAGCGTGGCCATGCAGGGGGTGGCGGTGGCCCAGGCAGCCCTGGACCTGTCGCTTGATTACGCGCGGCAGCGCGAAGCCGCCGGACGGCCGATAGCCAGGATGCAGGCTATACAGCAGCCGCTGGCCGAGATGGCGGCCCGGATTGAAGCCGCCCGCTGGCTGGTCTACCGTACCGCTTTCCTTCGCGACCAGGGGCAGGCGAATATCCAGTACGAGGCGTCAATGGCCAAGCTCTTTGCCTCGCAGGTGGCGGTAGAGGTGACCAGCATGGCGATGCAGGTCCACGGCGCTTTCGGTACGATGAAATCTCTGCCGGTGGAAAGGCTTTACCGGGATGCCAAGATGACCGAGATATACGTCGGCATTTCCGAGGTGCACCGCAGTATTATTGCCAGTCGCTTGATAAAGGGATAAACACTTGCCTCAGGAACATTTTCGTTTGTTAAAAACCAGTAACGGCACCCGGGTCGGTGAACTCTATACATCACACGGTACGGTGCCCACGCCCGTATTCATGCCGGTGGGCAGCCAGGCTACGGTCAAGACACTTACCCCCGATGAAATAAAGCAACTGGGCTTCGGCATGGTTCTGGCCAATACCTATCACCTCTATCTCCGACCCGGCATTGACGTCATCGAAAAGCTGGGCGGCCTGCACTCTTTCATGGCTTGGGACGGGGCGATACTGACCGATAGCGGTGGCTACCAGGTTTTCAGTCTGGCGCCGCTGCGCCGTATCAGTGAAGAAGGCGTTACCTTCCGCTCCCATATCGACGGCAGTGAGCACTTCTTAACGCCGGAGCTGGCCGTCAGCTACCAGGAAGCCCTCGGGGCGGACATTACCATGGTCCTGGACGAATGCCCCGCCTACGACGATAGTGAGTCAAAAATAAAGCAATCGTTAGCCCGGACGCATCAATGGGCCGAACGCTGCCAGCAGGCCCACCGGCGGAAAAACCAGTCCATATACGCGATTGTCCAGGGTGGGATGTATCCCGGATTACGGCATGAATCGGCCGATTTCCTGTCGGCGCTGGACTTTCCCGGCTACGGCATCGGGGGATTAAGCATCGGTGAACCCAAGGAAGTCACCCTGGCGATGGTTGAAGAGACCACTCCATGGCTGCCGGAAAACAAGCCGCGCTACCTGATGGGCGTCGGCTCTCCGGAGGATATCGTCGAAGGTGTTGCCCGGGGAGTCGATATGTTCGACAGCGCCCTGCCGACACGCGTAGCCCGCAACGGCGCTCTGTTTACCCGGCAGGGCAGGGTGAATATCCGCAACGCCGCTTTCAGCAGGATGGAAACGCCGGTTGACTCTGAGTGTGATTGCTATGCCTGCCGGAATTTCTCGGCGGCGTACCTCAGCCATCTTTTCCGCTCCGGCGAGTTGCTGGCATTACGACTGGCCACGCTGCACAATCTTACCTTTATCAATAGACTGATTAGTGATATAAGGTCAGCGATAGTAAATAATACCTTTAGTACTTTTCGTAAAGATTTCCTGACGAATTACCGCACCACCGACGAGCAGACCCGGTTCGAGCAGAAACGGAATTGGCTGAAGGGCAGGAAGGGAAACGGGTGAACTCCGGTAATGGTGCTAACAGCTTGACATGATATTACGGTAGGCGTAGCATGGGGGGAAACAGGTTGATACTAACATGGTTGCTAGAATAAGTAACATAGCCTCAAGATGCCGCTACCTTATGTGGCTTTCCTGGAGAAGGATTATCCTTCGTCCGGCGTTATCAATTCTTCTTGTTTTAGTAGTGATCTTTATTATTGCAAGTGTGATAATAATGGTGAATGATCATATTGGATATGGTCAAGCCGTCCTTAAAGTCTTCCCTTCCTTTTTAGGCGAGTTAGGAGAAATTGGAGACCCTAATGTAGCGGTGCAGATCAGTATAGTGATTGGTCTACTGGCCAGTATTTCCTTCATAGTTATTATTACCGCCAAAATCACCAGCGTGCTCATTGAGTTCATGAGGAGAGGAGGCAGCATGGCGAAGAAAGTGAATTTTTCAGGTCACACTATCATCTGTGGATGGAATTTCCAGGGTGAACACATTGTGGAAAATTTATTAGAAGCAAATACTAAGAAGCACCGAGGAGTCGTGATTATAGCAGACAGTGAGGAGAGACCAATTAAAGAAGAACGTGTTGAATTCATCAAGGGTGACCCTGCCAGTGATGAAGACCTGATAAGAGCCGGCGTGAAAAGAGCCGAGAGCGTAATCGTCCTGACCGATTTTGCTAAGGATGCCAGCGCCGCCGATGCTCAGGCTATCATGATAGCCCTGGCGGTTGAAGATTTAAATCGAGAAGTCCACACGTGTGTACAGATTATGAACTCGACGAATGCCCCGCATCTCCGGCACGCCCATGCCGATGAAGTTATCTGTCTCGACCAGATGGGGGGCAGCCTGGCGGTTTTCTCGGCCTTGCATCACGGTGTTTCGATTATAATGTCCGAGCTGCTGACTTTCAATAAGGGTAGTGAAATATATCGCTATGACCGCCCTTTTTCCAATGATGTTGTTGATAAAGAATACGCTGAGGTGGCCAAGTCGCTGGCTGACCAGCGTATGGTCTTGCTGGGTATAGAGACAGAATATAACGAAGAAACGAAGAAAATGGGAAGCCAGGATGCCCTGCATAAGATACCGGAAAAGGACCGGGTTATTATCGTTAATCCGCAATCTAATTACATGATTCACCAGGGCGATGCCCTTTTTATAGCTTCTGAATCGGAGCCTTCCAGTTTGTAAGGCATGATAAGGTGCCGGGATTTGATGCGTTGACACCCCCGGCGCTATATGCTCTTTTACATGATGTATCAACCAGACGGAGGCAAAGTGGCAAATTCCAATTATTCGGTGGTGGCCGGTGTATTATCCATCGTTTCCGGTGTTTTCGGGATTTTTTCCAGTATCGGCATGATTCTGGTGTCGCTGGTTTTCTGGAGTGCTATTTCCGTAGCAGCCGATACTCCCGATGAATTTCCTTTATATTTTTTCCAGACGATTTACCTGGTACTGGGTATAGTTTTCCTGATTCTGGCAATACTGGCCATCATCGGCGGGGTATTCGCTCTCCAGAGGAAACACTGGCGAATGGCGCTTACCGGGGCTATCGCGGCCGTTCTCACCTTCTTTCCCACCGGGATAGCTGCCGTAATCTTTGTCGGCCTTTCAAAGCAGGATTTCAAATAGTCACGTCCGGGAATTCGGGAGGTTAAATGGAAAAAACACCCCGACCTGTCATCGCGGGAATATTGAACATCATTACCGGGTCGTTCGGCCTGCTGGTGTCTTTTTCGCTTTTTCTGCTGGTCTTTGTTTCCAACGTAGATTTCGAGTATTACCCGGGGGTTTTCCCGGAAGTAATATCCGCCGCGGCTGTATTTGCCGCCATCATTAGCTTACTGGTTTCTTTATTGATATTGGTAAGCGGGATATATGCGCTGGAAAGAAGATACTGGGGAATGGCGCTGGCCGGTTCGATTGCTGCCGCCATGGGGTGCTTACTGCTGGGAATACCGGCGCTGGTGTTGATAGCCATCTCTAAAGACGAGTTCGACGGGGCGAGGGCGCCGGAAAACACCGACAATTGACATAATAGAATTGCCGGAGAAAAGAAGACAAGACACGACGCCGTCGGTTATCCGCCGTAGATAACCGGCACGATATGCAGTTTATCGCCGTCCCTGACCGGCTTGACCATTTCATCGGGGTAGGCGCTCTTTCCGTTGATAAAAATATCGTAAGAGTGCAGCAACTTGCCGTCTTTATCCAGAAAAATCCTATTTAGGTCCGGGTAGCGGCTTATCAGGTCACGGAGACATTCACCTACGGTATTTCCTATAACAGTAACCACCGTTTTGTTATCCGCGTACCGGGCAAAAACCGACGATATCTGTAGTTCTATGGTCATTTTTCACCTGCCCTGAATATTTCCGCAGTGTGCGCAGTTGGGGTCTCTATTTACTTCAAATTCACTGAAAGTCATGCTTAAAGCGTCATAATTGAGAAGTCGGCCTGTCAACAGGTTGCCGAGCCCGACGATGTATTTTATTACTTCGGTGGCCTGGATACAGCCGATAACCGCCGGAGTGGTCCCGATGACCGGGAATTTCTCCGGGGGAATATCGACCCCGTGGTAAACGCAATTCAGACAGGCCGATTTACCGGGGATGACGGTCATCGCCCGGCCTTCGAATCCGTTGACGGCACCGTGGACGAAGGGGATATTCTTGCCGATGGCGGTTTTATTGAGTAAATAACGGGTGGGCAGGTTGTCCATGGCGTCGACGATGATATCGGCATCGCCGACGAGTTCATTAACGTTCTCTTCGGTTATCATTTCACAGACGCCTTCTACCTTGATGTCCGGATTGAGCTTACCCAGTTTGGTTATCGCCGAATCCACCTTTTTATCCTTGATATTGTCCTGCCAGTGCAGGATCTGGCGGTTCAGGTTGCTCAGTTCCACCGTGTCATGGTCGACGATACGTAGGTTGCCGACTCCCACGGCGGCCAGGTAGATAGACACCGGCGAACCGAGTCCGCCGGCGCCGGCCACGAAGACCCTGGCCTTTTTCAGCTTTTCCTGGCCTGCTTCCCCGAATCCGTAGAGCATTATCTGCCGGTCATAC
>Ga0307419_10001820_pt1 | contig 10925 bp, 10 predicted proteins | sample SalMarWE160230MG_2_FD_202512 | JGI IMG/M metagenome (GOLD analysis project Ga0307419, IMG submission 202512) | Salt marsh sediment microbial communities from the Plum Island Ecosystem LTER, Massachusetts, United States - WE1602-30 | ecosystem: Environmental > Aquatic > Marine > Intertidal zone... | reverse complement strand
ATGTGTTGTAAATATAGTCGTGCTTCTCACCTGGCGGGCCGCATCCTCATAATTCATACCACCCAGAATCCGTTCTCTGATGCGTTCCAGTATGGCAAATCCCGGATGCCCTTCATTCAGATGAAGGATGGAGTGCTTTATGCCCAAACTGGCCAGAACCTCGCTTCCGCCGATACCGAGGACAATTTCCTGACGCAATCTCTGTTCTGTGTCGCCGATATAAAGACGGGCCGATATCTCCCGATTCCAGGGGTCGTTGATTTCTAAGTCCGTGTCCATCAAATACAGGGGCAAACGCCCCACCATGACCTTCCATACGGCCACATGAATCGACGGCTCGATGAAAGGAACTTTGACAACCAGTTGTCCCCCTTTTTCATCAAGCACCCTACTGATTGGAGATGCCTCTCTGTCGAGAACCTCATCCACATTTTCTTGCCAGCCATCGTCACGGATTTTCTGATGCAGATATCCCTCTGGATACATGAATCCCACGGCCACCACCGGCATCCCCAAGTCACTGCATTCTTTGAGATAATCACCCGCCAGAAAACCCAATCCACCTGCATAAAAGGGCAGTGAATGGTGCAGTCCGTATTCAGCGGAGAAGTAGGCGATGGGAAATTTGCACTCGGCAGTGATGTTTTCCGTAAACCAGCCTCTCTTCGCATCTATGTCTTTGTGATATTGTTCTAGCACCAAATCATAATGCTTCAAATATTGGGCATCCCGTGCCGCGGATTCAAATATTTCCACAGGGAGCTCTGTGAGCGTTTTCACAGGGTTGTGGCGGTTTTCCTTCCAGGTCGCGCGATTCAGTTTCTTAAAAAGCATTCGTGCTTCCGGATGCCAGCTCCACCACAGGTTGGTCGCTAGCTCCTCCAAGCCGCTCAACTTTAGAGGGAGCGAGGGAAACAGTGTCGATTTGACTTCTTTCAAAGATTACACTCTTATCTTTTTACCCTCTTGCTCCGTCCCGTCTTTTTCATCTCTAAAATTTTTCAAAAGTGCGATCTGAAGGCATGTATTACCGAGTCTTCTGGTTATTGTTGATAACAACGCCACGCACGCACTCGTCCAAAAAAACAGTGCGAATTTCCAGAGCATTGGAGGCAAAAAAGAAACCATAAACCATGAGAAGAATCACGCCTTGTAATAAGAGCATCTGTATTATACTTAAAGTCACTGCAATACACAATTCATCGCATTGAACATATCAATCCATTTTTACGGACCGTGCTCATCGCAAAGGCCATCTGTCTGCGGATCGGCATGGACTACTTGGAGTCCATCGCCAGAGTCACCTCCCACATTCCCGATAGAGGCCAGGTCATGGTGCGCTATTATGGCTTACTCTAATGCGCATAGAGGTAAGATGCGTAAGAATAAGGCGCTCCTTCATGCTCCGATCATCGAAGAAGACATCTCTGTTCCCTCCAAAGGCTGGGCCGAGATGATCCGCAAGGTTTACGAGACAGACCCGCTGCAGTGTCCTCGATGCGACGGCCCGATGCACCTCGTCGCCTTCATCGAAGACCACAAGGTTATCGATAAGATCATTCGATGTAGCCCAACTGCTTCAGCATTCTATGGATGGCCTGGTGCCCTTCGGAGGCTTCAAACACTTTGAACTGCGTAAAAAGGACAAAGACGTGTTCTCCCACAGTCCATGGATTGCTTTTGTACCTTTCTTTTTGAACGAACGACTTGATATCATTGGCGCCGATTCTCAGATCGACTTCATAGAAACTTCCGCGATAATGAATCTCTTCAATCACGGCAGGTATGCTGGAGTCTTTTGATGCTGTCTCCTCGATGACGACTTCTTCGGGCCGCACCAGCAATACAATATCCTGGTCTTCGGGAACATCTTCCGTTTTCTGGGATATTCTACCCTCGGTACCCTCGATGGCTATATGGCTCACGTATGTGCGTCCGTTTATCACATTGACATTCCCGACAAAACTGGCGACAAACTTCGATTTGGGGTGCTCGTAAACTTCCGAGGCGTTTCCGATTTGTTCGACCCTTCCCCTGTTAACGACAATGATTTTGTCCGCTATTTCCATCGCTTCGCTCTGGTCATGGGTGACAAAGATGCTTGTCACTCTTATTCTATCGTGCAGCTGTCTGATCCACTTGGCCAGGTTTTTCCGCACTTTGGCGTCCAGTGATCCGAAAGGCTCGTCCAGAAGAAGGACTTTGGGTTCTGGAGCGAGGGCTCTCGCCAGTGCCACCCGCTGACGCTGGCCCCCTGAAAGCTGGCTGGGATAGTGTTTTTCATATCCATTCAGTTTGACCAGGTCGATGAGTTCGGCGATCTTTTTTTTTATTTGGGTTTTATTTTTTTTCCGGATCTCTAGCCCGAAGGCGATATTCTTTTCAACCGTCATGTGCTTAAAGAGGGCATAATGCTGGAAGACAAAACCGATCTTGCGTTTCTGAGGACTCAAAGATGTCACATCCTCTCCCGTCAGATAAACGTGTCCATGGTCTTGTGTTTCAAGGCCTGCGACAATTCGCAGGATCGTGCTTTTTCCAGAGCCACTCGGTCCGAGCAGTGCAACGAGTTCCCCCTCCTCGACCGCAAAGCTGACGTCGTCCACTGCGACGAAATCCCCAAATTTTTTGGTCACGCTTTCGACTCGAATACCGCTCATGTGGAAGCCGATCCTTTTTTCTTGTAGATACACTGGATAATATTAAGCAGGAAAAAAGAGAAAGCGGCGAGCAGAAGAGCAGCAGAGAAAGCTCCTGCATAGTTGAAATCGGTAAACTGATCGTGGATACGCAGGGTTGCGGTCTGCGTTTTGTTGATAATGCTGCCGCTGACGACAAGGACTGCTCCGAATTCTCCGATCGACCGTGCAATTGTCAGGGTGACTCCGTAAGCCATCCCCCACTTGATGGACGGAAGTGTGACCCTCCAAAAAGTCTGCCATTGGGATGCGCCTAGAGTCGAGGCGGTTTCTTCCTGCTCCGGGCCGAATTCTCGAAGAACGGGAAGGACTTCACGGGCGACAAAAGGAAGAGTGACAAACAGGGTGGCGATCAGCATCCCGGGGAAGGCGTAGATGATTTTTATGTTCAGGGAGGAGAACCAATTGCCGATCCATCCTCTCGGCCCGAACAATAAAATGAACATGAAGCCGGCCACAATCGGAGAGACGGCAAAAGGGAGATCGAGGAGGCTTTCCAGGAATAGTTTCCCTTTGAAATTCTGTCGGGCGAGAACGACCGCCAGAATTGTGCCAAAGAGTGTATTCAAAACGACGGCGGATGCTGTAATGACGAGGGTCAGCCAGAATGCATGCATTGAGGCCGGTGTGGTCAAGGAGTTTTTCACGGCTTCGATCCCTTGGCTGAAGGTCTCCTTGATGATCCCGATCAAGGGAGTCAGGATGAGTATGAAAAACCAGATCAGGACAAAGGAAAGGAGTAGCCATTGACCAATGCGATGACGGCTCCGGGTTAGTTCGACACAACGGTGCTCATCGCTCATGTTTATGGCTCCATTTCTGGAGAATGTTCAAAAAGAACAAAACGATGAACGAGCTGAAAAGCAGAACCACAGCCGTTCCCAGAGCGCTCTGGATATTGGCGCTTTCTATTTCCCCGTAGATGTAGACCGAAGCGACTTGGGTTTTAAAAGGGATGTTTCCCGCAACGATGACAATGGACCCGAACTCGCCCAGGGCCCGGCTAAAGGAGAGGGCGGCTCCGGTCAGAATGGAGGGCAACAGGGTTGGCAAAATCACACGGAAAAAGATGGTGGCCCTGGAAGCTCCGAGCGTTTGGGCGGCCTCCTCCATATCCTTCTCCATCTCCATGAGCACCGGCTGAACGGATCGGACCGCAAAAGGAAAGGTGACGAAGAGGAGGGCCAGAATGATCCCTGGTTTGTTAAAAATAATTTCGATTCCCTGTTTTTCAAAGAAGCTTCCTATTGGACTGTTGGGGCCGTAGAGTACTACAAGCATTATTCCTGTGACCACGGTGGGTATGGCGAAAGGAATATCTATCAGAGCATTCATGAAGGTTTTGAGCGGGAAACTGTAGCGGACCAAGACCCAGGCTGTTGCCGTGCCGGTGACGATGTTGATCAGCGCCAGAAATAACGCAAGAAAAAAGGTCAGCTTCAATGCATAGAGTCCCTCAGGCAGGGCGATTTGATGGAATAAATTCTGGAGCCCGCCTTTAAAAGCCTCGGCCGTGATGGCCACAATGGGCAGAACAATCAGAAAGCCGATATAAAAAAGGGAGAGACTTCGGGGAATCATTTCCGATGGAGCCAGGGCTGTCGCCCGGTTATTTTTCATCGGCCAATTCTCGGATGATCCGGGTCCATATGCCGTCCGTTCCGTAGATTTCCTTAGAAACTTTTCCCCATCCCCCGAGATATGAGATGTCAAAAAGGAGTCGTGGCTTGGGGTATTCCTCTGCGAATTCTTCGGAAACCCCCTCATCCACCGGCCTGAACCCGTACTGCGCAAAATTCCACTGTGCTTCTGTGGACAAAACAAAATCTATGAAGGCTCTGGCCACTTCTCGATTTCCGTGTTTGTCTACGTTCCGATCCACGAGGGCGATGGGATTTTCGATAAGAATCGTGGCTTCAGGGATCAGAAAAGGGAAATCTCTTCCGCTTTTTTGTCTCAGCAGGGCTTCGTTTTCATAGGTCAAAAGAGCGTCACCTATGCCGTTCTCAAAAGTAGTAACCGAGGCCCGGCCTGATTTATCCATGGTCTTGACTCTCTTCTGTATTGATTTCAGCAGCTGTTTGGCCAGGTCGGGATCAGGTTTACCGGTCACCGCTTCACCTGCTCTGAGGCCGGCGCCGTAGACGGCATTGACATCCCACATGGCCCCACCGGATGTTTTCGGACTGGGATAAAGGACATCCACGTCCTCCCTGGCGAGATCTTCCCACCCCCTAATATTTTTGGGGTTTCCGCTCCTGTAGGCGATGACGACGATGGAGCGGGTTACAAATCCGTTATACTTTCTGTTTTTCCAGTCATGGGTGATCAGCTCCTCTTTTTGAAGGCGGTCCACATCTTGTTCCAAGGATAAGGCCGCGATATCCGCTTCGAATCCGGCGACGATGGCCCGGGATTGCGCTCCCGAGGCGATATACGACTCTTCAAATTTTACGGCTTGCCCGGTTTTTTCCTCCCACATCTTCTGGAAAGAGGGTATAATTTCTTTCTGATAGACTTCTTTGGGAACTGTATAGGCGCCGAGAGTCAAAGTGACGCTGTCCGCTGCTGAATTTTCTAGAGGCTCCGGGGAACAGCCCTGAAATAGAAATCCCACCGCTATAATGAAAAGAATTGTTTTTTTCATCTTTCCTCCTTCACCGGAGTCTTTGAATTCATTCATTCAGAGATGCCTCCGCTGTTCGAAATTTCAGTTGAAACCCGGCATTCGGGAAAGAATCAGCCAGAAAAGCAAAACGCAAAGCATTTTTTTGCTGCCGGTTTTTAAGAAGGGTTTATTCATTGTCTCAATCTCCCGCCATCCTCCTAAAGAAGTGGCGAATGGAAAATCCTGCCTCTATTTATCACCGGAATCTCATTCCAGATAGCCCAGATCTTTAAGCTGGCTGCGGATCAGTTGAAGATCTTCCGGCGTCAGTTCTTTATTAACAGGCAAACTACTTAAAGGATGCATAACCCTTCCCCATTTAATTCTTTCCCATACTATAGACTTAGTCCACGCTCTGGAATGCGTCTCGAGAGCCATTTTTATTCCCTTTTTGTCTTGACATATTTTCTTCTTTTCCTCTTCTTTCTCTCATATTTTTTCGCAAGAAACCCGACTTTTTGAACAGGCCCCAGCTGGAATAGTCATCGTCCAGAAATTTGAGGATGAAACTTAAATAATTGGAATGTGTCCGGATTCTCATGAGAGTAGACGCAGGCTGTTTGACTGGTTGGTATAAATTCGTTTGGAGAGAGTTTTAGGGGAGAGTGGAGGAGCCCAAGGGAGAGATGCAACGGAAAAATGCCGCTCCAAACACTCTAATTGTACTATCATCATACTACTATAATACTATCATTTTTCTCAATGTCAAGAAAAAAAATGATTTTCCGCTCTTTTTTATTTTCTATAATATACATACATTTAATTGTATATGTAGGAGTACAATCATAGGTTGAGGAATTTCCCTTGAATGTAATAAAAGCTTAACAGGTTTTTTTGTTAGAAAAAAACTAAGGCTGTTCGGATCTGTCTTATAAAGGCATAAATATTGAACACAAATGAAGAGACTAGTAGAAGAAAAATAAAACACGCTTTTTTTGCCATCGCTATTCCTTATTTTAGTCCAGGCTTAGCTTACACTCAAGATATTATCGAAAAAGCATTTCCAAAACCGTGATGACCTGAATGCTCAATAGCGTTATTGAGTGATCAGATTGTGTGGTGGAGAAAACCGTGTGAAGGGCTCTAGGCAGGCATGGCACCTTTCTATGTAGGGTCCGTTCCCCGAACGGACCGTTTGGGAAACGGTCCCTACATCTAACATGGAGAGAGCCCTACTGATGACTCGTTGTTCATTTTCGAAATCACCAATCTGATCATTCGTTTTATCATTCATCACGGTTTTGTAGATAGGACCAACATAAAGCATTGACTTGGCCAGAGCGCCTATCTATAATAAAATCAAGGTGAAAAGAAACGTCTTCCCCGTCCTTTTAATTCTGTGTCTAACAACTCTGGGTTACGGTTCTATCATCAAAATCACGGTTGATGCTCCCATTCATCCTATCACTTCAGAATACATCCAGAAATCCCTCGAAAAAGCGGATAGGGAGAACGCCAGCCTCATCATTATCTCTCTCAACACTCCAGGTGGTCTGGATACATCGATGAGAGAGATCATCGAAAAGATCCTCAGCACCGAAACCCCAGTTGTGGCTTTTGTGAGTCCTAGCGGTGCACGCGCCGCATCTGCAGGATTCTTTATAGGCGTTGCCTGTGATCTCTTTGTTATGGCCCCTGGAACCAACACAGGTGCTGCCCATCCCGTGGGCGTTTCGATCACAGGACAGCAGATGGACGAGACCATGGCCGATAAGGTCACACATGATGCGGCTTCATATATCAAGTCTATATCGGAAAAAAGAGGCCGGAACGCAAAGATGGCCGAAGATGCCGTCAGGAAGAGCCTCTCCTACACAGAAAAAGAAGCTTTGGAGGGAGGCCTTATTGACTTGATCGCAAAGGACGAACAAGAGATCATCGATTTTTTCCACAACAAGACAATTCAGAAATTCGATGGGGAGGAGAGAATATTGGACCTCCAAGATGAAGAGGTCGTCGACCTGCCTATGACAGCCAGGCAAAAGTTCCTCCTGACCATTTCAAACCCGAACCTGGCGTACATCCTTCTCATGCTTGGATTATTGGGACTGTATTTTGAGTTCTCAAACCCTGGAGCGATTCTTCCCGGTGTGCTCGGGGGATTATGCCTTCTTGTTGCCATCTTTTCATTCCAAATCCTACCCATAAATTATGTGGGTCTGATCTTAATCCTGCTTTCCATAGGCCTGTTTATCCTAGAGATTAAAGTTCAAAGTTATGGTATCTTATCTGTAGGAGGGATATTGGCAATGGTCATAGGATCTATCATGCTCATCGACGCCCCGATCCCTGAATTGCGCCCGAGTCTTAAGTTCATCATCCCTGTTGCCATCGGTCTTTCTCTGATCTTTCTCTTTCTGATCATACTGGCCGTACGCGTCCATATGAGGAAAGCCCTCACGGGCAAAGAAGGTCTCGTCGGTAATATCGGCGTGGCCCGGACAGAACTCAATCCGGAGGGCAAGGTCTTTGTCCATGGGGAGATTTGGGACGCAGAGGCGGAGCAAGACATCCCAGAGGGAACAAAAGTGAAGGTCAGTGAGGTCCTCGAGAATTTAAAGATCAAGGTCACTAAGGTGTAGACATTTCTGATAGCTCTTTGCGCAGTCTTGTGGTATAAAAGCAAACAAGAAGAAATAATTTTGAAATAAATACAGGAGTTTAGGAGTTTAAAAGATCCTAGGCTCCCCAATGAGGAGGCAAAAATGATAACCTTTCCAATAGTCGTCGTTGCCCTCGTCGTACTCTATCTCCTGAATGCGATAAAAATCTTGAGAGAATATGAAAGAGGCGTAATCTTCCGTCTTGGACGTGTGCTGGTCAAACCCAAAGGGCCAGGTTTGATCTTTGTGTTCCCCCCGATCGACCGGATGGTCAGAGTCAGTCTGCGTATCGTGGTCATGGACATCCCGCCTCAGGATGTCATCACCAAGGACAACGTATCCGTCAAGGTCAACGCAGTTGTCTATTTTCGTGTTATGGAACCCCAAAAGGCAGTCCTGGAAGTCCAAGACTTTCTTTTCGCCACATCTCAGCTAGCCCAGACTACCCTCAGGAGCGTTTTAGGAGAAGTCGAACTTGATGATCTTCTTTCAGAAAGAGAAAAACTGAACCTCCAGCTCCAAGAGATCATCGATAAACACACCGACCCTTGGGGGATTAAAGTCCAGCTCGTCGAGATGAAGCACGTCGACCTCCCAGAAAATATGGTCAGGGCCATCGCCAAACAAGCAGAGGCAGAAAGAGAAAGAAGAGCCAAGATCATTCATGCTGAGGGAGAATTTCAAGCCGCAGATAAGCTCAAAAAGGCTGCAGATGTCATTTCAGGAAATCCTCAAGCTCTCCAACTTAGATTTTTGGGAACCCTTGCAGAGATAGCTACTGAAAAAAATTCCACGATTATTTTCCCCTTACCTATTGACTTGATCAGTGCTTTTATGCAAGAAAAGAAGAAAACTTAAGAATACAGGAAAATGACTAACAAAGATTACAGAGAACTTCAGCTCTCCAGCTCTCAACTTGTTTTGATCTTCATCGCAATTCTTGCTCTGGGTGTGGTGATCTTTTTACTGGGTGTGTCCGTTGGTAAAAAGCAGGCTCAAATCGCAGATGCCACCCAGTTCACTTCTGAGCCTTTAACAGAACAGGTCCTCGAAGAAGAACCGAAGCCGGTTGAAAAGCCAGAGGAACAACCTGCAGAAACAGAGAAACCCGCAGAGCAAACCAAAGACGTCATTCGTGAAGAATTGGCATCCCATCAGAAAGTAAAAGCAGAAACAAAAACAGAACCCACTCCCATCCCAAGAAACAGTGGTTATTACATCCAGATCGGAGCATTTAAGAACAGGGATTCCGCCTATACGACAGCAGAAGAATTGAAGGATCAGGGCTTTCCTGCCCAGGTCTTCGACCCTGCTCCAACGGAAACAAATCCCCTCTACAAGGTTCGAGTGGGTGGCTATGAGACAAGAGCCCAGGCTGAAGAAGAATTGGGAAAGGTTGCACAAGCTCAAGGGAAGCAAAAATCTGACTATTTTATTTGGCGACGCTGAGTTACTTGTTTCACCAACCTGTATGATCCACACCATGTGTTTTTTTCTGCCGGGCGATCCAAAGAAAAGGTGGGTGCCATAGCAGCAAGAAATAGATTCATGAAGATTAAAACCGGGGACGTTCTTTGGGTAGTTTTAAGCGGAGCGGTCACTGCCCTCGCCTTTCCCAAGTTTAACCTGGCTTTTTTCTCCTGGATCTCCCTTATTCCCCTTTTTTTTGTACTGACAAAAAAAAATCCGGGACAGGGATTCCTGCTCGGTTGGATGGCCGGGTTTTCCTATTATGCCGTACTCCTGTACTGGATCCCAGCCGTTCCCTCCCATTATGGAGGCCTCTCAATCCTTCTTAGCATCCTCATCTACCTGGGATTCATGTGTGTTCTCGGGCTGACATGGGCGGCTTTTTCTCTATGCTTCACAAAGATTCATAAGCCCTTCCCTATTCTGAGTTTCTTCCTCGCTTCCTTCCTATGGGTCTCATTCGAATTCATCATCACACACATATTAACGGGATTTCCGTGGGGCCTTCTTGGATATGGCCAGTACAAAAACCTCTACTTCATCCAAATGGCCTCGATAACCGGCATCACCGGTCTTTCCTTCATCCTTGTGCTCTTCCAGAGTCTTTTTGTGCTCTCCATGAACCTGAGAAAAAAGGCTCCTTTTTTTGCAGTCCTTATACTGGTCATACTCATCCATGTGAGCGGATTTGTGAGCATCAAAGATATTCCGGCTCAAGAAAATTCCTTTTCCGCAGCCGTCATCCAAGGGAATGTCTCTTCAGATATACAATGGGGACATTTACCCTTCGAGGAGATCGAATCCCTCTTCAACCAGCACTTGCAGTTGAGCCGCAATGCCACACTCAAAAACAATGGCCTGGTCATTTGGCCAGAGTTTTCTGTGCCGCTGTGTTTCGGATGTTCATACGGGATCTATCAGGAATTCAAAAACAGTCTTTACCGGTTTGTGCAGGAAACAGGATGCACTCTCCTTCTCGGAACAAACGAAAAAACAGAGACGGGGGGAGAGACGGAATACTACAACACAGCGCTTTGCCTGAAACCAGATCTCTCCCAAAGCCAGTACCATAAAATTCATCTCGTTCCTTTCGGCGAATACACCCCCTACAAGAAAGTATTTGCGTTCATATCGCGCGTGACCCATGCCATCGGCGATATAACTCCTGGAGACCAGTTCGTACTGCACGAACATGAAGGCAACAGCTTCGGCTCTCCGATCTGTTACGAGATCATATTTCCAGACCTTGTGCGCAAATTTGTTAAAAACGGAGCTAGCTTCCTGGTCACAATCACCAATGATGGCTGGTATGGACGAAGTTCAGCCCCCTATCAACATTTCTCCATGGCAGTTCTAAGAACAGTGGAGAACCGGCGTTATCTTCTCAGAGCGGCCACGACTGGCATCAGCGGTATCATCGATCCCTATGGGCGGACACTCTCTCATTCTGAATTGATGACCCAGACGTTCTTGTACAACACCATC
>Ga0307419_10001818_pt1 | contig 10935 bp, 10 predicted proteins | sample SalMarWE160230MG_2_FD_202512 | JGI IMG/M metagenome (GOLD analysis project Ga0307419, IMG submission 202512) | Salt marsh sediment microbial communities from the Plum Island Ecosystem LTER, Massachusetts, United States - WE1602-30 | ecosystem: Environmental > Aquatic > Marine > Intertidal zone... | reverse complement strand
TCTGTAAATGCTTCGTGATCGCAGCCGTTAACGTCGTCTTCCCATGGTCTATATGCCCGATCGTCCCCACGTTTACATGCGGCTTCGTCCTCTCAAATTTCTTCTTCGACATCTCTAACCTCCTTGGACAGTAGCTGTCAGCATCTCATTTGCAGCTGACAAATCGAGTGAAACATGCTTTCCGCTCGGTGAGCCGTCAGCCTCAATATAATACTGGAGCCCACGACCGGGGTCGAACCGGTGAACCTCATCCTTACCAAGGATGTGCTCTACCTACTGAGCTACGTGGGCACATCTATTTTTCTTGGAGCGGGAAACGGGATTCGAACCCGCGACCCTCAGCTTGGAAGGCTGACGCTCTAGCCAACTGAGCTATTCCCGCCGGAAAAAAAACACACCTCATGCATCTGGTTAACGTTCCCCTTTTTCCTCTCCTCTGAAGGGTCAAGTGAGAGCTGAACCATACGCATTAAAATCGCAAGCCTATATGAAGATGATGAGACGCTTGGCTAAGTGGTTGGCTCCTCTTGTTGGATCGCACAGAATAATGAAAAAGGGCTCCAAATATACGTACGACCAAGAAGGCAAGATGGTGGAGAGGGGAGGATTCGAACCTCCGAAGGCTGAGCCGGCAGATTTACAGTCTGCTCCCTTTGACCGCTCGGGAACCTCTCCACGTTCGGTGCCAAAAAAGTCTTGAAAAAATGCTAGACCGACTTTATAGTGACGCCACCTATCCTTTTGACCCGCCTCTGGAGCCAGCGAAGGGAATCGAACCCCCGACCCACTGATTACAAATCAGTTGCTCTGCCATCTGAGCTACGCTGGCCTTCCTAACAGCAAAAATGTAAATAGTAAATTTAATGAGATATCAAAATTTTATCAATGGCCAAAATCATTCATATTTCATTATTAACTCAACTAGAAATTGATATTGTCTTTCTTACTCTATTTTTCGTTCATATTCGCCTCTTTTTGATTTTTCGGAATTGCCGGCAGTCTATTGCCTGCTCGAAAGGGGCCACCGCCATCGCCGGTGCTGAAAGGGCCTCTTCTCCGGCAATGATTTTTCACCGCTTTGCGCGAAAAAAACCCAGGTTTGACCAACGGGGTCATTGATTAGTACTTGAACCTTGTAATGCTTTATGCTACATGTAATTTTTTGATATGTAGATTCGCCATCCATGATAAAAAAATCTTAATTGAGGAGGGAGAAAAATGACGGCTTTGTTGGGCGGAATTGTTGCATTGGTTTTGGGTTTGATCGGTATCATTGTCTGGTGGGGCGATTTTCTTGAGATACTGCGCGGAAGTGTTCCATTGATCCTGCTCTTGGGGGGCGCCCTGGCTGCGTATCTCGGCTTTGAAGAACTCAAGGATAAACGCACTGCCGACAGCTTTGAGGATACAAGCACGGACCTCAAGCAGGAAGTCGAGACCCTGAAGGAAGAAATCAAAGAACTGAAAAAAGACGATGAACAGCCGCAGGAAGCACAGGAAGATAAAAGTGAATAATTCTTGATACCAAAAAAGGGCCCGGAATCAGGCCGTTCGCCGGTTCCGGGATCCATTCACTTTTATACCTCCATTACTTCCAACGCGTTAAAAAAATATCCTATTTCAAAGCTTGCCGTTTCTTCAGAATCGGATCCATGTACTACGTTTTTTTCGATATCAGTTGCGAATTCACGCCGTATGGTTCCTTCCTCGGCTTTTGTATAGTCTGTCGCTCCCATCAGGGCCCTGTACCGTTGAATGGCACCGTCTCCCTCCAGGACCAGCACAACACAAGGACCGGAAGACATAAAATCCGTAACGCTCTCAAAAAAAGGTTTCCCCTCATGAACCTTGTAGAAACCCTTCGCCTGTTCCTTTGTCATTCTGATCATTTTCAGGGCAACAATCCTGAGCCCTTCCGCCTCAAGACGAGTCAGAACAGTGCCCGACAGGCTCCTTGACACACCATCTGGTTTTATGATTGCCAATGTTCTTTGTTTCATGAAATAGTAAACCTCCTCCTGTTAATTTCGTTGACCTTGCCCTTTGCCGTCTGTTATAGATGCTCCCCTATAAGAATAGATGCTTCCATCGTAGTCAAGAAATTTATGGAAAGGAAACATGATGATGATTCAAGAAAATAATAATATTCAGAATACAGAGAGAATGGACGCCGACCATGTTTTTCAATTTAGCTGTTCACCAGGCCTCTCCTGCTTTACCCAGTGCTGCCAGGACGTCACCATCGTGTTGACGCCCTATGATGTACTCAGGATGAAAAACAGATTGGGGATCACCGCGGACGAATTCCTGGACAAGTATACCTTGATCCTTTCAAGAGAAAAAAAACTCATCCCCCTTGTCCTTCTGAAAATGGCGGCGCAGGACAAGAAATGCCCCCTTGTGACGGAAAAAGGTTGTTCCATATATGAAGATCGTCCATGGCCGTGCCGTATGTTTCCCCTGAACGTCAATGATGACGGCACCTTTCAGATTATCGCCGACGGGGCCCGGTGTCTCGGACTGTCGTCCGGCGAAAAGTGGCCCATTTCAGAATGGCTCGTTGACCAGGGTATCGCCATCTACGAGCAAATGAACGACCTCTTTGCCCACGTCACCACGCCCCTCCAGGCGATGAGCCTTGATATTGACAACCCCAAGATATATCAGATGACGTTTATGGCCCTCTACAACCTGGATAAATTCCGGGAATTCGTCTTCAAAAGCACCTTCTTGGATAAATTTGAGGTGGATCAAACGACCATCGAAAAAATCAAGAGAAGCGATATCGAACTTTTGAAGTTTTCCTTTGAATGGGTCAAATTCGGAATCTTCGGTCAAAAGACATTCACCGTAAAAAATCCCGAAACAACGAACCTTTCCGTTTGACCCTTCATCATATGGACAGCAAGAAAAAAACCGAAGTTTTCCAACCGTTGACCGGGGGAACCTTCCACTTCAACTGCCATAGAGACGTGCCCTGCTTCACGAAGTGCTGCGCGAAACTCCGGCTCATCCTCACCCCCTATGATATTGTCCGCATGAGAAAACGCCTCGGAATCTCCTCCGGGGAGTTCCTGGAGCAGCACACAGACACCCTTCTCCATGAACACCCCCGTTTCCCCATGGTCAAGCTCAAGATGCTGGAACAGGAAGGGCAGCGTTGCCCTTTTGTTACCGGAGAAGGCTGCAGTATTTACGAAGATCGTCCCGGGGCCTGTCGGCTCTATCCCATTGGAAGGGCCTCAATGCTCGTTTCCGACAAGAAGGACGCCAGGGAGCAGTATTTCGTTATACGCGAAGATCACTGCGAGGGCTTCAAAGAAGAAAAAGTGTGGACTATTGAGGAATGGGTCTCTCACGAGGGACTTCGCTCCTACATGGACATGAACGACCGGTGGCTGGCAATCTTGAATTCACCCAAAAGTCTGGGACCGGAGAAATACCTGGCAAAAAAACACAAGATGTTCTTTATGGCTTCCTACGACATTGATCGATTCAGTAAATTCATCTTTGAAAGCAGTTTTTTTTCCCTGTTCCAGGTCCCACCCGAGAAAAAGCAGGAACTGGCGTCTCAGGACGAGACTCTTCTCCTCTTCGCCTATGAGTGGCTCAAGTTCAGCCTCTTTGGCGAAAAAACCCTCACTCCTACTCCTCCTTCTTGATGCGTGATCCGATATAGCCCGTCCGCTCACAAATCAGCGCATCTATTTCCGCACTGTTTCCAGACAAGAACCGCAAAATCTCATCTGACCTGGTCTTCAGCGCCAATCCATTCTGCCCCGTAATATCCGCTCCCTTTATAAGCATTCCTTGTTCATAGAGATAGCCGACAATTGTATCATCCGCATCCAGCTCCACCTGGAATTGCTCCTGCAGATACTTCAGCCAGTAGCCAAACTCATAGGGATGCTCGATATGTTCGATGGGGATCCCAAGCTCAAAACTGAGAGGCTTCGCCAGCCCCGGCATCAATTTTGATCCTCCCAGGTAATCAAACACGTGGGCCAATTCATGAATAAGCGCGCTGTCACTAATGGTGGGAGTTATGGCAACGTAAATATGATCCGGGTCACTCGTGGCCGTCTTTTGAATATTCACCATGACACCCCCGCTTCCACCTTTCTTGCGGTTCGAGAGACGCTCATCCGTTACATTAAGGGCCTCATACGCGTGAAGGTCAATGAAGCGGACACCAAAACGCGTTCCCGTCAAGCTCTCCATATCCAGGGCTTGGATCATCTCTCTGGAGCGGCCGTAGGCCACCTCCGGAAGGCTGGTGATTTTTTTTCCCATCTCATCGGGAAACGCGCTCCTTCCTTCCTGGAACAGTTCGTCTTCCCGTCCAAGGTGGCATTTCTTGAATTTTTTCCCGCTGCCGCAAGGGCAGGGATCATTTCTTCCAACTTTCATCATCCACCGGATACCTGTTTCATCGAGCTTCACCAGAAATCTTTCCCGGTTCTCCGTTTTTACTCATCAATGATATGGTCTTTGTGTGCATCATCGGACCAGCACGGCAGAGGTCCCTTTGATCCGGTTTTTGGGTCCATGCGGTGCCGGTACGAGGTCTTGACATTCTGTGTCTTCAGCATGTGGTCCCATCCCCTGACATAATAGGGGCATGAATCGTTAAAGCAGACCCATTGGAAACCCGTCGCCGCCCACGTCGAATCGGCAGGAGGCTGCCATTTCTTCATATCATCGCTACAATACGGGCATTTGGGTATTTCATCTCCCATCATGTTTCCCTCCATTCGCAAAAAAGAGAACCAAACCCTGCAAAGAACACCAAGGGTTTGGTTCTGATAAAGGGCTTAAATCGTGCCCATTCACAAATGAGATAGTTTGATCGAGATCAAGGCATGGGAAAATTTTAACCACAGGAATACAGTGAGGTATTTCGAGGATTAAAATTTGAGCATAACGACGATATCGGGCAAAATAGCCATTTATGGATGGGCACTGCTCGCTCTCTATTACCCGATGGCCTCTTTCAATATGCCCTCAGGTGGAATGACGTTGCGGTTTAACGCAGCATCTTTCTTCAAATCCATTCCAAAAGCCACAGCCATCAACTGGGTGAGGTATACAATCGGCACATCCAGCTGGGTCCCGTATTTTTTATTGATCCGGTCCTGATACATCTCCAGATTCATGGCACACATGGGGCAGACCGTGGAAACCATTTTCGCCCCATGATTCAGAGCATCTTCCAGAATCGTCTTCACCAGTTCCAGGCAATAATCCATTTCCGGGAGGAATATTCCCGACCCGCAACAGAGCATCTTCTTGGGAAAAGGGACGGCCTCGGCCCCCAGTGCTTTCAGGAGACGGTCCTGGACCACGGGTTTGACTGTGCTGTCATATTCCCCGTAGGGCCGAACGGACTGGCAGCCCACGTAACCGGCTATCTTCAATCCATTCAGAGAACTGGTTACCCTCTCCCGTATTTTATCAACACCTACATCATTATAAAGAACATCCTGTATGTGTCTGACCTTTATGCTGCCTTTGTAGTTCAGCCCCCCCTCTGACAAGCATTCATTCACCTGTTTCAGAACCGCAGGGTCCTCCTTGATTTCGTGGTTCACCTTGATCATCTGGATATAGCATGAACTGCAGGGGGCGACAATATCGTAGCTTGCCTTTGCCTCGGCAAGGGCAAGATTTCTGGCGTTGAGGACCTTGATGGCAAGGTCGCTTGCGCCCGCGTAGGAAACGCTCGCGCCACAGCAATTCCAGTCCTCGATCTCCTCAAACTCCATGCCCAGTGCCTCGCAGACGGGCTTGAGTGACAGCAGAAAATTGGCACCGGTCCCTTCCAGGCTGCATCCCCAGTAAAGATAGTATTTCATGCCACACCACCCCCTTTCGCCATCTTTTCCGCCTTATCAAGCATCTTTCTGAGTGGCTGGATCCCCTTTATCTTTTTCTCGGGCAGAAGTTTCATCCTCCCGTGGAGGAGTAATTTGATTCCCACATCCATGAAGTTCATGGTACTCTTTATCCCGCTTACCACTCCATCTGCAAAAAAGACGCGCCTGGGCAGGTCTTTTTCATCAATACGGCCGAGCTTATAGACCTGGTTCCAAAACTCCCTTCCAAAGTTTGCCGTATCCTTTCGCGGTACATACCCCTGTTTCAGGGCATAGTGTGCCAGACCGTGCATCACGTCCATCACCGGAATGTTTCTGGGACACTTGACCACACAGGTGTAGCAGGATGTACAGAGCATAATGGACTGGCTGTTCAGGACCTCCTCCCTCTTTCCAGCCCTTATCAGGGAAAAGATCTGTCGAGGAGGATAATCCATGTGGTCGCGCAAGGGACACGAGCCCGCACAAACGCCGCACTGCATGCACATCTTTATCTCGTCCCCGAAATCCACATTTCCAGAGACTTCCTGCGCAAAAGAGGGTTCATAGGCAGCCATATTCTTCACCTTCCTCATCATTGTATGCGGCCCCGGTCAATCGGCCGCAATGAACATTACCATCCCTTATAGGGGTTCGGACCAACCTCTTCGATGGCTTCCATAAACTCGTCAATAATCCCAGGGATTTTATCATAATCCGTAATACTCACTTCCACATACTTGACCCTGGCAGATTCCAGGGCAAGACGATCCAAGGTTTCGGATACCTTGCTCAATCGCGTTTCAGCCAGTTCGCTTCCCTTGATAAAATGGCACTGGTAGTCATCGCCGTGCCGACAACCCAGGAGAAGAATGCCATCGATCCCGCGGGACATGGCATCAGCTACCCAGACCAGGTTTACAGATCCAAGGCACCGGACCGGGACAAAACGGATATAGGGGCTCCATTTCATCTTCTTGATGCCGGCCATATCCAGGGCCGGATAGGCGTCATTTTCACAAACAAGTGCGAGAACCCTTGGCTTTTCCTCGTCTTCTTCAGGCACCTCAATCGCCTTGAGCATATTGCCAATCATGCCAACAGAATAATTCTTGAATGAAATGATCCTTTCAGGACAGGCCCCCATACAAATGCCACACCGCCGACACCTTGTCTGGTTTGGGAGCGGGTTGGCCTTCTCATCCTCGTTGATAGCGCCAAATGGGCATTCTTCCGTGCACCGCTTGCACTGGGTGCACCGCTGCATCGCAAATTCAGGATAGGACATGTCCCCTGCGCGGGGGTGCACTGCGATACCCTGTGCTGTGGCCTCGGCACACTGGATAGCCTTCATGGCCGCGCCAGTGGCATCATCGATCGCCCTTGCAGTCTCCATGGGCTTTCTCACACATCCCGCTGCGTAAATACCGGTCCGCCTCGTCTCATATGGAAAACAGATAAAATGAGAGTCAGGGAACCCGTATTTCAGAGTCGGCAGTTCAGGGCCCTGTCGATAGTCCAGATGCAAGGCTGGTGTCCCGAAGAAACCTGAATCCGGAACAACCTCTATCATCCCTTCCTCATCAGCGCCCTCGGCATCGGCCGGGGCCTTGATCCTGGGCGTCACTTCCGGCTTCGCAGCCGGCACCATGCCAACCGCTAAAACCACCAGGTCCAATTCCTCTACCTTGACCTTCTCTCCCAGGAGTTCATCGTCCGCTTCCACATAGAGTTTTCCCCCGGACTCCCCGACGTCAGAAACGGTCCCCCTGATAAAGATGCCACCGTCATTCTGGCTTTTCCGGTAAAAATCCTCGGCTTGTCCCACCGTACGCACATCTTTATAAAGGATGTAGTTCACTGCCTCCGGGTCCTGTTCTTTGACATAAGCCGCCTGTTTCAGGGAGACCAGGCAACAAACTGAGGAACAGTAGGGCAAGTGTTCGGGGTCTCGGGAACCGGCACACTGGACGAAAAGCACGTTTTTCACCTCTTTGCCGTCCGAAGGCCGGGCTATCTTCCCGGCAGCGGCCATCTCCTCCATTTCAACATTGGTGACCACGTCTTTGAATTTCCCATATCCCAGATTGTCAAGCTTGTTGGCATCATAGGGAACCCAGCCGGTCGCCTGAACGATGGATCCCGCCCGTTCGCTTTTCACATCTCCATTAGACTTAATATCAACGGCAAAGAGTCCAGGGCCTCCGACCACCTTTTCCACGGTTGATCCAGTATAAATCTTGATCTTGGGGTTCTCTTCAACCGACTTGATCAACTCGTTCAGACCGGTGTCACTGAGTTCCTTGTACGGGAGTGTTACCAGGCTCTTCATCTTCGACATGAAGCCACCAAGATTCTCTTCCCGTTCCACCAGAATAGCCTGATAGCCGGCCTTCGCCGTTTCCAGCGCCGCGGTCAGCCCTGCTACGCCACCCCCCACCACCAGGACGTCCTTGGAATATTCTTCCTCGGCCTTGAACGGTTCAGGCAATTGCGTGTCATTGGCCTTGACACACCCCATCCGGAGATTGTCTTCGGCCAGCATCTGCGTGTCCTCATCCCCCGGCTCATGGCTCCATACAACCTGTTCCCGGATGTTTACCCGTTCTACAATTCTATCAGGGCCAAAATCGAACACATCGTAATTGACCCGCTGGGAGCATGCAACGATGATCGCGGTATTGATACCCTCATCTTCCATATCCTTTTTGATCAGCGCCACTCCCTCCGGACCGCAGAGAAAGGGATGATTCCTGCAAACCGGGACACTGTAATCATCAGTGGCTATCCCTGAGAGTTTTTCAATATCAAGGGCATCTCCTATGCCGCAACCGGTGCATATATAAACTGCCGTCTTCTTATCCATCGAGTTACCTCCTCGCGATTGATTGGATGGCCTTCAACGCTGCTGCTGTCCCATCCTGGACACAGGATGCAACGTCCGTCGGCCTCCTTACACAGCCGGCACCGTAAATCCCGGCCTTCTCAGGGTCGTTGCTCAAAAAGCCATATTCGTCATAGGAAACTTCCGGAGAGGGTTCAATATCCATTTTATTGGGAACCATGCCCGTCGCCAGGACCACCAGATCAAATTGTATTCTAATTTGTTCACCGGTGCGTGTATCCTCTCCTTCCACCAGGAGATCAAGGCTTTCCTCATTTTCTGTGATATTTGCAATCTTACTCTTGATGAAGCTGACTTTTTCATCCTCCTGTACCCTGATGTAAAAGTCTTCCAGTCGATCAAGGGCACGTATGTCAATAAAAAATATCGTTACTTCACAGTCGGGATACTGCTCTCTCAGGTAGGTGGTCTGTTTGAGCGAAGCGAGGCAACAGATACCGGAACAGTAAGGCAAGTAATTCTCATCCCTCGAGCCGGCACACTGGATAAAAGCCACATTCTTGACTTCCTTCCCGTCCGAGGGACGAAGTATCTTCCCTCCGGTGGGCCCGTTGGGAGAGGCGAGCCTTTCCATCATTACATTGGTGATGACATTCTTGTATTCGCCAAATCCATAGTATTCTATTTTTTCCGCTTCAAACGGAGTCCATCCGGCGGCCCACACGATAGATCCGACGTTCAAGTCGAAGGTTGAGTCTTTCATATCCAGATCAATGGCGCCGTACTCACAGACCTCGTGGCATTTTTTCCCTTCCTCCGTTCCAACGATGGAAGGATCAAGAACGTATCGCATGGGAAAGGCAAACTCATGGGGCAAATAGGCGGCCTTGATCTTGCCCATCCCGTAATTGAAAGGGTTATCGATCTCCGTTTCGCAGACTCCGGCGCATTTTCCACAGCAGGTACATTTCTCATTCACATACCGGGGCGAAATTCTTACCTTGACATCGTAGTCCCCTTCCTGCCCTGTAATCCCTGCAAGCTCGGCCATGGTAAAAAAACGGATTCTCGGATTTTGCTTCATCCTTCTGAAATTGATCTCGAGTCCGCAGTTCGGGGGGCAGAGCTTAGGAAAATAATGATACATCTGGGCTACACGACCACCCAGATAGGGGTTCTTTTCAATGAGAACCACGTCATACCCGGTTTCTGCAGCTTCCAGGGCGGCTGTGAGGCCGCTCATGCCTCCGCCAACCACTAATATACTCTGGTTCGTTGTGTGTGCATCTACCATTGTCTCCTCCAGGATTTTGATGTTATGTTGTGTAACTCGTCAATATCCATTTTTCTTCCAGGAACGCATCTCTCCCGGAAATGTCCATTGACCAGGCACACAGCGCGGTCCGTCTCGGAAAGGGGTTTTTCTCCTGAGCATCTGCAGTGTTATCAGATCTGGAGCAAGGAAATGCACCAGGCATCAAAAAGCGCTGCCTGGTGCATTTTTTGTTGCGGTTAATGTTTAGACACCCGGAATGTTCCAGACATCCCGTTTCATCATTTCCCACTCACCGGTAGCGGGGTCCCATTTGCAATTGGCAAAGCAGTGCCAGTTAGCTTCGTCCATCTTGGGGGTATCGGCCCTGAAGTAGTACCCGGGCCACCTGGTTTCCTCCCGGAAGAGGATGGTGCGCACATGGACCTCGCCCTGCCACATCCTCTGGATGTTCTCCCAGCACCTTTCCAGTTCATACAGGTCCCGGGCACCCAATTTCTCCGAGTCTTCCCTCAAGAATACGAACAGCTCCATAGCCCTTTCGAGCAGGGATTTGCTGGTCTTGAACGCCGAGGTCACACCGCCGGCATACTCGTCCATGATCTTCTGGAGCCTGAACATGAACTGCCTGGGCAGGATATAGTTTGTATTGACTTCCGGATCCGTGGTTTCGTTACAATGGGCCTCGTAAAGATCCAGAGGTGCCAGGATCCTGGCCTTCAGCTCTTCCACCTTGGCCATATCCACCGCAGGCGCCGCGCCTTTTTCAACAATGTACTTGATAGCCGCCTTCCCGGCGATACGTCCTTCAGCATGCGAACCGGAAGAGAACTTGTGACTTGACGCGCCGGAGGCATCACCAACAGCAAAGAGGCCATCAACGGTCGTCATATTTGCATACCCCCACTTGTAGGGAGTATCCAAGTCCTCGGGTCCGCTCACCCACGCACCGGAAGCGCCGG
>Ga0307419_10001817_pt1 | contig 10938 bp, 8 predicted proteins | sample SalMarWE160230MG_2_FD_202512 | JGI IMG/M metagenome (GOLD analysis project Ga0307419, IMG submission 202512) | Salt marsh sediment microbial communities from the Plum Island Ecosystem LTER, Massachusetts, United States - WE1602-30 | ecosystem: Environmental > Aquatic > Marine > Intertidal zone >... | reverse complement strand
ACATCCTATCCTCTGATGATTTCTATCGTGAAGCCCACATGCATCTGTTTGAAGGGATGGTCAGTCTCTATAACAACAATGAGCCCGTCGATCTCATTACCCTCTCCCAACATCTTACGGGAAAGGATCTTCTTGAAAAAACCGGGGGAACGGACTACTTGGCTTCTCTGGTGGATGCGGTTTCTACCTCTGCCGGCATCCGGTTCCATGCCGAAATCGTAAGGGACCTCTCCGTGCGAAGGAAGCTGATCAGTCAGTGTTCCATCATCTCTGAGTCCTGCTTTCAGGGTTGGCAGGAAACAGACGACCTCCTTGATCAGGCAGAACAGTCTATCTTTGATATTGCCGAGCAAAAGGTGAGGGAAGGCTTTTCCCCCATGAAACAGGTCATCAAGAGCAGCTTCAAAAAACTCGAGAGCGTATCAGAACATGACGGGTTTGTTACAGGAGTGCCCACGGATTTTGCCGACTTTGACCGGTTGACTGCGGGTTTACAGCCTTCGGATCTGATCATCATCGCAGGAAGACCCAGTATGGGAAAGACCGCGTTGGCCCTCAACATCGGCTACAATGCCGCGGCAAGGACTAAGAAGGCGGTGGCTGTATTCTCCCTGGAGATGGCCGACCTCCAACTGGGCCTGAGGTTGCTTGGCTTTCATTCGGGCATAGACGCCACAAAATTAAGGACCGGATCCTTAAGGGACACGGACTGGATGAAACTCACGGAATCGGCCAATACGTTGTCTGAGCTTCCCATCTTTATTGACGACACGTCAGGACTCAGCGTCCTTGAAATGAAGGCAAAGTGCAGAAGGCTCATCAAAAAGCATGATATCTGCCTTGTGATCATCGATTACCTGCAGTTGCTCCAGGGCAGAAGAACGGCAGAGTCAAGACAGTTGGAAATCTCTGAAATATCCAGATCCCTGAAGGCCCTGGCCAAGGACCTGAACGTCCCGGTCATGGCCTTGTCGCAGTTAAACAGGAAAGTTGAAGATCGCCCCAACAAAAGGCCCCAACTCGCGGATTTGAGGGAGAGCGGGGCTATAGAACAGGATGCAGATGTCATTGCGTTCATCTACAGGGATGAAGTGTATCACCCCACCACCGAAGAAAACAAGAATATGGCCGAGATCATCCTGGCCAAACAGCGAAACGGACCTACCGGCTACTTTAAGCTCCATTTCCAAAAGGAACGTACCCGTTTTAGAGACTATGTGGATGAGGGCCGATACGGGGAGGGCTACGAATAGAATGCCGGTCAAAATGGCCGGCCTATTCGGGGCCTTTTCGAAAAGGCCCCGACACCCAACCGGATCACCATACCCTTTTTCCTAATCCAAGTCATTGATTCTTAGGCCAAGATAATAACACCAACTGACTCTTCGAAATTGTCTATTCTCCGACAATCTCCTAGTATTCGTTCGGCAGTTCCTTCAGCCGGGCCAGGGAAAAGACCGGTCCGTCCTTACACACATACTGATCCCCGATATTGCACCGGCCGCAGATGCCGATGCCGCACTTCATCCGCATCTCCAGCGAGAGAATGATCCGCTCGCTGGGAAACCCCAGCTTTTCAAGGACGGGCTGGGTGAACCTAATCATAATGGGAGGACCGCAGACAATGGCAATGGCGTCGTCGGCATTGGTGAGCTTCTGTTCTGTGACGGCAGGCACAAACCCGATGTTGTATTTCCAATCGGGATCATCGGTGGCGTCTACGGTGATATGCATGTGAATATCGTCCCGCTGTTCCCAATCGGCCAGTTCGTCACGGTAGAGGAGCATTTCAGGCGATCGGGCGCCATAGACTACCGTGATATCCTTGAATTTCGGCCTGTTCTCCGGATGAAGCATGTAGATGATACTGGACCGAAGGGTGGTGAATGCGAAGCCGCCGCCAACAATGACCACGTTTCTCCCTTCCATCTCCTCCCAGGGGTACCAGTTACCCAAAGGGCCCCGGACGCCCATCAAGTCTCCCTCTTTCATGTTGTGGAGATGCTTGGTGACAAGCCCCACCCTGTTGACGGTGAACTTCAGGAATCCCTTTTCCGTAGGAGAAGATGCGATGCCAATGGGGATCTCCCCTTTCCCCGCCACGGACAGCTCGGCAAACTGTCCCGGGATATATGAAAATTTCTTTTCGTGTTCGGGATTCAGAAAAACCAGCTTGAAGGTCTTCAGGTTTCCGTCCTCAGTCTCAGTAACGATTCCCTCGATACGAACCGGATAGGGCAGATAAGGATTTTCCAATAGAATACCCCCTATGAAAGACTATGGGCTTGGAGGAGAAAAGCGCCAGAGCTGAAAGCCGACAGCTCGAAGCTTTATCCCATTCAAAACGCATTCATTAATTCACAAACGTGCCTGATATCGATGTTCACGGGGCAAAACTGTACACAACGCCCGCACCCGACGCAGGCCACACCGTTGTTGTATCTGTCCACGTAGTATTTGAGCTTGTGCATGAACCTTTGCCGAACCCGCTGCACTTTTTCATCCCTGGGATTGTGGCCCGAACCGTGAAGCGTGAACAGGGGGAACATGCAGGCGTCCCAGTTTCGAATGCGGTCCCCTTCTTTTCCAAGGACCTCGTCCTGGATGTCAAAGCACCAGCACGTGGGGCAGAGGTACGTACAGGTCCCACAGTTGATACAGGCAAAGGCCACCTCCTCCCAGAAGGGCGCTTCAAAGAGCTCAGTGACCTCCTTGTCCTTTAATTTCCCGGTATCGACGGTGGAAGTGAACCTCTCCAGGGAGGATCGGGCCATGGTCTCAGCCTTCTCTAAAAGCGTGTCATCAGCCCCTTTGCCCTGACCGAGTTGTTCTAAAAAGGCCTCCCCTTTCTGAGTGATCGGTTTGGCAAGAAAAACATCCTCGAGATCATGAAGAAGGACGTCCAGCCCCTTTTCGCTGAAAGGCCCGCCTCCAACCGAAGTGCAAAAACAGGTGGAGCAGGGCTCGTTACAGCCGAGGCCGATAAGGGTCGTGGATTCTAAACGCTTGACCCACAACGGATCTCTGTATTGGGGATTGTCAAAATTGACATTGACCAGTTGGAGGGCATGGGCATCACACGGCCGAATGCCGACCACGGCCTGGGGAGTATAATCCTTAGGCGTCTCTTTGAGAATATGGGCCTCCTCGTCCTTTTCGTCGAGGCTGTATTCAAACATGCGTTCGGACTGGGGGTAGATCAGCGACTTCGGGGAAAGCCTCGTGTTCTGGTACTCAAAGTCCGGTTGCGTCTCATCGGATAGAAGCTCGAAGGCGTGAAAATCCTTGTGCTTGACAGGTATAAAAATCCGATAGTCCCCTCTCGCCCCCTTTAGAGCACTCACCCATTCCCCTTTAGTGAAAATCTTGGTTACCATTGAATCAATCCTTTTTCGAGAACAGCGCCCTGCTACTCAACAAAATCATTGTAGTCGTCCACGCGATAGACGTCCAGGGGAGGCCTTTGATCCAAACTCAGACCCGCCTCCCAGGAGAAGAGTTCCAGGGCATCCTTATTGAGTTTCTTGGTGAAGTGCCTGACGGGGATTCCCACGGGGCATGCCCTCTCACACGCACCGCAATCGGTGCACCGACCCGCGCAGTGGTATGCCCTTAAAAAGTGAAAGGTCATCGTATCTGTAGGGTCGATGCTCTTCCCAACCCATTGGGGATCTGATTCGTCCACGAAACAGGTGGGGCAGTAACACAATGGACAGGCGTTGCGGCAGGCATAGCACCGAATACAGGGGGATACCAATTCCGCAAAAAATGACCATCTCTCCTGGACATCCATCTTCTCAATCTCTTCCACATCCTTGAAGGGACTTACTCCCTCCGGCACCTCCACCTTCTCACCGACCATTTCATCATATACCACGGGGTTGGGATGAAGGCACACCGCACAGTTTGTCTGCAGGAAGTCCTTTTTCTCGAAGGTCTCTTCGAAGTCTTTGCCTTTGACCGTGAACCGATCTTCGCTCTCCTCGACCGTGAGAATCTCCCGGTCATTCACGGCCCGCGTGACGGCCCTGTGGTCGATCATACCGGTGCAGGGAACCCCTATGATATATAGCTGTTCCCGTTTGATCTGATTCTCCACGATGTGTGTGACGATGTTACGGGAGTTACAACCGTTGGCGATGATGCCGATTCTGTCTTTCCGTCCTGTAAGATAGTTGCAGAGATTAAGGGCGCAATGGCTGTCCCAAATAAGGTTTTCCACTTTGTTAGGGTCTCTAATAAGCACCGGCTCATTCACCATGGGGATCGACCCCTTTTTGTAACCGATAACCACGTCGACCTTCCCGTCTTCCAGTACTCTCTTGGCGATTTCTCTTATTTTCGTTGCATACTCGGGCATTACGCTACCTCGGCCTTCCCTTTGATGAGATGATTGGCTGGTCCTGTCTCCTTGACTGCCCGAATGACCTCTTTGGCTACCTCGGCGAACCTTGAGCCTTCGGCTGAAGAGATCCAGGAAAAGTGTAATCTGCCGGGCTCGATGCCGATGTGTTCCAGGAGGTTCTTTAACAGGATGAATTTCCGCCGTGCATAGTAATTACCTTCCAGGTAATAGCAGTCCCCCGGGTGTCACCCGGAAACCCACACCCCGTCAGCACCGTGTCTTAAGGCCGCCAGGATGAACTTGGGACTCACCCTGGCAGAACAGGGCAGGCGAACAACCCTGATATTGGACGGGTATTGCATTCGACTCACACCCGCCAGATCGGCCGCACCGTAGCTGCACCAGTTACAAAGGAAAGCTGTGATCTTGGGTTCCCATTCAGTCATTCATATACTCCTCAGACTTCATTAATCATGGCCATGATCTGGTTTGTGCCGAACCCCTTGAGGTTAATAGCCCCGGACCTGCAAGAGGCAACGCACAGCCCGCATCCCTTGCACAGAACCGCGTTGATCTCTGCGCATCCCGCGAAAAGTCCTTCCTCTGCAAAGGAGGGCGCGGAGTAGGGGCAGATATCTACACAGACCCCGCAGCTGCTGCAAAACAGGGGATTGACCTGTGCCACCGTCCCGCTTACCTGGGTTCTCTCCCTGGCCAACAGGGTTATTGCCCTTGTTGCCGCAGCCTGGGCCTGAGATATGGATTCGTCGACGGGCTTAGGGGCATGTGCCAGCCCGCAAATAAACACGCCGTCTGTTGCGCAATCAACCGGCCGCAATTTCACGTGAGCCTCTACAAAGAACCCATCATTGTCCAGGGTTACCTTATACATTTGCGCCAGGGGATTTTCCTTCCGGGGGACGATAGCCGAGGCCAGAACCAGAAGGTCAGGACGTATCTCCATCTGTCTCCTGATTGTCGTATCCGTGAATTGGAGCCGAATGTCTTCTTGCTCCCGATCGACGGTCAACCCCTTATCAAAATCATATCGGATAAACTGAACCCCATTGGCCCGGGCGTCGCGGTACAAGTCCTCCCTTAAACCGTAAGTGCGTATGTCCCTATGGAGGATGAAAATGTCCATTTCCGGGTTGATTTCTCTGAGTTTCAGGGCATTCTGTACTGAGTGAGTGCAGCAGGTCTTCGAGCAATAGGGGCGTTCCGGTACACGTGAGCCGACGCATTGGATAAAAACGGCAGACCTCAACTTGCGGATGGAGGCATCGTTTTTCATGAATCTCTCATCCAATTCCAGACCTGTCACCACACGGGGGTCATCTCCGTAAAGATACTCGTCAGGTTTGAATTCCGAGGCCCCGGTTGCAATGATCGTCACACCATGCTTCAGCACCTCCTCCTTGGTCCCCGTTTGAACCGTCGTCTCAAAATTACCGACAAAGCCAGCCACTCCTTTGATTTCCGTATTTAGATAAACCTCAATCCTGTCATCGGAGTGAACTTCTGCGATCATTTTGGCCAAGTTTTGCTGAATGCTCTCGCCACGCCATGTTTGGTAGAGGTATTTAGCCTGCCCTCCAAGACCTGCTTCCTTTTCAACCAGATAAGTATGGTAACCCTGCCCGGAAAGAGCCCTTGCAGCGGATATACCGGCGATGCCGCCCCCAATAACGAGGGCGGACTGGTTGATCTCCAGGGTGGGTTCGGCTAAGGGCTCCAGCAAGCTCACCTTGGCGACGGCCATGCGGACCAGGTCTTTTGCCTTTTCCGTTGCCAGCTCAGGATCCGCAGCATGGACCCATGAGCACTGGTTCCGGATATTGGCCATCTCAAAGAGGTATTTGTTAATTCCGGCGTTGGCGACTGTCTCCTGAAAGAGCGGTTCATGGGTTTTTGGAGTGCAGGCTGCAACGACCAGTCGATTGAGGCGCTCTTCTTTGATCACCTGGGCCATCTTTTCCTGGGTGTCCTGGGAACAGCTAAACATGTTATCCTCAACATAGACGACCCAGGGCATATTTCGGGCAGACTCAACGACGGAGGGCACATCTACGACACCGGCAATATTGGTCCCACACCTACAAACAAACACCCCGATCCGAATCGGTTCGCCTCTCACATCGATCTCTTCTGTGATTTCCTTTGCCTTTGTGAGACTCCAGCGCGAACCACTTAGACGACTTCCCGCCACACCTGCGGCGGCGCTTGACTCCACAACCGAGGAGGGGATGTCTTTGGGTCCCTCAAAAGCACCGCAGACATAGATGCCGGGACGAGAGGTTAATACGGGTTTAAAGCATGACGTGGACACAAAACCGTAACCGTCAAGCTCAATACCCAGTCGATGAGCAAGATCAAGCGCGTCCTTGCCCACACCGAGACCGACGGAGAGAACCACCATATCGAATTCCTCTTCAACCCTCTTTCCCGTCTCGTCAACGTACCGAATGAGCTGTTTGCCTGTATCACCAAGGGGCACAATGTTGGTGATTCTTGATTTTACGAAGCGGATCCCGGATACATCCCGACCCCGGTTGTAGTATCTTTCGAAGTCCTTGCCGTGGGTGCGAATATCCATGTAGAAGATTGCGGTGTCCAGCGCTCCCTTGCTGTGTTCTTTTGCCAGCATTGCTTCCTTGATTGCATAGGTGCAACAGACCGAGGAACAGTAGTTCTTGGCCCCAATATGCGAATCGCGTGAACCGATACACTGGAGCCATGCAATTTTTTCCGGCGGCTTTTCATCGGATGGCCTTACAAGATGTCCTCCGTAAGGACCGGACGCGGAGAGAATTCTCTCAAATTCCAAACTCGTGACGACATTGGGAGATTTTCCGTAGCCATAGACGTCATGGCTTGCCGGGTCATAGGCCTCACAGCCACTGGCAATGATGGCGGCGCCTACCCTAATTGTCCTATCTTTCTGTTGGTCGTCAAAATTGATGGCACCCGTAGGACAGAACTTTTCACAGGCCCTGCATTTCCCCTTTTTTAGATAAATGCATTGTTCGGGATCGATGGCGTATTTGAGTGGAACGGCTTGAGCATACTTCACATAGGCCGCTTTGCGCTTGTTCAGCCCTTCGTCATATTCATTGATCACCTTTTTTGGACACTTCTCTGCACACAAACCGCAGGCAATACACTTGTCCATGTCTACATATCTGGGATACTGGGTAAGGTGCGCTTCAAAGTCCCCCTCCTCCCCGGATATGTCTTTCACTTCGCATAGGGTGAGAAGCTCTATATTGATATGCCGGCCGACCTCGACCAGTTTTGGTGAGATAATTCACATGGCACAATCATTGGTTGGAAAGGTTTTGTCCAGTTGCGACATCATCCCGCCAATGGATGTGGATCTTTCAACAAGATAGACATAATATCCGGAATCAGCGAGATCCAGCGCCGCTTGCATCCCGGCAATCCCTCCGCCCACAACCATCACTGCACCGATACCTGCTTGTGACATTTCTTCTCCTATGAAAAAAATGCTTCTATTCCACTTACGTCTATTCTGTTCATATTCATTCCCAGTTTCTCCCCGTCAATGCCCATTGCGAGTCCCAGCAGCTGTGGGTAAAGTATGCTGGGAAGATGATGGTTCGTGCCCTCCAGGGAAGTCTTCATTTCCTGCACGCTTTCAAATTGGGCCTGACACCAGGGACAGCCGACACATAAAAAGTCGGCACCGGAGTCTTTTCCATTCTTTAGTTTCTTTTCCGCCAAATCTGTGGAAAGCTCATCATTGATTCCCATGAGTGGTGCACCACAGCACTCAAGCTTCAGCGACCAGTCGATGCTTTTGGCACCCGTAGCCTCCACAAGTTCATCAAACAGGACAGGTGCTGTAGGATCGTCAAACCCCATAATATCGCTGGGTCGAAGTGCATGGCATCCGTAGTGGGTGGCAATTTTGAGATCTTTGAATGCCCGGGTTATTCTCTCCTTGAGTGCCGCCGGCCCTATTTCCTTATGGAGCACCGAGAGCAGGTGTGTGACCTCAAGGGTGCCCTTATACTCCAGGCCCTCTTGTGCCAGATAGGTGTTGATCTCATTCCGAAGGGCCGCTTCCTCCTTCAGAACGTGATTCGCTTTTTTCAAGCTGCCAAAGCAGCACTTACAGAGCGTCATCACTTTCAACCCTTGTCTTTCAGCTAAGGCCAGATTTCGGGCTGAAAAGAGGACCGAGGTTTCGAAATCCAAGTTCTTCATGGGATAGCCGCAACAATTGAATTCGCGGATATCCACCAACTCGACGCCAAGCGTTCCCAGGACCGCTCTTGCAGAGACTTCATAATGCTGAACACGGCGAGGGATGGTACATCCGATAAACAATGCAAATTTCATATTCTCATTCCTATCATTTGCGCCCTATGTATACTAAGCCATCGAGACAGTGACCACGAAAATGAGGTCATAATCACTATGGTGGCGGGTCATCGGGTCAGGGCGCCTCGGGAGAGCCTCTATTCGAGGAAGAGGCCGCTTCTTTTATAGCCAGGTTCTTGAGTTCGTAGAGGATATCCGTCACCTTCACACCCTGAGGGCAGTGTTCCTGGCACTGATAGCAGGTGACGCAATCCCATAACATGTTTGACCCAAGCGCGAAGTCCCTCAACCCCAATCCAAGGGAACGCATAATTTGATGCGGCAGCAAACCAAGAATCTCTTCAGGGTTTTCATAGTTTTGCACCACTGGGCAGACGGTGGTGCAATTCTCACAGGAGTAACAATAGACAAAGGTTCTGGCCTGGAGGGAAAGTGCCGCCTTGTCTTTGAATTTACTATTCATGGGTGTCAAGGGTATCACTTCTTCAGGTTTCTTGACTAACTCGCATGCGTCCGCAATGGCCGCCTTTGACCGGCGCAGTGGGTTCGAATAGGCCTTGGGATCCAGATCCTGCCGATCCACACCTCGATAGAAAGAAAGCTGAGAGAGCACGAGGGGCACTGGCGGCCCTTTTTGGATCATCTCCTCTTTCACGGTAAACCACAAATCTCTCAGGTTGATACCCACGGGACAGACTACCGTGCAGCGATCGCAATTGGTGCAAAGATAAACGCCTTCCTGAACCGCCTTGAGCGTCTTGTCATCCAGAGTCCGGCGTGCCACATAGTTCTTGAGGAAAGCCATCTTTTCTGACGGAAGAATATTTATGTTGCCGATCTTCCGGAAAGCCACCGCCACCGAGCATCGTCTGCTGCAAGTTCCGCAATGGGTACAGGCGTCAAGCTCCATGACCTGGCGGGTGGCGATATTCGCCGGATCGGATTTCTCTTTGTCCATAACGGCGTTGGCCAGGAGGCTGACCGGACTTGCAAAAATGTGGAACATTTTGCTGAAGGGAATATAGGCCAGGCCAAAAAAGCATGCCAGCACGTGGAGGTACCAAAGGATGGTGGAGGCATGGGCACGATCCAACCCCAAAGCCACAGGCTTGATGATTTTGGCCACCGCATATCCGGTAAAGGCTGACCGCGGTCGAGAATGACAGGCGTCGCAGTTGTACTCGTGTATTTCTCTGCCTTGCTCCAATATCTGTGCATCAAATGGGGCTCTCACAGAGGGAGAAACCAGATCAAACTCCTTGACCCACAAGGACTCAAGGGCTCGAAGCTCTGATTCATCGTCCGTATCGGAGTAGTCTTCAACCATTCTAGTGTAGGCCCCGTAGGAGGTTATTTTGGTAGCTTCAAGAAAAACACCCGATACCATGATGATAGCAAGGATAATAATGGCGTAGCGATCCATTGGATTGGTTTTGAGGCGTGGCACCTTCATGACGATTCGCCGATAGACGGCGATCCCGATTCCCACGATGACCAGAAAACCGAAGAAATCCCTCAGGAACATGAATGGATTGAGGGTGGATTCATACTCCCGAAAAAGGGCCTCGGTCACAATGCCATCCAGAGCGTGCATGAGAAGAACCAGGATAAAACCGGCATAGATGAGCATGTGCATTATCCAGCGAAGAAAATCCTCTTTCAGTACCCTTATCTGAAGAACCACATCGACAACAAAGACCTTGATCAGTGTGAAGAGCTTTAAACTGAAAACCGTTCGCAGGAGCCCTTTGATGGCTGCGGCGAGCCTTGTGGGGGCCGGGATATTGCCGGCACTGACTCCGATACCGCGCCGGAACCAGTTGGAAATTTTATAGATCATGCCCAGGAAGAAAATGATAAGTGACGCATAGAGCGCGATATCGAAAAACATGAGTATAATCCCCTTGATGAGGTGACCGAGAGATATCGTTCCATTTGGGTATTCCCGGAACGACAGAGCGTGTTGGAAAAGCCCAGGGAATAAGCATCCCTGCAAATGAAGGGGCGGGGCCTGAGGAGCGCCTATGACCCGCAATCATCCTCAAGAAGACCTTGAGGGATTTTGCATAATCAACTCTATACAGAACTCAGAAAAGCTTGTCAATGGCCTATTCGACCACCGTGAGAAATCGACTCTCCTCTGACTTTCTCTTCAGATTGGATCATCTCCGAATGAATACCACCCGTGAACTGATGCTATGATGTGCCCCCCTAAAGGGGTATCATACTAGTGTCATGTCAAGCTT
>Ga0307419_10001815_pt1 | contig 10942 bp, 12 predicted proteins | sample SalMarWE160230MG_2_FD_202512 | JGI IMG/M metagenome (GOLD analysis project Ga0307419, IMG submission 202512) | Salt marsh sediment microbial communities from the Plum Island Ecosystem LTER, Massachusetts, United States - WE1602-30 | ecosystem: Environmental > Aquatic > Marine > Intertidal zone... | reverse complement strand
AGCTCAGAGATGTATTTGAGTTTGAAACCTGTCACTTTGGACAGGATTCTGACCATCGGAGCGATCCCGTTCTTTTTATAATAGTCCTGAAGGACTTCGATGACCTTCCAGTGTTCCTCTGTCATTTCCTCAATCCCTTCAACTTGCTTTACGTACTTTACCCAATCCTTGTTCCAGTTATTGAAATCATCAATGAAACCATCTTCGTCAACATTGAAAGTTTGCCCTTCATACTCAGCTGTTGGCATGACCACTAACCTCCTCAATTATTTTAGCTATCTCAAAAACATATCACATAAAAACGTTAGTCTATAACCCATGTTTTTAATGTTGTCAATCCTTCTTTCGATTATCCTGTGGAAAAATGGGGTTCTTATCCCCTTTGTCTTTCAAGAGCGGCTCTAAAAAGGCCTTTCCCCCACATATCGTTCCCTGCCGCATGGACATGGGTATAGGTGGCGAGCAGGTTCTTTTTGCAGAGGCCATCTCTGTCTCCGTCAATACCGCGGCCTCGAAGGACTTTGAAGACCGGCTTGAATTCTTCCGCCCGACTCATGATCGGCCGGGAGTAATGAAATTCATGGCCTTTCAGGGTTTCCCCTACTGGATAATATGGATTATTTCCCTGCACTTCCAACATAGTATATCCGTGACCTTGCGGCCTTTCCTCCATCACACAATGGAGGGGCAGGGCGCCCACCATGGGGTAGGTCTTCTCTTTCAAAAGGAGACTTTCCCCCAGATACATCAGCCCACCACATTCCGCATAAACGGGAAGACCGTTTTGGATTTCGTCTTTCAATGAATTTCTGAAGCTCTTATTATCGGCCAGGGCCTGGGCCTGGGTTTCCGGAAAGCCGCCGCCGATATATAGGGCATCTAAATCAGGAAGTTTTTTTTCCTTAAGGGAGTTAATTTCCACCAGGACCGCTCCCAAGGACCTCAATGCCTCCAGGTTTTCAGGATAGTAGAACCAAAAGGACTTGTCCCGAATGTAACCAATACGTGGTGCGCCGGCATTCGAGGCCTCAGGGGGGCCTGTTCCCTGGTCTTGGCCCTCTCTGTTCAGGGGACCGGCCTGGTGGGAAAGACTCCACAAGGTCTCCAAATCCAAGTTTTTCTCAACCGTGGACCTTGCCCAAGCAACCGCTTTTTCGGCATATTTCCTTTCCAGGTGCGGAACAAGGCCCATATGCCTTTCGGGAAAGAGATCCTCTTTCAATTTCGGGACAGCGCCTATGACGGGTATTTCACAGTACCTCTCGACGGAATTCCGTGCAAGGGTCTCCTGGCGGGGCCCGGCGACCCTGTTCAGAATAACCCCAGCAATGTTCAGGGCGGGATCAAATTTCTGGCATCCCATAATCAGTGCCGCTATCGTCCGTGTGGCCATGGTTACATCGGCAATAAGGATGACAGGAGTATTGAGCAATTTCCCCAATTCGGCGGTGCTGCAACGGCCCTCCAGATCAAAACCGTCAAAAAGGCCTCGGTTTCCTTCGATCAGGGAGATATCTGAATTTCCTGAATGGGCAAAGAAAGACTGAAGAATTTGTGCGTCAGTCATCAGAAAGGGATCCAGATTATGACAAGATCGCCCGGCGACAAACGTCAGCCAGCCCGCATCGATGAAATCGGGCCCCTTTTTAAAGGGGGCGATCTGAACCCCTTTTTCTTTCCACGCGGCCGTAAGCCCCACAGAGAGGATGGTCTTGCCTGAGCCTCCTCTCAAAGCAGCAATAATAATGCGGGGTGAAGCGTGTAACATGGGACTCCTTGGAAAACACTTTGCAGAAAATCATAGCCCGTATTCAAATGGGGGTTGTCCATATATAGACTACTCCAATAAATAATGACACAAAATAATTAGCCCTCGTTGAAAGTTTGCAACCTTTTGAAATTATGAATGGTTTTGGAAGTTGAAGCTTTGTTGCCGCAAGGAATAATGGAAGGGATGAATGCAGGGAACCAAGCATGATTTTTTTGTTGACAATCCATCTGATTTTCGTGATATAGTCGCTTCTTGTGCAAATATTCACTAATACTTGTCGAGACACACCCCACCATGTCAGCCCTGGGTCCTATTTCATAAGCATGTAGGCCTAGTTGGGGAGGCCGAGGCGCAAAATTGAGGGAGGAGGTGAATTTAAACAGAGAGAGGTCTTTTTTGGCTAGCGTGGGTGATAAGATAACCCTATTATTTTATTTAATCTAGGAGGCATTTATAATGGCTTTCGAAGCGAGAGAACCACAAAAAGAGTTAAAGTACGAGGAGCTCCGAATCTATTCTGACGAAGAGCTGAACAACTATACGGAGGAAGAGCTTAAAGAATTTAAGGTCAAACATGAGATCCCCATGTGCGAGGAGTTGGAAAAGGGCCCTTGGCCCAGTTTTGTGGCCGATGCCAAACGGGAAGCCCTTCACAGGAGAAAATTGGCTGATGATCGAATGATGATTGAGCGGGACGTGGTGGAAGACCTCCTCGGCCAGCTTGAAATCTCTTTTGAAGAGGGCGAAACACACTGGAAACATGGCGGAATCGTCGGTGTTTTCGGTTATGGCGGTGGCGTCATCGGAAGGTACTCAGACCTCCCGGACAAGTTCCCCTCCATTGCCCACTTTCACACCATGCGCGTAAATCAGCCTGCCAGTAAGTTTTACAGTAGCGATTATCTGAGGTCTATCTGCGATATGTGGGAATACCGCGGCAGCGGCATGATGAACATGCATGGATCAACCGGTGATATCATATTTTTGGGAACCTTTACCGAGCAATTGGAGCCCATCTTTTATGAGTTGGGCCATGTGCTTCAGCAGGATCTGGGTGGTTCCGGTTCCAACCTGAGAACCCCTTCCTGTTGTATCGGCAAGGCCCGTTGTGAATGGGCCTGCTATGATACTCAGGATTTGTGTTACGAGCTGACCCACTATTACCAGGACGAATTGCACCGTCCTGCCTTCCCTTATAAATTCAAATTCAAATTTGACGGCTGCCCCAACTGCTGTGTGGCCTCCATCGCCCGCTCCGACATGTCATTTGTCGGGACATGGCGAGATGATATCAGGATCAATCAGGAAGCGGTCCAGGCCTATATCGACGGAGAAATTCAGCCGAATGCCGGCGCACATGCAGGAAAAGACTGGGGCAAGTTTGACATTGAGAAAGAGGTCATCGGGCTCTGTCCTACACAATGTATGTGGATGGAGGACGGCCAGCTCAAGATAGACAACGCGGAATGTACCCGCTGCATGCACTGTATCAATGTCATGCCTCAGGCCCTGCGTCCGGGGGAGGATACGGGCGTGAGCATTTTATTGGGCGCAAAGGCCCCCATCCTGGAAGGGGCTCAGATGGGCCTGTTGACCATTCCATTTATGAAGTCCGAACCTCCTTATGATAATATCAAGGAGAACGTCATTGAACCAATATGGGATTGGTGGATGGAAGAGGGCAAAAACCGCGAGCGGTTGGGAGAATTGATTCAGAGGCAGGGGGTAAGTAGACTATTAGACGTCCTGAATATACCCCCCATGCCGCAGACGGTGAAAGAACCTCGATCTAACCCCTATATCTTCTGGAAAGAGGAAGATGTCCCCGGCGGGTTCAAGAGAGAAATAGACGACTATCGCTCCAGGCACGCGAGATAGAAAGAGAATAGGAGGACAATATAATGGCATTATCGACTGAAAGATTGGGGTTATTCAATCCCGACAAACCCATGGAAAACAGGCTCACGGACCTCGGTCCGAGGCATTACTGGCAGTACTTCCCCCCCGTTATCCAGAAGAACTACGGAAAATGGAAACACCACGAGATTCTCGAACCCGGTGTCCTGGTCCATGTTTCTGAAAACGGGGATAAGGTCTTTACGGTTCGGGCCGGGGGTTGCCGATTTATGACCGTAGAACATGTGCGGGAAATTTGCGAAATTGCAGACAAACATTGTGACGGTTACGTCCGTTTTACCACCCGCAACAACATTGAATTTATGGTGGATAGTCAGAATAAGATGGAGGCGTTGAAAAAAGATCTGGCGAGCCGCAAACATGTTTCCGGAAGTTATAAATTTCCTATTGGGGGGACGGGTGCCGGGCTGACCAACATTATCCATACACAGGGCTATATCCATTGCCATACCCCGGCCACCGATGCCTCCTCGATGGTCAAGGCGGTCCTGGATGAGCTTTTTGACTATTTTCAGGGCATGACCTTTCCAGCCCAGGTCAGGATTTCCATGGCCTGCTGTCTCAATATGTGCGGCGCGGTTCACTGTTCTGATATTGCTCTTCTGGGCTATCACAGGAAGCCGCCGATCGTTGACAGTGAAGTACTCGACAAGGTATGCGAGATCCCTCTGGTCATTGCGGCCTGTCCGACGGCTGCTATATCTCCCACCAAGACCGAGGACGGGAAAAAGTCGGTCAAAATCAAAGAGGAACGCTGCATGTTCTGCGGCAACTGTTACACCATGTGTATGGCGGTTCCTCTCGCGGATAAAGAGGGTGACTGTGTGACCATCATGGCAGGAGGGAAGGTCTCTAACCGGATTTCTCCGCCGAAGTTCAGTAAAGTCGTTGTTCCGGCGCTACCCAACAATTTCCCGCGCTACCCGGAAGTCTGTAACTCGGTCAAGCAGATCCTTGAGGCTTATGCGGCCGATGCCAATAAGTACGAGCGGATCGGCGATTGGGCCGAGCGGGTCGGCTGGGAGAGATTCTTTGAAAAAACCGGGTTGCCCTTTACCGAGCACCTGATCGACGATTATCGTCTGGCCTATGATACCTACCGGACGTCCACGCAATTTAAATATACCGAGGCCTCATGGAACGTATCAAAGGCGGTAGGCGGTATTGAGTAATGCTTAAATCATAAGGAGTCAATCATGGACGATATCAAGAAGGCCATACGGGATTTCGCAGAAGGCAACAAGAAGACCAAGTTTTATTTTTCCGATATGGAGAAGGGCGTAAGGAAAGTGATGCCTGATGTGAAAGCCAGAGAAGTTAAAAAGGCGGCAACCGCGCTGGTGAATGAAGAAATTCTGATTTACTTTTCCACCGGAAGCAGTACCATGTATGGCCTGAAGGGACGGGGTCAGACCGAAGATCACTAGGTCATCGTTCCAAAGGGAATCATTCTTGTATAACTCACGGAGGTCGTTGTCCGGATGGGATTGCGACCTCTTTGTTCAAGGTTGCCCGTTCAAAGGTTCAGCGTTCACAAGTCAAGATCTCTTTGTGTGCTCCGTGTTCTTTGTGAGAGAGAAGTTCGTTGTATTTGGCCGAAGGCCATGACAATGAATGGCCGAACAAGTCGTTCGGCCATTCGGTAGTAACGTCCGTGCCAGTCTGCGTGGGCCTGCCGCGCCGAAGCCTTGTGCGCCCGTCCTCCGTAGCAGGCTACTGCGGAGGGTGGAAAGGCTGGTCTGTGGCTAAATCAGGTATTTTAGGAAGTGGACCCAGAACCCTGAACAGGGAACCTGATAACCTCAGTTAGAGGATCGATATGAAGGAACCGCAAGACGGTGATGATTTCATCGCGGAAAAGAGACGTTTGTTAAGAGAAAATTCCGAGTGCGCCACCTCCGCCTATAATCAGGGGGTGACCCTGTTGCAGGAGGAAAAACTCGACGAGGCGGCGGATGCGTTTCGGGAGGCCGCAGACAACAGCGGTCGAATGTTCGAAGCCTGGGTCAACCTGGGTTACATCTATTTTAAAAAGGGCGATCTTGAAATGGTGGCGGAGTCCAATAAGCGGGCCGTTGAGATCGAACCCCGCTATGCCCGTGGATTTGCCAACCTCGGGTTTGCCTATCTTCAGATGGAAAAAGCGGAAGAGGCCGTGGCTGCCCTGGAAAAGGCCATTGAACTCAACCCCGATATTGTCCAGGCTTACGCCAACTTGATCAATGCCCACCTTCAGAAAGAAGATGTGGACAAGGCGATTGAGACGGGAGAAAAATTGGTTCAGATGGCGCCGGATTTTGCCCTTGCGCACAATAACCTGGCCTTTGCCTTTTATTGCCGGGATGAATACGACAAGGCCATTCAACACCTGGATAAGGCCCGGGAACTGGGCTTACAGGCCCACCCGGATTTTGTTGCCAAACTGAAGCCCTATCGGACGAAGTAAAAACCCGGGTCCAGAGGTCCCGGCTTTGGGTCAACCTCTAGAAGGAGAGAACTTCCCTTGCTCCCAATGAGGCAAGGTCTATTAGCCACGCGCCTGTCCGGCTCTGCGGGGCTCGCTGCGCTCTCTAGACGAACACAGACTTTTTGCTTTGCCGACGATGGCAAAGCAAAAGGTGCTACCCTGCGGGAAACTCCATATGAGAGGGTTTTTCACGCGGGAGCGTGATGACTCTTTCAGTCCCGCAAGTCGCGGGACTGAAATGTCCGTGTCCGTCCGCGTGGGCCTGCCGGGCCATAGCCTCGGCGACGGCCGGTCTGTGGCCAAATACCATATTTCCCTTTTGTTATCTTCTTAAATGGGAATATCGTATCAAGCAAGCATCCTCTAATCGTGAAGAAGCGTTCAAACGGCAGAGCCTATAAACTCTGACTCCCGTGATACGGGATCTTTGACGGTCCCAAAGGACCAGGTTTCTTGAATCGAATGAAAACCAAGCAATTATTCCGAGATTATGAATATCTGGTGGATGAGGCTGAAGAGGCCTTCCATCGGGTGGCCGAGGAGCATGGGGATTTGATTAGATGCCGACTTCACTGCTCGGATTGCTGCCACGCCGTATTCGGTCTTTTCCTGATCGAGGCGGCCTATCTTCGGGAACACGTCGAGCAGTTAGAGCGCCATGCCATGGACGCCCTGTTGGCCCGTTGTGAGAAGGCGGACAGGGACATGGAGAAGCTTCAGAAGATGCTTGAGGCCTTTGAGGATGATCCCCGGATGCAGAACTATACTCTGGCCAAAGAGAGGGTACGCTGTCCTCTTCTGGACGATGAGGATGAATGCGTCCTCTATCACCGCCGTCCCATTACCTGTCGCCTCTACGGCATCCCCACGCGAATTCAGGGGAAGGCCCGGGTTTGCGGAGAGACGGGGTTCAAAGATGGGGAGAAATATCCCGTATTCGATCTGGATGGAATGTATCAAAAATTGTATGTCCTCTCCCAAGAGCTCTTGGAAAAGGCGGGGCAGAAAGATACAGAAAAGGCCTCTCTACTCGTATCCGTATCCAAGGCTATTCGAACGCCGGTCGATGACCTGATTCAGGAGTTGGAGGTTCCCAGTTCAAAGGTTCAGGGTTCAGAGGTTGAAAACCAGTGAAAACCCAGAACCCGGAACTCTGAACAGAGAACCTAAGTGGTTACCCCCTCGTGCTCATAGGCGGCTCAGGGCATGGGCCGCGAGATCGCCCACAGATCGAGTCGCCAATTGACCCGCCTCATACACCCCGACCGGCGCGTCATCATCCACAAGTCCCGCCAGATCGTCCTTTGCCTCTCCTGCCTCTAACTTACCTAAAAGCATAGCGGCATATCCGCGTATGGTCGGCACAGGATCATTTAGAAGGGGAATAAACTGATAGGCTTTCTTCTGAACGATGTCGGGACGACATTCTGCCACCTTGATAAAGGCCCGAAGGACATCGGGCAGGAGGGCCCTGTCCGCGGCCAGGGGATAGAGCTGAGGGACATATCCTCCGAATTGGTCGGGGCGATTGCTGATGATTTCACCGATGGCGCCGATATATCCCCAGCTTGATGCGGCCGTATCCGTCACGGCGGTGAATAGACTTCGCAGGAGCCGTGAAACGGATTCCGGGTCTTGGCGAGAGATCAAGCCGGACACCTTTCCCAGGATATCGGCCGCCCGATATCTGGCCAGGTCGTCCACAGCATAGAGAAGACGTTTGAGATCCCTGATAATCCTTTGATCCTGCGCGGCCAGTTCGAGGAGTTCTTCGACCTTGTATTCCTTTACAAGCCTTTCCACGTCCCTTTTAGAAAATGACTTCTTTGTCCTTTTGTGGCGGGTTCGACTTGGGGTAGGAGGTGTGGCCCTGTCCAGAAGTCTCTTTGCGCCTTCATCCGTCACCTCGCGAACATCCTGATGCATGCGGATGAAATAGAGGACGCCGTTGATCTGACGGCCTTCATATGCCCCGCTGTGGACGATGAGATGGGTTTCCAGGTCGTAGTCGGATACCTGTTTTTCCAGATAATCGTCCTCCGGCAGAAGACCCCAAGCCAGGTCCCAGTCTCCTTGGCAGGCAAAGACCAGGGCCTCAATAAACGCGCTTCCCAAATTGTGGCCGGTGATGTCACAGGCATAGACCGCTCCGCATGAGCATCTTCCTACGGGCATCTCACTGGGCATTCGCGTGGCCAGTTCCTTGGGTTGGTCAACCAGCGTTCCACAAAAGGGACAGATGGGTTTGTCAATAATCGTTCTTTCTGAAAATCTGCTAACCATATGCTATATCGTGTTCTCCGTTCCCGGTTCAGGGTTCAAAGGTTGATAACCTCGTAAAAAGTCCGAAAAACGTCACTCCCGCCCCGCACTGTTTGCGGGATAAACTGCAACGGGAGTCTATAACCTCTTAGAATACCTGGATTCCCGCGTGCGCGGGAAAGACAGAAAAGAGGCAAAACAGACTTCTTGTGAGTCCATCAAAGGTCAAAAATCGGTGAAAACCCAGAACGTTGAACGGGGAACCCTGAACCCTGATCCCTTCCTGTCCTGCCGATTATATGTGGCCGAAGGCCATCACCATAACAAGTCGGGCAGTCGGCCGACTTATTGTCTGCGTTTGTCTGCGTGGGTCTGTGGCTAAATCCAGTAGTTAGGAAGTAAACCCGTGAACCTTTGAACCCTGAACGTGGAACCCAGAACCCCGCGTCCTATAAATCCAGATCCAAACTGTCTGCCTCTTCGTCATACTCAAAGGCGACAATTTCAAAATCATCGCCAATTGATCTAAACTCTATGGTCCAATGCTCGTAGTCTTTTCCCGCAAACCCGCAGCTGAGATTGCCAAGACGGGCACTGAGCTTCACAAGTTTCGGGACCACCTCATCATGGAAGACCTCTCTGATATGATCTTGGTCTTCCTCATCAAGTTCAGGGGCGGAGTCGATATGTTCTTCCTGGCTTTTCATGGTTTCTTGAAGGTTCAGGGTTCAAGGTTCCCCGTTCTGTGTTAGGAATTCTGGGTTCTACCGGTTTCTAACCTTTGAACGGGGAACGTGGAACCTCACTTTGTCGGCCCGGGCAGATTGTATCAGGCCGAAGGCCATAACAATAATAAGTCGGCCATGTCGGCCGACTTATTGTCCGCGGTTGTCTGCGGTTAAATCCGATATTTTCGAAAGTGAATCCCTAACCCTGAACCCAGAACGGGGAACCTCACTTTGTCGGTCCGGGCAGATCCAGGGTCATGCAGTTGCTCCCAGGGGCACAGGATTTCTCGGTGATTGTGGGCCGGCTTCCACCCGGTCCGAGACCCATGACATGACTGGCCCGACTGACCACACGCTCAAAGGACGTGGCATGGCATTCCGGGCAATCTATATCCAACTCTTCGTCGGAATTGACAAAGAGTTTTTCGAAGATCTTATTGCATTCAAGGCATCTAAACTCAAAGATAGGCATTCTCTTTCTTCTCCTTTTGAAAGGTTCGCCGTTCAGGGTTCCCGGTCGATGGCAGGACTCTAGGTTCCAACCTTTGAACCGGGAACCCTGAACGGGGAACCCCTGAACCTCCTTGGCCGCCATAGCCGGGCGACGGCGGCTGAACCCTCAAAATATAGCAATCAAACAGCCCAAAGTCAAACTCGTCACTGGGCGCCTAAATAAACCCCGAACATCCTTGGCGCGCCAGCTTGTCCCGTGCAACAGCGCGGGGAGCCTCAGGCGCCTGTCCGGCGACTTTGTCGCCGCGATTATGCCTCAAAAAAGTACTTGCATGCACTAAATATTGTACGCTATAATGTACAAAATTATTATTTAAATGAGGTACAACATGCAAAGACTAAAAATCAATCAAGATATCAGACCGTTGTCTGAAGTGAGGACAGGTATCGCAAACTTCATAAAGCAAGTCCACGATACAAAAAGACCTGTGATTATCACTCAACATGGGAAAGGCGTTGCTGTTCTTTTAGATGCACATGAATATGAAGCGATGCAAGAGAAACTCGAGCTTTTGACAGATGTTCAGATATCCCTTAACCAGCTCGAAAATGGAGAAGGAATAGATCATGAGGATGCAAAAGAAAAAGTCATGAAACGAGTCCAAAAATGAAAATCGTCTGGTCACCATTAGCTATCGATCGAGCTTCGGAAATCGTTGATTATATAGCCCGAGACAAACCATCAGCAGCAGAAAAATGGATTAACACGGTATTTTCAAAAGTTGAGCAGCTAAAATCCTCTCCGGAAATCGGCAGGATTATCCCTGAAATCGAAAATAATCAATTCAGAGAGCTAATTTACGGCAATTACCGCATCATCTATCGCATCGAAAAGAAACAAATATCTATTCTCACAATTAGACATGGCAAGCAGATACTGCCAATAAAAGAAATTTTGGCATAACCTCTATCTCCTCCCCTTTTACCATGAAAAATCATACTTCCCGTTTGACATTTCAATGATGAACTCTATTTCTTTGCCACACATACCGGGAGCGAACTAGACCTGACAACACCGATCATAATTAGATTGTAGCAGTCTTTTTACCCCGTTAGACATGCAGTGTCTAACGGGGTGAACCCGCCGTTTTTTGGGGCGGGGGTGGTGTGCTTGTGCTCTTTAAGCTCCTCTGGGGCTACGTCTCGCTTCCCGCCCTGCGCCATGCCCTTTGCTCTCTGCGCTACGGCAGTAGTAAGCTTTTCCGACCCCAAAATATAAGGGTTTCCCTGATAGACAGCCCTGCAGTGATCGTGTATCAAATGTCAAGTGGAGTTGAGCTTTCG
>Ga0307419_10001814_pt1 | contig 10942 bp, 8 predicted proteins | sample SalMarWE160230MG_2_FD_202512 | JGI IMG/M metagenome (GOLD analysis project Ga0307419, IMG submission 202512) | Salt marsh sediment microbial communities from the Plum Island Ecosystem LTER, Massachusetts, United States - WE1602-30 | ecosystem: Environmental > Aquatic > Marine > Intertidal zone >... | reverse complement strand
CCCTACCGTCCCTATCGCCATCGGCATGCGCAATTCGTAATTGAACATCCCGCCCGAGAGGTCGATGTTCGTCAGCGCGGAATACCGGCCGCCTGCAGCGGCAAAGGCATGTCCCCCTGCCTCCACGGCACGGTAATCATTCCCGGTGGCCATGACCACGGCATCAACCCCGTTGAAGATCCCCTTATTGTGCGTTACCGCCCTGCTGGCGTCGTGTGTGGCGATTTCAACTGCCTCCCTGAATTTCTCCGCAAACGAAAGGGCGTCTATCCCGCTTCCCATTCCGGCAAAGTCCTGAACGGGACATTCAACCCGGCAGGTGACCAGGCATCCGGGGGTATAATTGGAAAGGATGGACATGGTGATTTCAAGGTCATGCTCATCAATGAGAATGCCTTTTACACGGAAAAATTCCGGCAGCAATGCGGCAAAATTCTCCAGGCAGGCATTGATGAAATTTGCCCCCATGGAATCGGCCGTATCAAAGACTGCTTCCAGCCTGTAATGGTCCGGCATTTCCGGGCGCATGTCCCGTATGTTGATGCTCCGGATGCCACCCCCCCGATTCTCCATGTTTTCGGTAAGGTGACGGCTGTTCTCCAGGAGGTAATTCCCGATCTCCCTTTCATGCTCAATCAGCAGTTTCGGGCTGGCTTTCCATTTGAAGTAAACGTGTCCCGGTTTAAGAACCGATGGCACCGTGGTCCTGAATCCTCCCCTGCTGAACCAGAATTTGGCCGCCCTTGAGGCCGCCGCAACCACCGAGCTCTCCTCGATCACCATCGGAATTATGTAAGAATTCCCGTTGATGAGAAAATTGGGTGCCAGTCCGAATGGCAGGATGAAGTTGCTGACCGTATTTTCACTGAATTCATCCAGCAGCGCCTGTACTTCCGGGTCCTGGTGCCAGTACCTGGTGAGTTCCCGTGCAAAATGCTCTGGATTGGAACTCAGTCTGCCGGCCAGGGCGATCTTCTCTTCCTTTGAAAGTCCGGAAAACCCCGAAACCGGTTCCCTTTCCTTCATCATCAATCTTCTTTTGGGGTGAGGTAAGCCTTTGCCAGTTGCAGTCCCCTGACCTGGGAACTCACATATTCCCTGAGTGTTTCATAATTTTCGCGGGCATGCTGTAGGAAACCGCTGGCCTGCCCGTAGACGGCAGGCAATTTTGACCTGCTTATGAGGTAATATCCCTGCAGAAAGTCCCGGATACCGCCTGAGATGATCAGCTGCCTGCAGCGAATGTTTTTTTCTGTTTCTACCAGGCGGTTCACCATTTCGGTCATCTCTTCTGCGTCGTGGCCGACCAGGGACACAGGCCGGTAGAATTCAAGGGACTTCGGGTCCGACCGCTGCAGTTCGACCCGGGCAAAATTGGTACCGCCGAAAGCGGCAAATTCGATGGCCGCAAGGGGAAGCTTCAGCAGGGCTTTCAGGCTCAGGGGACCCATCCCCTGTCCCACTTCCTTCACAATCACCGGGTATTCGGCCAGTTCGAGAAATTCACCGAGGGTTTCCAGGGGAGGCCTGTTGATCCGGTCGCCCTCCGGCTGGCACCATTCCTGTATGGGATTCACATGGACGACGAGCCCGTCCGCACGGAGCCTGTCCAGGAGCCTTGTGATCCTGTCCGTATGTCCCGCTGCCAGGAACTCTTCGACCTGAGCAATACCCAGGTTTGCAAAGAATGGGTAATCGTCCCCGATGATGGGGCGCATATTAAAATCCCCGAAGTAGGTTTCATCATCCATGATGATCCGGCAGGATCCGAGTCCCATTCCCATTCCGAACTCATTGCAGGCGCGTGCCAGGTTCCGGTTTATGATGCCTGCCATCAGGGTCCCCCCGGTCATACTGCTCACCCAGATCGGCACTTTCTGCTTCTTGCCTAGAAAATCAAATGGTTCAGCTTCCCCGGAGGGATGCGCGCTCAGCAGGGGTTCGTAGTTAAACCGCCTGTCCAGCCTGTCCGGCGGTGTCCGGGAATCCAGGGCAAGATCAATATGGTCTTTTTTCCTTTCTTCCATCTTTAGGTGGAATGGAATATTAAAGTCCCAGTTTCCGTGCGATCACAAGCTTGAGGATCTCCGATGTCCCCTCCCCGATCTGGAGAAGCCGCTGGTCGCGGTAAAACCGCTCGATGGGTGTTCCCTTGATCAGCCCGTATCCCCCGTGTATCTGCAGGGCTTCATCGGCGACCTCCCTGGCAATATCCGAGCAGTAGAGTTTGGCAATGGCGGCTTCCCTCCCGAAAGGTTTCCCCTGGTCCTTCAGCCAGCAGGCGCGGTAGAGGGTATTCCGGGCCGTTTCGATCTTCACATCCATTTCAGCTATCTTGAAGCTGATGGCCTGGAACTTGGAAATCGGCCTTCCGAACTGTTCCCTTTTGGAAGCGTAGGCCATGGCCTGCTCGAAGGCCCCCTGTGCCAGTCCCAGTCCCATTGCAGCAATCGAAAGCCTTCCGCCGTCGAGCGCCTTGAGCATGATTCTGGAGCCCTGCCCCTGCTTCCCCAGCAGGTTCTCCTCCGGCACCCGGCAGTCCCTGAACCTGAGCCTGGCCGTATCGATGGCCCTCCACATCATCTTGTTGTGGATCTTTTCGACGGTATAGCCCGGTGTACCCTTTTCGACAATGATGGTGGAAAGTTCCTTCCTTCCTTCCGTCTGTCCCGTTACGGCCTGCACCGTTATGCCCGCCGAGATCACGGTGGAAGCATTGGAAATGAACATTTTCTCTCCGTTGATCAGCCAGTCCCCGTCCACTTTCTCGGCAACAGTTTTGGTTCCCTGCGAATCTGATCCCGCGGTAGGCTCGGTAAGTCCGAATGCCCATAATTTCTTTCCCGTGGTCAGGCCCGGCAGGTACTTTTCCTTCTGCTGCCCGGTGCCGAACATCTCGAGGGGCGCGATTCCGAGCGAGTTATGGGATGCCACGATTCCGGCCTGGGAACTGTCGACCCGTGCAAGTTCTTCCACGGCTATGATGTAGGACAGTGTATCGAGCCCGGCCCCGCCGTAATTTTTGGGAACGGTGATTCCGAAAAGTCCCAGTTCACCCATCCGGGCGGAGAGTTCGACCGAGAATTCCTCCTTCTCGTCGAGTTCCGCCGCCAGCGGTGCGATTTCCTTTTCAGCAAAATCCCTTACCTTCTTCCTCAGGGCTTCATGATGTTCGGTAATAAACGGCATGTCGTTTGAAATAGTCGTTAAAATTATAAATTAATTATTCAATCGTTAATAAAGCTTTGTTCACTTCAACCTGCATCCCCGGTCCCACCAGGATTTTCCCCACCCTTGCATTCCTGGGTGCGAGGATGTTGTTCTCAATTTTCATGGAATCGATGGTTACCATTATATCTCCCTGTCTGACAGTGTCTTTCTCTTTTACGTGGATCTTCACCACTTTCCCGTACATGGGAGAAACAATTAAGGAATCATTATGTTCAGGACCATTTGACATTTCCATCCCGGCAGGCGCATCCGGCAGGGAGTCCCAGCGTTTGAAGGCAACTTTAACACTATGATAATCAACTATTTCTTCTCCACTTGGAAGCCTGGCATAGATAATTTTCCGGGGCTCCCCGTTGATCAGGAACCGGACTTCACCTTTTTCAACCCTGACAGAGGATATCTCGCGGGATATTCCTTCGAGCTTAAATTTCAGGGTTCCTCTCGTGGCAGGTTCAAAAATCACTGACATGGATTCACCGTTAAGGGTGAAGCGGAACCTGGAACAGTGCCGCCAGTATCCGGTGGCATGCCAGGGATCCATCACCCTGTTCTCCACCCCGCCGGGTTGTCCCGCAAGCAGGGTCCCGGCGAGAAAACCGGAAACGTAGAGCAGCCTGTCTGCATTTTCCTTTCTATTACTGATCCTTTCGACGAGCAGATCCAGTCTTGAATCGCAATATTGCGTGGAGATCTTATTGTTGATGAACTTCTCGTCGAGCGCTATTTCCTGAAGGAAATTCAGGTTGGTTTCAATGCCCAGAATGGACGTATCTGCAAGTCCAGTGGAGAGATGGTGCAGAGCCTCGGTACGATCCTGTCCCCATACAATGAGTTTCGCTATCATGGGATCGTAGTGGGAATAGATGGTGCCCGGTCCGTCGAGTGAGGAATCAACCCGGATGCCGGGATCCGACGGTTCCCTGTAGAGAGCCACCTGTCCCGGTGAAGGCATGAACTGCCGCACGGGATCTTCTGCATAGATCCTGGCTTCAATGGCATGCCCGGTTGAACGGATGTCATCCTGGGTAAAGGCAAGGGGCCGTCCCTGGGCGATGCGGATCTGCTCCTTCACCAGGTCGATCCCGCTTACCCTCTCGGTAACCGGGTGTTCAACCTGGATCCGGGTATTCATTTCGAGGAAATAAAACTTCTGCTGCCGGTCCACCAGGAACTCGATCGTTCCTGCGCTGGTATACCCCAGTTCCCGGATTATCCGCAGCGCCGCTTCCGCCATGGACTTCCGGGTCCGGGGCCTGAGCCACACGGAAGGCGATTCCTCGATGATCTTCTGGTACCTGCGCTGGACCGAGCATTCCCTCTCGTTAACATGGACCACGTTCCCATGGTGGTCACCCATCACCTGGAACTCGATGTGCCGTGCCGGATCGATATACTGTTCCAGGAAAACCTCCCCGTTGCCGAAATAATTGCTGGCTTCCCGGGTGGTGGTTTCAAGCGCGCCGGCAAGTTCCTCTTTCCGGTTTACGATCCTCATCCCCTTCCCTCCGCCTCCGGCGGCTGCCTTGATCAGCATTGGGTACCGGAGGTTTGGGGCTTTCTCCAGGAGTTCACCGATGCCTGAAATTTCAGCCTTTATGACCGGTATGCCGAGTGCGGCCACCCTCTCCCTGGCTTCAATTTTGTTGCCCATCAGCCGGATCAGCTCCGGTGCCGGGCCTATGAATACCAGCCCTTTTTTCCTGCAGGCTTCGGCAAACAGGTGGTTTTCAGAAAGGAATCCGTAGCCGGGGTGGATGGCCTGTGCACCGTTTTCCCTGGCCAGGGCGATCATTTTTTCGATGTTCAGGTAGGTATCCGCCAGCTCGGTGCCACGCAGGGGAAGTGAACGGTCGGCCATGCGGCAATGATAGGCTTCGGGGCCATCGAGGTCTGAATAAACGGCAAGGGTCAGCAGGCCGAGTTCCCTGGCAGCCCGGATCACCCGGACTGCGATCTCTCCCCTGTTAGCAATTAAAATTTTACTGATCTCCATGGGCAACTGTTTTCCCCGGTGTACCCTTTCGCCAGGCAGGTTCCCTCCTGTCAAAAAAGGCAGCGATTCCTTCGCGGGCCTCTGCCGAGAGCCTGGTGCGGGCTATGAGACCGGTACAGAATTTTTTCAATTCAGCTGCAGTGGCCGGATCTTCGAGGTCAAGCAGCAGGTTCTTGGTCTCCGATACGGCATCTGGGGCATTCCGCAGGATCTGCCCGCATAGTTCATCGATCTTTTTCCCCGCTTCCCCCGGTGTGCAGAGCATGTCTACGAGTCCCGCTTCAAGCGCCTCTCCTCCCCCGAAAGCCTGTCCCCACATCATCATCCTGCGGGCATGCATCACGCCGGTCCTTCTCACGATAAAAGGAGCCACGGTTGCCGGGACCAGTCCGAGTGACACTTCCCTGAACGAAAATTGCGTACCCGGATCAGCAAGGGCAAAATCACACGTGGCAACCAGGCCGTTGGCCCCCCCGTGCACCCCGCCCTGAGCATAGCAGACCGTAGGTACAGGGAGCCTGTATAAACCATCAAAGCAGTCGAAAAACAGTCCCGCTTCAGCCTCCAGGTCAACCTGGTTTTTCACCGACACATCCGACATCATGGACAGGTCTGCACCGGCAGAAAATACGTCCCCCGAGCCCCTTAACACAAAGACCCTTATTTTCCTGTCCCCCTCAACCAGCCTGAACAGATGGCCGAGCTCAGCCAGCATTTCCGCATTAAGGGCATTTCTTTTACCGGGCCGGTTCAGCCAGCAGTTCAGTACCTCTTTGCCGGTTTTGATTTTCAGGGTTCTGAATTTCATTTAAACATGCTTTTCAGATCCGGTTTACTTACATCCGGTACACACCTGTTTTGGGATCCGGGTAAGGTTTATTCAGTGACATGGCAATTCCCATGGCAATGATCCTGCGCGTATCGACCGGATCGATGATCCCGTCGTCCCATAACCTGCTCGTACTGAAATAGGCTGAACTTTCACGCTGGTATTTCTGCAGGATCTCATCCCTGATCTTCCGGATTTCTTCCTCCGGCATTTCCCTGCCCGCCGCCCTGTTCTGGTCTATCTTGACCCTGCTCAGCACTTCTGCAGCCTGCTCACCTCCCATTACTGCAATCCGTGCGTTGGGCCACATGAAAAGCAGCCTGGGGTCGAACGCCCGGCCGGCCATGGCATAGTTGCCTGCCCCGTAAGATCCTCCGAAAATGATGGTGAATTTGGGAACACTGGCCGTGGACACAGCATGCACCAGTTTGGCCCCGTCCCTCGCAATGCCTTTATGTTCATATTCCTTGCCCACGATGAAGCCCGTGATGTTCTGGAGGAACAGGATGGGTATTTTCCGATAATTGCATAATTCAATAAAATGCGCTGCTTTCAGGGAAGTTTCTGAAAAAAGGACCCCCTGGTTGGCAAGTATCCCGACCGGGTAACCCATGATCCTGGCAAAGCCGGTCACAATGGTCGGGGCATAATTTGCCTTGAATTCCTGAAATTTGCTGCCGTCGGTGATCCTCATGATGATTTCGCGCGGATCAACGGCTTTCCTCGGATCGGAGGGAATGATCCCGTAAAGTTCTTCCGGATCGTATGCCGGGGGTTCGATAGGGACCTGGGCCAGGTTCTGTTTTTGAGGGGGACAGAGGTTCTCGAAGATATTCCTGCAGATCTGGATGGCATGTGTGTCGTTATCGGCAAGGTGGTCGGCCACCCCGGAAATCCTTGTATGGACTTCGGCCCCGCCCAGTTCTTCAGCCGTGACATCCTCACCTGTGGCGGCTTTTACCAGGGGGGGACCGCCGATAAAAATGGTCCCCTGGTTCCTGACGATGATCGTTTCATCGCTCATTGCCGGCACGTAAGCCCCACCGGCCGTACAGGAGCCCATCACAATGGCCACCTGGACGATGCCCTCTGCGGATAAAAGGGACTGGTTAAAGAAGATCCGTCCGAAATCAAATTTATCTGGAAATACCTTGTCCTGTTCCGGCAGGAATACACCCCCGGAATCAACCATGTATACAACGGGCAGATGATTTTCAAGGGCGATCTCCTGGGCGCGGATGTGTTTTTTAATGGTTTCCTTGACGTAGGTTCCGCCTTTTACCGTTGCATCGTTGGCCACGATCACCGTTTCCTGTCCGTGGATCAGTCCCACTCCGGTCACAATCCCCGCCGAGGGGAACTGGTTATTGTACTGGTCCCACGCGGCAAATCCCGAAAGTTCCAGGAAAGGCGTATTCCGGTCCACCAGGAGGTCAATCCGTTCACGGGCAAGCAGCTTGTTCCTTGATTTGTGCTTTTTCACGGCGGTGTCAGGTCCCCCCTGCTGAACCTTTTGAAGCCTGGCACGGAATTCTGTTATCAGGCTAAGGTATTCCTCCCGGTTTTTCCTGAATTCCTTTGACCCGGTATTTATTTTACTTTTTAAGGCAAACATAGGATACGACAAATATCATAATTTCCCCGGTATAAATTATAAAACGGTCGGTGATTTCAACGGTCATTTCAATTGTTCATTAATCACGCCCGGAAATTGCATTTGTATAACAAATTTTATTAATTTGCGTTTAAAGTTAAAAACCACGGCCATGGCATACGCTAATCCTGAAAACGCGACTGAACTGATGAAAAAGAAGTATTCGCAGAAAAAATATCATCTCCCGGTGATCGGACATTTTGCGGACAAAAGTGTCCAGTTCAAATCCATCATTGAAGCATCCCGGGCAACGAATATCCATCCCACACTGATCTTCGAGGCCTGTATCGGAAAGATATTCCGTGCCCATAACACCTACTGGGAGTATGTTAAGGGGAACCATTACATCAAATACAAGGCCTACTACATCAATGCCCAGGAATCCTATACCAGGGTGGGCGGATTTAACGGATAAAAGCACCATTGCATTGTGGAACTGCCATCGGCATCCGGTGGCAGTTTTTTTTGTCAGGAAGCAGGCCTGAGGACGGGGAATTAAAAAACCACCGGGGCAGCCGGTGGATCTCAGCATGCGACCGGATTCTTCTATTCCAGCTTTACATGGGCAAAAATCTGGGCTATTTCGTCCGGGTTCTTCGCATTTCTTAAGGCTTTCTCCAGTTCCCCGGTATCCTGTTCAAAAATGGCAAATCCGACATCGAAATACCACCCGAGCTGCTTGACGGCCTGACGGGAATCGATCGCTCCGCTCTTAAGCTGCTTTTTGTAATTCGAATTAAGCTTCTTGAGGGAATAATAAATGGTGGGCTTGCTCACAATAGTGTGCCCGATCGGATTGGCAGCGGATCCGGATTCTTCATGGGTGTATGTTTCCCTGAGCCTGTAGTATTTAACGGCAATGTTCTCTCCGAGGTAGTGAGTCCCGATATCGACCTTGTCTACGGGAATGTGAACGGTGTCACCCAGATGGTTGCTGAAGATGAAATATTCCTGTCCACTTGCTCCTGCAGCAAATGCGACCGCTCCAAAAAGGAGGGTCAGAATTCTCAATTTCATTGGTTGTCTGTATTATTCAATAATCGCCGGCACAAATATATGCAATTATTTGACAGATATCGACAACCGGATCATTTTTGGATGGTGATCCCGGGCCAGTCGTCGGTTCGAAACGGCGATGCAGGAAGTCCTTCCATATTATACAGGTTCACATCATCGGGATTGTCCGCCCAACCGTAGCGTGCTGCAACCGGCACTTTGACCTCGTCGCAACTCACCCGTACCCGGTCCCCCTCGATGTAAGCCTTTGCCCAGTGAAATACCCGGTCGGCACCGGCAACTGCAAATCCTTTCAGGTACCCGTAGCGGTCCCTGCACACCAGTCCCGATCCGACCTGGTCAAAGGACAGGATGGCCTCCGGTCCCTCTATCCTCATTTCCCTGAATACCGGTCCCGAAGAAACCACATCCATCCCGTAGGCAACCTTCAGCGCTGAGAGTGCAAGGCGTTTTCCCACATCCTGTTTGTTCCTGGGATGGATGTTGTCGGCCTCACCGATATCTATGATAACGGCCATTCCTGTTTTGGGAAGTGACAGTGTCATCGATTGTGCTTCGCGCAGTTCGGCCCAGGCGCTTTCACCGGGTTCTTCCGGCGGGGCCATGAAATTGGCCAGCTGGACTATGAAAAACGGGAAATCGGGTTCGTTCCAGTGTTTTCTCCAGTCCTCGATCATCAGCGGAAGCAGCCTTCGGTACTGGTATGCACGGCCGGTGTTTGATTCCCCCTGGTACCAGATGGCTCCCATGATGGGAAAGTTCAGGAGGGGATGGATCATCCCGTTGTAGAGGAGGGTGGGATATTGATTGGGACCGATGAGGTTCTGGTAGTCCAGTTTAAGCTCGGCGGGACTGACCCGGAAATCCCATTCGCCGGCAAGAGGGATCACGAAATCTTCGGAGACCACCTTCATATTCAGGGGATCCCCGTGGAATCCTCCTCCCCCGCCCGTATCCTCCACGCGCACGGCAATGACATTCCTGCCTTCTTTCAGGTATTCCGGAGGCACCGGATAGAACCTGTCCTGGTTGTATTTCTGAACGGTCTCCCCCGTCTTATTACCGTTCACCCAGGTCTGGTCGGAATCGTCTATGCGCCCGAGTTCCAGGGTGATCCCTCGCGCGGCAACCTCTGCCGGAAGGTAAAACTCATGCCGGAACCAGACAATCCCGTCGAGTCCATCCAGTCCCCTTCCCTCCCAGAGTCCCGGGAGATCCATCTTACCCCAGCCTTCCATTTTGAGTTCAGGGTCCGCCCAGATCGCCCGTCCATCCTGAATGCCCGGCTGGTCGGCCGCATATTTTTCAATTATGGCCTGCAATTCGGCACGTTTCTGCGCTACGGCCTTTTCCACGTCGAAGTCCCTCAGCACCTTCACCTGCTGCTCAAAATCCGGAACCGTACTGATGGCTTCCATGCTTATCCAGGTCTCGATGACGGTTCCCCCCCAGTTGGTACTGATCAGTCCCACCGGGACTTTCAGTTCCCTGTGTATATCCCTTCCGAAAAAGTAACCCACGGCCGAAAAGGGAAGTACCGTTTCGGGGTTGCACTCCAGCCATTCCCCGTCCGGGATGTCGTCCGCGGGTTCAAATTGTACGTTATTGGGAACGGTAAACAGCCTTAAACCGTGATAGTCGGCATGGGAAGCCTCCTCCTCCGCATTATTGCTGCTCTGAACCGGAAATTCCATATTTGACTGCCCCGAGCAGATCCAGACATCCCCGATGAGAATATTCTCGAGCTCGATGATGTTGCGGCCGCGGATCTTCATGCTGTAGGGTCCTCCCGCCTTCATGGCAGGAAGGGTGACCAGCCATCGGCCTTCCCTGTCCGCACGGGTGCTCTGCACGACTTCATTGAAATGAACGGTTACTTTCTCACCCTTATCGGCCCAGCCCCAGATCTTCAGTTCCTGGTTCCGCTGGAGCACCATATTGCTCCCGAGGATTTTCGGAAGCCTGACATCGGCAAAGATTTGATTACAGCTCAGAAGTAATGCAGCTGCCAGTAAAAGCACGGTTGGAATTGACTTTTTCATTTGATTTTATTGCTTGAGTAAATGCGAAGCCGCAATATATGTAAAAAATAACATACCGAAAAGCAGATTTTTCTGAGAAGTCTTTATAGATCAATGTCCTGAGTATCCAAAATACATTAGGGTCCTGGTTCAGATCGATCAGTCCAGCGATGATATTAATAAACTCAGCCATCAAA
>Ga0307419_10001812_pt1 | contig 10953 bp, 8 predicted proteins | sample SalMarWE160230MG_2_FD_202512 | JGI IMG/M metagenome (GOLD analysis project Ga0307419, IMG submission 202512) | Salt marsh sediment microbial communities from the Plum Island Ecosystem LTER, Massachusetts, United States - WE1602-30 | ecosystem: Environmental > Aquatic > Marine > Intertidal zone >... | reverse complement strand
GAGAATCAACGGATATCTGGAGGCCCGCTACCCCCCGAAACCCCAGACCTACACCTTTTCGCCGCTCCGAAGGGCTGCCTGATGGATGCTTGTCAAGCGGGTGCTGCCGGTTTTCGAATTCCCACCCGGTCAATGGGGGAGCAGAACTCGGAGGCCCGACAGACAGGCAGATATCGAAGAATAACTTCAGATTTTTGCGCGTATTCCCCTCGATATCTCGATATGTGCATCTGGTATTGACAACCCTCCGGAAAGACTTGAATTTTCTCGAGGAGCGGGGCAAGCTGATTCGACTACACGGCGCAGCGGTGCTTGCCGAAGAACAGGGGCGTCTGCGGACAATTGCGACCCGCCAGGCTGAGCACACCGAGGAGAAGCCGGCGATCGCCCCGTTGGAGCCTTTGCTGGAAGCGACAAAATCTTGAGTATTTGGAGGGTAAGCAGATGCAAGCGGACATAGGGCTTATCGGTTTGGCCGTAATGGGCCAAAACCTCGTTCTCAATATTGAAAGCAGAGGATACGCAGCGGCGGTGTACAACCGTACAGCCGAACGCACCCGGGAGTTCATGGAGCAGAGAGCCGGCGGCAGGAAGATCGTTGCCGGCTACAGTATCGCGGAGTTCCTGGGATCCCTCGAGCGGCCGCGGAAGGTCATGATAATGGTGAAAGCGGGCAAGCCGGTGGATGAGGTGATAGGCCAGCTCGTACCATATTTGGAAAAGGGGGACATCCTGATCGACGGCGGCAATTCCTTCTTCCAGGACACGATCCGCCGCACCCGGGAGCTGGAATCCAAGGGATTTCGCTACATCGGCACAGGTGTGTCCGGCGGGGAGGAGGGCGCCCTGCACGGACCCAGCATCATGCCCGGGGGAACGAGGGAGGCCTACGATCAGGTCGGTAAGATCCTTCTGGAGATCTCCGCCAAGGTCGATGGGCAGCCCTGCTGCACCTACATCGGTACCGACGGGGCCGGCCACTACGTCAAGATGGTGCATAACGGGATCGAATACGGAGATATGCAGCTCATCGGAGAGGCGTACATGCTGATGAAAGACGCTTTGGGGATGAGCCACGAGCAGATGCACCGTACCTTTACCGAATGGAACAAGGGCGAGCTGGACTCCTATCTGATCGAGATCACGGCGGACATTCTCTCCAAGACGGATCCTGAGACCGGAGAGCCTCTGGTGGAGATGATCCTGGACAAGGCCGGACAGAAGGGCACGGGCAAGTGGACCAGTCAATCCGCCCTGGATCTGGGGATCTCCACGCCCACGGTGGCCGAGGCGGTCTTTGCCCGCTGCATCTCCTCGGTGAAGGAGCAGCGGGTGGAGGCTTCCTCTGTGCTGTCCGGCCCGAAGACGGCTTTTCACGGGGACGAGGAGGAGTTCATCGAGTCGATCCGGCAAGCCCTCTACGCCTCGAAGATCTGCTCCTACGCCCAGGGGTTCGCGTTGATGCAGTCCGCCGCTCAGGAGTACAGCTGGGACCTGAAGCCGGGGGAGATCGCCATGATCTGGCGCGGGGGCTGTATCATACGGGCAAAATTCCTCGGAAAGATCAAGGAAGCCTATGACCGCAATCCTGATCTGCAGAACCTGCTGATGGATCCGTACTTCTCTGAGATCGTGCAGAACAACCAGCCCCGCTGGCGCCAGGTGGTATCCATGGCCATCCAAATGGGCGTTCCGGTGCCGGGGTTCTCCTCTGCGATCACCTACTACGACGCCTATCGCAATGAGCGCCTGTGGGCGAATATGATCCAGGCCCAGCGGGACTACTTCGGCGCCCACACTTACCAGAGAACGGACCGGGAAGGAATCTTTCACACCGAGTGGACCAAGATCTAAGGGGGGCCATAAGAATGAGTGAAGCGGATCGTTATCTGGAAGATTTGTTCGGGCTCTGCGATACCGTAGCGGTGATCACCGGAGGCGCCGGAGCCATCGCCGGGGCCCTGGCTGTCGCTCTTTTGAAAGCGGGGGCCAGGGTCGCCCTCTGGGGTCATCACCAGAGCACTATCGATACCGCGATTTCCCGCTTGAATGGTGAAATCGACGGGGCGGCAGATCGGCTGTTCGGCTATGAGGTGGATACCGGAAACGAGGAGCTCGTTCGGACGGCAACCGAAGCGACGGAGAAAACTCTGGGGGCGCCGAACCTGCTCATCAACGGGGTGGGGGGCAACAGGGGGAAGTGCGCCTTCGTGGATCAGGATATGGAGAGCTTCGAGTTCGTGCTCAAGCTCAACCTGTCGGCCGGATTGATGGTCCCCACCAAGGTCTTCGCAGCCTACTGGATCGGGAGCAAGATCAGGGGAGCAATCATCAACATGACCTCCATGGCCTCCTACGTTCCCCTCTCGGGTGTCTGGGCCTACGATGCTGCTAAAGCCGGGGTATTCAACCTGACCCAGGCCTCGGCCAAGGAGTTCGCCCCCCACGGGATCCGGGTCAACGCCATCGCTCCCGGTTTTTTCGTGGGCAAACAGAACAGAGCCCTGTTGTACGATGAGGCCACCGGCGGGCTGACCGACCGGGGCAAGGCGATCATTGCCCACACGCCGTACGGCCGTTTCGGCGAGACCGATGAGCTGGCCGGAGCCCTGTTGTTCCTGGCCAGCTCCAAGGCCTCCGGTTTCGTCACCGGCATCAGCCTGGCGGTGGACGGCGGTTATCTGGTCGACAACATCTAGGGACGAAGGCCCGTCAAAAGCCAATGACAAAAGAAGATCTGAAGAATCTGGAGCCGCGGCAGGAGTTCTTCATCGGAATCGATTCGGACGGCTGTGTATTTCCCAGCATGGAGCTGAAGCACAAGGAATGCTTCATCCCCGACATCATCAAGCACTGGAAGCTTCAGGGGATCAGCAAATACGCCCGGGAGGCGGCGGAGTTCGTCAATCTCTACTCCCAATGGCGGGGAGAGAACCGTTTCCCCGCATTGCTGCGGGTATTCGATCTGCTTCGGGAGCGCCCGGAGGTTCGCAGAAGCGGCGTTCATATTCCGGAGGTGCCCGCCCTGCGCGACTGGGCAGCCCGGGCCCCTTCGCTGGGTAATCCGACACTCCTGCAGGAGATCGAAAGGAATCCCGAGCCGGATCTGATTCAGACCCTCAAGTGGTCCGAAGCGGTGAACAACAGGATTGCCGAGATCGTGGTGGACCTGCCTCCCTTTCCGGGGGTGCGGGAGGCGCTGGAAAAGATGGCCGGAGGAGCCGACCTCATCGTTGTATCCGGCACGCCGGCGGAGGCGCTCCAGCGGGAGTGGACCGAACACGACATCGCCAAATACGTACGCATCATCGCCGGTCAGGAGCTGGGCAGGAAGAAGGAGCATCTCAGCCTGGCTGCGGGGGGCAAGTACACGGCGCAGCGGATGCTGATGATCGGGGATGCGCCTGGGGACATGCAGGCGGCCAAGGAGGTGGGAGCTCTATTCTACCCCATCAACCCCGGCAGCGAAGAGGAATCCTGGGAGCGCCTTCTGGAGGAAGCCCTGGACCTCTTCTTTGCCGGCGAATACTGCGGGGACTACGAGAACACCTTGATAGAGAGATTCAACGGGCTTCTCCCGGACATGCCTCCGTGGAGCAATCAATAAAGAGGAGTGAGACCATGACAGCGGGTAGAGGAAATCCGGATCTGGATATCGGCCTGGAGGAGGCCAAAGCGATCATCGCCGAGGGCACTGCGGATGATCTGGTGGCGGACAAGAAGGTGCTGGTCCTGACCCCTGATGCCACCCGCACCTGTCCCCTGCCCCGCATGATCACCGCGGTAAAGGAGGTGATCGGAAAGCGGGCCGAACGGCTCGATTTCATGGTTGCCCTGGGATCCCATCATCCCCTGGAGGACAGCCAGATCCTCAAGCTGTACGGGATCAGCCCCGAGAGGAGGGCGGAGGAGTTCGCGGACTCGAGCTTTCTCAATCACCGCTGGGATCTGCCCGAGACCTTCACCAAGATCGGTACCATACCGGAGGAGGAGATCGAGCGAATCACCGGCGGGATGTTCCGGGAAGCGGTGGATGTGGACATCAACCGGAGGATCTACGACTACGATCTGCTGCTCATCCTGGGACCCGTGTTCCCCCACGAAGTCGTCGGCATTTCCGGAGGCAGCAAGTACCTGTTCCCCGGCATCTCCGGAGGGGATTTCCTGCATTTCTTTCACTGGCTCGGCGCGGTGATCAGCTGCTGGAAGGTTATCGGGAAGAAGAACACCCCGGTGCGGGAAGTCGTCAACCGGGCCGCGGAGATGGTCACGGTTCCCCGGCACTGCCTCTGCATGGTCGTGGGCCAAGGCGGGGAGCGCGGCCGTCTGGCGGGGCTGTTCGCCGGCTCCCCGGAGGATGCCTGGTCCCGGGCCGCCGACCTGTCACAGCAGATTCACATCCGCTACAAGGACAAGTCGTTCCACACGGTGCTGGGCCGGGCCCCTGAGATGTATGACGAGCTGTGGGTGGGCGGCAAGGTGATGTACAAGCTCGAGCCGGTGGTATCCGAAGGGGGCAGGCTCATAATCTACGCCCCCCACCTCGAAAAGGTGTCCTCCACCTGGGGGCACTACCTCGAGCAGACCGGCTACCATGTGGCCGAATACTTTCTCAAGCAGTGGGATCGTTTCAAGGACGTGCCCAGGGGCGTTTTGGCCCACTCGGCGCACGTCAAGGGTCTGGGCAGCTACGAGGACGGGGTGGAGAAGCCCCGCATTCAGGTGATCCTGGCTACGGGGATCCCCGAGCGGATGTGCAGGAAGCTCGACCTCGGCTACATGGACCCGGCAGAGGTGCGGATCGAGGAATACCAGGACCGGGAAGATGAGGGCGTTTTGTTCGTGGATCACGCCGGAGAAGTGCTCCATCGAGTCAAGGGGGAGGAATAATTTGAACATCGAGAGAAAAACAATCGACCGCTGGATCGAATCCGCCCGCAAAGCCGGGATCATAGCAGACGGGGAATTCGAGGTAACCGCAGCCGACGCGGCGAACGCCGATGTGGCCGAGCTGCTGTACACCGACTCGGTAAAGCGGAAAGAGGGCGCCGTTTTCGCTCTGTTGAAGATGCCGGGGGTTTCCCGAATCGGGCCGGCTTACTCCTGGGATCGGGTGCTGGGGATCTTTGGGCGATCCGAGGCAGTCGACGGATTCGAGGGGGAAGTCGTGCAGCTCGGGGACCGCGCAGTCGCCCTGTTCGCAGGCTTGAGCCACGACAATGCCGCGGGCTTGCGCCGGGCTCTGCCCTTCACCGCGCCTTCGCCCCTGGCCGACCGGGCGATCACCTTCGGCGCCGGAGACCGCCTGGGCGTGGCCGGCCCGGGACATCTGCGCAGTATGAGCGGCTGCAAAGTCTGTCCCGTACTGGCCCAGCAGTCGGTTCGCGAGCTGGAGCTGACCGGCCGGGATTATCGGCAGGTGCTCGACGCCTCGACCTGGGCGGTATTCCAGGAAGGATACGAACAGCCGTGGGGCGCGGACGGCGACCATCTGAAGAGCGAAGACTGGGTGCGCAAAGCCCTGCAGATCGGTTTTACCCGCATCACAGCGGATGTTTCCGACTACATCAGCCGGGAGTTCGCGGTCTGCGGCGACGCGGAACTCACCAAGGCCTACGAGCAGCTGGAGGCCGGCTATCGGCGAAGGATAGAGGAGGCCTACCTGCCCCTGAAAATCGAACTCGATGCGGGGGGGACGATCTCCTTCTCCCGTGAGATCCTGGCCCGTATCGCCCTGATCTACGGCCGGGGCATCGAACACGCCCTGCGCCTGTATCGCACCGGGGTAGAGGTGAAGGGGGAGGGAGGGTTCGATTTCGAGCTGTCCGTGGACGAGACCGAGACCCCCACCACGCCGGAGGCCCATGTCTTTGTCGCCTTGGAGGCAAGGCAGCTGGGGATGAAGATAGGTTCCCTGGCGCCGCGCTTCGTCGGGGAGTTTCAGAAGGGGATCGACTACATCGGCGACCTCCGGGAGTTCGAGCGCACCTTCGCCGTTCATGCCGCACTGGCCCGGAAGTTCGGCCACCGCATCTCGGTCCACTCGGGAAGCGACAAGTTCTCGGTATTCCCTGCGGTGGGCCAGCTGTCCCGGGGGCGCTATCATATCAAGACCGCAGGGACCTTCTGGCTCGAGGCCATGAAGATCATCGCCGTACACGAGCCGCGGCTGTACAGGCGGCTCCACCGGGCGGCTTTGGAGCGCTTCGACAAGGCAACCAGCTACTACGTGGTGAGCACCAACCTGGAAAACGTGCCGGAGCTGGGCGCCCTGAAGGACGGCGAGCTGCCCTCGCTGTTCGACAACCCCGACTCGAGACAGCTGATCCACATCACCTACGGGGAGCTGCTTCGGGACCGGGAGTTGGGCCTCGAGTTTTTCGAAGCCCTGCACGCTCACATCGAGGAATACTGGGAAGCGGTGGAGAGGCACACCGACCGCCATCTGAAAACCCTGGGGGTAAAACAAGGCGAATGAAGACGAGGAGATAGGACAATGGCTGAAAAATTTCTGGACGCGGATTTTCTGCTGAGTACCGAAACATCCCGCCGGCTGTACCACGAATACGCTGAAAAGTTGCCGATTTTCGACTACCACTGCCACCTGCCCGTGGCGGAGGTGGCGGCCAACCGGCAGTTCGAAAATCTGACGGCTGTCTGGCTGGCCGGGGATCACTACAAGTGGCGGGCCATGCGGGCCTTCGGCGTGGAGGAGCGCCTGATCACCGGGGATGCCCCGGACTGGGATAAATTCGCCGCCTGGGCCGAAACCGTTCCCTACACGGTGCGCAATCCCCTCTACCATTGGACCCACATGGAGCTGAAAGATCCCTTCGGGGTCAGCGGCACGCTGCTCGGCCCCGCTACGGCCCGGGAGATCTGGGATCACTGCAATGCCCTGCTGAGCAGGAAGGAGTTCCACGCCCGGGGATTGATGGAGCACTTCGATGTGAGGGTGGTCTGCACCACCGACGATCCCACCGACGACCTGCTCCACCACCGCAGACTGGCCGAGGAGCTGGAAGCCGGCACGTTCGCAATCAGGGTTCTGCCCGCCTTTCGGCCGGACAAGGCCATGGCCGTGGAGAATCCGAAAGATTTTCTATCCTGGCTCAACAGGCTGGAGAAGGCCGCAGACCTGCCGGTCGGCGACTACCCGAGCTTTCTCGAAGCTCTGCGCAGGCGTCACCGCTACTTTCACTCACTCGGCTGCCGGCTCTCGGATCACGGCATCGAGCAGCCCTACGCGGCGCAGTACACGGAGAAAGAGGTGGCGGGGATCTTCAAGAAGACCAGAGCCGGAGGATCGCCGACAGCCGAGGAGATCATCAAGTTCAAATCCGCCGTGCTCTTCGAGCTGGCCGTGATGGACGCGCAGGCCGGCTGGACCCAGCAGTTGCACTTCGGGGCCCTGCGCAACAACTCCAGCCGGATGTACGCCGCGGTCGGACCGGACAGCGGTTTCGATGCCATGGGGGACTTCGAGATAGCCCGAGCCCTGGTGCGCCTGCTCGATCGGCTGGACAGCGCCCAAAGTCTGGCAAAGACCATCGTGTACACCCTCAATCCGCGGGACAATGAGCTGGCCGCCTCGATCCTGGGAAGCTTCCAGGACGGCTCCGTGGCCGGCAAGATGCAGCTCGGGTCGGCCTGGTGGTTCAATGATCAGCTGGACGGCATGAAGCGGCAGATGGAGGCGCTGTCCAATATCGGGCTGATCTCCCAATTCGTGGGCATGCTTACCGACTCCCGCAGCTTCCTCTCCTATCCCCGGCACGAGTACTTCCGCCGCCTGCTCTGTGATATCTTCGGCAGGGACGTGGAAGCCGGACTGCTGCCCGGGGATATTCCCCACCTGGGCGGGATCGTCGGGGACATCTGCTGGAACAACGCGGTCGGCTACTTCGGCATCCCGGTGCAGTGATTCAGCGGAACCGAACCGGCAGGTAGGCCGGAAGCTTCCTGTCGATGAAGCGGATATCGAGACGGGCGAAGCGCTGCAGGCCGTTCGCGATCGGGATCTGCGGCCAATCCTCGCCGATAAGAGGCCGGGCGTAGCGGATAAAAGAGTCGGTCACGTCCAATCCGTCGGCGCTGATCCACTCGGGGGGAAGCTGGCGGGCTGAGGCGGCCACTGCATCCAGGGGAACCTTGTCGTATCGCACCCTGTAGGGGCAATCCGATTCCCGCAGGATGGTAGCCATCCAGCCGCTTCCCTCTCCGACGCCCACCTCGACGGCCTTGCGGCCCACCCGGTAGGCCTCTTCGATATCAACGGTGGAGGCGTAGATCGAGGTGGATCGCTGCAGCACCCCGGGCACCTGGCCGGTAGCGTATCCGCGGCTTGCCAGTCCCACCTTGTTCAGGTAGTTGATCACCGCCTGGGCCACCGTATTACGGCTGGCCCCGTACTCTATGTGGCCGAATCCGTCGTGCATCTCTCCCAGCCCGCCCACATCAAATCCTTCGCTGACCACCACGATGCAGCGCCCGCTGCGGCGAAGCTCCCGATTCACGTTTTCGGCCAGACTTTCCAGGTTGTGGCCTCCTTCGGCGAAGTACATCTGCAGGGGCGTCTGCCGCTCGGGATCGGCCAGGCGGGAGGCGGCCGGGATCCAGCCGGACTTGCGGCCCATGGCCTGGAGCACCGCCACGGATTCGGAGACGCTCATGCCCCGGTTCTCTTCGTTCACATTTTGAACAATGTAGCTCCAGTAGCGGGCGGCGCTGCCGTAGCCCGGGGTGTGGTCGATCAGACTGAACTCGGCGTCGCCGACGTCGTTGTCGATCGTTTTGGGAACGCCCGTCGCTATCAGCTCCACACCGCGCTCGGCAGCGAGCCTTGAAACCTTGTGGGCCGTATCCATGGAGTCGTTGCCGCCGATGTAGAAGAAGTAGCCGACGTCGTGGGCCTGCATAACGTCTATGATGCGCTGGAAATCCTCGTCCTGAGCTTCGGTGAGCTTGTAGCGGCAGGTACCCACCGCGCCGGCGGAGGTGGTTGTGCGAAGGAGTTGGAGCTCCTCCGGATCCTGATCCCTCATGTCGATCAGTTCTTCGAGTAGGATCCCCTCCACCCCGTGCCAGGCGGCGAAGAGCCCGCCGATGTGATCGGGAAAGTCCCGACAACCCTCCAGAACTCCGAGCAGGGATGCGTTGATTACCGGGGAGGGGCCTCCGGATTGAGCCACGACGGCGTTTCGCTTCATTGCTGTTCTTCCTCCATGACCCGCATCACTACCCGCTCCCGGTGGTGCATCAACGCCCCTGCAGCCTCGGCAAGGGTCTCGATGGCCAGCGCACACATCACGGTGATCCCCGACTCGATCGCCCGGTCGTTGAAGTCGAACTGCGCGCTGTGCAGGCTGGGCCAGTCCTTTCCCAGGCCCAGACGCAGAAACGCACCCGGGATCTTGTCGAGATAGAAGGAGAAATCTTCGGCCCCCATCACCTGCGGCAGGTCGGGGATCCAGGCCTCCTGTCCCAGGTAAGAGTCCACCACCGTGTGGAGAAAGCTTACCTTCTCGGGATCGTTCACCAGGGGGATGTAGCCCTGGTTGTAATCGAACAGGTATTCGGCTCCCGCGGATGTGCAGATTCCCCGGATCACCTCCTCCATCCGGGAGCGGATCAGGTTCTGGACCCGCTTGTCGAAGTAGCGGGTGGTGCCTTCCATCAGCACCTCATCGGGGATGACATTGCTGGCGGTACCGCCGTGGATCGTGCACACAGAGATCACCCCGGCGGCAACCGGTTCCAGGGATCTGGAAACGATGGTCTGCAGCCCGCTGATGACCTGAGCGGCGGTTACGATAGGATCGACGGTCTTGTGAGGAACCGCGCCGTGGCCGCCCCTGCCCCTGACGGTTATGCGGAAGCGGTCCTGTGCGGCCATTGCGGCTCCGGGCGCCGCTGCGACCGTGCCGGCCGGAATGCCCGGCCAGCCGTGAAGGGCGAAGACGGCGGAAGGCCTGGGATCGATGTCCAGCAACCCTCTGTCCACCATCATCTTGCCGCCCCCGGCCTCCTCTTCGGCCGGCTGAAACACGAAGCGGATGCTCCCGTCGAACTGATCGGTAAGACCGTCCAGCACCTTCAGCGTACCGATCAGGATGGCCATGTGCCCGTCGTGGCCGCAGGAGTGGGCCCGGCCTTCGTGTTCGGATGCCCAACTCCTGCCGCTTGCCTCCTCGATAGGCAGGGCATCGATATCGCAGCGCAGGGTGACGTTGACCCCCCCGCGGCCGGTTTTCGTGCCCCACAGCAATCCGACCACGTCGGTGTCGATGTATGGATCCAGCAGCTCGATCTGCGTGTCGGCGATCAGCTCCCGGATCGTCTTGGAGGTCTGCCGTTCCTCCAGCTTCGTCTCCGGGATCCGGTGCAGCCTGTGGCGGATCTCCGTGATCTCCGGCAGGATCTTCCGGATTCGTTTTTTCAGTTGTTGTGGATCGAACCCCGATTTCATCATCACCGTGTTTTGACAATTCTCGATTAATGGCTCAAGATGCAACGGAATAGTATCACGAAAGGCTGTAGAGATGAAATCCGGGCAGAGAAAGACCTATGCAGGTTTCGGTTTCGGGCCCATCCAGAGCGCCCTGTTTCTGTACGAGGCGTACCGGAGCGGCAACTTCGGCCGTTTCGCCGTCGTGGATATCGACGAGCGGCTGATCGCTGCGGTTCGCCGCAACGGCGGCCGTTACACCGTGAACATCGCCCGCCCGAGGCGGATAGATCGGGCCACGGTGGAGGGCGTGGAGCTGTTCAACTCCACCGTGGCCGAGGAGGCGGAAAGCTTCATAGAGGCCGTGGCCGCTTCCGACGAGCTCTGCACGGCTCTGCCGAGTGTCTCCGTCTACGCAGCCGGCGCAGAGGCCAGTGTGGTAGACCTGCTGGCCCGAGGCCTGGCTGCCCGGGAAGGAACTGCCGCGCAGGAGTCCCTGCCCACAA
>Ga0307419_10001811_pt1 | contig 10953 bp, 14 predicted proteins | sample SalMarWE160230MG_2_FD_202512 | JGI IMG/M metagenome (GOLD analysis project Ga0307419, IMG submission 202512) | Salt marsh sediment microbial communities from the Plum Island Ecosystem LTER, Massachusetts, United States - WE1602-30 | ecosystem: Environmental > Aquatic > Marine > Intertidal zone... | reverse complement strand
ATGGGAACTGGCTGCGGCATTCTAGCTGTGTTGGCGGCGGAAAAAGCAAAAAGCGTCGTGGCTGTCGACGTGAACCCGTATGCCCTCCAATGCGCCGCCAAAAACGCGGAAAGTAATGGTGTTAAGGAGAGGATAGAGTTTCGGCGTGGAGACCTGTTTCAGCCCATCAAACAGAATGAGAGCTTCAGCCTGATACTTTTCAACGCGCCGTACCTGCCTTCTGAGCCAGATGAGGAAAAAAGCTGGATAGGAAAAGCGTGGGCGGGGGGACAAAACGGAAGAAAAATCGTTGACCGATTCGTAATGGATGCCCCCAAATTTTTGGCTGCTGGAGGCAGGATTCAGCTTGTTCAATCTTCGCTCTCTAACGTAAACAGAACAATAGAGATGTTCAGTGAATTGGATTTGCGGGCGATGGTTATTGCTCAAGTTAAGGTTGCATTCGAGAGCATAGTTTTGGTTGAAGCAAAACGCTAGATGCTTTGGCTGAGAATCAGAGTTCAAGGTCGCTAGTTTTCGCTAGAGACGAAAGCGCCACAACCCCGGTAAACCAAACTATAAACGTGGAATACCAAACTGGAAAAGTTGTCGCGTAATTGCAGATAAGATTATGGTACACGGAAACAAGAAATAGGGATATCCAGCAACCTACAGTCCAAAACAGCTTTACGTGCTTCATGACCCATACAGAGCATCCATGACCGTAAAAGAGTTAAGAATCACAAATAAGGTCCAAAAATATTGATTCAACGTAAGCTTCTAAATATCAAAGTGAACACGTCTTTATGTAAATAGAATTCTGTTTGGGCGAGAAAACAGTTTTGGAGACTAATTTTCTTTCACACTGAACATTTAGGTTTGAATAAACATTATTTTGGCTGTTGTCCGGTATCGACTGAGGTCGCATGAGATACGGATTTGTTCAGAACTGAAATGTCCTAAGGCACAGACTTAGTTGGCGTTGACCCGTCTGTTAGTGAGTTTCTGATTGGTCACAGTGTTAATCCGTTGAAGTATAACAACATTATGAGTGACCACAACTATACGAAGGAGCAGTATCACAAGGCTTTGCCGTGGTTGAATATTTTGAGCAAGAATCCATGGAGTAAGCGTATGATGGAACTGGAGCGGAAAATCAGGATACTGGATGACCAGAGACTAGCAAAGTTTCTGAGGAAAGTTAGACAAAAAAAGATAGGGTTTGGTTAAGATGTTGTACCTCCAGAATCTATTCTTTGCTTGCAGCAATCAAACACAAATTTTTGTCAATAATGTTCTTTTGTTTTATTTCAAATCCTGCTTGTTTAAGCAAAGTGATCATCTGCGGGTAGTTGGTGCCGTGAATTTCTATAATGATCCGATTAATTCTTTCTAAAGTTCCATCCTCTATTGCTTTAGGCAAAATAATCCATTCAGCACCTTCACAATCCATCTTCATCAGGTCAACGCAGGGCAGATGTTCCACAATATCATTTAGAGCGGTCAGTTTCACTTTGTAGCTTTTTCCAGCCAACTTTCTAGTGATTGTTGACCCGCCCAAATTGCGACCCCTATCCAGTTCTGCGAACCCGTTTTCTGCGCCAACAGCCTCATTCACCAAATCGATTTTCGACTCTAAACCGTTTAACTGGATATTCTCTGTTGCTAGAGCGTACAGAGGGGGAGAGGGTTCGTAGGAAACCACTTTTTTTGCGCCTTTACAAGCGAAATAGATTGGTGTGTCTCCGATAAAACCGCCAACATCCAGCACTGTCTGGTCTTCTACATTAAAGAATCCGTAACATTCGTCAACAAAAGTTTCATACAGCTCTATAACGCCACTTGGAAATGGAATATGGAAACGTTGACCTTGTATTTTTACATATATTTTGCCGTTGTCTTTGTAGAACCTCATTTTGTCTTGAGCCTTGTAATATGTGTCCATTACAACGGCGTCTCTGCCGACTCGAAAGCGAACATTAAGCTGCCGGTCAACAAACAAATCGTCTCGAATCCACCTCATTTTGTCACCGTTGGTCAACAGTAAATCCATTATCTTCAGGAAATGAAACCGTTTCGTTAGTCTTCGAATCGGCAGTGCAGTGACACCGCAACCTCGCAGGGCTAGGCTGGCTTTGATTGTGAAACGTTGCGTAGTTGATTTGAACATGCTTTTTCTGGATACAGGTTTCGGTTTAATCTGTTATAACGTTTGTTCCCTGAGTCATAAGATTGTTTTCATTGATTCTAGTTTAGAAGACATGCTTGGTTTTTCTACCAAACTGGATGTGATTATTTTTTTATCCCTATGCTGAGAGGTAATTTGTCTCCAGCCTTCGGCAAATCAACCATAACGAAGCTTCCTCTTCGCTGGGTGGATAATAGATAAAAAGGATTGTAACTTCTGAATAATTAAACCATTACCTATTTTTTTCTTTCAGACAGCCATGTTCTAAAGTGGAACATAATCACGTCTTTCGTGCAGGCGTTAGATGCAAGGTACTCTTTGAAAGCTAAGCCTTTGTCTCTGAGAAACTCTCGGAAAAGCGCCTCTTCGTCAACATTGGCGAAGGAAAAATGGTCTTTGAAACCGTATCGCACCCTGAAACTCTGTGGACCCGATTGTTCAGTCGCCTTCACCTCCACATTGAAGGCTCCGCTAATGTCCTCTAGCTCGTGGATGAAGTCTTCAAAGTAGTCGTTTACGCCGCAGCTCTGGCAGAATGGTCCCTTAAACTCGATGATGAAGCCGTCTTCTTTTATTCCGACAAGCTTCGCCGTTGCTTCAGGGCTTCGATGTCTGTTGTAAACTTCTATGGCTCTTAAAACAGCATCATTCAAATGAGCGTCCACTGCACCATTCATTGAGGCTTCCCTGTAACCTCCAAAACTTTTTCGCATATTTCAAGTTTTCCAGTCTTCACAATTGTTTGTGCACATCAGATTGTTACCAAAAGAAAGCAGCGTTAAATCGCCTCAAATTTAACTCTTCTTTGGTCATCAACCCGTTTAGCCAAGCCCATGGACTCCAGTTGGCACAGCCGCATGTGAACGTACGCCCTCGCATAACCCAGCTTTTTGGCTATTTCTTTCGGTGCTGCGGGTTCCCCAAAGAAATGCATGGTCAAGTAAATCTTTTTTAGCGGATCGCTTAGCTTAACTGCGTTCTCCAGAACCTTTCTAGGCAGTTTCTCAACGTTTACATTCAACGTCATTCCGAACCACCAGAATTATCGGCGCCAATGCCGCTGCGAGTTTGTTTTCTGCTCAATTTTTTTCATCCTGTTTTGTCTGTCTTTGGATAGTATTGTGATGTTGCGATTAAAAGATTTTCTATGTACGGTACATTGACGGTATGTATTTAGTTTCGTTGCATACTCGGGAAACGCGCTCGGAGAAGGACCACATTACCCAACAGCGGGTGTACGCCCGGTCAGGTATAATTTTTTTAAGAGCGAACAGATAGTTGTTTGTTAGCTCTTGAGGGATACGATTGTCCTACTACGTTTACATTCTTCGCTGTAAGGACGGCAGCTACTACACTGGACACGCAAAAGATGTGGAAAAACGGTTTGAACTGCACAAGAAGGGGCGAGGAGCAAGATACACCCGAATGCATGAACCTGAAAAACTGGTTTACATGGAAGAGTTTGAGAGCCGAGGCGACGCTATGAGGCGAGAACGGCGAATCAAAACGCTCAGCCACAACAAAAAACAGCGACTAATAAACAACAATAGCAAATCGGCTGCCTGTTAACCAAAGCTGTATAACGGGTAAGCCGTTAAAACGCTTAGATGGGAAAAAATAAAAGCGGAGAAGCTGTGAGGGCTACGAGAACCATGGTCCTATATGTGGTGTATAGAGCTCCCGGAGAATCTAAGCGTAGAAGTACTCTTCCCCATCGCTTAAAGGCACTTGGCTGTCAGCAGTTGCATAGAGCATTCTGGAAAATCGATGAAAAGAAAGCCCACAGAGTCCTAAAAGTGCTGGAGAACAATCAGCCCATACTTCTGAAGCGGCTAAGGGAGATCAAGAACCCACAGTTGGCTAGAAAGAAGGAATTCACCGGGTTCGGAAGCTTAGTATTGGTGATGTTTAAGCTTCCCAAAGAAGCAAACAGAGAGAAAGTGAAAAATTTTCTTAGAAGGGCACCCTGCATACGTTTACGCCGTTCTGTTTACGCCTTTTGCCAGAAACATCGCTTTTATGACAAAGAACAGAAACTTGTTGACGCCTTGAAATTCGTTAACTTCATCAAAGCACTTGGAGGAGAGGTTAAAATTATTTCGCGAGTGGTAATCGTGAACAGGGAATCTGCTAAAAGACTGCTGCAAGAAACTAGAGAACACGTTGAAAAAGAGGTCGTTAAGATTGTTGGGTCATGCAAAGAGCTCTACATGAAAGCCCGCAATGGAGACGATTTAGGGCTATTACGTGACCGTTTTTCTAGAATCAGAAGGAGATTCTCAACTCTAAAGAAGGTCGCCGCCTTTTATGAAGGATGGCTTAAAATAGACTTTTCGAAAAAACTAATGAGAGCATATCACGCTCTAAGAAAGGTTAACTCTCTTATTCAACGGAAACAATGATGAAGCATAATCGTTGGCGCCTCAAACCATTTTGACAATAGTTTAAAAGCAATCATGACCATATTATATATAGAATCTTCAAAAACGTCGGGAATTCTATATCTTTTAGCTTCCCGCGGAATCAGGCGTCTGTGTAGGATGAAAATGAGTAAGCTGTCAAGCAAAATTAGAGTGGTTTCAAACCCCAAAAAAGTTGAGAGTTGCCCAGAGAAGGGTCTGCATTTTTACAAAAATTATGCGTCAGTAGTTTCTGAGACTCTACAGAAACCGATATTCCAGAGATTTCTCGACTGGGTAATCAAGAGGGAAAAAATTGAGAAAAACGCTGTCAAGGATATTCAGGTTAGGGTTTTTCCGTTTCAAAAAGAAAACGGTAAGTCCGTTGCCGGAAGATGCAATAACGAGGGCGTAATCCTGATTTTTCCCAAAAAACGGAGTTTTCTCAAGAAAAAGATGCAGGTTCACAAAAAGGAGAAGGTTTGTTTTTATCTCAAAAGTAGGGCTATGGCTGCTTTGATACATGAGCTTCTTCACGTGAAATATGAGAGTGATGAAGGCAAAGTGAGGAAGCTTACAAAGAAATACTTTAGCATCTTTATCCGCCACCAAAGCACGAGCACCCAGAAGGTGCATAGCATCCAAAAGATACTGTTTGCAGTTTAGGTTGCGTTTAAATTTATTAACAGCAGCTTATTGGCTGAATCCATCCTAAATTCAAAAGTAATTCGGTCAATAAGCCAAAATTGACTGTCTAACATCAAATAATGGAATAAAAACAGTTTATTCCCTTTTAAAAGGTTGAATATTCATTTTTTTGACGTAATAACCTAAAATCTCCTTTCATATCCAAAAAAAAGCGGTTTTTGCCCCCTTTTTCAGGTGCGTAAATCTTATTTGATTTTTGCGGGGTCGCTCTTTCAAGGAGACCTTAACGGAGGTGGAACAGTATGGTGTTTGAAGAAGAAGATTGGGAAGACTGGGAAGAAGAAGACGAAAAAGAGGAAGATTGGTAAGTACTCCGCAGCTAGCCACGAACTCCTGAGAGGGAGTTGAGCCGGATGCCCAAAAAGGGGAAGAAAGGAAAGAAAAAGAGTAAAGAATCATAGAACACGTAAACTAACATAAACGGATTTTTTTAATCACGTTTTTTATATTAGACTCCGCCTTAAACAGGCGACACAAAAAGAAAAAGAGATGATGTACTCACCATCGTCTTTTGTATAACCCTTTGATTGCAGCTTTTTCGATGCTGCGTTTTTCGACTTTGTCTAAGAAGTTGCGTTTGTTGACGCCCTCTAGGCGCTCGGTGTCGAGGGCATAGATGGTGAAGAAGTACCGGTGAGTTCCTGAAGGCGGGCAGGGTCCACCGTAGGGTCTTTTGCCGAAGTCGTTCTCCACCTCTTTGGCTCCCTCAGGTAAAGTTCCGCGCTCAATTTCTCTTAGTTCCTTAGAGATGTCATAGACAAGCCAGTGAATCCACGCTCCTCCCGGCGCATCCGGGTCCGTGACAGCTAACGCAAAACTTTTTGTTTCCTCAGGAACGTCTTCCCATGAAAGCTGCGGAGAGATGTTTCTTCCGTCGCAGGTAAATTCAGAGGGGATGCTGCCGTTATCTACAAAATCTTTGCTCTTCAATTTCACCTAAAATCCCCAAACTCACTTTCGTGGCGTCTCATAAAAAACTTGTTGGGTATTATATTTACTGTAAATGTTTAGGGGCGGTGACAAATTATATCTAGGCAAACCGCTTTAGTATTAAATATGTGGCGTTAGGGGTAGATTTTGATGGAAGAGCTTCGAGAAGTTGGAAAAGTGGCGCATTTCTTCAGCAAGATAAATGTGGCGGTTATAGATTTAACGGGCAGTATTTCGGTTGGGGATCAGATTTTCATCAAGGGGCCTACCACAGACATTGAACAGACCGTAGATTCTATGGAGATAGAACATGAGAAGGTTAAGCAGGCAACAGCGGGTCATAGCGTCGGAATGAAAGTGAAAGGTCGGGTAAGAGAGAGCGACATCGTCTACAAGAGAGAGTGAAATCCACTGCATCTTCTGACTTCACAATACATATCTTCGTAGTCGTCACAGTTGATTAAAGAAAGGTGATCTTATGTTAGAGACCATGCCCGACACAAGCCTCCAGAACATCATCAAATTCTTGGAAATAACAGGAATTCTGAAACAAACAGAAAGAACAGGATGGGTCCAAGTTGGAGTGTATCAACCCGAATCCGTTGCAGACCACACCTTCAGAACAGCATTCCTCTGCATGCTATACGCTGACATGGAAGCCTTAGACCCATTAAAGCTGATTAGAATGGCATTGCTCCATGACCTCCCCGAAGCCGTAATCGGGGACTTGACGCCTCCACAAAAGACAGCGGAAACCAAAGAGAAGGAGGAAACCGCAATAAACCATATCTTAAGCCTTCTGCCCAAGAAGCAGAGGGAAAACTACTTAGCCGCTTGGAAAGAATACCAAAAGGGAAAGACGAGAGAGGCGAAAGCCGTGCGGCAGCTAGAGAAGATTGAGATGGCTCTGCAAGCCAAAGAGTACGAAAAAATGGGGACAACAAGCAAAAATTTGGAGCGCTTCATCAAATCCGCAGAGGAGGCTACCGCTTGGCCTGAGTTGAAACGGCTTCTTTCCTGTGTTTTGGAGGAAACGTAACATGAGTTTCAGGGAAAGATGGACAAAAGAGTTCGCCAAGATGCTGACAGAGGAGGAAAAAAAAGCTTTCAATCTATGGATGGAATTCTCGCGGGGACAAATCTCGGAATCCGAATTCCAGTCTAAGATGGACATTAAGATCATGCCCAAGATGCTCGGCAAGATGAGCGCAGCCCGAATGAATGCACTAGAGGACGAGGTTGAGCGCCTGAGGAAAAGAGTGGCAAGTTTAGAAGATAGGCTACACAAAAAGTCTTGAAGCAACCCGCTTACAGAATCATTTGCGAGTGGGCTTACGAGGCTTTCCGGCTCTGCCCTGCAACCTGCGGGAACGTTGCTGCCGTTCGGGTTGTCGTTTTTCTCTTCTTAGGAAGTCGCCTATGTCCAGAATATTCTTTACAGCAACCTTGTTTGCATCAGCCTCTTCGCTAAGATTACAGGTTGTTTTGCCGAATCCTAAACATTCATTGTGTTCGTTCAGAATCAGCGTATAGTCGCCTTTTTTCAACTTGTTTCCTTCGAGTATGCCCTTTTTGAATATGTCCCTTCCGCAGATGAAAAGCCAAGCCGTCTTCTTGTCAACCACCATCTTGTTCGCTTTGGTCTCCGCGATCATTGATAACAAAAGAAAGCTTGGAAAGAAACTTGCGCCCTTCACTGCTCCAAGATAGGAGCCAGCATAGAAGAAGCTTTCTGGAACATGATGTTTCAGCTTTTTAGACAAAAGGTAGTATCTGTTTCTGTTCCTGACAATATGGCTCGCATCCAAGGCGATGCTTGCGTTAAATTGCCCCACAAAATCTTTAATTTCCTTCATTACCCACACGCCTGCCTTCTGAGTTTGCAGACAAAGAAACCTTGAGTTTGTCCAGGCCAGATTCTTCTGCACTTTTCTATGGAGTGGTCAAGTTCTCTGCCGAAAACGTTTGTTAACCCTTTTTCTCCGTGACAGTTTATTGTTTCAACTTCAACATTCAAATTGGCTATCGCCCAGTCAATGTTCAACTCGTTCTCTTCTGGCTCCAGCGAACAGGTAGCATAAACCAGTTCTCCATCCTCTTTTGTGACTTCAACCGCCTCAGCTAGGATTTGCCTCTGCCGTCCAGCGTTCCTCTCCACATCTTTAAGGCTTCTCTTATTGAACCACCCCTTATCGGTTACATAGTTGCCTGAACAGGGGACATCCAGAAGAACACAATCAAATTTCATGCTCATCTTTGAGGCTTCTCTTGCATCCATCTGATAAACTGCCGTGTTTGTCACCCGGCTGCGTTCCAGCTGGTTTGCTAGTGCAAACATTTTTCGCTTTTTAAGTTCAAGCGCCACGATTACGCCGCTGTCGTTCATGATGTCCGCTAACTGAACAGTTTTTCCGCCAGGAGATGCACAGGCATCCAGAACCGTTTTGTCTTCCAGTTCAGCGAATAATGTGGCTGGGATTTGGGCGGCTGCCTCCTGAATCGAGTATAAGCCCAAAAGGTATTCCGCTGTTGCGCCAACAGAAAACTTGCTTTTGCGTATCCAGTAGCCGTCTTGGAGAAACGGAATTTTTTCCAGAGCTATTCCCAAAGATTGCAGTCGGTTTACAACATCATCTCTGCCTGCGTTCATGGTGTTTATTCTGATTGCTTGCTGGGGATTGACTTGCTTGTAGGTCCACCCTAGTTTCTGGTATCGATTAACGAAAAATGGTTTGCCGGACATCAAAGGAATAGAACACGGTTGCGCTAATAAAACTTGGTGCCTCGATGCAGCGTAAAAAATGCTGTGGCAAACCCTGTTTTTGTAACTACCGTTTGTTGGCTCATACATGTTTCAAGGCAAAAAATAAGTTCTGACCGCCCAATTTAATTGGGGGCAGTTTAGGCGATGTATAAACTCGAGAGAACTGACGCGCTTATAATTGTGGATGTACAAAACTGTTTTTGCCCGGGCGGTGAACTCCCAGTTAAGGAAGGCGACAAAATTATTCCCACAATAAACAAATATATCCACAAGTTTCAGAAAGCTGGAGCAAAAATTTATGCAACAAGAGACTGGCATCCTCCTGACCACAAATCTTTCAAAGATTACGGTGGAATATGGCCGCCTCATTGCCTGAAAGGAAGCAAAGGAGCAGAATTTCGTTCCGACTTGAAGCTTCCCGAAGAAACTACTGTAATTTCGACAGGAGACAAGCCTTCTTTGGATGGATACTCCGGCTTTGATCACACCAACCTAGAACGTAAACTGAAAGGGGATGGGATTGACAGAGTTTTCGTTGGTGGGCTGGCAACTGATTATTGCGTGAAATACACTGTTCTGGATGCTGTGGAGAAAAGTTTTGAAGCCATACTGTTGACTGATGCTATTAAGGGGGTAAACAGGAAGCCTGGCGACGCGGAAAGGGCTATCGGCGAGATGGTGAAGAAGGGAGCCAAAAAAGCAACACTGTCTGAGATTGAATAGGTTCTGCTAATTCAATATTTGCCTTGATTAGGCGCACAAAATTATCGTTTAATCCGATTTTGGTGTAGTGTAACTATTTATACCCCCCGCCGTGATTAAAAGACAAACAGAGAGGAGGATGAATCGGAGAAATGAGCAGCAACTGTGTGTTCTGCAAAATAGTCAAAGGCGACATCAAACCGCACACAGTCTTTGAGGACAAAAAAACATTAGCTTTTCTGGACGCTAACCCTTTAGCAAAAGGGCACACCCTGATTATCCCCAAAATTCATGTCTCCAAGTTGGAAAAACTTGACGAGGATACAGCTGAAGCGTTTTTCCGCACCATCCACAAGATGATTGCCCCCATTCAGAAGGCTGTGGGTGCGCAAGCCACCACCATAGCCATTAACAATGGAAAAGAAAGCGGACAGGAGATACCTCACGTTCATGCGCACATTGTCCCCAGATTTAAAGGCGACAAAGTAGGCTCCATACACTCGATGATGGGGCGTAGACCAAGAATCAGCCAAGAGGAGATGCAGAAGATCGCTGAAAGCATTAGCGGTCTCGCTTAATCATTCTTTCAGCTTTTGCTTCACAGACTACTCTCTTCTTCTTTTGGTTCTGTTGCCGGCACTTCTCGCCGCGATTAAACCAACCTTTTTGCCTGGAGGAGCATTCCGCGACACCGTTGTAACTTTACGTCCACCCTTCTTGCTGCTACCATAGGGATGACAAGCAGCGATCATGGCGATGCCCCTGGTGCGAGGATACATGTGTCCCTTAGCTTTCATAAGGTGAAACTTGGTTCCAGCCTTGAGGAAAGGCTTCTCGGTACGACCCGCTCCTGAGACGATTCCAACTGTTGCTCGGCAAAGACCATTCACGTACTTGGTTCTCTTGGAGGGAAGCTTCAGAATTGTTCCCTCAGGCGTATGCGCCACAACAGTTGCGTAGGCTCCGGAGGAACGCGCCATTTTGCCTCCGTCTCCAGGAGAAAGCTCGATATTACAGACCATGGTGCCTTCAGGAATCTTTCCCAAAGGAAGAACGTTTCCTATCTCCATGGAAGCTTCGCCGCCGATTTGGGTAGGTTGTCCCTCATAGACGCCCTCTGGAACCACCGAGTAATAGGTTTCTCCAGTTTCAAGCTTCACGGCGACCATGGGAGAGCCTCTTCCGGGATCGTGGACTATGTCCTTGACTTGACCGTGGATGACTCCTTCCTGTTGTTTGGCGGACATTGGAGGATACTGAACTGGGGCTACCCTCTTGTGGGT
>Ga0307419_10001807_pt1 | contig 10971 bp, 5 predicted proteins | sample SalMarWE160230MG_2_FD_202512 | JGI IMG/M metagenome (GOLD analysis project Ga0307419, IMG submission 202512) | Salt marsh sediment microbial communities from the Plum Island Ecosystem LTER, Massachusetts, United States - WE1602-30 | ecosystem: Environmental > Aquatic > Marine > Intertidal zone >... | reverse complement strand
AAGGTCAGGCATTGGCAGCAACCTTGGTCCTGCATGCAATAGTTTATGTCATTCCCTCGGTGATTGGTGCGCTTGCTTTCATTGGTGAAGGTGAAGAGCTGTGGCGGGTCCTTCTTCAAGAGCGTGATCGTTTTCTGCTCCAGACGAAGAAAACGGTGGAATGAATGCGTATCCTCACCAGTCTTTATTACTATCGTCCCCATTTCTCCGGCCTGACGGTCTATACGGAGCGCTTGTCTCGCTCGCTCGCCGCCAGAGGGCACGATGTGACCATTCTGACTTCACGTTACGACCGCAACCTGGCTTCGCTTGAACCTTTGAATGGGGTGCAGGTTCGGCGGGTAAATGTTGCCATGACGATCAGCAAGGGCCCGATCATGCCGGCCATTCCGTATTGGGCTGTGCGTCTGATCCCCCGGCATGATGTCGTTCATCTGCACGTACCACAATTGGACGCTGCGTTTTTCGCCATGTTGGCAAAACTGTATCGGAAACCGGTCGTACTCACGTATCATTGCGATTTGAATTTACCTCCAACACCGGTTAACTGGCTTGCAAACCAGGCTTCACGCATTGCCAACAGCATCTCGGCAACGTTATCGAACGTCGTGGTTACGAACACCCGGGATTACGCAGCAGAATCCCCTTTCTTGCGGCCCTTCCTGGAGAAGTTAGAAGTTATTCCACCGCCGATTGAAATCTCTCAGGTAGATGAACGCGTTGTGAGTTCGTTGAAGACTCGCTGGAATATTCAGGATAAGCAACAAATCATCGGCATGGCAGCACGTTTGGCGACAGAGAAGGGGGCTGAGATTTTAGCGCGTGCCCTCCCGCAAGTGCTGGCGCTCTGGCCCAATGCGCGTGTGATCTATGCGGGTCAATATCAAGATGTAATCGGCGAGGAAGCGTACGCGCGCCGTATACAACCTTTGATCGACGAATTGGGAGATCACTGGTTGTTCGTCGGAGCGCTTTCTCGGGATGAGTTGGCTGCGTTTTTCTCGTTGTGTGATCTCACGGTGCTGCCAAGTTTGAATTCCACGGAAAGCTTTGGGATGGTTCAGGTCGAGTCGATGTTCCTGGGAACACCGGTGATCGCCAGCGATCTGCCGGGAATACGGCAACCTGTGATGCAAACGGGGATGGGGCAGGTTTTTTCACCCGGAGATTCCCATGCACTGGCGGAAGTAATTAATCAAATGCTTACCTCGCCTGGGGACTATCATTGCGATACCGATGAGCTTGTCCAGCGCTTTGGCTCTGCACACGTCGCCGATGAATATGAGAGGCTTTATCAAGACCTGCTTCATAGCGGTAAAGGATCGTAAACGAATGAAAAAGGATTTTTTTGGGGAACACCTGCAGGAGTTACCTTATTTTCGTTCGATCCTTCGCGCAGTCGAAGCTGAACTTCTCCAGCGTATGGAACTCACGCATCCGATACTCGACGTGGGATGCGGCGATGGACATTTTGCCTCCGTCGCATTGGATCAACCCATCGACTGGGGTATCGATCTCCATTTGCCCTCGATCCGAGAAGCACAATCGCGGAAGGCTTATCGAGAACTGACGCAAGCCGATGGCAGCCGGTTGCCTTTCCCGGATCATTCGTTTGCAAGTGCATTAAGCAATTCTGTATTGGAACATATGCCGGATTTGGAAGCTGTTCTCGCGGATACTTCGCGTGTTCTGCGCCCTGGGGCAGTTTTTGTGTTTACCGTACCAAATCCGGATTATCGAGATCAGCTCAGTTTCCCCCAATTTCTTCGACGCATTCATATGAAAACCCTGGGCGATGCCTATGAACGATATTTCATGTGGATGTCCCGAACTTATAACCTGTTTGATGAGGATGGGTGGGGCGCACTCCTTTCTGGCGTGGGCTTTGAAGTCGAAGAGACTTTTCGTTACTTTCCCCCTTCCTCGCTACATGCATTAGAATGGGGACATTATTTTGGCGCGCCGTGTTTGATCCCGAGATGGATGTTCGGAAGATGGATTCTCGTGCCGAAAGAATGGAATCTTAAGTGGACGGATCGTCTTATTCGGCGCTACGCAGATGTGAAGCCATGCGAAAACGGAACGTATAGTTATTACAAAGTGCGAAAGAGATGATAGACGAAAAGCGAAGTAACACTATGGACATCGAAGATCCACAGCATCGCCAAGAGGAGCCAACCGTCCTGGATTGGGTGAAATCCGTCCTGCGTTTCAATCCTATCCCGATTCCTGAAGAATCTGCAATAGAAGCGAACATCGCAACACCACCCGTCCGGCGTTCACAGTCGGAGTTGGAAGCGGAAAGCGCGCCCGTCGGACTTCCACAGTGGTCTCATATAAGATTTCCCCTTGCGTTGATCCTGGCTTTAATCTCGCAATTCACGATCGAAACGATTAAAACCAGTCCCAACTGCTGCACTTCGACCCATCATCTCGTCATTCTTGTCAGCTGTCTATTGCTACTCGCTGCAATAGTGATCCTCGTCTGTGTGATTTCAAATGGAGACTTTCGACTTAAGCCGTTGCCGGAAACCCAGGCCGAGGCGAGCGTAGTTGCCTTCCGGCCTTTGCCGTTACTGCTTGCTGTAATTTTTTCATTATTGACCTATCTTGAATCGAGCAAAGCCACTTTTCGCTATTCGACCGTGTTGTTTTGGGTATCTGCCTTGATTTGTGCTTTGATGGCGTTCTGGGAAGTTGACTTATCTCTCGGGCAGATATTTACACGTTGGAAAAAGAGATTGCTTGGGCTTGATTTCAAGATCACGCTTGATGGTTGGTCCCTGGTGGTGTTGATTGGGTTTGGTGTGTCTCTGTACTTCCGCATCGTCGATTTGAATTCTCTTCCTCCCGAAATGGTCAGCGATCATGCAGAAAAATTGCTCGACGTTGTGGATGTTCTCGATGGAAAATTTTCGATTTTCTTCCCGCGAAACACAGGCCGGGAGGCGCTGCAGTTTTACATGGCTGCTGCAGCTGCGAAGTGGCTAGGGACCGGTATTTCCTTCATGACGCTTAAGATCGGCACGGTCATCGCCGGTTTGGTAACTTTGCCCTATATATACCTCCTGGGAAAGGAAGTCGGAGGACGTGAGACCGGTCTGTTTGCCATGGTGCTGGCGGGGATCGGGTATTGGCCGAACGTGATCAGCCGTGTTGGGCTGCGTTTTCCGCTTTATCCGCTATTTGTTGCTCCAGCCATGTACTATTTGTTGCGCGGTGTGCGCCGTAAAAAGCTGAATGACTTACTGCTTTGCGGCCTGGCCGTCGGGTTTGGGCTGCATGGATACAGCCCGGCGCGGGTTATCCCCATTATGATTTGTTTGGGCGTTCTTATTCTTCTGCTGCAGCGTGAATCGCGCGGTCAGCGTTGGGCGATCATCACCCGGCTGATCGCCATCGGATTTATCGCTATCGTGGTTACACTGCCTCTCATACGTGTTGCGGTGGAACGTCCGCAGGAGGTCTTTTACCGAACGTTAACACGAGTCGGAGATGAGGAACGCGAGATCGATGGATCTCCAATGCAGGTATTTGCCGGTAATGTTGTGAGAGCGTTGGGGATGTATGTCTGGGACGATGGCGAAGTATGGGTAAATTCCGTTCCGCATCGTCCCGCGTTGGATTGGATAACGGCGGCACTTTTTTGTTTGGGCCTGGTGATATTGATCGTACGCTATCTCAGGCAAAAGTATTGGGCGGATTTGTTTCTGCTTCTTTCGATTCCGGTCCTTCAATTACCTTCGACTCTGGCTATTGCGTTTCCCAATGAGAACCCGGCCACCAATCGTGCCGCTGGCGCCTTCGTACCGGCATTTGTGATCGCAGGCCTCGCACTTGCAGCGCTGCCAGCCTATTTCCGAAAACTGGGGAAGGAAGGTCGTCACGTCATTGCAAGCAGCGTTACCATCCTGGTCCTGTTACTCATCGCTGCCGTGGAAAATTACCATCTTGTCTTTACCGAGTACGCCGAAGGATATCGAGGCGCTGCGTGGAACACCAGCGATGCCGGTTCAGTGATTGAGGGTTTTGCCGAATCGATTGGATCGTATGATACCGCCCACGTCGTTGCGTATCCGCATTGGATGGACACTCGCCTGGTGGGGATAAACGCCGGTCAACCGCGGCGTGATTATGCGATCTGGGCCGACGATTTCCAGGAACTGCGATTCGATCCTCGAGCGATGTTGTTTATTCTTAAACCGGAAGACCAGGATTCACTATCCCAGTTGGAGGTTCTCTTCCCGTCTGGATCACTTTCCACGTGGCAGGATGACATTCCCGGCAAAGATTTCCTGATTTATTTTGTTCCTGCAGATTCTGGGAGAAGCGAGTTTACTCACATGGAAGAGAATATCGATGAATGACTCTGTATCATCACTGCCATCCCAACCGCGCTCGTTGAGAAAAATGGCAGCGGATGTGATGCGTCCGTATTTACCCGGTTTGATTTTACTCTTGATTCTTGTTCTAGCAGCGTCGCTGCGTCTGGCTGGATTGGATTGGGATGCGCATAGCCACAATCATCCGGATGAGCGTTTTCTCACCATGGTGGAAAGCAGCATCCGTTTCCCGGAATCGATCGCAGAATATCTTGATACGCACAATTCGACCCTGAATCCCCATAACATGGGGTACGGTTTCTTTGTTTACGGCACGTTTCCGATTTTTCTCGTACGTGCTGTCGCCGAATGGGTAGGGAAGACGGGTTATGATGAGGTTTACCTCGTTGGCCGGGCGGTATCTGTGCTCTTTGATCTGGTCACGATCTTCGTGGTTTACTTGATCGGAAAACGACTATATCGACCGCGGGTAGGGCTGCTGGCTGCCCTCTTTGCCAGTCTCTCCGTTTTGCTCATTCAGCATGCGCACTTCTTCGTCGTCGATCCGGTCGCAAACGCCTTTATCCTGGCCGGTTTGTATTTCGCCATCCGGATTTTCGACAACGGTGAGGGAATCGATTACACGTTTTTCGGCATCTTGCTTGGACTATCGGTGGCTTCAAAGATCAATGCCGTGCCGCTGGCAGCCATAGTTGCATTGGCGGCAGCCGCACGTGTTTTTACCTCAAACAACGATCAATTTCTCCGCGAATTGAAGCGAGCGGCAGTTTTCCTGGTTTTGGCAGCGTTCCTCTCCGTGTTGACTTTCCGCATTTTTCAACCATATGCATTTGAGGGACCATCCTTTTTCAATGTTGGGATCAACCAGCGCTGGATGGACAACATGTCCGAAATTCAGGCTATGAATCGCGGTGACACCGATGCGCCATATGCGCTGCAGTGGGCTGATCGAGCACCCATATTTTTCTCACTCAAGAATCTGATTTTATGGGGATTGGGATTGCCCCTGGGCGTTGTGGCATGGGCAGGGTGGGGTTTGGCTTTGTGGGAGATGTTCCACGGAAATTGGCGTCGACATTTTATCCTTATCATCTGGACGGGCGCGTATTTCCTCTGGCAGTCCATCGGGTTCACCCCTGCCATGCGCTACCAAATTCCTGTCTATCCCACCCTGGCCTTACTGGCGGCGTGGGGACTGTGGCGATCCTGGGAGAAAGCCCGTACGGTGCGTATCGAAAGACGACGCCTCGCAGAGATCCTTGTCGCTGGGGTTGCCTGCCTCACCGTCGTTTGGACGGTCGTATGGGCGTTGGCCTTTACAAGCATCTACACTCGTCCACTTACTCGGGTTGAAGCGTCAGAATGGATCTATACGAAAGTCCCCGCGGCAATCAATGTCGTCGTCAATACCGAAGATGGGCGCTTGTTCGAACCCCTTGCCGTACCGCTGAATACTGTTCTGGCGGCGGAGAAGCCGTACGAGATAATTTTCAAAAGCAACCACACCGGCCTGATTGACGGTATCTCGATGGCCTCTGTTCGATACCTGAGTTTCGAAAATGAACAAGTTCTCTTTTCCATCGAGATCGCCGAAAACAAAGCGGATGGCGTCATACTGGGGACACATCAAACGGAAGCCGCATTGATCCCGGATACGCCAACCAAGCTTGACCTTCGCTTCGACAATCCCATCGAAGTCCTCGCCGGACACTCCTACGTACTCACGCTTGGTTACGAATCCAGCGGGGCGGTAGAGCTAGATCGTGAGATTTCGATCTTAGTGAACGATTCCGGAATGGAAAACCGCCAGGCGATTACCCTTCCAGAGACCGAGTATGCCCTCGGCAGTGTCACACAACCGATCCATCAGTTTACGAGTCATCTCGATGGCGAGATAGTCGCGATGTATTTCCCCTATGTTTTCGATGCCTCGAGTTCGGCAGGATCGGAGCGGAATTTTCAAATCGAGTTGTTGCGCGATCCGATCGAAAACCCGCTGCTCGTTGCCACCTATCAAGGCGTAGCGATAGATGCTGAAACGGAAATCGAGGTGCAGTTCGATACGGCGCTTCCGATCGTCGCAGGGGAGACGTATTATCTACGCTTTTCTCTGCTCGAAGGCACTACGATGGCCTTTCGGGCTTCCGCCATTATCAGCGAGACGACCTGGGACGATGGGCTGCCATTTCGCGTTGGGGGGTACGACATTGGCGGACGATACCGCAGTCTAAATCAAGAATTGTATTGGGACGATGCCGCCGATGATGACATGAGTGGTGTGTCGGATAAATTGGAACGCATTGTCTCGACTTTGACGCAAGGGGATTATTTTATCATTACCTCGAATCGACAATACGGAACCATCACACGTGTCCCTATACGATATCCCCTCACGATCGCATATTACCGTGCCTTGTTTTCCTGTGCAGAGCCGGCAGCGATATTAACCTGTGGTGCTGAAGCGCAGCCTGGCGAGACAGGGGAGTTGCTGGGATACGAACTCGTACAGGTGTTTGAGAGCAACCCGCAGCTTGGCTCAATCGAGATTTCCGATCAGCTGGCTGAAGAGGCCTTTACGGTATACGACCATCCAAAAGTGTTGATCTTCCGGAAGACCGAATCTTTCACACCCGAGGGCGTGATTGATGTTTTAAAGAATGTGGACCTGAGGCAAGCTCAACACGTCTTACCAAAAGATGTTAGAAAAAGCGAAGCCCCACAAAGCTTACTCCTGAGTGAAAGTGAGTGGGAAGAACAGCAAGAATCCGGAACGTGGTCAGAACTGTTCGATCGTTCGAATCTGATTAATCGGAACGGTGGCATCGCCGTAGTTGTGTGGTGGCTGGCAATTACGATGATAGGATGGATTGCCTTTCCGATTACACGCATGGCATTTGGCGGCTTCAAAAACGCAGGATACCCAATCTCCCGTATCGTCGGACTATTGTTGGTCGCATGGGGAAGTTGGCTGCTGGGAAGTCTGGGAATCAGCGTATCCCGGATCACCATTCTCGCTGTGGTTGCTTTGATGGCCATCATTTCCATGATCGTTGTCTGGGTGGATCGCGAGAATTTCCTGCAATTTCTGCGGGATCGGAAGCGAGAGATTTTAATCACGGAAGCTATCGTTCTCGCCTTCTTTTTATTCGATCTTTTCATTCGGTTGGGTAATCCCGATTTATGGCATCCTGCATTTGGTGGTGAGAAACCGATGGATTTCTCTTATCTAAATGCGGTTCTGAAAAGTACCTCGTTTCCACCGTATGACCCCTGGTTTGCCGGCGGCTATATCAATTATTACTACTTTGGCTTTGTGATCGTTGGTATGCCGATCAAACTCTTGGGCATACTCCCATCCATGGCCTACAACCTCGTCATCCCTACGCTATTTTCCTTACTGGCAATGGCTGGCTACTGCGTTGCCTATAATTTGGTTGCATTCACAAAAGGACGGGTGGGGAACATCCGTCTTCCCAACGCTCGTACCGCGGGTATCGCCGCCGCATTGGTACTCGTCCTGCTGGGCAATCTCGGCACAGCGGATATGCTTTTCGACGAGTTCAAAGCGATCGGTGCAGCTCCAGATTCGCGGGATCCGGATTCCAATTCCAAATACCACTACATCACTGGTATTGGAATCCCAGCCGAGCCATAACGCCGGGGGTTGGTGAGGTCGGTCCGATTACCGAGTTCCCATTTTTCACCTTCCTGTATGCGGATTTACATGCCCATATGATCAGCAGACCACTAACGATCCTGTGTATCGCATGGATTCTGTCTCGGCTGCTGCTTGCAGCTCGACGAGAGCGGGGAGGCTGGTTGGGATTGGGCATATCTATTCTTTTTGGGGGCATCTTATTTGGCGCACTCGGCCCCACAAACATGGCAGATTTTCCCGTCTATTGGGCCCTGGGAGCGATCGGAGCGGGGTATTCGGTGTTGTTCTTCCACCGAAATATTAGTCTGCGAAGCATATTCGAGGCACTCTTGATCGTCCTGCTTTTACTCGGTTTTGCCAACCTGCTCTACCAGCCGTTTCACGCTTCGTATGCGCAGGGCTACAACGATTTGGAAATCTGGCGGGGTGCGAAAACTTCCTTCACGGACTACTTCACCGTTCATGGTTTATTCCTCTTCATGATTGCATCCTGGCTGATTTGGGAATCCGTCCGCTGGATGGACGAGACTCCGCTCTCGGCGCTGCAGCGATTACGGCCTTACCTTGGCCTGATTGCGCTTGGCGGGATTGTCTTTGCGATTGTCATGGCCATTTTGATTGGTCTTGGTTATCCCGTCACATGGTTCGCCATACCTATCATTACCCTGGCTGGCGTGTTGATATTACGAAGGGGTCTGGCAGTAGAAAGGCGAGCCGTGTTGTCTCTGATCGGTGTGGCGCTTGCTTTGACTTTCTTCGTCGAAATCGTTGTTGTCAAAGCGACGATCGATCGCATGAACACGGTGTTTAAGTTCTATATGCAGGTATGGGATATGCTTAGTGTGGCGGTTGGTGCAGCCTTCGCCTGGATACTGGTGGACCTTCCCACTTGGCGACGGGCATGGCGGGGTGTTTGGCGAGTCATGGCTTGTGTAGTAATTGCATCTGCGGTGCTTTATCCCCTCTTTGCCACCCCGGCAAAAATTCGAGATCGCTGGGTGCCCGAAGCCCCGCTTTCGTTGGATGGAATGGCGTTCATGCCGTTTGCGGTACACGCTGAAATGCACGATACCTTCTCTCTCCAGGAGGATTATGAAGCCATTCGATGGATGCAGGACAACATTGAAGGTACTCCTGTAATCATTGAAGTCAATGCACCCGAATACCGCTGGGGTTCCCGATTCACGATCTATACCGGCTTGCCGGGCGTGATAGGCTGGTTGAATCACCAGCGACAACAGCGGGTCAAAGGGCCAGCCGGTGCTGTCGAAGAGCGTGCCGCAGATGTGTTGCGTTTTTATCTCACACAGTCGATCCAGGAAGCACAGCAAGTACTCGACCGATACAACGTGCGTTACGTTGTTCTTGGTCAACTGGAGCGAGCTTACTTTGAAAACGTTCAACCGTGCTGGAGCGGATCCGAAAGTCAAGAGGTGAGTTGTGATATGCGCGGCTACCCCTACGGCATGGGGCAGCCCGACGTGTCAGCCTCGGATTGTGATCCGATTAATGCGGATGCAGCGGACAACCAACTTGTGTGTCCTACCCATGGATTGGAGAAGTTTGACGCCATGGTTATCGACGGATTGCTCAAGGAAGTGTATCGCTTCGGTGAGACGCAAATTTTCGAGGTAGTCCAATGATCTTCGCTGTACTTGGATGGTGGGTGATCAGCACGCTGGCCGCGTTATTCGTTTTTCCAACGATTTGGCGTATATTCACTCGTTTGCCCGATCGCGGCTTTGGGTTTGTGCATGCAGTTGGGATCATGGCAGCGAGTTATTTGCTCTGGATCGGAGCGAATTTTGGTTTACTGCGCAATACATTTGGCGGGGCTGTATTTGTATTGATCCTGCTCCTGCTGTTGAGTTTGATCGTCTCACGCAATCACTGGCACGATATCCTGGATTGGCTGCGTGCGAACCTCAAAATGATCATCCTGATGGAAGTCCTTTTCCTGCTCGCTTTTCTATTCTGGGCTTTCGTGCGTTCTACCATGCCCGCGCTGGACCATACGGAAAAGCCGATGGAATTAGCCTTCATCAACGGAATCCTGCAATCCGGAACGTTTCCACCATTAGATCCCTGGTTGTCAGGGTATGCCATCTCCTATTACTACTTTGGATATGTTCAGATTGCATTTCTCTCCCAATTGACGGGAGTGATCGGAAGTGTCAGTTTCAATATCGCCAACGCGCTCTGGTTCGCGATGAGCGTTCTGGGCACGTATTCGATTTTGTATAACTTGCTCCACCATCGGGATGGCCGGCCTCGATTCAGGCTCGCATTCCTGGGACCACTTTTCGTGTTGATTACAGGAAACCTGGAAGGTTTTCTTGAAGTTTTATACGCACGTGGGTTGTTTTGGCGCCAGACCGTACAAGGAGAGTGGGTCTCATCTTTCTGGGGGTGGCTGAATATAAAGAACCTTGTCGATGCGCCAGCGGTTAATCCAAGCTGGGTGCCCCAGCGATTCTGGTGGTGGTGGCGCGCATCTCGCGTTGTGAGCGATGTTAACCTGGCGGGCGCTCCATTTGAATTGATCGATGAGTTCCCATTCTTCTCGTTCCTCCTTGCCGACAATCACCCGCATCTCCTAGCGCTCCCGTTCGTCTTGCTTGCAGTCGCGTTGGCGTTGAATATCTTTTTATCAGGCAAACGGGAACCAACTCGCCTTCGGGGAAAACGGCTGCCGGTGACTGTCGAAAATGTCATTCAAATTGGAATGTTTCTGCTCCTTCTGCTCCTCATCGCAGGCAACATCGTGAACACCGTCGACCCGGGAATGAGTTTTGGCATGCTGATCGTCAATGCCGTCAAGGCCAGTATCTTGCCCGCCATCGGCCTCTTTCTGATCTGGACGTTATTCCGTATACTCTCGGGCACCGAAGAATCGGCACTCTCGATGCCGGAGCTCTGGGCCAGCGCATGGATTTTTGGCGGTGTCATATTTCTGAATACCTGGGATTC
>Ga0307419_10001804_pt1 | contig 10981 bp, 8 predicted proteins | sample SalMarWE160230MG_2_FD_202512 | JGI IMG/M metagenome (GOLD analysis project Ga0307419, IMG submission 202512) | Salt marsh sediment microbial communities from the Plum Island Ecosystem LTER, Massachusetts, United States - WE1602-30 | ecosystem: Environmental > Aquatic > Marine > Intertidal zone >... | reverse complement strand
CAATGAAAAAAGGCATGCATGTTGTCACACATAAACCTATTGCCAACAGGATTTCTGAGTGGAAGAAGGTTTACGATGTTACCAGGTCAACCGGGATGAGTTCTCATCTCCTGGCATGGAGTATTAAACCAGGCTATGAAGTTGTCAAACAATGGATAAAAGAGGGGCTTATAGGTAACCTTAAGGAGATACACAACTGGTCGAACCGTCCGGTTTGGCAGCAGTGGCAGTCGAATCCTGCCGATACGCCTCCTGTACCTGAAGGTCTTGACTGGGATCTCTGGCTCGGACCTGTACCTGAACGTCCATATCATCCTAATTATACAAATGCTGTCTTCCGGGGCTGGTATGATTTCGGAGGTGGAAGCATCGCAGATATGGGACATTACAGTCTCTTCCCCCTCTTCCTGTCATTCGGTATTGAAAATCCGGCAATAAGCGCTGAAGCCTATGGTACAACAACATGTACTACAAAGGATCATGTGGCTATGGGAGTTCGGAATGATGTGGCATTCCCGTTATCATGTATCATACGATTTAAAATGCCGGCACAGAGGGAAATGGGTCCGTTTGATCTTATCTGGTATGATGGTGGAATAAAACCAATTACACCTGACGAACTTTATGAAGATGGTGAGTCGCTGACTCCAGAAGGAATGATGTTCGTTGGTGATAAGGGTAAGATACTTGCAGGATTCAGAGGTGAAAGTCCAAAACTTATACCTAAGAACAGGATGGAAGGGATAAGCAATGAACAGTCAAGAGAAGAGCGGTATGATGCAAATGCTATCTGGATAAAAGCTTTCAAGGAAAAGACACAATCACCCGGAAGCTTCCTGTATGCAGGACCTGTTACCGAAACAATACTTCTTGGCGCAGTTGCCCTGAGAGCAAGGAAGAGAGTTGAATATGACACTGTTAACATGAAGATTACAAACATCCCTGATGCAAACAAGTACCTTACAAGAGAGTACAGGAAGGGATGGGAGTTATAAAAAAATTATAAAAATGATATCACGTAGAAGATTTATTGAAAAAACAATGATGGCTGGTGCTGCAGGAATTGCAGCACCATCTATTATTAAAGCAGCGGCAATGTCTTCAACGCTAAGGCTGATCAAGGACGATATATCCATCGCACAATGGGCTCTTGTCGAAGAGATTCAAAAAGGTAAATGGAAAACCCTTGACTTCCCGAAGATTGCAAGAGAAGATTTCGGAGTCAACGGTATTGAATTCGTGAATACACTGTTTGAAGTGCCGACTGAAGAATATCTACGGCAGCTCAAAAGAAATGCAGATGAGCATGGAATCACTATGGTACTCATCATGGTGGATGATGAGGGTGACGGATGCTCCTCAACAAAAGAAGCAAGACGTCAGTTTGAGATAAACCACCGTAAATGGATCGATGCTGCAGCATATCTTGGTTGCCATGCTATTAGGACAAACTGCCGCGGTGAAAGGGATGTCTCCAAAGAGGAAGCCCTAAAATATTCTACAGAGACATACCAGATGATGATGGAATATGCAGTCCCGGCAAAAATCAGTGTGCTGATCGAGAATCATGGAGGAGTATCCAACGATGCTGACTGGATGGTTTCCCTCATGAAAGAGGTTAACAGTCTTTATTTCGGAAGCTACCCCGACTGGCGTGCACCCTCAGAAAATTTTGATAATGTCGATTACCTGCTTAAGATGCTTCCCTATGCAGGAGGAATGTCCTACAGAAATCAGCCTACCGAAGAGCTGACAGCTAAAATGATCCTGATGGCAAAAGATTCAGGGTACCGCGGCTGGTATGGCATTGAGTCATCAGGCCGTGAAGAGATCAAAAAGGGAATTGAATTACTGAAAAAATATCTTTTTGAATGAAAAAACTCTTATTTCTCATAATCATAGCTGCAGCAGCAGCTTGTTCCTCAGATAACACCAGGAACAAGCTGCCGGCAACGACACAGGTTATTGATCAGGCAACTGTCAATGAAACAATTGAAAGCATAAAAACATCGCAGCCATCCGCTGATCCGTTCCTCCTCGGGAAGGGTGTTAAGCACGCTGCATCGCTCTGGCGAAGTGAAGATGGGATATCTTCTGAATTTTCCGAATTTGCTAAAGCGAATTACATATCAGATCCTGCCAAACGCAAGATTATTTTCAATAAAATAAGCAACTATATCGAATCGCTTTACGGTAACTTCAATGAGATTACCCTGGACCTCAGGAAGAGGCTTGATGAAAAGGTCGGTGAGATTGATGAGATAGACCGCATGTTTGGAAATTATTCAGTTAGCGCTCATATTCAGGATGATTTCTATGCCAACAGGATTGCCTTTGTAATAGCATTGAATTTTCCCTATTTCACTCTTGCCGAAAAAGAGAAACTGGGTCCGGAATGGAGCCGTGATGAATGGGCTATGGCCAGGCTCGGGGATATATGTGTATCCCGTGTACCGGCTGAACTCAAACAGGCTCTTGGCAGTGCGCTCGGTAATGGAGAAATGTATATAGCTGAATACAACATCTATATGGGACAACTGCGAACAGCTGACGGCCGGCAGATATTTCCTGATGATATGGTTCTTCTCTCCCACTGGAACCTGAGAGATGAACTTAAAGCAGACTATGCCGATAAGGAAAATGGTCCCGAGAAACAGGAAATGATAGCTAAGGTTATGGAACACATTGTAAAACAGGACATTCCGGAAGCAGTGATCAATAGTCCTGATTATGAATGGGAACCATTCGAAAACAGGGTCACACAGGCAGGAGCTGTTATTGACGCTGTACCTGAGCCTGATACCCGCTATCAGCTGATATTGAATTCATTCAGGGCAATGAAAGATATTGATGCCTATAATCCGGAAATGAATACTGCAATTCTCAGGAAATTCTCCTGGGAAATGGAGATTTCGGAGGAGGAGGTTGAAGAGCTTTTTGATTCCTACCTGAGTTCACCACAGCTCATTAAGGTTGCCTCATTGATAAAGGAGATACTTGGACGTGACCTCAAGCCTTATGATATATGGTATGATGGATTCAAGACGCGCAGCAGTATTCCTGAAGATCTGCTCACTTCAAAAACTACAGCACGCTATCCGAACCCTTCTGCTTTTAGGGCAGATATGCCCGTGATGCTGATGAAACTGGGATGGAGCGCTGACAGGGCAAAATACCTGGCAGACAAAATAGTAGTTGACCCGGCACGCGGATCAGGTCACGCCTGGGGTGCAGGAATGAAAGGAGCTGTTTCACACCTTCGTACACGTATTTCAGAAAAAGGGATGGATTATAAAGGCTATAATATTGCTGTTCATGAATTTGGACACAATGTTGAACAGACAATTACTCTTTATGATGTCGATAATTACATGATGTCAGGTGTGCCAAACACTGCATTTACCGAAGCTATGGCTTATGTGTTCCAGAGCCGCGATCTTATGCTGCTGGGGATGAAAGATGAAAACCCGGATAAAGAGAAGATGGAGATACTGGATGCAGCCTGGTCGCTTATGGAAATCATGGGTGTAGGTATGGTTGAGATGAAAAACTGGAAATGGCTGTATGAGAATCCCGAAGCATCAGCTTCACAATTTAAAGAGGCGGTACTAAACAATGCGATTGAAACCTGGAATAAATATTTTGCTCCAGTAATCGGAGTGAAAGATTCTCCCCTGCTGGCAATCTATTCACATACGGTAAATGATCCGCTTTACCTGCCAAATTATTCATACGGACATGTGATTCAGTTCCAGATTGAAGAATACCTGAAAGGCAAGGATCTCACCGCTGAACTTGACCGGATTTTTAAACAGGGCCGATTGACACCGCAGCAATGGATTATGGGAGCAGTCGGATCGAGGATATCAACCCAACCGTTACTAAATGCACTGGAGAAGGTGTTAGAATAGTTGCTGGTTGCTGGGTGCTGGGTGCTGGGTGCTGGGTGCTGGGTAAAACAAAGAAATCCCCTCCTGGGAGAGCCTGTCCCGACCGACAGGTCGGGAGGATAGGGGTGGGTTTTTATAAGTAATGAAAAGTAATCATAGTATTTCTTATTATGTAATCTGCCTGTATGATTTATGATTATATCGTAATAGGATCCGGGTTCAAAAACAACTTTTAGTTCTTGAAAACGAATGGAAAAAGAAGAGATCAGATTGATACTTGAAAACCAGAGAAGATTTTTTAAAACAAATAAAACTCTTGATATCAGGTTCAGGCATGAAAACCTTAAGAAACTAAAATCACTGATTATCAGGCATGAGCAGGAAATAAAAGATGCATTATGGCAAGATTTTCATAAGCCTGAGTGTGAAGTAATTTCTTCTGAGATCCAATTTGTTTTAAAAGAGCTGAAACTGACAATCAGAAAATTAAAAACCTGGGCAAAACCAAAGAGAGTAAGGACTCCAATTGTACATTTTATTGCTAGAAGCTATATTTCTCCGCAACCCTATGGCCAGGTACTGGTACTCTCACCATGGAACTTCCCTTTCCAGCTTTCTGTATTGCCTGCCATGAGTGCTCTCGCCGCAGGTAACTGTGTTGTTTTAAAAGTATCGCAGCGGGTCCCTGCTATTACTGAAGTTATCGAAAAAATATTAAGTAATTTCCCCGGAGATCTGATTACAGTAATAAAAGGAGATCATTCAATAAGCGAATACCTTCTTGATTACAAGTTCGACTATATCTTCTTCACGGGAAGCAGCAGAGTGGGCAGGCACGTAATGGGAAAAGCTGCCCTGAATTTAACACCGGTCGCCCTTGAACTTGGAGGGAAAAATCCTTGTGTCGTTACTGCTGATGCCCGGCTTGACTATGCGGTAAAAAGGATTGCCTGGGGGAAATTCTACAATGCAGGACAGACATGTGTGGCCCCTGATTACCTGCTGATTGACAGGAAGATCAGGGATCGATTCCTGGTTCTTATTACAAAGGAGATCAGATCGTTCTATGGAGAAAATCCGGAGCAGAGTAATGATTTCCCCCGTGTAATAGATGAAAAGAGTGCTTCCAGGCTGGCATCTTTGATGACAACAGGACAAATTATTGCCGGAGGAACGGCTGATCCGAAACATTGTTTTGTATCTCCAACAGTGATAAAGGATATTAAGCCTGATGATCCAATAATGAAGGAGGAGATCTTTGGCCCGGTGCTCCCGGTTATAGATTTCGAAAATTTCGGGGAAGTATATGAGATAATTGAACGAAATCCCAAACCGCTTGCTATATATATATTCACTAAGAATAAGAAATATGCTCGTGAATTCCTCGCAAAGATAAGATGCGGTTCGGCAGCAATAAATGATACAGTAGTTCAATTCGCATCACCTTATCTTCCTTTTGGCGGCGTGGGCCCGAGCGGTATGGGCAGATATCACGGAAAGAAATCATTCGAGACTTTTTCAAATATGAGAGCCGTAATGGTGAAATCAAATCTTATTGATTTGTTTCTCAGGTATCCGCCTTACACCAGGTTAAAGGAAAAGGCTTTTAAATGGTTTATGAGGTAGAAGAGGTCTTGCAGTTCCCGATTCGTTGCGCTTTCGGGATGCTTTTTTTGCCAACGCTGGACTACGACGTGACAACGATTCTGTAACTTTAAGATTTTAACCAAGACAAATAAAATGTATTAACTTCGTTTTTATAAGAATAGAATTAAATAAAATGAGTATCGGCTTTCAATAATAAAGAATTACTTAGTATTTGAAAATCAGCTATTTGGCTTCATGAACTCACCCCAACCCCTCTCTGCTTCGCAAAGAGGGGCTAAATCTCACACACCCCCTTCTTTTGTTTGCAAGAGAATCCCGCTTGCGGGATCGACGAAGTCAACGGGGAAGGGGGGATGAGTACATGCAATTTAAAAAATTCAAATCTGCTTTATTATTCATTCCCGATAGTCATATTAAATAAATATAAATAATCACAATTGGATGAAAAGCACGAACAAATTGATAGAAATAAACGCAACCGGTTGCGATTTTGAGTTGTCAGCGGTAATTGAATGAAAACAAACAAGAATGAAAACAGATTTTAAAAATAATAGACCAAAAGGATTTAATAATAAAGAAGATAAGTTTTTAATCCCATTAATAAATGAGATAGAGAAACTTATTACAGAAACTCAAATTCTATATTCACATGATACTATAAAATTAGACAAAAAGCAAAGACAAATATTATCAACTCTGATAATTGAATTTGCGGAAGATTTAAATTGTGAAATCGGGCTTTGGAATAGTGTAGAGTATTACAATAAACATTTGTTCAACACTCCCTTGCCTCTTTTTGTAAATAGCGAAAATGAAATAAAGCAAGTGTTCGATGTAAGCAGAATGAAATACTTTATTCATACCATCTTTTTTGAATTTAAACCCGATTTAGTTTTAGCGCCAAATCACAATGATTTAAATTTACTCGCCAAAAATGTTTCTGCATTTTTGTCCGAAAGGTTTCAGAATGTTCCCAAAATTTCAAGTATAAAAGAGTATCTGTCGCAAACCAATGATTTAGGTTGGGATTTTAAACGTAAGTTGGTTTGGATTGGCATAAATTCATATTTATTTAGGCTTAGTTGTTATAGATACATAGCCGAAAACAATAATGGGAAAATGGAAATTGCATCCATTGACGATTTTGTTTGCCAGAAAAATACAATATGGTCGGGGTTAGGAGTAATAGACATATTAGCCAAAACTCTTGATTTACCCGAGAAAATAAATAATGATGTAAGGAGTTGGTATGAACGATATATTTCATACTATCGTGTTGTCTGGTCAACAGCCGTCACTTTGACGTTAGAAAATATAATCAACGAAACCCGGTATAAAGTGCGTTTGGATACCGGGCAAAATGATGTATTTAAAGCAGGCAATATTATTTTTGGAGGCATTGTTCCGTATGGTGATTATTGGTACTGGTCCGGAGTGCAAAGCGATTGTGGCAAATTAGACAAGAATGTTATTGATAAATTAAAAAAGGATTTTATAAGAAAAGCGTCAGGAATAATCTATCGTTACGACAAACAACTTTTAAACAAAGCCAAAGAGAGCGTAAAGCAACACTATAAAGATTTTATTGCTTTTTTTGGCAGTGAATTGATAACGTTTAAGGATGGGCTTTCAATGGCTGACGCATTACAAAAAAAAGACAGACAAAAATACGAATCACTTTCCGGGAATGAATTAAAAATACATATGAAGAAACACGGATTGAAAAATCCTTTCCCCCGAATGCATTTACCGGATGAATTACTTAACTCAGAAGATGGAATAGGTGTATATTTTAATCCGGATGAAGGAATTGAAATAATGCCTGGTTTTGATGATATTATAAATGGACTTAAAAAGCAGGGTAAAGATTTAACATATAATGAAAGCGAAGCAATCAGAAACTTTATTACTTCGGATGCTATTAGTCCAAAATTTGTGAGAACAATGATAGACAAGTATGGATTTAAATCAATAAAAGTTTCCTTTTTAATAAATTCAGGAATGAGAATTGCAGATTATTTATTGCATAAATATAAAGGGCAATATTTTAGAAATAAATATCCGGAAATAACGCTTATAGATGAATAAATCAACATCAATAACCGCAATTGGATGAAAAGCATGAACAAATTGATAGAAATAACCGCAACCGGTTGCGTTTATTGAGTTGTTAGCTACCATTTAAATGAAGCTCCCCGCCGCAAGCAGCGGGGAACTAACCCCGAAAGAGATTAGATTTCCTTGAACATTTTCAGACACAAGGAATTAATTCAAAGGATTGTAGTCTAAAACAAATAATTGACTATTGGAAGGAGATAGTGATTCAAATTGAAATGGCAGGACTTAAGAAGGGAATCTGGTTTAAGACTCCAGAATTAAAGGTTTAACAAGAATTCTTGAGGTTTTTTATATGGTAAGCTCCCATTGGCAACAAAGGAAGATTCTTAATCCAATTTATTGTAAGGACATGAAAAAGTAGAGAATTTGTCCTCAAATTCATCAACAACTATATTTATTTATCATCTGGATCTTTGATTATTAATGTTTTGCATCTGAAAGTTCTGGTTCTATCTCAACCAATTCACTTCTTCTTGTAATCAAAACCGATTATTTTAAAAACAAATCTATTATTGGCTGAAGATTATAGTTCCAATTCAATTTTTATGTATAACTTGAGTATGAATTGTGAACAGTGAAAGTTAGATAAAAGCATTAGTTAGATGTGTATTTTAGCGTATTAGTAGTAAAATGCTTTTGTGACTGACGGGGCTTTGCTTTAAGAGAATGTAAGTAAATGAGATCATAGAAATGAATATTTATTTTGATCCTTATTATTTGATTACCGGGGAGCCTGGCATAATTTCCTAATAACAGTTTTTCAGATGTAAGTAATAAACATAATTTCATCTAACAGTTTTTGATTTTAAAATGCAGTTCTATTAACTCTAAAACAAGTTAGGCTTAAATTGTTAACGCCCTGCCACTTAGTAACAGCCAAAGATAAAACCTGACCGTTTGATTCAAAACCTTGGGATAGATTGGATCCTTAGAAAATTGGATATCACAAATTGTGATTTCCAATCGCAAAAAGTTATCTTTGGCTGATAACTTAATGACAATGAAAAAACATTCCTTACTTCCTGACGAATTAATAATCAACAAGATAATTCTACTCCGAGATCAAAAAGTGCTTGTAGATCGTGATCTTGCTGACCTTTATGGAGTTGAAACCAGGGTGCTGAATCAGGCCGTAAAACGAAACATAAAAAGATTCCCTGACGACTTTATGTTTCAGATGACAAGTGAAGAAATGAATATTTGGAAATCACAAATTGTGATGTCCGACAATGATCGAATGGGGCTTAGAAAACCTCCATTTGTTTTCACTGAACAAGGAGTTGCAATGCTTTCAAGTGTCTTAAATAGTGATACAGCAATTCTGGTAAACATTCAAATAATGAGAGTATTTACCAAACTACGTAGACTGCTTGATTCACATAAGGAAATACTCAGTAAACTTGAATCCATTGAAAAAAAGGATATTGAGCAAGATGAAAAAATCCTTTTAATTTTCGAATACCTTAAACAACTTGAACAAATTAAGAAGGATGAGACATTATTAAAAGAACGTAAAATAATTGGTTTCAAACCATAATTAGTTTAAGGGGACAAAAAAAATAAAATCTAAGCCTAACACGGACAATATGGGTAAGTTGTTTGTCACGGTTTTTGCAAACCGCTCCTACTCTTTTAAAAATAACTACTAATCCATAAACCCGGATACCCGCATCTGCTCCCAATAAAGCCTGTATACCCTGACTCAATTCTAGCTTCGATGTAAATTTGTACCGCGACACTGCTCCAGTGCTCTATTTTAAAATACTATAACATATTTCATTATCAATAACTTATTAAGCTTGTACCGCGACACTCGTATACTCCCGGCAATTTGTACCCGGACTGCAAAAACCACGCCGTTCCGCACCGTGATAAATCCTGCTCAGATTGTTGTTTCCAGGTCGGTGCGGAAACGCTTACAAATCATATTGCCGGGCCGTTAGCGTTCATTTACAGCCACTTATAAGATTGACTATCATACCATAAAAAAACAGAAGACCGCATACATTTTCTAAAAATTTGAAGACCCAGAATTAAAGAGTAAATAGTTTTTAACCTATGTTATAAGCAGCGTAAAGAACTTAATTACGTCTTTTAATTATTAATGTGTAAAGTTTATGATATAGAATTAATTGTAATTCCTCTTTGTACAAAAATATATCATTAACATTTATGGAATATGTATAACAAATTTGAAATAATTTTGACAATAGCTTTTAGCATAATTAGTTTATTACTTCTACTAATTATCCTTTTTAGATTGTATAAAAATATTTATAAAAGGAAAGGAAGAATTCCATTATGGCACAATGAAGTATCTGTTTATTTTAAGGTTACTAAGATTTTGCTAGTAATATCATTGATATTTCTACTTCCTGGAGTTATCTATTATTTATTTGTCGTTTTTCTGGGTTCTTCTACAGTAAGAGATTTTGCACGTTACTTTTTTATTCTCTCTTTTATATTATGGGTCTTTTTGGAGATTTACTTTTGTTTTTCCATCTCTGAAAAGTTCAATAAAGGAGGTTTTAAACGGAAAATATTTATTGGACTTCTTTTTATTTTATCTTCTTCAATCTCAATTTACTTATTTTCAGTTCTGATTAAAACTTACCCTTTCCCACCTGAAGAAGAATGTGTGGTTTTGGAATTACCTTTCAATGGGATATGGATAGCAGGTCATGCTGGGGCTAGCCTGCAGACAAATCCTCACTATGTGAATAAGTATGCTATAGACTTCCTTAAATTAGGTTCAGATAATCGTTTTTATAAAGAAAAGGAGGACTCTGTTACAGACTTCTATTCCTATAATGAGCCTGTTTTATCTCCAGCCAATGCAATTGTTACCCAAATAGTTGATAGTATTGAAAGTGATCTAATGTTTCATCCTGATACAATAAATGCTGGAGGCAACTTCATTATTCTTGATGTAGGCAATGAAAAATATGTTTTCCTAGGGCATTTAAAAAAAGAAAGTATTGCTGTTAAGACAAGTGATACCATTTCATTGGGAACTTATATTGGTCGCCTTGGAAATTCAGGAAACAGTTCCGTACCACACTTACATATGCATGTACAAAACAAACCTATTTTAGATCAAAAGGATAAAATCACCTACCCATTTCGTTTTAATAATTTACAAAGGATGCGAATAGCTTTTTGGAGAACACCAAAAAATGCCTATTTATTAAGGAATGATAGGATAAAGAAGATAAATTAAGAATGATTATTAATTATTTATATATCTTAATCAAATCGCCAAAAAAAATAAGTAATAACTTCAAGGATTTGAATAAATAAAAACTAATTTAAAATTATTATAACAAACGAAACGCTAACACGGACAATAAAAAAAATTAACTTGT
>Ga0307419_10001803_pt1 | contig 10985 bp, 14 predicted proteins | sample SalMarWE160230MG_2_FD_202512 | JGI IMG/M metagenome (GOLD analysis project Ga0307419, IMG submission 202512) | Salt marsh sediment microbial communities from the Plum Island Ecosystem LTER, Massachusetts, United States - WE1602-30 | ecosystem: Environmental > Aquatic > Marine > Intertidal zone... | reverse complement strand
TAGCGACATTGACGGCTCTGAGGATCGGGACATTACCCTAACCCTTGGTGAGCACACGTTGAGTTTTAAAGGCCAGCCCTATCTGTTGCATTTCGTGCTGCCCAACTTTTATTTCCACTGCACCACGGCCTACGACATCCTGAGGCACTGCGGTATTGAACTGGGCAAACGGGATTTCATCGGAGCTATCTGAACAAGGCGCAAGGTAGGAAGAGGGCAACCAATTTCGGTGCGAAAATGCGGCGCTTCTCCTGTCGGCTCAAAGCAGACGAACTCGATTGGACGCTTCGCGACGGCTCATGGCTGTCCCTGTCGGAAACCCGATCGGCTGACAAATGAAGCCGAATCGGACGATGCTGCCGTCCGATGAGGGATATCTGCGAGCTGCTCTTGCACCTTGGTCGGGCTACTTCGGTCGCGAGCTTCGCTGGAGGCCGAAATCCTCTTGCTTCGACACCAGCTCAATGTTGTGCGACGAAAATCTCCCAAGCGAATGGTCTTTACTGACGTTGATCGCCGGATGTTTGCCGGGCTCTATCATCTGGCCCCGGAAGTGCTCAATGCTCTGAAGATCGTCAAGCCGGAGACGGTGATCCGTTGGCACCGGGCTGGCTTTCGGGCCTATTGGCGCAGGAGATCAGGGCCGCGCGGGGGCCGGCCGCAGACACCGCTTGAGATCCGCCGGCTCATTGGCGAGATGAGTCTGGCCAATCCGCTCTGGGGCGCGCCACGGATCCATGGTGAGCTGCTTAAGCTCGGCATTGAGGTCGGGCAGACCACAGTTGCCAGTACATGGTCAAGGAGAGACGCTTCCCATCTCAGGGCTGGAGAACGTTCATTCGCAATCATGCTGAGGGGACCGCAGCGCTCGATCTGTTTGTCGTGCCGACGCTATCATTCCGGCTTCTGTTCGGCCTGTTGATCCTGCGGCATGACCGGCGCGAAATCCTGTGGTTGGGCGTGACCGCGCATCCCACGGCTGAATGGATTTCGCAGCAGGTCACCGAAGCAATCGGCTGGGAGAAGCCACCAAAGTATATGTTACGTGATCGAGATCGGGTGTACGGCCACGCCTTTATGAGGCGTATCCGGGCGATGGGCATCCGGGATCGGCCGACCGCGGCGCGCTCACCCTGGCAGAACGGATATTGCGAGCGGGCCATCGGTTCGATCCGACGGGACTGCTTGGACCACGTGATTGTCTTGGGCGAGCGCCATCTTCTCCATCTGCTGCGCTGTTATGCGAACTACTACAATCGCAGCCGAACCCACCTGTCCTTGAACAAGGATGCGCCGATAAGGCGACCAATTCACACCTTCGGGAGGGTCAAAGCGAGGGCCGTCCTCGGCGGCCTGCATCATCACTACGTTCGTATTTGATTTCCGACAGGGACAGGGCCTAGGAGCGTGTCGAGCGGGAGGGTCGTTCGCGTCGATGTAGAGATCAAGTGCGTGCTGCGCGCCAATGACGGCATCGTTTCGACTGCCAGCCTGATTGTAGGCGTCGGACGTGGAGCGCCGCGACTTATCGGGCATTGAGCAGAAACAAAACGGAGGCGAACCATGCAGATCGAGATCAGTACGGACAGCAATATCGAAGGGCGCGAGAAGTTCGCCACCCATGTTAAAGGCGTGGTGGAAAGCGCCCTGAACCGATTCAGCGATCGGATCACGCGGGTGGAAGTCCATCTCACCGACGTGAACAGCTACAAGGGTGGCGAGGCCGGTAAACGCTGCGTGATGGAGGCCCGACTCGAGGGGCGCCAGCCCACCGCCGTCACGCACCAGGCAACGACCTTAGACCAAGCGGTTGACGGCGCGGCCGGTAAGTTGAAGAGATCTGTCGAGCGCACCTTGGACCGCAACGCCACCTTGAAGGGACTGCGAGACCATCGTTAGCGTGTTAGCGCTCCCCCCTAAGCGAGGTGGAAGCGGGCCTTGCAGGCACGTTGCGTAGTCAAGAGTTACGAATTGGGTACGGGCCCACGCGGCCAATTGTTATAATCGAACCAGGAGGACGGTTATGGCGGATACGACGATCAAGAAGGTCGAGGCCGGTTCATCCCCTAGGGGAGAAATGGGCCAGAAATATCTTGTTGCTGGCAAGCGTGTGTCTATGCGCCTCTGGGCGCAAGAACCAGGGGGCAAGCTCAAGGCTCCCACGACGAGGGAGTACGAAACTGTGGGCTATGTCATCTCAGGCATCGCAAAACTCGATCTAGAAGGACAGACTCTGAATCTAAAAGCTGGAGACTCATGGTTGGTGCCGGCGGGGGCGATGCACCAATACACGATTATCGAGCCGTTCACGGCTGTCGAGGCGACCGCACCACCGGCCGAGGTTCATGGTCGCGATGCGCCGGCCTGAACTGCAAGCCCTTGATCGACATTTCCCCTTCTCGAGAGTGAATGTCCGCCCGAGCAATTGTCGGCCGTCCAGTTATTCGGTCGTCTTCCCGTCGAAGTACTCCTTGTCTTTCTCTGCGTCCGCCTTGGTGGCGTGCACGACGCCATCGCGATGGTTCGGGGGAGCATAGAGCGTGTAGAGCTTCATCGGGCCTGACGAACCGTTGATGATGTTGTGGCGGGTGCCGGCGGGCACCAAGATCGCGAACCCGGGCTTGATGCGATGCTCAACGCCATCAAGCACCGCCTTGCCTTCGCCTTCCTCTACCCGGAAGAACTGATCGAGCTTGTGGACCTCTGCACCGATGTCTTCACCGGGCTTAAGGCTCATCACGACGAGCTGGCAATTCTTCGCCGTATACAAGACCGTGCGGAACGTCGTGTTCTGTTCCGCTACCTTTTCTATGCTGTGGACGTAGCCTTTCATAGTTTCCTATCCATTTTTGCCTCGTCGGACGTGCTTGGCCGAAGAGGGATCGCCCTTATTGGCCGAAACTTTATGAGCCGCACGACATCGTGGACGGCAAGGGCGATGCCCACGCGCAAGTTCTGATAGCCAAGTCACTGCATCAATGCGTTTCGTCATCAGGGAAAAGAAGAAGCCCCGTGGACGGGGGGCCATTGCGGGGCTTCTTTGGTTCCTCTTTGGGGGAACAATGATGGGGAGGGAAATCCCACCAAGTCTACTAGCTAATCATCACGGGCCGTCTTATCAACCCCGACCCACAACGAGCAGCAGGTTACCCGGAATGCTCGCTGTAGTACGCCTCGGCCTTGGCAATACTTGCATCCGGGTCTTTCATGAAGTCCGTTTTGGCCTGCTCATTGCCGAAGCAATAGGTCTTGCCTTTGTAGGACTGACTCACGGAGCAATCGGTTTTGACCGACTTCTCCATGGCAAGACCCTGTGCGCACATATCGTCGAACTCGCCGGTTACAGCGTAAGCCGCCGTGGCAAGCCCGATCAGGAAAGCGCCGACAACGGCGGATTTGATCGCATTTCTCATCATGATTAATCTCCTCCTAAAGGACTCGTTTATAATAATAGAACGCGGAGTTCCAGATATTGTTCCGTAAGTGCATGTGATAAATTCCTGAATTCGCAAATATTGTCCGGGTTTGAGCGCTAAAATAAAATGTTAAAAGACCTTCTTTATGTGAAAAAGAACCGAAATGTACTGGATTAATAACTGATAGTACTAGCTTGAACCCATTTCTGTTCATCTACCGGTTCCGTGCGGGCCAAATGTGGAGGCAGTGCTGAGGCACTGATCGTGGATCTGTTTCGCCCGCCTTAGGGAGCGAACTCAAAAGCACGCTAGCCTGCATACTCCCGCGTCACCAGCATCGGGCCGCTATGGTCCTTTGCGGTACGTCACAGAGTGGCCGTGATCTCGGTTCGCGACGGAATTAAGAGTTGAAGAAGCGTGAGGTCCGCTTCGTGCCGATTGCAGACATCGAGCCCTGGTCCCTTTCACTGAGTGCGGCGGCACCGCACGCAACGCGGTAGGAGCCATCGAGGATCGGTTCGAGAAAGCGATGCAGCTTGGACCCGAAGTCACGCCAAACGTGTGCGACGGGTTTAGGAAGTTTCTACCGGCGCGGCGAGATGCGGGCACTGCAACTGGCAGTCCGGGTTGGCCCCCTGCTTGCTCGCCAAGTAGCCCGTGCTTTGGTCAGCGCGGTTTCAAACTCCTCGACAGAGGAATTGAGCAGTCGCGGACTGGGGTTGGTGTGAGGAACCTTGTCAGAAACAGCGGAATGTTTGGCGAGCTGATCGCCAAAATTGGCGTGTAAGATAGCGCGCATAGGAGTTGTGTCCTTTCCAAAGATTTCAAAATTTTCGAGCCGTGGCCAACTCGGAATTAGGCATTGCCGCGTCTTGATCCTGCGCGGCTTGCAGGTCCAAAGGATCGATAGTCACCATCTCGACCGCGGATCCAGACTGCGCCGGCACGAAGATCACTGTCGAAACCCAATGGTAGGCCGGAAAGGACAGACCCGCAAAGAGCTCCTCGTCTGTCACCACCCGATAGTCGCCAGGGGGATGCAACCGATCCACGCCCTTCAGATAGAAAGATCTACGGAACGCTATGGGTCCTGCGAATTGTCCGTATGGTCATCGAACAAGCCGCTCTGGCCTCCGTTCAAGTGAAAGTTTTTCGTACGGCCAAAGCAACACCATGAGAATGCCATAGGAAACAGTGAACGCGACAACTGCTGGCACTAGCCATGGCTGAGTATCATGTGCGCCGTAGCCGCCCATCGTAGACAGCAGAAACCAAACCATCGCAAGAAGATACAAACCCGAGATGATCCAGATCAGGAAACTAGCTGACTGGCTTTTTTCTGAACGAAGATTTGGCCGCTGATTTTTCGTGTTCATGCGCCACCTGCAAGCGTCAGTCGGGATGCTTGGTCAAAAAGCAGGCTAGGCTGTGACGTGATGTACTGCCGCATCGTGCCCGACTCAAACTCGGTGTCCGCGACGTGGACCTTGACCAGGTCGCCAATAGATACGAGCCCGAGAAGGCGACCTCTCTCGACCACGGGCATGTGGCGGAACCGATGCATGGTCATTTCCGACATTAGCTGGTCACTCGTGTCGGCCTCTCGCGCCGTGACCACAGTCTTGGTCATGAAGTCCGAGACTGGCTCCTTCAAGACTTCGGGGCCGCCTTGGCTGATCGCCCGCATGAGATCGCGCTCCGACATTATGCCCGAGATCTTGTCGTCGTCTCCCAGGATGACGATGCAGCCAATGCCACGCTGCGCGAGCAGCTTTGCGATTTCGAGCAATGACTTGTCTGTGGTGGTGGTGAAGACACCCCCACCCTTCTGCTTCAGAATGGTGGCGACGTTCATCTCTGCGCCGTCAGTAAGCCGAACTGCTTGCGCCAAAAGGCCGCCTGCAGCCCCACCATGTCGGCGAGGTTCTTGGCGCCCGCTAGGGTCTTGGCCAAATCGAAGCTCGCATCGACATTGCGCCGGGCGATGTCGACGATCTTGCGGTTGAACGCGGCAGCACCTTGGCTGGCAGTGTCGAAGGACCTCTCAAACGTCGTCAAGGACGCATCGAAAGCCTCCAAAGAGCGGTCATAGGTCTCGCGCGTCTGAGCTACGGTCTTCTCGGCAAGGGCGCGCACGCCCTCCGGGACGGCAGTGTCGAGGCCGAGGTTGCCGAGCTGGTCTGTCATTTGGCGATAGGCGGCGCTTGTCTGGTCTGCGGCAGCTTGGGGATTATGGGTGGCAGTCATGAAATACCTCTTGGAGTTAAAGCACAGGCGATTTTTCGCAGGCTGGAAAGCCGCAGGCCTCGAGCGTGATTGCTGCTCGTCTTGCTGAGATGTTCGGAAAAAGGGGGCGTGCACGGAGTTGGCACGGTAGTCTTTTACCGTTATCGCCTCGGACGGCGTGCCAGTCTTCAAACCGTAGGCTTTATCCAAACCTAATGCAAGCGCCGCGTGAGAAACCGTTATAATGCCCGCAGAAGTTAAAACGCTATCCAGCAGTGAGCGGGTTTGTTTGGTTAGAATGGCCGCTTCGGGACCCATAGCGGGCATACCGCCATTTGCATTTCGGCTTCTAGCTGACTGCGGGGGCAACAATTGAGACCATGGTGCCCTCCAGTCCGCTAGACTTCTCGACTGTAGCCTTGAGTTGATGCGCCAGTGCCTCGACGATGCTCGTGCCAAGGCCAATATGTGGGGGCTCGTTCGTCGCTTCTTTGGGCCCCGATCCGTTGTCGGAAACCGAGAGGTGCCAGCCCGAATTCTCCGCGTCGTAGCTAACCAGAATTTCGCCCTCCGCTTCGGCCGGGAAGCCATGCTTCAAAGCGTTGATTACCAACTCCGTCACGATCAGCCCGAGGCTCACAGCTTCGCTGGATGTCGTCGAGCCACTAGTGGCCTTGACCTCGATGGAAATTGGCCGGCGGTCACCGACCATCGACTTCGCCAAGCTGTCGCACAGCTTGGTTAGATAAGGTCCGATCTCGATGCTCTCGTTCAATCCCGAGGCCCGCAATTGCTGTTGCACCGTTGCCACCGACATGACGCGCTGATGGGCATCGTGTAGATGCAGCCTAATCTCCTCGGATTGCACGGTACGCGCCTTGAGAAGAAGAATGCTTGCGATAATTTGAAGGCTGTTGGCGACGCGATGCTGCATCTCCTGCAGCAAAATTTCCTTCTGACGAAGCAGCTCGTCTTTTTCCCGTTCACTATCGCGGCGCTGGGTCACGTCCTCTATCGCCAGCAGTAGCGCCGATGTCGAACCGTCTTCGTCAAACACTTGTCGGGCGTTGAGGAGCATCACGCGTCGGCCGATCGTTGGAAATTCGTGCTCCACCTCATACTCCTCGACGGTGCGGTGTTTCGGGATTACCTCTTCGAGTACATTGCGAAGAGTCGGAATGTTCCACTGTCCATCACCCAGAAGGTAGAGCTTTCGGCCTTGCGTGTTCAGCGGCTCTACCCCGAAGGTCTGGTAAAAGGAGCGACTTGCGGCAACTACGCGCAAGTCTCGGTCGAGCACGACAAGAGGCTCCCGAACAGTGTTAACGATGGCCTCGGCCAAGCTATGCCCATGGGCGATGGTGGCGAAAGGATTAGGTTTGGCCACGCCGAAGGCTTCCGTCTACCTGCTTTATCCTGCGAGGGGAATTCATAGCAAAACCTCGCGACAAAACAAACCTTGTCAGATCAGGAAAAAGGAAACGGCCCCAGGAGACACCCGAGGCCGCTTCATCACTCGCCGTTACACTAAGCGGCGTCGTTCTCTTTTACTCCTGGTACTTGGGCATCGGGGCTGGCTGACGGGGGGGGCGTCGGGGGAACCGCGCCAATGCCACTAAAAGGAGAACTCGGCCACGCGGACTTAAGTTCCGGTTGCCGGGGTGTTCAACCCTACCGCAGCATCGCGTCAATGCGCGAACGCGCCTCAACGAGTGCCTCCGTCCATGCCGGGTGGATCACACGAAAAGCGGCTCGTCGAAGAATGGGCAAATCAGGTGTGTTGGGATGAACTTCGACACTCCAACCTCGCCCTTGCGTTTTTCCGTCGATGATATAGCCACGATAATGTTCGGCTCGTTTGGACATTGGACTCGATCCTTACCTTTAAGGACAACGCCCCAACCGATGGTCCGTTCAGGGAGGGAGGGAATAAACTTCGGGGCGAATGTCGGCTGTCGGGTTAGCCGACAGTAATCCCGCCGCTGCGCAGGACTGTTCTTGGGGCTGAGGCGGACATTCCTGATCCTCCCGTGAGCGCTCCTGCATGGAACCTATCGTCTCGGCGGGGCTTATCTATTTAGCGCATCGGACCATGCCCTTCCTTTCGTGGACCCCCCACACCGGCTGCTGTCCCTTTTCTGCGCTGAGAGGACATCATGAGCACCACCACACTTTTAATAATCCTTCTCGTCGTCCTTCTTCTGGGTGGCGGCGGCTTCTACGCACGGAGACGCTGGTAGGCGAGAAGGAGATTGACGACTTGTATGGGTCACAATCTTGGTATTTGCATCGCTGAGTCTCGGGCCCGGCCATTGTGCCGGGCTTTACTTTTTTGACCTGGATGAGGAAGGCTTCGGGTACAGAGCATAGCTTCCAGCCAAGGTCGGAACGCTATGACAACGTGCGGTTGCGGTTCGTCTGATGTCGGCTCCTGGACTCCCAAGCAGCCATTCCTGGAAGCACAAAACCGAGCCAATGTTATTCGCTATATTTTGCGGGAGAGGCTAAACTGGCTCTTCGGCCAGGGCTCTGATGAAGAGACAAATGAAATTCGAACTCTCAGCACCAAGAGTTGTCACGTTCGTTATCTTGGTCGTTATAGCCGTGATCGCCGTGCTCATTCACTATGCTCATATCTCGATTCCGCAGGTTCATAGCGGCTTCGCTGTCCTGCTTGTGGGCTATCTGATTCTTGCTGCCGGTAATCTGCTCCGCGGAGTTTAGCCGATACCGCCACGCCCCTGAGGCTTGCGCCCCGCAAAATGGTCGAGAAGCATCGACGGGCGGTGCACCATTTTCTCCGCGAATCTTTTGGCAGCGGCCCTCGCGCAATCTCGGACATTTGAATGGCGTAGTTCTCTGCAAAGGCTTCTACAGTTGGCCCGCGGAGATGACGTTGACCAAAATCAGGATCCACCACAGGACGACCTATCACTACACCGCGCCAGTGAATCCGGGCCCCCACCGCCTCATGCTGCGCCCGCGCGAGAGCCGCGAGCTGCACCTTCTGTCAAACGAGATCACCGTTGTGCCCGATGCCGAACTGACCTGGGCCACTGATGTGTCCGGCAACGCGATCGCGACGGCCATATTCGCCAGTACGGTCGATACCCTCGCCATCGACGCGGTGAGCGAACTCCAGCTCAGCTCCAAAGCCTGGCCGATCTTCCCCATGGCTGCGTCCGCCATCAATTATCCGTTTCTGTATGCCGATGATGAGTGGACCGATCTCGGCGCACTTGCGACCCCGCAATACGAAGACCGAGACGGAAAGGTGCGCGCCTGGGCCAGAGGCTTTGCCGGCAACAACCCGATCGACACGCTGACACTCTTGAAGAACATCAGCGCCGGCATTCACGACAGAAGCCAGTATGAAAGCCGTGAAGTTGAGGGCACCCAGACGCCGGCGCAGACACTCGAGCAATGCCGTGGCTCCTGCCGGGATTTCGCCGTGCTGTTTGTAGAGGCCGTCCGGTTGCTTGGTTTCGGCGCACGGATCGTATCCGGCTATCTCTACAATCGCGACACCAGCAGCATCGGGTCTGCAGATGCAGGCTCGACCCATGCCTGGGCCGAAGTCTATTTGCCGGGTGCGGGCTGGATCACCTTCGACCCCACAAACCTAAGCGTTGGTGGTTTCAACTTGATCCCTGTCGCCGTCGCTCGGGACATCAAGCAAACAATCCCCATTGCCGGTTCATTCGCCGGTCCGAACGATGCCATGAGCTCAATGGACGTGGCTGTGGACGTCGTGGGCATCTAGCGGACGTCTCTCCCAACGGTGAGCATGTCCGCGCTTGGGAGGCAAAGCGGACCTACGACGAGCCGGCGGCTATGTCCGTCAATGACCCTAAAGCGGACATGCTGCCCCGGCAGCGCCACACAAGGCATGCCGTGCGGAAGCGGGCCAGCATCCTGTTACTTGACGACACGTTCGACTAAGACGCGCAGGCTCAGGCCCTGAACGATGATGGTGAAGAGAACGACCGCATAGGTCGCGGCGAGAATGATGGATTTTTCGGCCACTTCCGGAAGCGAAAGCACGAGGGCGACGGAGATGCCACCGCGTAACCCGCCCCAGGTTAGAACCGGGATCGTCCCATGCACGAAAGTGTGGGTCGCACTCAGAGCCAACACCGGAATCGAGATGGCCAACAGGCGGGCGCAGAGCACGAGCGGTACCGCAACGGCCGCCAGCCAGCCGAAGGACGGGTCGAGGCGCAGAACAAGCACTTCGAGGCCGATGAGAAGGAAGAGTACCGAATTCAGGATTTCGTCGATGAGCGTCCAAAAACCGAAGAGGTACCGCTGCGTCTCGTCGCTCAGCGCATCGCGCGGACCGTGATTGCCGATCAGGAGCCCTGCGACGACCACCGCGATGGGGCCGCTCATGTGGAGCTTGGCGGCAAGCATGTAGGTGCCGGTCACCAGCGCAAGCGAGATCAGAACCTCGATCGAATATTCGTCGATCGCACGCATCGCCCTGTAGGCGACATAGCCGGTGAAGAGACCGAACACAGCGCCCCCTAGCGCCTCGACGAAAAGAAGCTCGCCAATGTGAAGAAGATCGACACCGACGCCCTCGGCGCTGGCCGCCGCCGCCAGCAGCACGGTGAAAATAACGACGCCGACGCCGTCATTAAAGAGCGATTCGCCGGTCATATCGATCTCAAGCGTCTCAGGCACGTGAACCGCCTTCAACGTCGAGATAACGGCCAAGGGGTCAGTCGGGCTGATGAGCGCGCCGAAAACCAGCGCCCACGCGATGGGCATCGGAACCCCAAGGGCACCTGCTGCAAGCCAAAAGCCGAACCCGACGATCGCGGTCGAGATCACTATCCCAACCGTCGCCATGGAACCGACGGCCCAGGCGCGATCACGCAAGACCGATAGATTCACATGCAGCGCACCCGCAAAAAGTAAGAAGGCGAGCATGCCGTTGAGCACTGTAGCTTGAAAGTCGATCTGCCGTATGATCCCGGCGAGGTCCTCGTAAAGGAGAACATTGGGAAAGGCGAGCTCGACCCCAATGAGCACGAGCGAGGCGCCAAGACCCATGACGAGCAGACCGATCGTGTGCGGCAGCCGGATCAAACGGTGATTGATCCAGGCGAATGCAGCCGTCAGCATTAGTAGGATTGCGATAAGATCGAATACCGACAGCACTGCGCACGAATGCTCAATGGTAGAAAAAGATCTTGTGGTTTAAGCAAAAACTGCCGTAATGGTAAGCAATATCGCTACGATTTGCTAATGAAAGCAGTGCTTATGCTCCAAATTATCAGGTCCCGCGGCTGACTCCTCGTTTAGAGAACCTTATCCGCCAAAGCGCGCACGCGTTCG
>Ga0307419_10001799_pt1 | contig 10989 bp, 7 predicted proteins | sample SalMarWE160230MG_2_FD_202512 | JGI IMG/M metagenome (GOLD analysis project Ga0307419, IMG submission 202512) | Salt marsh sediment microbial communities from the Plum Island Ecosystem LTER, Massachusetts, United States - WE1602-30 | ecosystem: Environmental > Aquatic > Marine > Intertidal zone >... | reverse complement strand
TCGAAAACTTTGCCTGCAAAACCAACCTGAGTTTGTGGATATTTGCTTTAGCAGGGGTGATGGCGCTGGGAATCGCATTACTCACGGTGAGTTGGCAAAGCTGGAAGGCAGCGACCAGGAATCCGGTGGAAGCGTTGCGGTATGAATAAAGTAAAACAAAGTATGATTGCCTCCTGAAAAACCGGACGGTTTTTCAGGAGCGTATCTATGCAATTCGTTACTTTTATATACTTAACTGTCATTCCGCTTTCCTGAGCATACTCTATTTCCCTCCTCGTTGATTCCCCGATATATTCCCCCGGAAGGATCCTGCGATCCTGCGATCTTGCGATCATGAAATGACCAATAGGTATGGCGGTACAACGGTACGGCAACAGTTAAAATCTGAATACTCAAAACAGATAAATCAAAGTTGAACTGTAATTATCATGTATCAGATTAAAATAAAGATTGCAATGGTGTTAAAACATTTGTTTAACTTTGTTTCATGGGAAATTATAAAGAAGATACAAGCCAACATTTTGGAACTATATTTTTCATAATACTGTTCTCGCTCTTCATATTAATTTCTTTAGGTAAAACAGAAACTCATAATTCAGCATTAACAGGATCTCCTTTCCAGGCTGAACTGGTACTTGGAAATATCTCTGCTCATCCCGATGCAGTAATATTTAATGCTGTCAGTATACCTGATCTTTACAAAGAGTGTATAAATGGTTTGCACTATACAAGCCTTAACCTGTTTTCATTACAATATAAAATATCCAATTACAACTATAGTACAGCTCTGCATTTCAAAAACATGCAAAAAACAAGGCTGGTAATTGAGCCTCTGTTTCTATGGCGATTATATCATCCTGTTCCCCCGGGTAATATAGATGACTCGCCGGTTTTAAGTTAATGTTGCTGGTTTCTCTTCTACATGTACTCATCCCCCCAGCCCCCTTCTCTATTTCATAAAGAAGGGGGAGAATATCTCTCTGTATATAAGATATTTTCCCCCTCTTTGCAAAGCAGAGAGGGGGAAGGCCTGAACGAAGTGAAGGAAGGGGGTGAGTACATGAATTCATATTATTATTCATAACCGATACTCATAAAACTAAATATCATGAAAACTAAAATTTTTATTGTTGCAAGCATTGTTGTGACATTCCTTTTAGGAGGATGCACAACAAAAAAAGACTTTGATTATAAAGTTACAGTTGTACCTCAAACATACAATTCAGTTTCGACACTCAGTGATATGAATAAAGCTGCTGAGGTAATTAGTAAAAGGCTGAATTACTTTTTCAGTATCCCTGGAAAAAATATTAATACTGATGTTACTGATAATAAGATATTATTAACCATACACAATATTGACACCGGCAAAGTTGACCTGATCAATAAGGTGATCACTGATTACGGTAAACTGGAATTCCGGGAGACATATGAGAATAGTGAAATCATTGAATGTCTGTCAAAGGCAAACAATGTACTGCGTGATATGCAACCTGTTGCTGCAGAAGATGATACCAGCGAAGAATCAGTAAAGGATAATCCATTGCTTGGAATCCTGAGTCCTATGATTACTGACCAGGGCAAGCCAATGCCTTCATGCCTGGCAGGACTTGCTAAAGGAAGTGATACCTCGCAGGTCAACAGGTATCTGAAAATAAACATGGTAAAAGCTGTTTTTCCTGCTGATATTAAATTCTTCTGGAGCGCCAATCCATACAAGTATGACGCTTCAAAATCCATGTATGAGCTTCATGCAATTAAAGTGACTGCCGGCAACAACCAGGCTCCGTTGGACGGGAGTGGAATTACTTCAGCGAAAGTGATTACCGGATCATCCGACTCAGATTTGAGGATCCTCCTTTCGATGGATAGTGAAGGTGCCGCAACCTGGGCAGCAATAACACGTGAAAATATTAACCGGTGTATTGCAATTGTTTTTGACGGTTATGTCAGGTCCTATCCAAGGGTAATGAGTGAAATTACAGGTGGAGATACTGAAATTTCAGGTAATTTTACTCTCGATGAAGCTAACAATCTCGTTAATATGCTTAATTCTGGTCAGTTACCTAATAAGCTGAAAATCGCTGAAGCACAGATAATTAGCAGGGAATAAGATCGATAGTTCTAATTGAAGTTATGAAGCCTCCGGAAGATATTTTCGGGGGCTTTTTATGTATGGCGGTACGACGGTACGACGGTGCGGTGGCGAAAAGGGGATTTATGAATGATGAATGATGATTTTAAGTGCACAGAGTACAGCGCAGCTACAAACATCAATCATAACATGCCGGTACAATTTTTAAAATAAAACCTTACATTTAAGCCGGTTCTTTTTAGGTTTAGGTATCTATTTTACAGACAGGTTAAATCATGCAAAAAACAGAATTTAAGGTTTACGGTTACCGGTGGATAATGCTCATTATTTACATGGTTGTTGTAGCAGTCAATCAGCTTATGTGGATCACCTTCGCACCAATAACAAATGAGGCTGCAGCTTATTATGGTGTTTCGGACATTAAGATCGGCATCCTTTCTATGTCCTTTATGATCGTATATATTGTTGTTTCAGTACCGGCATCATGGATCATAGACACATATGGAATCCGTATCGGCGTAGGGATCGGTGTAGTTCTTACTGGAGTATTCGGATTACTGCGCGGATTGGTCCCGGTTAACTACAACCCGCTGCTTATAACACAGATCGGCATTGCAATCGGTCAGCCGTTTCTTTTAAACTCGATTACCAAGATAGCGGCCAGGTGGTTTCCTATTGAAGAACGGGCTACAGCCTCCGGGCTGGGCACCCTGTCAATGTATCTCGGGATACTGGCAGGAATGATAATTACACCATATCTCATAATCGGATCCGGTATCGGGAGAATGCTTTTAATATATGGTTTCCTTTCCATTACTGCTGCTGTTATATTCTTTGTATTTTCCAGGGAACGCCCGCCTACACCTCCATGCAGAGAGGACCAGGAAGCACGTGCTCTTGCTACTGACGGGTTAAAACTTATTTTCCGTAGTAAGGATTTTAACTGGCTGATGTTTATCTTCTTTATCGGATTGGGAGTATTTAACGCAGCCGCAACATGGATTGAGAATATTGTAAAACCACGCGGTTTTTCAACTGTTCAGGCTGGCCTGACCGGGGGACTGATGATTATTGGCGGAATTATAGGTGCTCTCATTATTCCTGTATTATCTGACCGCTACAGGAAAAGAATTCCATTCATCCTCATTGCCCTGGCAGGGGCTACGATAAGTCTTGCGGGCATTACATTCGCTGCAAACTATTTTTTACTTCTTGTATCAGCATCGGCTTTTGGGTTTTTCCTGCTCAGTTCGGGACCGATAGGATTCCAGTATGGTGCTGAAGTAACCTATCCGGTTTCCGAAGGCACTTCAAATGGGTTCCTCCTGCTTATGGGTCAAATCTCAGGAATTGCATTTATTTTCGGTATGGACAGCTTTAAGTCTTCAGTAACAGGATCAATGACCGTCCCATTGATTATATTGATCGGTCTTATGCTTTTAAGCTTCTTAAGTGCCACCAGGTTAAAGGAATCACTGCTCCTTACCGGGAAAAGCGAAAGTACCCTGTCTCCTGATAACGGGATTTGATTTTGTTTTCGGATAAAGAGATGCAGCATTATGAACAAAGCAGAATACAGATTGAATTTCAAAGCGATACCTTTTTTTCTCTTTTTTTTAATCCGGATTATTACCCTTTCCGGGCAGAATGTAGTTGAAGATTCTCTCTCATCTGAACGCTTGCAGGAAATTCAAAACCTGGTTCACCAGGACAGGGCTAATGCGCTGCACTGGTGGTATGGCTGGCTTGCCGGATATAGCGCAGCAACAATAGGCCAGGGCATTGTATATTTTTCGTCTGATAGCAAGGTAACAAAGCAGGATATGGCCCTGGGGGCAGCAACTACTTTTCTCGGAGCAATAGGCCAATTATTAGCACCTATAGTACCTGGTACTTCATCAATTCAAAATTCTCAGATATACGAAAGTGATTCTGAAAAGCAATTAGTTAATCAGGAAGAAATCTTGCGAGAGATTGCCCGCAGGGAAAAAGCCGGAAGGTCGTGGAAAATGCATGCGGTTACAGGGGTTGTAAATATCGGTAGCGGACTTATAACATGGCTTGGTTTCAAACGTACTTTCGGGGATGGGGTGGTCAACTTTGCATTGAATACTGTCATTACCGAAGCCCAGATATGGACTCAGCCAACCAGGGCTGTAAAAGATTATCAGAACTATTGCAGGAAGTATGAGTCGGGATCGGTTCCCGTAGTTTTAAAACCTGATAATGAGTGGATTGTACGAGCTTCCCCTGGCCGGATCACTATCGAATTTAATTTTTAGAATCTCAAATAACAGGGTTAATCACATAGATTTCATAGGCAATATCTATTATCTGCAGGTACATATCTTTAGACGGTACAACGGTACAACCCGCCTTCGGCAGCGCTTCCGCAGAATAGCTTCAGCGCTCGCGGAAGCCTTCGGCGGAGAACCCGAAACATGCAACGATGAACGCTGATTTCCCTATTTTATCTTGCTGAAAACCAGATTCCTAACCCGGCCTACGTTCTTAAGGATGAAACCGGTAACTTCATTATCAGTATTTCGTGTAAACTGAATACCGCTAACGGGTGAAGCGAAATAATCATCATGCTGCGGGATCAGTTCCGATTCCACTTTTGCATGACAAAACTCTGCAGTTGATTCGGGTAAAACGATATAAAGTTTATTATCCTTAAATAGTACCGGATAGGTTACGTCAATATCTTCACAGTAATAATCACCGGCATACTGACTCAATTGTTCTGCTGCCGGAGCAGATGTATTTGTGCCCAGATAAGTAAGTTCAAATCTGTCACCACCCTGGATAATTGCCCCTTTTGTAATTTCTCCTTTATCGTTTTTACAAAATACTACGTTTAAATCGGCAAAGGTTACAAAAAACGAAGTATCGGATGACGGGTATATCTCAAATCTTCCCTGGTAGGGAGCATCAAAGACAAGATGATCTCCTTCCCTTGTAATGGTTATCTCAAACCAGTAGTCATTATCAAAATATTTTCCTGTACAAACCTGCAATAAGGAGGAATCGATATCTGCCTTTTCCGGTTTATTTGAAGTCACAGCATGTTGTTGATTACCTGTTACGAACAGGTCTGCTACCCGGTATGCAAGGTTTGTTGCACCGGCAGATATATTGAAAAGACAGATAACAGAGAGTTTTTCTGAGGGTATCTGAAGATAAAACGTTGAGAAATCTCCGCTTCCTCCGCCATGACTGATTGTCTTTAATTCCTTATATTCAGATACTTCAAGTCCAAAAGCATAATTGCATTTTTCGCCGTTGTTGAGAGGAGTCAGCGCGGTCATTTCCCTGGTGAAATCCCATCTTCCCAGTTTATTCCTGTAAAAATTATTGTCCCATAGCAATAAGTCTTCAATGTTGGTATATACATTGGATATACCAGTCAGAGTACTGTTCTTGTACCCGGATTCCGTGAATTTTCCATCACCTTCGCGTAAATGGCCCGTAGCAGTGTTATCCGATATTTTATCCGGATTGTCGTAAATGAAGGTATGAGTCATCCCCACAGGCTTGAAAATATTTTCTTCAACGAATTTGCTGAAACTCATGCCACTTACTTTTTCCACGATCTTTGCGAGTAATATATACCCGGAATTTGAGTACATGTACTCATCACCCGGTCTGAAATTCAGAGATTTTTGCCTGGCAATGAAATTGTAATCTCCTTCACGATTATTTTCTGAAAAGAGAGTGCCGGCCATCAGGCATAATACATCAGAGGATTTGATCCCGCTGGTATGATGTATCAGATTTTCAATGGTTATTGTATATCCGTAATCAGGAAAATCAAGCAGGTATTTCCTGATATCATCCTTAATGGATAGCTTCTTTTCTTTTGCAAGCAGCAATACTCCCGCTGCAGTAAACTGTTTTGATGTTGAAGCCAGGTTGAACAGGGTAATAGTTGTGTTTAGGGTCTTTGTATCATAATCAGCTAATCCATAAGCTTTTTTAAAGATAAACCTGCCATCTTTAATGACGCCGACAACGCCACCCGGAGTTTCAGAAGAGATACCCAAATGGGCTATCAAAGTATCAATTTTGATTTCTATTGAATCCGCTATTCCTGTTCCCTTTTTTGGATTATAAAGAGAGCCGGAATTTGCAGTTCCCGAAATACAAAACAACAATAATGCAATTAGGTAAAATCCACTCTTTTTCATGTAGTTAAGGATTAATAAAATGATTTTCTGTTCCTTTATTCTAAAGACGTCAGATGTATGGTTTAGCTGCAATAAAAACCACTAGATATTGGAGTATTCTGAAACTTTTTTTAACTATTTTGTTGGAGTAATTGGTGTGGGTGTACAACGGCGCAATGGCGCACTGTGTACACCGAAGCTTTAGCGAAGGTGTAGCGGCGCAACGGCAAAAAAGGTGAACGCGAAACGCTGAATCCGGAACCTGGAACACGGTACTATTTAATTAAAACAAAGTTGGTTCCCGTTTTTCTTCTGTTCCCTTTAAATTGAAAAGGTTTTTATTCCCTTTCTTTTTTATCTCAATGAAATCCTGCTTTTTCAGGTAATTTGTCAGACTGTTTCGGGTCCACCCGGAGCCTATTTTCCCCAGGATCTCTTTTATAGTTAGCGGTTTATATTGCAAAATAGATTTAATGGTATCGATGGTGTTTTCTTCCGGCTCTTCGACAGTTCCCGGTTCTTTTGCTGCATGCTGCTCTGTGTTGTAGACTTCCTTTATCCTGTTGCCGTCAAAATCTACTGGAATTGCTCCTAATTTTATAAGTTGGAGGTTCGCGTTTTTTTCTCCTGCTTCCGGTTTTCTAACAAGAATAATTCTGTGTTTCCTTATTCCATCCTTTACCCCTGACCATGTCCCTCCGCTTTCTGAAGATTCAGCAACATAAATTTCGTTTGCCAGTCCATAGATTATTGAATTTCTGGCCATTGCAAGATCTGTCCTCCATGGGACCTTTGGATGGAAGACGCTTAACACAAGTATATCCCCATCTACTATCTGTCTGTAATATGTTTTAAATCCTGAGCTGAAAGTGGTGATTCCCTGCGGGAGGACAATAATACTCTGTCCCTTGTATTTCAGTACTGAATCAAGTGCCTGCTTATCAACTCCCCTGGCAAATCCGCTTACAACTACTTTATATTCCTTTGAAGCAAGCTTTGCAATATTATCAGTGAATTTAAGAGATGTATCACTTGCATTTCTTGATCCGACAATTGCAACAGACTTTTCATAAAGGATCTTACGATTACCTTTTAAATAAAGAACAGCCGGAGAGTATTTGATTTTCAGGTTTTCCTTAAGAGTTCCTGAGTAATCAGGCGATGTAATAGGAATCAATTCATATCCCTGGTTTTGCAGCGACTCTGCAAGGAATGAGTTATTGGATATTTCTGATTTTGCATTTACCAGGTCGCGGATCTCCTTTTCATTGAGGCCGTATGAATTTTCCCATTCAGCTTCAGTAAGTTGAAAGAAATCTTCAATCCCGGTTTTCTGTTCATGGTGGAATCTGAGAATAATATTGTTTATCCTTTCATTTCTCCACCCGGGAAGATGTGCGAGAGCTATCCAGTATGCAGCATTATTGATCATCCAGGTCTCCTCCAACAGTTTTAGCAATAACCAGCGGAGCAATTAAAACTGCTCCCAATTTAGTAAAATAATTACCAATCTCCTTCATTGTTGAACCACTGTCGAACACATCGTCGAACACAAGCACTCTTTTTCCGGAAATCTCCCCGGGATTTTCATACTTAAAAGCATCTTTTACATTGTCATGCTTAAGACTGGCATTTTCAAAAATCTTCTGTTCTTTTGTCAGTCTGATTTTTCCAAGCTTATGTGATACAGGGATCTTCAGTACCGAAGAGAGTCTTACAGCTAAATTACTCACAAGGTTGCCAGATGTTGTTGGAGGTACATACACCAAAAGGTCAAATTTATCATTGCCAAATCTCTTTCTGAAAGCTCTGAGTGTCTGGATCAGCAAGAAATCCGGAAAGTCACCTCCCTGTTCATATTTGCATCTGTGAATGGCCGCACCAACGTTGGAAACGCCATAATATGATGATGCCACCCCATTAACGATATTTGATCTTACTGATTCAACCTTTAGCTCAGGAAAATAGTTTTCCCTGAACTCTGCTAATGTCTTATTCATTACCGGATCATCTGTAATTGTGATTTTCTTTATTCCTGTATTGTCACAATTTGAATACTCTGAGGCATAAGTATCTCCCAGAAAATCACAAAGAAATTTCATTCTGGATCCCTGAATATCAATGTATTCTCCCATCTTATTAAGTTCAGCTGTTTTCACCATCCTGAGTTCTTCAAAGACCGCGGTATCCAGTTTCGGAGCCCCTGGTATATATTCAAGTTTTTTGTTCCTTCCATATAAAGCTTCACGAATTATTCCCTGCTCGATCAGGTCTGCTTTTATTACCCTTACAGGAGTCTGTTTCATATTTGTCCTCCTCATGAGATCTTTTATCCCAAGAGGTTCATTATATATTTCCTGAATTACCTGCTCATATTTCTTAATGGCAGGTCTGCCTCCTTCAATAAAGGATTCAGGAAGGCTTTTATCCTCCGGATTATAAAAAAGAATGATAATGGCTGGTTTACCGTCTCTGCCTGCTCTTCCTATCTCTTGATAATAATGGATTGGTGACTGGGGTATTTGTGTATGAATAATAAACCTTATATCCGGTTTGTCAATTCCCATTCCAAGTGCATTGGTTGAGATCACGCATTTCCATCTGTTTTCGATAAGTCCCTTTTCGATTTCAATGCGTGAACCTGAATCAAGACCGGCATTATAGGAAGAGGTCTTTATATTAAGATAATCAAACCATCTGGAATAGATTTCGGTATTAACACGTGTTCCTGTATAAATTATTCCCGATCCCGGGAGATTCATAATATTTCCCCCCAGCCAGATCATTTTCTCATCTTCCGATTTTACTTTAATTACATAAAGCCTGAAGTTTTCTCTCATAAGGCTGCCCCTTATGACTGTAATACCTCCACCTATCTGGTCAGCTATGTCTTTTTCAACCCTCTTTGTTGCAGTTGCGGTTACTGCTATTACGGGTAAGCCTTTTGGCAGAAGGTTTACCAGATTGATTATCCTTTTAAATGCAGGTCTGAAATCATGTCCCCATACCGATATACAATGTGCCTCATCCACAACAACCATAGATAGATTAAGGGTTCTGGCTGCTTCAATCCATTCATTGTTTTCCTGTCTTTCAGGTGCTATGTAAAGTATCTTAATCCTTCCCTCTTTTGCATTCTCAATAACACTCTTTCACCATCGAAGACCTTCTTAATAACCTTCCACTGAGTGTTATAGAACCGTTTTAACCTGAATGTGGTTCTTAATAATAATTCAGCATCCTGACGCTGCATGACCATTAATTAATACGAATTATCTGCGAGACTTAATAATAAGCACTAATATAAGAATAAATTATGAAAGTCAGAACCTGAAGAACTTTTCAAATCAAATCATTACAATATGCATTTCTTGTGAGATCGCATGATCGCACGATTCAAGGAGCCCCGCTTTGCGGGATAAACTCCGTGACGAAGTTCCGCGTTAGCGGAATTTCCACTGCGTTCCGATCTCCCGGGAGGGGAGCCTTATTAATTGATTGCACGATTACAAGTCAACACTTTCTATTCATATTTTAGAATATCCACAGGATTCGAGTTAGCAGCTTTAAGTGTCTGAGAAAGAACTGTAAAAATGCCTATTATAAACACAATTATAATGCCGGTTAAGAGAGTCCCAATACCAAATTCAACATGGAAAGCAAGAAACTTAAGCCATGTTGAGTTTATTAAATATGCCAGTGGAGCAGCTATAACAGCGGCAATTACCAGCATGATAACAAAAGTACGTACGATGAGCAGGGCAATACTTCGTGATTGTGAACCAAAAACCTTTCTGACACCAACCTCTTTCAACCTTGTCTGAATGCTATAAGTTGCCATTCCAAAAAGTCCGAGACATGCTACGACAACTGCAAGTATAGTCGCAAAGCCAACTGTATATAAAACATCTCCAAAGATGCCATAGTAATCCTTAATCTCATAATCAAGGAATGAACCTTGAAGATCATGATTTGGATCAATCGAAGTCCAGGCAGTTTTAAATTTTACCAGGGTGGCCTCAATGTCCTGTGTGTTGACCCTGAGAACTGCAATTCTGTATTGCTCAGGATTCATCCTGAGGATGAGCGGTTTAAGAGGCATAAACAATGCAACATATTTATAATTCTCCACCACCCCAACGATCCTGACAGGTATAGTATCATAGATTAGTATGTTTTGTCCTACTGCATCCTGAAGAGATCTGAATTTAAAATACTCGGCTGCTTTTCTGTTAATTACTACTAAACTAGAATTTGGGGCCGGATCTTCCGGGAAATCTTCACCGGCAATAATATTTATTCCCATAGTTTTGATATAGTTGGGATCTACAGAAAAATAAGCAGCATCGTACGATTCATCTTCAGGCTTGCTTTTTATACCAGTACCCCAAATATTGCCAACTCCCGGGACATGTGATCCGGCTGAAATTGATATAACTTCCGGTAACTGGCTAAACTGATCTTTAACCATGGAGAATTCCTGGTCATTAAGCCGTATATTATAAACAACATCCCTGTCAAAACCCAGCTCACTATTTAACATAAAGCTCATCTGCCTGTATAATAAAATAATTGATATCAGAAAAATAATAGAGAAGGTGTACTGGGCCACAAGGAGGATCTTTCTGAAGGTAACTCTCTTTAATAATCTGATATTTGAAGAGGCTTTAAATACTTTTATGGGATTCAGCGATGATACATAAATTGCAGGAGTCAGACCTGCAA
>Ga0307419_10001798_pt1 | contig 10992 bp, 10 predicted proteins | sample SalMarWE160230MG_2_FD_202512 | JGI IMG/M metagenome (GOLD analysis project Ga0307419, IMG submission 202512) | Salt marsh sediment microbial communities from the Plum Island Ecosystem LTER, Massachusetts, United States - WE1602-30 | ecosystem: Environmental > Aquatic > Marine > Intertidal zone... | reverse complement strand
CCATCAAAACTTTCACAGCATGACGGTCGACCTTATCATTACACTGAATGAAGGCGTAAGAAACAGTGAAATTCTCAGAGTAGATTCGACCCCACATCCAATATTCAATAATACTCTGGAACGAGAAGTTCAACCAGTTATGATCGTGGTAACCAACACCACTTACTGACATTGTTTTATCACCATCTCTGACTGTTCCTTTTACAGAAGCTCTTGGAAATGGAACGACCCAGGCGAAGTGGCCCAAGTTTGCAAAGTGAGAGTAACCAGTTCCAGGTTTCCAACCTTTCACCTGTGCTTTGTAGGTCAGTTGAAAAGTGAGTTCTTCATCCTCCAGATATATCTCATATTCCGGAAGACCATCATTTGAGAATGTCGAGGTCAAAGTATTATTACCAATCGTTACATGAGGTGTTTCGCGAGAAGCATAAAACTGAGATTTCTTGTACTTGATGACTTTCTGGGTTTTTCGTCCATCGGGTCGCAGAAGCGTTAATTCAACTGCAATCTTCCCTTGATCAAGACCAGGATTTGGATATGCAGCATAGAAGAAAGCTACTAGAGTATATCCTCCTTCCAAATGAGCATCAAAATACCACCACTCAAATTGGTTTTTCGCACCCACATCTATGTGAAGTGCGTCATCTTCTGGTTTCATCGGGAGGATTGTTCCATCGCGTCTTCCAGGTCCGGTCCATCCTTCCTTCACGTTTGGATTAATGTTGTCTGTCATTTTTTCTTCTTATCTCCTTTCACGTAGTGACTTGGGTCGGATACACCATTTGGATCAAAAGATGCCTTGATTTTTCTAAGCCAGTCAGGGTAGTTCATAGTCCGATCAGCATAGAAATTGTGAACTTCATCTCCAACGATGAAGAACGGCATCCCAAGAGCTTCATCAAGATCCATCTGATTACACTCATCTTGGTAAGCAGCATATCCAAGACATGATTCTACATCCGTTGGATCATAGACCGTGGGTGTTTCCATGTGTGCCATATGACCGGATTCATAACTGGTAATCCAGACACCGAGACCTCGGTCATCTCCAATAACACCCTTATCGATATACTTCTGTTTCACAGGTTGGTTCAACTGGGCAAGTCGGACTGCCATGGAAATCGTATCCATTCCTCCATGAGTACTCTGGAAACAATTGGAGAAACGGAATGCATGAGCACCCAGCATGTTACGAACGGTTTCCCCATAATGCATTGGTTTGGGTGAAGTCACACCATCTGCTATGAGATCATTTCCACCGTATTTCTCCATAATCAAACGGACAAGTTTTGTTCGAAAGTCAAATTCTCGTTGTGTGTGAGCTGCAACTAACATTACAATGTAATTTCGGGTTTTTGCTAGAAGACCTGCAAAGATACTTTCAATTGCCTCAGTCTTTGTATTAGTGAAGAGTGCTGCAAGACCCTCGGGTGCTGATGTAGTAGCTACCATCGTTACTTCTCGATCACTCAACTCGTACATGGCTTTCTGGTATTCTTCCCATTCCTCGAAATTGAGAACGTACATTTGCCAATACGGTGGAACATCCCAATCATATTCAGGAATCGTTCCGCTGGTCTTCCATTTCCAATCCTTTGGAGCAGGCCACGAGAAAAGTCGAATAGCAGCCTTTGTGAAAACGCCAAGTCCACCATAAGCCCCAAGCCAACCTCTCATAATTCCTCGTAAGCTTAATCCAGGACCGTCACCAGTAAACCACTTTCCGTTATGGTCAAAGGAACCTAGTCTAAGGATATCACCATCAGGGAGTACCCATTCAACGCCAAGCACATTTCGGCCACTGAAACCTGTATACGGCGATGTAAAGCCAGGGCCAACGAAAGATGTGTGACTTGCAAGTGGTGAAGTCTGCGGACCAGCACCTTGTGCATGATGCATGAGCCCATACTCGAAAAGTTCGCACTGTAATTGTGCATTTGTCACATAGGGTTCGATGACTACATACATGTTCTTACTGTCAATCTCAATGATTCGATTCATTCTTCGGAGATCAATCTGAATCGCACGAGGATTACTCACACCAGCCCAGGGACCCATTCCTGTTGTTAAAGCCTTGAAACCAACATCATGTTCGTTACAGAGCCTAACAATAGCTTGCACTTGCTCTGTTGATTCAGGAAGAAGAACTGCAAGCGGACGAGTTCCGAAACGCTGTGGTTCTTCACCGCGCTGCGCACTTTCAATCTCATTGCACCATTGGAAGGCATAAGTATCCATAACAGCTGGGTCCTGTGAGATGTATCTCTTACCCACCACATCGGTAAAGGCATCATAGACATTCTTTTCCAGCATTATTTGCCACCCTCCATACTTCTAAGCACAAGTTCCGTAAGATCAAAATACTCCATGGGTGAACCTCTCGACTTTATTCCATCTCTGAAATTTGTCCCACAGAATGGGCAAGCAGAAACAAGTGTTGAAGCTCCAGTTGACTCAGCTTCCTCTAAACGTTCATTTGATGCCCAGAGCGCAAAAGCGGGAAAAGCGGATTTGCACCCACCTCCAGCACCGCAACAATATGAATATTCACGGATTCGTTCCATCTCGACCAATTCCACACCAGGAATTTGCTTCAAGACATTACGAGGTGCATCATATACGCCATTAGATCCGCGACGCTCAGGTTTGGGAGGGTCGTAAATGTACACCTGTGAGAGAACCTCGATTTTCTCGCCTTCCCACGGCTCATAGGGTTCAGCCATTCTTCCAAGATGGCAGGGATCATGGTAAGTTAACTTCAACGAGACTTCTTCGGTAAGTTTGATTTTCCCATCCTCTAGGAATCCTTCGATTATCTGAGATGTATGAAGTACCTCAATATCATGCTCAACGAATCGAGGATACTCCACTTTGAGCATATTGTAGCAGCCTGAACAGCTTGTGATTATCTTCTTAATCCCAGCCTCTTTGAATTGCTCAATATTCTCCTTCATAATTTTGATTGCAGTTTTCTGGTCACCAACACGGTACACCGGACTTCCACAACACATCTCATCCGAACCCATCAGTCGAAAGTCTTCACCAGCAGCATTGAGTATCTTTGCTGTAGCAACTGCAATCTCCTCGCGTCGGTAAGAGGCTGTACAACCTACGAAGTATAATGTTGATGATGATTCATTTGTTGCAATATCATCAGTCAGCCATTGAGGTCTCTTTTCAGGTTCCTCACCATAGGGATTCTTATTACGTTCAACTAGTTCTATGTACTTCTTGTGCTTAGGCATAGGTCCAGCACCAGATTCAACAGCTGCAACACGTAGTTCGTGGATTGCTTCATTTGGTTCCAATTCGTAAACCCATTTGCAGGAGATCTCACATCCACCACAGTTCGTACAGCTATAAATGACATCTAGCATTTCTGGTGTGAGGTCGACTCTTCCCTTGTGATAGGCACTAGCAGCAATCATACGACCGCCACCAGAGTATGCATGAAAATTGAAATAATCAATTGAAGGGCAAATACTTGAGAATCGCTTGCTCTGAATAACTAATTGAGGTATGAACTTACACTTTGAACATCGGACACAACTGTCCATCATGTCTTCGAATTCACCGAGTGTCATTATGGCACCTCCTTGAAACACAGGGTTCTTGGATTCAGAACATTGTTGGGATCAAAAATTGCTTTCACCCGTTTCATCGCGTCAACTGTTACTGGAGCAGTTTTTTCGTAGATGGTGTCAGTTATGATCCCATATGGTCTACTGAAGTAAGCACCCTCATCGAGTAGCTTCTTCTGCCCCTTACTAAGTAATGTTATCACCATCTTAGTAGAATCATCCTCACCTAGAGAGTAGTATAGGTCAAAACCTACGTGGGTGTTTGTTCCCTGGTTCATAGGTTGTACATAGGCTCCAATCTGGTCTAAGGGGAATCCTATTTCCTTGGCAACATTTTGAAAGATATCATAGAATTCTTGCACTCTATCAAGGGTTGTTGTGAACATCACTTCTTGACATTCACCCTTGACTCGAAGTTTCCAATAGGGAACATCACTTGCTCTGTTTAGTAGTGATTCTATCTCTGAAGATTTCACATCTTTCAAATTCTCTTCGAGTTTGACATTTGTTTCGCGAGCGAGATCCTTGATATCTCCTAGTCTATATTGTAACTCTTCATCAGCAATCACACCATGACCTGAAACCCCTAAGATAAGTGTCCACGGTGGCAAGTCCCTCTTTGAATCAAGAGCTGCAGATAGAGCGGTGGAGTTCAGCATAAAGTGTTCGTCAGCTAGACGTCGTCTAAATAATGTGTAATTGAAATCCTGAAGTGTTGTCAAATCATGAGCTTGAGCAAGAAGGAATTTTTGAGCATCAGGTAGCATTTCACATTTCATGGAAATCCAGGTGACTATACCTATTGTTCCTTGAGACCCTTGGATAAGTCGGAAGGGGTCAAACTGGGAAGGACCTTGTGGATTTTTCTGAGCCTGTCCTGATTCCCACTGTTCTTCTAGAGTGCCGGGTCCAGCTGCAGTCCCTGTTCGAAATATATCGCCTGTACCAAAAACGGTCTCTGTACAGAGGAGTGGATCTGTCGTATCCCAATGAAATCTCGGACTAGTTATGGGTTCTCTATCAAGGCAACTTGCTAGAACAGATTTTGATGCCTTTGGAAGAAATGGCATAAGCGGTCGGAGACCTTTCTTCTTCAGCTCGGGCACAAGATGGTCATAGGTAACTCCGGGTTCCACCATTACCACTTTATTGGTACTATCAATCCGGAGAATCTTGTGCATCTTACTCATATCAAGAACAACAGCGTCCTTTACCTTAGGCAAAGAAGAACCTCGTAGTTTTGGTCCAGCAGAACTTACAGGGACAAGAGGAATTGAATTCTTATTTGCCCACTTTACAATCTTTACTATCTCATCACTTGAAATAGGCCAAATAACCAATGCGGGAGGGTAATCACTCGAATATTGCAAACGTAGAGTCTCCTCATCAGAAATTCTATCACTCCCGGTAATCTGGATCAACTCAGACATTACATTTTCATTCATTGTAAATTCCTTCTGTGTCGAAAATTATCATTCTAAATACTTCAGGTGTTTTTTAACGAGCTTGATCTTTCGCATCAATATCGTCTTACGGTGTTCAAGAAATGCTCGTTTAATTGGATCACTAGGCAGTCTACTGATTGCATTTAGAATCGTCGCTTCTGGAAGAATTTCATCAGTTCCAAACTCATGAATCTTGCTGAAAACTTCCTGTGTAAAATCAGGAGGCAAGCTCGCAACAGTGGACTCGATGAAGCGAGAGTTGAACATGAGATACTCCGCAACATAATTACTAATATCATCAAGTGTAGACTTTCCCATCTCTGTTAGACTGTAGTGAGTTTTTTCATCCAGGATGCTTTTTGCAACGAACTTCTTTTTCTCAAGTGCCTGAAGCGCAGGATACATAGTTCCCGTCTTTGGAGACCATGAGCCCTTGAATCCATTTCGTAACTTTCTGAGAACTTCGTATCCATACTTTGGCCCTTCTAGAAGTTGAATCAGAATAAGTAGTTGGATAGGAGTTAGCTTTGCAGGAGTAGGAAGGAACAACTTGATCTGCTTACTCACCTTTATCACAACTAAGTAGATTTCTACGTAGTTGTGTTCTGCCCACTTATATATCAACTGGCTGGAAATTTGAGCGGTTGCAATACAAGTGTTTTCAATTTTAAAGTCAAAATATCATGTAAAATAATTTCTTTGCAAAGTAAGATGCATCTACATTCTCTAATCAGTTCTATAGTAATGCTTATACAATCTCCAAATTCGAGAAACATACCTTCCAATGATATGAAGAGTTGGATCAAATAGAAGGTCTGAAATAATGGATTTTGTCATATTCTTCTTAGCGGGAACAATTGGACTCATTTCCGGTCTGGCAAGTGGGTTCTTTGGAATCGGAGGAGGATCAATCAGAATACCATTACTAAATCTCGTTGGATTTTCTATTATTGGTGCGTACGGTATTAATCTAATGACCTTACCTGTATCAACCTTGATTGGAGCAGCATCTCAGAGGCATAATATCGATTTAAAACTTGGAAGCTACATGATATTTGGAGGTTCAATTGGTACAGTATTGGGAACGTTGATTGCGTTTTCACTATCAACTTCGGATTTCATTTTGGCAACTGTATTCCTCATCGTGTCACTATTATCAGTGATTGGAATGAACTTCAATCACATAGCGACTGAGACCGCTCAAAAGCTTAAGGCATCATTCATTGGACTTTTTTTCAGTACATTATTCGCTAATACGTTGACAGGGATGCGAGGAGGAAGTGAAGGTTCGTTATTTGTTCCGATCCTCAGATTTTTTAATATTGAAATGCATAAAGCAATTGCAACAGCTCTTTTTGCAGCCATCTTCACTTCTATCGTTGGAGTGCTTCTCTACTGGAACCAACAAGAGCTCCTACTTATTGAGGGACTTGTAGTATTGACAGCAGCAGCCATCGGTTCACGAATAGGGAGTTACTTTTCGTTGAAGACAAAACCAAGATGGTTAGAGATTGGGTTGACAATTATCATTATAGTACTTGCAGGTTTTCCACTCCTAAAGGTCCTTTTGGTTTAGTTGAGAGAATCTTGGAGAGATATCTTCATGCCATCGACTGAATCAAAGAGAGAACCTATCCACGGGCTTTGCTTCTGGCTATTATTGTCAAAATAAGTCCCAAGGCTGATGCAGTATTCAGAATAAGCCATGCGAGAACCAGTAATCCACCCCATCCAACTGTTAGAACGACCCAGATTACAGTTAAAATCAGGCTGATAAGGCCAAAGCCTGAAGCTATTGCAATTATGAATTTGCCAGATCGAACATGAGAAGTAGTAAGTAAGTAGCCTCCAAGAATGACTGCAATTCCTCCTAACCAAGCAATAACGAATAGGATAAACAACAGGATGTTAATGATCAGGTAAAAGGGAGCGAGAGCTGGTATTGCCTGCAGAAAGTAAAAAATCAGAACGATTGTATCAATTCCGCCTGTATAATTGGCTCCTAGGAGCAAGAGACCACCGATCAAACAGAGTGCAAATGGAGTCTGATTTTTCATTGCATTCACTTACATGAAGTCATGATTTTTACTTTATTGCTTTTTCGAGATACTAATTTCATGGACTTCTTTGTTCGAAACCGCAACTACCATGAAGATGTAAGTCGCTTTTCATTCGAAGTTATAATTCAGAGTCTTTATCTATCAGTTTTCAATAAGCTGTAACTAGGTCTGGAGAATCATGACGGTATATGTGACCCTAAAACAAGTGCCTGATATTCCCATTGAAGCTGACGTGATTACACCAACTGCTTTTACAGGAAAAACTTTAGAGCAGATTGGGAAACTAGAGGTAATTCAGGGAAGCGATTCACTCGAATTAAGGGATTTCTTCAAGATTAAGGGAGTTCCTGGTAAAAGCGAGGAGGAAACCGACATTGCTTTGAGCGGGGATTTACGCAAGGTAAAATTGATTGGCAAGGGGATGAATGGAGGTATCATCAACATTGAGGGCGATGTAGGAATGCATCTCGGCGCGGAAATGGTCGCTGGAAGAATCACTGTGACAGGTTCTGTGGATGCCTGGGCAGGAGCTGAGATGAGTGGTGGAAATATCCAGATAGAAGGGAATGCTGGAGACTATCTGTGTGCTGGATACCGTGGAACTTCTGATGGAATGACGGGTGGCAGAGTATTTGTTTCAGGGAATGTTGGTAATGAAATGGCGCTTCACATGCGAAAGGGATTCATTGCAGTTAAAGGTGATGTAGGAGAGATGGCTGCTGTGCGAATGAAAGGCGGCTCTATTATGGTGTGTGGTGAATTAGGCGCGAGAGCTGGTATCGAAGCAACAAAGGGTATGGTCTTTGCTCTCGGAAAAATCAAATCACTAAGTCCTACGTACAAATACAGTGGTACCTCAGAGAGAGAATTCACAGGGTATTATATTCGATACTTGAAGTCTCGTAGACCTGATTTTATTCAATCTGATATCATACTATCTGAAAAATGGGTAAAGTTTGTGGGAGATTTTGCTGAAGCTGAGTCAAAAACTGAAATATACGCTAGATTGGATTTTAATACACATCTTATGAGTTGATAGACAATGAATCTGAATAGAGCTGCACTCAAGATTTTCGAAGAAATTGTAGAACAAAGTAAAGAATTGGAATGTGCTGTTTCAAAACAATCCAATGGGACAACTATTCTAGATGCTGGTATCAACGTACTCGGTTCAAATGAAGCAGGGCGATTAGTTGGTGAAATTTGCCTTGGTGGATCTGGAACAGTTTCACTAACTGAGATAACACTCGAAGACATTACATTACCTGCTGTTTCAGTTAAGGTGGATAAAGTAACAGAAGCGTGTCTCTGTTCGCAGTATGCAGGGTGGACAGTTCAGGTTGACAAGTACTTTGCAATGGCATCAGGTCCCGCTAGAGCACTATCGAGAGTTGAAAAGTTGTACAAAGAATTGGGTTACACTGAAGAATCCGATGTTGCAGTCGTTGTTTTAGAGACCCGCGAGATTCCACCTGAAGAAGTTACGAAATACATAGCGGATAAGTGTGGAATTTCCAACTCAGGGTTATTTGTTGTTGTTGCTCCGACAGCGTGTTTGGTCGGGTCAGTTCAAATCTCAGCAAGGATTGTTGAGGTCGGTGTACACAAGCTCCATGAACTTAAGTTCGATCCTTGGAAGATTAAAAAAGGCGAAGGTGTCGCTCCTATAGCTCCTATAGCAAAGAATGATAGTCGAGCAATGGGAGTAACGAATGATTGTATTCTATTTACGGGAACTACTTCCTATGAAGTCGAATCATCCGAAGATGATGACCTGGCTGATTTGACTAAGAAAGTACCATCCTCAACTTCAAAGCAATATGGAACGCCATTCTATGATCTATTCAAGAGTGTAGGATTTGATTTCTATAAAGTAGACCCTTTTTTGTTTAGTCCAGCTCAGATTAAGATCAAAGACATCAAGAGTGGCAAAGAATACAAGGCTGGAGAATTGGATTCTGATTTGCTGAAACAATCTCTCGGACTCAATTGATAATGATGTAGGAGTGAAAAGAATGGAAATTAATGGTGTACCTATTGATGACACATATGCTGAAGCTTTCAGTATGCATATGAACCGGACAATAATCACAGCTTTTGATGAAGATTGGGCACGTACAACAGCACTTGAAACAACTGGATTTGGTACATCCGTGATTATGACTCCCTCAGAAGCTGGTATCGAGTATGTGTTGAAACCAGATGACAGCCCAGATGGTCGACCAGGCGTGAGGGTAATCTTTGCTACAGGAAGTAAACAAGGGATCCAAGAACAACTCCTAGCTCGTTTAGGGCAGTGCGTCCTTACCAGTCCAACAGCATGCGCGTATGATGACACTCCAGATGTAAAAGAATCATATCCAGTAGGTAAGATGATTGCTATGTTCGGAGACGGTTATCAAGTGAAGAAGGGACTTATTGATGGTCGTGTTTTATGGATGCTACCGCGCATGAGTGGTACCTTCGTTATCCAAGAGTCATTTGGCCGAACAAAAGGTGTTGCGGGAGGCAATATCATTTACTTCTGTAAGGATGTAGAAAGTGGAATGACGAGTGGTAAGGCTGGTGTGAAAGCAATTGAAGGTGTAGAAGGTGCATACACACCATTCCCCGGAGGTTTGGTTGGTTCGGGGTCAAAACCCTCCTCTCGATACAAAGCACTCCATGCGTCTACAAATGAAAGATACTGTCCAACAATGAAGGGAATCATACCAGATACATACGTACCCAAGGATTGCAATTTTGTTGTAGAAATCGTCATTAATGGTCTCACAGAGAAAGCAGTAGCTGACGCGACAAAAGCCGCAATTCTAGAAGTATGCAAACACAAAGGCGTAATCAAGATCTCAGCTGGTAACTTCGGAGGCGCATTGGGTAAGTACAAGATACACCTTCACGAACTTGGATTGTAAGATAATACAATAATGAAACAAATTGGGGAAAGAACGATGAGCAATGGGTCAGTAAACGTCCTTCTCATATCGGGCAGGACTCTAGGTCAAGGAAGAGCGATGGAAAAGGGGAAACTAACTCCTGAATATGAGAAAGCAGTTGCTGTGTGCGAACTTGATACAACAGCGATGGAAGCACTTGGCATCAAAAATGGCGAAACAGTAGTGATACAGACGGAATATGGAAAAACTACTGTAATAGCGAAACACGACAAGCTCCTCTCTCCCGGTATTGCATTCATTCCATGTGGACCATACTTCAATCTGCTTCTTGGTTCCTACACCCAGCATACCGGTATGCCTGGATTCAAATCACTATCAGCTTCTATCGCCGCTGCACCAGGAGCAAGTATAATGAGCGTGGAAGAACTCAGCAAGATTCTCAAGGAGGTTGCAAAGTGACCGAAGCAAATACAATCCATAAGGATGTGCCATGTACATTCTGTGGTTGCCTCTGTGATGATATTGTCATTGAGGTTGATGGAGACCATATTGTTAAGAATACAAATGGTTGCGCTATCTCAAAGGAACGTTTCCTAGGTTATACTGAGAATAGATGTCTACATCCATCAGTTAACGGGAAGACCACTACTCTTGAGAAAGCTATCGAGAGAGCAGTGGAGATCATATCCTCTTCGAAACGTTTTCTTATCTACGGCTTGAGTTCAACTGAGAATGATGCACAACGTGAAGCATATAGATTAGCGGAACTTGCTCGCGGTGTTGTTGATAATACAACATCAGTCTGTCATGGACCTACAATTCTTGGAGCTCAAGAGTCAGGAGAGCCAACAGCTGGCCTAGCAGAAGTCAGAAATCGTTCTGATTTGGTAATATATTGGGGTTCTAATCCTGCTGCAGCTCACCCCAGACATATTCCGCACTACATTCGTCAACCAGGCGAGTACATCCATGATCCTAAGCAGGACAGGAAGATTTGGCTTGTAGATATTAG
>Ga0307419_10001797_pt1 | contig 10993 bp, 5 predicted proteins | sample SalMarWE160230MG_2_FD_202512 | JGI IMG/M metagenome (GOLD analysis project Ga0307419, IMG submission 202512) | Salt marsh sediment microbial communities from the Plum Island Ecosystem LTER, Massachusetts, United States - WE1602-30 | ecosystem: Environmental > Aquatic > Marine > Intertidal zone >... | reverse complement strand
CTGAAATATCCCAATGGCCGATATTTGCGAGCGCCGCCATCCAATGACCAGAAGGCGATCTGGACCGGAGCGTAATACCTGTGGTTCAGTTCAAGCGAGAGCGAGCGCTAATCCGCGGCGACAGCGGAGGCGACCGGCTCACGGGGGGTGTTTGCATGGCGCGGTCGGGCCGCGGCATCAGTCTTTTCGCCGCAGCGTTGGTGTTTTGGGCGATCTGCGCGAGCGCAAGCGCCGAGCCGCGCACCGGTGCCGATCAATCAGCCGACCGTTATCTCCTGTTCAGCGGCGTCGAGCTGTGGAAGGCGGGCGGCTTCCTTCACGGCGGCATGGTGTGGTCGCCGGACGGCCTTGCCGCCGACGGTTTCGCCCTGAAGCTGCTATCGGGCGCCGGCCGCTATCATTATTTGTCGGGCGCGACCGACATCACTGGCCATGCGATGGTCTTCACCGCCATGCCGGGCTGGCACATCAAGCGCGACCGGCTGGAGGCAACGGTCTATGCCGGGTTCGATCTGCAGCGCCACTGGTTTCGTCCGGATGATGTCGAAAACCAGCTCCGCGGCCTGCACATCGGCACGCGCTTTGCCGGCGAGGTCTGGTACGAGCCGACCGACGCAACCATGATGCAGGCTTGGGCGACATGGTCGAGCGTCGACGCTGGCTATTCCGTGCGTGGCGCCGTCGGCTGGCGCTTGTTCGATTGGTTTTATCTCGGTCCCGAAGCGCAGGCGTTAGGGGACGGACATTACCGCCAAGTGCGTGTGGGAATCCATCTTACCGCTTGGCACACGGGTGCATTCGAATGGACCGCCGGCCTCGGCTATGCGAGCGATAAGGCCAACGGCGCCGGCGCCTATCTGCGGCTCGGAGTTCTCACCCGCCGCTGAGCTTGAGCGAAGTGCCTGCCCGCGGAATTCGGAGCTTGCTCAACATCTCCATGAGTGAATGCAAATCCATGAGTGAATGCAAAAAGATCAGAGCGAAGTCAGATTCGATCAGAACACAGTTCGCTCTCGCCCGCAGCAGCGCCGCACGACACTGGCTTTAGAATGCTACAATTTTGCAAACCGACGCGTGCTATTGTAGGCAAAGAACGCACGGCATTTCACCGCAAATCACGGGCACCATGCTCAGGGAGCACGCCCACGGAGCAGCGGATCATGCAGGCGTCAAGCATGACGACATGCGGCGACCGGCCCGCGCAAAAAATTATCCGACAGTGTGATGACGGAGCAACAAACGCTTGACAGTCGGCGGCTTTGGCGCGAACATAATTTTGTCACTTCTGGCGAAATCTGCGCTGGTTACACCGCGCAAAAATCGGAGGTGTAATGCCACCGGGCTCGCAAAGCCGCGATCATCGTTGGCGCCTGCGTTGGGGCGGTAACGTAGCGGCTAACCCCACAACGGACACGGCCGGGAGCGGCGTCATCGGGCCGCATCAGTGAGGCAAGGCCCCCCTTTAGCCGCTTCCGGCTGGTCACTTCGGTCGTTTGGGTGACGCTCCTTCGGGAGCGTTTTTATTTTCAGCCCTTTTCAGAAATATATAAGGTTTCCTCACGGTCGTTTGTTAATCGGTCGGCTTATGAGTCAAAGTGACACAATCCGTGCCGCAGCGGCAAATGCGAACGCGCTTTCGGTAACAGCGCGATGACCGAATTCACCGCAAGAGACATTCGCACTCACCCAGAGATGAGATTCGGTTTTGCCGACGACGCTTGAGTCGACAAAGCTCAAATCCCGGCGCGCCGATTTGCCGTAACAACCGGCGGACTTTCTTGCCCATCACCTGGGCGGCAATCGCATGTTCTTGATTGCAGACGCCCACCGCCGCATCATGGGCGCGTGTCCGGCGATCTGCCGGTGTCGCCGCGAAGGTCTTTTCAGCATGAGCCATCGCGACACGTCGCGGGGCAACGCAACGGAGACGCAACCCGCAGCGGATGCCGCTGTTCTGCAGAAGCTCGCTCGAATTGCGCAGGAGGCCGTCAGCATGAAAACGATCCTCGTGCCCACTGAACCGGGCGCGGCGATGCGCTCGACGCTGGAAACCGCGCTGTTGGTTGCACGGCGTTTCAACAGCCATATCGAGGGCTTCGCGGTGCGCGTCGCGCTGCCGACCGTCGTCGCCATGGATGTTGCGCCGTCGGCGTCGCTCGCTTTCTTCGAGGAAGAAAATGCGGAAGCCGCGCGCCGGTCACGCGAGACGTTCGAAAGCTTCATGCAGGAGCATGCGATTCCGCGCACGCGCGCCCCGCAAGACGCGCCAACCTTCGGCTGGGAGGACGACGTGCCGGAAGGCGACAATTTTGTCGGCCAGCGCGGACGCGTGTTCGACCTGATCGTGATCGGACGGCCGAGCGACGATCCGGCCGGCCCCTATATGAGCACCTTCGAGGCGGCGCTGTTCGAGAGCGGACGGCCGGTGCTGCTCGCCCCGCCGACGCCGCCGGCACAGATCGGCCGCAACATCCTGATCGCGTGGAATTGCAGCACCGAGCAGGCGTGCGCCACCGCCCTCGCCATGCCGTTCCTCAAGCGGGCGGAGCGCGTCACCATCCTGACCGTCGACGGCGCCACCGTCGCCGGTCCGAGCGGCGACGAACTTGCCGCCAATCTGGCGCTGCATGGACTGACCGCCGCGACGGAAATGCTGTCCGGCGACAACCGCACGGCAGGCCCGATGATTCTCGAGCGTGCGCGCGCACTCGGCTGCGATCTCATTATCAAGGGGGCCTACACGCAAAGCCGGCTGCGGCAGCTGATCTTCGGCGGCACCACGCGCTACCTGCTGACGCATGCCGAATTGCCGGTGCTGACAGCGCATTAACGCGTGATGACTTGAGCTTGGCTCAACGAGAACGAATTCCGATCTAACGGAATCGGACTATTTCTCTTTGAGTGATCGCATTTTCTGCGGCGAACCGGTGTCCACTTCGCCGGAAAATGCTCTGAAGCGAATTCCGATCTAACGGAATCGGATTTCGCTCTATTTCTCTTTGAGTGATCGCATTTTCTGCGGCGAACCGGTGTCCACTTCGCCGGAAAATGCTCTGAAGCGAATTCCGATCTAACGGAATCGGATTTCGCTCTATTTCTCTTTGAGTGATCGCATTTTCTGCGGCGAACCGGTGTCCACTTCGCCGGAAAATGCTCTGAAGCGGCCCCCTCGCCACCCGCGCCGGCGGCTGATGCAGCTTGCCCCTGCCTGTGTGGCTGTCGCTGCCGCCGGGTTTAACCGAATATTAAGCATAACGGATAAGGCTTAGCCGGACGCTTCTCGGGTTTCTACGTATTCACTACGTAGAATTGCGGATATACCGCAGAAGACCTTGGTAGACCTGAGTGTTCGGCCACGAAGCCGGATTCACCATACAGTCTATGATCGCGAGGCACTGCAGCAAATCGCCTTGCTTTGGACGACATCTTAAGCATAACACTAATGCAACGGAATGGGGACTTGTTCGGGGGAGTTTTCTGTTGAACCGTCATGCGGGTTACGTCCGTACGCTGACCGCGTCGGCGGCGATTGCCATTGCCGTTGCGCTCGCCGGATGCCAGACCAACGAACTCGCGCAAATTCCTGGTCGCGCCATGCAGCCGCTGCCGCGCGAGACCGTTGCCCTGATCGAAAAGAAGAACATGACGCTCGAGGCGCCGGTCCTGGTGCGTATCTACAAGGAAGAATCGGAGCTCGAAGTCTGGAAGCAGGACAATTCCGGCCGGTTCGCGCGCCTGAAGACCTATCCGATCTGCCGCTGGTCAGGCGCCCTCGGACCCAAGAAAAAGCAGGGAGACCGCCAGGCGCCCGAGGGGTTCTATACGATCACCCCGGGGCAGATGAACCCGAAATCGAACTACTATCTCGCCTTCAATCTCGGTTTCCCCAACGCCTATGACCGCGCGCACGGCTATTCCGGCGCCTTCCTCATGGTTCATGGCGATTGCTCGTCGAGCGGCTGCTATTCCATGACCGACGAGCAGATGGCCGAAATTTACGCGCTCGCCCGCGAGGCGTTTCTCGGCGGGCAGAAATCGTTCCAGGTGCAGGCCCTGCCCTTCCGCATGACCGCGCTCAACATGGCCAGGCATCGCAATAATCCGAGCATGGCCTTCTGGCGCATGCTGAAGGAAGGAACCGACCAGTTCGAGGTGACGCGGCAGGAACCCAGAGTCGATGTCTGCGGCAGCCACTATGCGTTCGGCCGGACCGAGGGCGCCGGCGGCTGCGCGGGTCGTGTTCCGTACGCGATCGAGGCGGCCGTGAGAGCCAAGCAGGACGAGGACAATCGCACGTTCGCGGCACTCGTCAACAGGGGCATGCCGACCGTCGCCGTGAACACCGGCTCCGACGGCGGCATGCACCCGATTTTTGTCGCCCAGCTCCAGCCCCACACCCTGATCGATACTACCGGCCGCCCGGCCGCTTATACCAAGCCCGGCTCGGGACTGCCTAAGCTCGTGCGGTTGCCGCGCGCCCTCGACCCCGACACGACATCGTCGATCGGCGGATATCCGCGATTGACCCAGATCGCGTCGGCCGATCCATCCTCCCCCGTTGGCGTGGCGCAAAGCACCCAGGGCGGATCGTCGAGCGGCAATTTCTTCTCACGGCTGTTCCACTCCTCGCGCCAGCCGAGCGAACCGGCAAAGCGGGAAAAAGAGGCGGCGAAGAAGGAATCATCCCGCACGGCAGCGGCGAAGCGGCGGCCGCATCCGCGTTCGCGACCGCAAACATCGGTCGCCAAGGCTGACACGAAGGCTGCGCCGGCACGCAGGTCGGCAAATGCCGAAGCGCCCGCCAAGACCGAGTTGCCCGGCACCGCAACGGCCTATGCCAGCACCACGCGGTCGGCTGCGACAACACCGCAGACCATGTCGGGCGCCCGGCCGGTGCTCTCGTCCTCGAATTTCGACAACCGCTGGGGCGGCTTACGCTGACATGCCGACGCGTCAGCCGGCTGCCGACACGGGCACACCGCGCGGCTTGCTCGGCAACACCGTCTGATGGCCGCTCATTCGCGATCCGTGATCCATAGCGCCATGATTCGAGGCTCCCGATTGGAAGCTTGAGCGCGCCTATGCCGACGCGCGCATTGCCGCGCGGTACTGGCTCGCGTGAAAAACCGCGCGAGCCATGATGCTCCTGAATAATGTCCTACTGCACAGCCATGAGAGCCTTCGATAGCTCCTTACGCAGATGTTCCTTCTCCTCTGCGCTGAGCTTTTCCGGTTCAAGAACCACGACAAACTTCTTGAGAGAGCCCGTGAATGAATAGGGCATCTTGTCGGCGTAAGTCTCACTGACTGGCGTTCCCGTGTCTTCGCCGACATCGAAGGTTTCGTCGAGCGAGAAGCGAACGCCGATGGTTTGAGGAATTTTTCCTTCGGCGACTTGCTTTTCATCCACGAGCAGCGTGCCGGTCGCGCCCTTGCCGATACCGCCTCCGTCATAAGCGAACTTGAACCGCACAATGTGATTGCCAGGCGCGATCGGTTGATCTGAGGCAATGCGGAATTTGTGCTGGGGCTGGTTTGAAAGCGCGTACACAAATTCCGGCTTGCTGTTGTTCAAGAGCAGCGCCCAGCCTCCGAAACGGCCTCCGATCGTGGCGAGAACGCCGCTCGCGCCGCTTTCCGGAATCGTAACCTCAGCGGCCACTGTCCAGGATTTGTTTTTGAAGTCTGGTGCCGAGCCTTCCGGGATACGGATCATGCCGGGATAGTAGGTGAACTCCGTGCGGCCGCGCGTGAGGCTGGGCCGAATGGACGGATCGGCACGCGACGCAAAACTGGAGTCGAGCGGGTATACATTGTATTTCTTTGCCTCGACGTCGAAGGCCTCCTGAAGCTCCTTGAGCTTGTCGGGATATTTGTCCGCCAAGTTGTTGGCCTGGCTGAAGTCCTCGTTGACGTTATACAGTTCCCATTTGAAATCGTTGGGGTTTGGCTCCTCGCCAATCGTCACCCAGGGCAGCCGCAGCGGAGTGGTGCTTGCCATCCAGCCGTCCTTGTAAATGGCGCGATTGCCGACCAGCTCGAAGTATTGCGTCGTATGACGCGTAGGGGCTTTTGCTTCATCGAACGTGTAAACGAGGCTGGTGCCATCGAGCGGCTGCTGCTTAACGCCATCCAGCATCGTCGGCGGGGTGATACCAACGGCCTCATAGATTGTCGGCACGATGTCGATCACGTGAGCGAATTGGGAGCGTAAGCCGCCTTTGTCTTTTATGCGCGCCGGCCACGAGATCACCATACCGTTGCGCGTGCCGCCAAAGTGCGAAGCGACCTGCTTCGTCCATTGCATCGGCGCATCCATTGCGTGCGCCCAGCCGACCGGATAGTGATTGTAGGTCAGCGGGCCACCCAGCTTGTCCATCATTGAAAGCAGATAAGGCAGGTCCTCTTTGACGCCATTGCCGGCGGTTCCGACCTCGTTGGTCGTGCCCTGCAAGCCCCCTTCAGGACTGGCACCGTTGTCGCCCTGAATGAAAATGACGAGCGTATTATTCAGCTGGCCCGACTGTTCCAGTGCATCGAGCAAGCGTCCGATCTGATCGTCAGCATAGGAAAGTGCGCCGGCGTAAACCTCCATCATCCGCGCATACAGGCGCTTCTGGTCAGCTGACAACGAATCCCAGGCGGGAATCTGGTCTGGACGTTTGGTCAATTTGGTATTCGGCGGAACGATCCCCAGCTTGATCTGCCGGGCGAGCGTCTCCTCCCGAATCTTGTCCCAGCCCTGGCCAAATTGGCCTTTGTACTTGTCTATCCACTCCTTCGGTGCGTGATGTGGCGCGTGTGCCGTACCTGTCGCATAGTAGAGAAGCCACGGTTTGTTCGGCGCCAGCGCGTGCTGTGTCCGCATCCAGGCGATCGCCTTGTCCGCCATGTCACGATCGAAGATGTAGTCGGGCTTGCCCAGATAGGGCTCGATAGGCCTGGTGTTCTCGTAGAGCGCCGGATGCCATTGGTCGGAATCGCCGCCCAGGAACCCATAGAAATATTCAAAGCCAAGGCCCACAGGCCACAAATCAAATGGTCCGGCCTGACTCGACATCCAGTCCGGAACGTTGTGCGCTTTGCCAAACCATGACGTGTTGTAGCCGTTCTCCTTGAGGACCTCACCCACAGACCCGGCACTCTTGGGCACCAGCGAGTCGTAGCCCGGATAACCTGTCGCAAACTCGGTGATGACGCCACTATGCACCGAGTGGTGGTTGCGTCCCGATATCAGTGCGGCACGTGTCGGTGAACAAAGCGCTGTGGTGTGGAACATGTTGTAACGCAGCCCGCTGTCAGCAAGCCGCTGCAAGTTGGGAGTCTGAATTGGCCCACCGAATGTGCTGCTCGCTCCAAAGCCGACATCATCGGTCAAGATCAGGAGAACGTTCGGAGCGCCTTCTGGTGCTGTGACACCCTTCGGAAAATCTGGCGTCGAATCCGCGGCGGTTCGTCCAATTTTGCCATTGAACGGCGGTACCGGCAGCGGCAGGACAGACCGGTCGAGCTTGCCGCCGGACTGGGCAGCCTCTTGCGCCACGGCGGCTTGTGAAAAGAAAAGTGCCGCGCCAGCGGCAATCAAAACCAAGATGCTTCTTTTCATCGAAACCTCTATTTGTTCGCACGCAGCAACAGCGGGTTGGCACGGGCGCGCCGGGGGAACGGCGGGCGGCCTAGCTGGACCAAGGTCCGATATGGCGATGCCATCTGGTGGATTGGGCCGGCTATCAACGCACGCTGTCAAGTATAGTTAGCTTACGTTGTTTAAGTCCGGTCGAACAATGCCTGGCCTGAATATGCATAAGGCGGCCTACTGTCGCATAGTATTTTATACGGTAGTAGTCCTATCTGACTAGACTATAGATCGCTATGTCTCTTCCTGGCACATCTGCGATATGTGCCATATCCGAACTGTGTCCGTGACGAGCCGGATACGCATATCCGTGCCCGATGGAATGAGTCGAGGAGGCGTCGTATCGGCCCGACGACAAGTGTGCATACTGCCTGATCAAACATAGGGAGTTGATCCGCTCGTCCCTGCGCAAGCGGGGACCCAGGCAATATGCGCAAACTCTCTTACCGCGTTCGCGGGAATGAGCGGTGCCGAGGACCAAGCCGTGCGAAACGGGCTCTAAACGTACTTGCCGTGGCAGTGCTTGAACTTTTTGCCTGAGCCGCAGGGACACGGCTCGTTGCGGCCGACCTTGCCCCAGCTCGCCGGATTGTTGGGATCGCGTTTCGCCGCACGCGCCGGCGCCATGCCGCCGTCGTTGAATCCGTAGCCGATCTCCGCCGGCGCAAATTCGTCATCGCCCGAGGCCGGATCGATGTGGTGGGCTTCCATGAAGGGCAGGTTCTGCTCATCCGGCGCCTGCTCCTGCACGATCTCGACCCGCATCAGGTGCGCCGTGACATCCTCACGCAGCTTGTGACTCATCGCCTCGAACAGGCTGAACGACTCCGCCTTGTATTCGTTGAGCGGATCGCGCTGGCCATAACCGCGCAGCCCAATCACGTTGCGCAGGTGGTCGAGCATCACCAGGTGTTCGCGCCACAGGTGATCGAGCGTCTGCAGGAGAATCGACTTCTCCACGTAACGCATGATATCGGGCGTCCACTGCGCCGCCTTGGCGGCCATGTGTTCGTCGGCGCGGCGCTCGATGCGGGCAATCAGCTCCTCGTCAGCAATGCCCTCTTCCCTGGCCCATTCATCGACCGCAAGATCGAGGCCGAGGACACGCTGAATCGCCTCTTTTAGCCCTGCCGCGTCCCATTGCTCGGGATAGGCGTTCTTAGGCACATGCTTGGCGACAAGGTCGTCGACCACTGCGTGGCGCATGTCGCCGACGATCTCCGGCACGATATCGTCGTTCATCCACTCGATGCGCTGGTCGAAGATGACCTTGCGTTGGTCGTTCATCACGTCATCGAACTTGAGCAAATTCTTGCGGATGTCGAAGTTGCGCGCCTCGACCTTCTGCTGGGCCTTCTCCAACGCCTTGTTGATCCAGGGATGGACGATCGCCTCGTTCTCCTGGAGGCCGAGTTTCTGCAGCATCCCGTCGAGCTTGTCGGAGCCGAAGATGCGCATCAGGTCATCTTCCAGCGACAGGAAGAATTTCGAGCGCCCGGGATCACCCTGGCGGCCGGAACGGCCGCGCAGCTGATTGTCGATGCGGCGTGATTCATGGCGCTCGGTGCCGAGCACGAACAGGCCGCCTGCCCCCAGCGCCTTGTCCTTCAGGCGTGCGACTTGGCCGCGGATGTCATCGGCCTGGCGCTGGCGCTCATCCGGTTCGGTGACGGCGGCGAGTTCCTGGCGGATGCGCATATCGGCATTGCCGCCGAGCTGAATATCGGTGCCGCGACCGGCCATATTGGTGGCGATGGTGATCGCCCCCGGTACGCCCGCCTGGGCGACGATATAGGCCTCCTGCTCGTGATAACGCGCATTGAGAATGGCAAAGACCTTGGTCTTCGACGCGCCTTCATCGCCGGAATAGAGCGCAGCAAACGCATTCGGATCGGAGAAGTCGTGCGCCTCCCAGCCATGCTGACGCAGCATGTCGGCGAGCTGCTCGGATTTCTCGATCGAGGTGGTACCGACCAGCACCGGCTGGCCGCGCTCCTTGCACTCCTCGATCAGCGTGATGATGGCCCGGTATTTCTCCACGGCGGTCCGATAGACCTCGTCGTCCTCGTCATTGCGGATCATCGGCAGGTTGGTGGGAACGTCGAGCACTTCCAGATTATAGATGTCCATGAACTCATCGGCCTCGGTCATGGCCGTGCCGGTCATGCCGGCGAGCTTCTTGTACATGCGGAAATAATTCTGGAAGGTGATCGAGGCGAGCGTCTGGTTCTCCGGCTGAACCGGCTGGCGCTCCTTCGCCTCCAGCGCTTGGTGCAGCCCCTCGGAATAGCGCCGGCCCGGCATCATGCGGCCGGTGAACTCGTCGATGATGACGACCTCGCCATTGCGCACGATGTAGTCCTTGTCGCGCTGGAATAGCTTGTGCGCCCGCAGCGCCTGGTTGACGTGATGCACGACCGAGACGTTCTCGATGTCGTAAAGCGAATCAGACTTGAGCTGGCCGGCCGCGCGCAGCGCCTGCTCCATCTTTTCCATGCCGGCTTCGGTCATGGTAACGGCGCGCTGCTTCTCGTCGACCTCGTAGTCGGATTTATCGAGCTTCGGAATAAAGGTATCGATGGTGTTGTAGAATTCCGAACGATCATCGAGCGGGCCGGAAATGATCAGCGGCGTGCGCGCCTCGTCGACAAGAATGGAGTCGACCTCGTCAACGATCGCATAAACATGGCCGCGCTGGACCATGTCCTCCAGCCGGTACTTCATGTTGTCGCGCAGATAGTCGAAGCCGAGCTCGTTGTTGGTGCCATAGGTCACGTCGCAATCGTATTGAATCTTGCGCTGCTCGTCGTCGAGCCCGTGAACGATGACGCCAACGGTGAGACCGAGGAATTTGTAGATCTCGCCCATCCATTCGGAGTCGCGCTTGGCGAGATAGTCGTTGACCGTGACGACGTGCACGCCGCCTCTGGCGAGCGCATTGAGATAGACTGGCAGCGTCGCCACCAGCGTCTTGCCTTCGCCGGTTCGCATCTCGGCGATGCGCCCCTCGTGCAACACCATGCCGCCGATCAGCTGGACATTGAAGTGGCGCTGGCCGAGCGTGCGTTTGGCGGCTTCGCGCACCGTGGCGAAGGCGGGCACCAGGAGATCGTCAAGGCTCTTGCCCTCTTCGACCTCCTTGCGGAAGGCCGCGGTGCGCGCGCGTAATTCCTCGTCCGAGAGCTTTTCGATTTCCGGCTCGATCGCGTTGATGGCATCGACGCGGGCGTGATAGGAGCGAATGCGCCGATCATTGGCGGAGCCGAATAATTTGCGGGCGACAGCGCCGAACATGCCGGGGTCCTTTCCTTCTCCCGCGGAGCGGATTGCATGGCCAGCAAGGCGCGCCCGACCGGC
>Ga0307419_10001796_pt1 | contig 10995 bp, 8 predicted proteins | sample SalMarWE160230MG_2_FD_202512 | JGI IMG/M metagenome (GOLD analysis project Ga0307419, IMG submission 202512) | Salt marsh sediment microbial communities from the Plum Island Ecosystem LTER, Massachusetts, United States - WE1602-30 | ecosystem: Environmental > Aquatic > Marine > Intertidal zone >... | reverse complement strand
CGGGGCCGTTCGAGAGAAAGACGCCGTGGGGCTTCATGCCCAGGATCTCCTGGGCCGGGGTGGCGGCCGGCACCACCTTGACGCGGCAGCCCGCCTTGTCCAACAGGCGCAAGCTGTTGTACTTGATCCCGAAGTCCATGGCCACGACGAAAAACTCCTTCTTCTCGGCCCTCTTGGCCGGCGCGGCCGGCCAATCATAGCCCTGGACGCACGTCACGTCCCGCACGAGGTCGCGGCCCACCATCTGCGGCGCCTTCAAGACCTTCTTGCGCAGGCTCTCCCTGTCAAGGTCCTGCGTCGAGAGGATGCCCCGCATCGCGCCCGCGAGACGGATCCGCCGCGTCAGCGCCCGCGTGTCCACGCCCTCGATCGCCACGACCTTGTTCTTGATGAGGTACGCGTCCAGGGGCAGGGCCGAGCGCCAGTTGGAAGCGATGCGCGAACGCTCCTTCACCACAAAACCCTCGGCCCACGGCCTGGCCGACTCCACGTCCTCGGCATTCGTCCCGTAGTTGCCGATCAAAGGATACGTCATCGTCACGATCTGCCCCTTATAGGACGGGTCTGTCAGTATCTCCTGATACCCCGTCATCGAGGTGTTGAAGACGACCTCGCCCACGGCCTCGCCCTCTGCGCCGAAGCTCCGGCCCTCCACCACAAACCCATCCTCCAGCAATAATATCGCCTTTTTCATGGGATCTTTACTGCCACAAAGTGGCATAAAATGACTTGGTCATTTACTGCCACTTTTGAGGTGGGCGAGGGCAGCCTTTATCCTCTTTGCGGCCTGCGCCGGGGTCTTGACCTGCGCCACGCCGGGGATCTTCCAGGAGCCCAAACCGATGACCGGCTTGCCGGCATTCAAAGCAAAGGCCACCTCGGAGAGGGTGCCGTACCGGCCAGGCAGGGCCACGACAATGTCAGCGCACCCAACGACCAGGGTGTTTCGCGTATTTCCCAGGCCTGTTGCTATCGGTATGTCAATAAAGGGGTTAGCATCATTTTTCCTGTCTGACGGGAGGAGCCCGATAGTCACCCCGCCGCCTTCCTTGACACCCTTAGAAACAGCCTCCATTACTCCACCTAAGCCTCCGCAAACAACCAAAACACCCATTTTTGCCAATAAATAGCCCAATTTATTGGCTTTTTGCTCCACTTCATCAGAAATACTATGTCCGCCGACAACAGCGACCAAGACCTTATCAGTAGATATAGAGATTTTTTTCAAACTCAACCTCTTTGGTGATAGGGTTTTGCACCCGGAACTTGACTGATCTGGCCTTCCTCTCCAAGTTGGACCCTTCTGTCAACTTCAGATGAGTAAGGAAGAAAGAAGAAATATCAAACTCTTTCTCCTGGCCGGCCGCGATATCGCTCAGCTCCAGGGGAAAGATCATCTTCATGTTGTCGATGAAGAGGTCCAAAGCCACAGCGTCGATGGCCCTGGAGCCCAGGTTCTTGGCGACCAGAAGGATGCGGGGTTCCTCCGGCCGGGGCCGGGTGTAGTAGATATCCGTTATCTCGTACTGAAACGGCTGCATCCAACTGAAGAAGATCTCATTAAAGGGCGACTGGTCAACGCAGCCAAAGTCGATCTCCTTGAGCACCGCACCCTTGCCGACATCGATGGCGTCCTTGTAAAACCCGCTGTAATCCCCTTGGGCCCCGAGATAATTGAGGAAGGTATCCTTCTGTGTGCGCTCCTCGCGCACGGCCGGCGCTGCGACGTCCCACTGGGCAAAGACCTTGTAGCGGCCCGGCGGGATGCCCGTGATCTCGTAACGCACCTGCGTCAGGGTGACGTTAGCCGCGTCCACGGCCGCATAGAGCATCGGCGCGGGGAAGGCATACCGGCCGTCGGGTTGCTCCCTGAGCAGGTACACGTAGAGGCCGCCGCTCGCCTCGCTCGAGACCGGCACCTTAGAGGGCATGTCCGGCAGCGTCACGGCCCCGGCGATACGGCCGTCGCCCGAGAGCGGGGGCTCGCCCCTTTTGCGCGCCTCGATCGCCGCCTCAAGCTCCGCCTTGCGCTCCTCGAGCATCTGCAGATAGGACGCGTAGGCCTGTAAAGTCAAGGGGCTGACGTCGATATCCGGAAGTTCCTGGATCCTCTCCTCGGGAAAGGACCCTCCGGCCTTCAGGGCCTTGTCGCCTTCGACGAGAGAATGGATGCGCGAGGTGATGCCTTCGGTGGGCGGCCGCAACGGCAGGCTCGCCGGACCCGAGGTCTCGGCCGGCGTGAGCGTCTTCTTGATATAAAAAGGCACGGCCGATAACTCCTGGGTGTAGGTCTCTTCCTCAGAAATCCTGGAGATGTCCTCAAGGAAGATCGTCGCCGTCACCGCCTCCGGGCCTTCCCCGCTCTTGAGGACGATGTAATCCGGGTTCTTTTCGACGATACGCCCCACCATGACGCGGCCGTTCTTGAGATACACGGCTTGGGCAAAGGCGGGACGCCCGCCGGAGAAAACGAGGAGGAGGACGACGCCGATGATGAGTATTTTTCCGTGCATATCCCGTGCCCCCGGCAGGAATCGAACCTGCACCACTAGCTCCGGAGGCTAGTGCCCTATCCTTTGGGCTACGGGGGCGAAATCTATCACAACGGCGTTGCGGCGCGCCCAAAGCGCCGCAAGGCCGTTGGGGTCGTTAAAACAGGCTCATCTGCTGGTCGCCCGCGGCGGCCTCGTCGGCGCCGAAGACGGCGACCTTGCCGTACTCGCCGTCGAAGCCCGGCTCCACGGTGACGCGGCCCGCGCGCACGCGCGCAATACCTTCGGCCACCTTGGGGTTTGCCAGGCGGCCCAGGTCCTCCTGCGGCACCTGCGTCAGGATGGCGAACTCCGTGCCGAAGCGCGCGATCATCTGGCGGAACTCCTTCTCGACGGCGACGCTCCCCTTGCCGACCCCCTTGGCGTCGGCAATGATCTCGTCGAGCGGAATGAGGTTCTTGTACGGGATCGCGTTTTCCGGCACGAACCCCTCCTCGCGGTCCGCCAGTTGGTGGATGCGGTTCATGACGCCGATGGTCAGGGGCTTGCCGCACTTGGGGCACCGGCCCTTGTGCTGCACGGACTCCTGCGGCGAGAACCGCACCCCGCACGCGCGGTGGCCGTCAAAGTGGTACTTGCCCTCTTGCGGGAAAAATTCGATGGTGTAGAGGAATTTTTTCTTGTCCTTCGTGCGCAAGGCGTCGCGGACCGCGAAGTAGCTCATGGGGCACTCGAAGACGTTCGCCTCGCGGCCGATCTTCATCGGCGAGTGCGAGTCGGAGTTGGAGACCAGGCTGAAGCGGTCCAGCGCGGAGAGCCGCCAATTCATCGCCGGATCCGAGCTGAGCCCTGTTTCCAACGCGAAGATCTTCGACGTCTGCTTGCCGAAGCAGTCCTCGATGCGGTCAAAGCCCGAGTTGGACCCGAAGAGGCTGAACCACGGCGTCCAGCAGTTGTGAACAGCGGCAAACTCACACACATAAGAATTATCCGTTTGTACTTCCAGATTATAGACCTTGCCTTTAAAGGCGCTCTTTAAGATAGCGCGGATGGGTAGATAAGCGTAGCAACCATCCAGCCAGCCGTGCCGGGTCGAACGTTTTGTTCGAAACCTCTTAAATTCGTTATCGCGCAACAATCGGAACGTATCCTTAAAAAATGAAAGGTTATTGAAATAAAAGATATCATGGTTGGCCTTTATCTGTCGTAGGCCCAAAAAATGTTTTCCGCGTTTCTTGTGGCTTGCCACGGCATCCAAGCCGATGGAAGGCAGGATACCGAGCCTCAAGAATAAAATTTTCATTTGGTTCATTAAAATTTTCGACGTGGTGTAGCCTTTATCGCCGCGCCACCATCCCTTGATGACCTGCGCCTGTTTGTCAAAAGACAGATCCAGCATCCACGGAGGCAAAGATTTTGTATGAGCTTTTTTGATCCTTATATCCGCGTAAAAAAGGCCGCTGAATACATGACATAGCACCTTGGAATAAAAAATCAACTCTACGCCCTTATGATCCTTCCTGAGCCGCCGGTGGGATAGGTCGACATCAAAAACCTTCTTCATTAATCTCACGACATCCGACACATATTTCTTTTCCGAATCCGAAAAGCAGAACATAACGGCGTCTCTGCCGTTCGTATAGCCTTCGGAAACAAAATAGCCTGCCAGCCTGCAAAAATCACCGTTCACATCAATGTCGTTATTCACAAAAACGGGCCGCGTCCCCTTATGCGCCACTTTCTCTTTTCTGCGGATAAGATTTCCGGCGATGAATTTATGGATCTGAAGTTTCTTTTTATCAACGACTTTTTCATTAAAGCGGGGAAAAACGAGAACATCGAAAAGGCGTAAGTCCTTCGCCTGAACCCATTGCGGCCGGTAACGGCCAAAGAATTTCCTCGCACAACCCTTTTGGCGAAGGTGGGCGCATCCCGGCGCGCAGAAACTCCCTCGAGAAAGGCAATCCTTTTGTGTCCGGATGGCATAAAAAGGATGTTCCGGCGTCACCCGAACGCCTTGACTGAAATAATAAGGCTTAATGTGCAGGATATCGCCTTTATAGTCTCTCTGCAGGGCCCGGGTCACTTTCCTGAATCTGCCGGCATGCGTGTACACGCGGTCCCTGGTCGAAATATCTTCAATGGCCTTGATGCCTTTTTCCGTGTGGACATGCGTGCCCGGCACAAGGCAATGCGCCGGGATGACCATGCAGTTCTCGTCGATGTCGAAGACGATCTTCGCCAGCTCCTCGGCGTCGAGCCCCAGGATCGGCCGTCCGTCCGAGGCGAGATTGCCCAGGCCGCCCAGGGCCCGGTTGATGGCGTCCACGCTCTTGAACGACGGGGCCAGGATCACGTTATGGATACGGTAGGTGCGGCCGTTCTTGCCGTAGATGCTCGAGACCTCGGCCGAGAGGATGAAGTGCACGCCCTCGTGGACGAAGAGACCCTCGTCCGTCGGCTCCAGCTTTGACTTGAGCTCCTCGAGCCACAGGTGGTGGGTGAAGTCGCCCGTCCCCATGAGGCCGATGCCCTTTATCTTCGCTCCCTCGGCGATGTGGGCGACGTCCATGTCCTTGCTCGTCGCCCGGCTGTACTTCGAATGGATGTGCAGGTCCGCCACAAATGCCATGACACCCCTAACCTTTTTGGATCTCCTCCAAGACCCGTGTCACGTGCCCCCAGTGCGTGCCGCGCCAGTAGACCCGGCGGCAGGCGGGGCACTGCTGGAACTGCTCCTGCGTCTTGAAGACGAACTCCGGTACGCGCTCCTTGATGGAATCTTTCTCGACCGCCTCAAGGGACCTGTTGCACACGAGGCAACGCGTGAACATCCGGGAGGCGTCCCAGCGCAACCCCAGCTGCCGGCCCAGCTCGCGCAGCTGCGCCTTCACCTCATCACAACCCAGTCCCACGATGGTGCCGGCGTGCCGCCGACCGAGGCGCCGGTCGCGCGTGACGAGCACGCGGTCTTCCTTGATCGCCGCCAAGACGCAGGCCGACGCGTTCGCCGAAGACTCATAGCGCGCGTCGTATCCCAGGATCCTCAGCCAGCGCGCCAGCCGCCCGACCTCTCTCGTCAAAAGGAACTTCATGCCCTTTTGTCGTCCTGTTACGCAGCCGCGGCAGGGGCGTAGGTGAAGACCACCTGCCCGTCGCGGATCGTGTGCGTCACGCGCCCCTTGAGCGTGCGTCCGAGGAACGCGCTGTTGCGCGACTTGGACGCGAAATCCTCCCCGCGCACCGTCCAGGACGCCGCCGGGTCGATGACCACGACGTCCGCCGGCGCGCCGACCTTCAGGTGGCCGCGGCCGCAGCCCAGGATCCTCGCGGGGTTGACACAGAACTTCTCCGCAAGCTGCGACCAGGTCAGGACGCGCTTGTCGACGAGCTCCGTCACCCCCGCGGCGAGCTGGGTCTCCAGGCCCACGACCCCGAAGGCCGCGCGGTCGAATTCGATCTCCTTCTCGTTCTCGGTGTGCGGGGCGTGGTCGGAGGCGATGCAGTCGATCGCCCCGTCCTTCAGGCCTCCGCGGATCGCCGCGACGTCTTCGACCGTGCGCAGCGGCGGGTTGATCTTGAAATTCGTGTCATAATTGACGAGGGCCTCCTCGCTCAACGAAAAGTAATGAGGCGCCGTCTCGGCGGTGACACGCATCTGCTTCTGCTTAGCCCGCCAGATGATGTCGACGGATTCGCGGCAGCTGACGTGGGCGATATGGACCGGGCAGCCCGTCATCCCGGAAATCTCGATATCGCGCTCGACCCGCTTGGACTCCGCCTCCCGGGGGATGCCGCGCAGGCCCAGGCACGTCGACATATACCCGAGGTTGACGACCCCGCGGCCGGAGAGGGCCTTGTCTTCGCAGTGGCAGATGACGAGCAACCCCGCCTCCCTGGCCTGCAGCAAGACCTCCTTCATCACCTCGATATTGTCCACGGACGCGCCGTCGTCGGTCAGCGCCACGACGCCGGCCTTCTTGAGCTCCTGGACCACGACCGGTTCCTCGCCGCGGCGGGCCCGCGTCAACGCCCCGCTGATGAGGACGCGCGCGGCCGCCGTCTTCCTGACGATGCCCGACAGCCGGCGGACGTTCTCGACGCTGTCCATGGGCGGGTCGGTGTTGGGCATGGCCAGGACCGTGGTCACGCCGCCGCAGAGCGCCGCCCGCGTGCCCGTCTCGACCGTCTCCTTGTCTTCCCGGCCCGGCTCGCGCAGGTGCACGTGCATGTCGATCAAGCCGGGCAGGACGATCTTCCCCGACGCCTCGATGACGGTGTCCGCGCCCTTCTTGATCTCCGGGGCGCTCTCGGCCACGACGCCCTTGTCGATGAAGATGTCGCGCACCTCATCGGTGTCGTTCGCCGGGTCCACCACGCGTCCCTGCCGGATCAATATCTTCATTTCTTCGATGTGCCCTTCGGATCGATGAATTCGTTGGCCTGCGCCACGAGGAAGAGCACCGCCATGCGCACCGCGATGCCGTTCGTCACCTGCTCGAGGATGACGGAGTGGACGCCGTCCGCCACGTCGCTGGCCATCTCGATGCCCCGGTTGATCGGCCCCGGGTGCATCACCAGGATCTCCTTCTTCGCCTTCTTGAGCCGCTCCACCGTGATGCCGTAGGTCTTGAAGTACTCCAGTTGCTGGGGGAAGGCGTCGCCCGAGTCGCGCTCGAACTGCATGCGCAGGACGTTGATGGCGTCCGCGCCGTCCAGCGCCTCGTCGATCTTGTGCGTCACGCGCACGCCCATGCGCTCGATCCCCGGCGGGATCAAGAGCGGCGGCGCGCAGACGGTCACCTGGGCGCCCATCCGGGTCAGCCCCCAGATGTTCGAGCGCGCCACGCGCGAGTGCGCGATGTCGCCGACGATGCTCACGCGGATGCCGTCGAGGCGGCCGAGCTTCTCCTTCAGGGTGAACATGTCGAGCAGGGCCTGGGTGGGGTGCTCATGCCAGCCGTCGCCGGCGTTGATGACGCTCGCCCGCATGCGGCGCGCCAGCATCGCGGCCGCCCCGGAACAGTTGTGGCGCACGACGATGATGTCGACCTTCAGCGCCTCGATGTTGCGGCCCGTGTCGATGAGCGTCTCGCCCTTGCGCACGCTCGACTCTTCGGTCGCGATGTTGATGACGTCCGCCGAGAGCCTCTTGGCCGCGACCTCAAAGGAGACGCGCGTGCGCGTCGAGGGCTCGTAAAAAAGGTTGACGACCGTCTTGCCGCGCAGGGCCGGCACCTTCTTCACCGTGCGGCCGATGACCTCCTTAAAGGACTCCGCCGTCGCGAGGACCGTCCCCAGTTCCTCGCGCGTCAAGGGCTCCAGGCCCACCAGGTCCTTGCGCGTCCAGGCGCTCTTCGTCTTCATCCGCTCTTCTCTAAGACAACCACCTCGTCGACCCCCTCGCTCTCGGCCAGGCGCACCTCCACGGTCTCCTTGGTCGAGGTAGGGATGTTCTTGCCGACATAATCGGCGCGGATGGGCAGCTCGCGGTGGCCGCGGTCGACCAGGACCGCCAGCTGGATGAACTGCGGACGGCCGAAATCGATGATCTCATCTAAAGCCGCGCGCACCGTGCGCCCCGTGTAGAGGACGTCGTCGACAAGGACGACCTTCTTGTCCTCGATGTCGAAGTCCATCTCGGTCTTGTGCACGACCGGCTGCTGCGCGATCGAGCTCAAGTCGTCGCGGTACAGGGTGATGTCGAGGACCCCCACCGGCGGCGTCCTGCCGTCCATCTCGCCGATCAGCCCCGCCAGGCGCTCGGCCAGGTAGGCCCCGCGCGTGCGCACGCCGACGATGACCAGGTCCTTCGTGCCCTTGTTGTGCTCGATGATCTCATGGGCGATACGCTTGAGCGTCCGGCCCACGGCCTCGCTGTCCAATATCTTCGCTTTTTCTTTCATAGACCTCCCATAAAAAAACCCGCAAGGGGTCCTTGCGGGCTCGTGTCGTTGTACGAACAGATCTTCATGGCTTCACTCCTTGCCGGCTTCTCGGAACCGGCTTAAAGGGCTTTGGTAAATATAGCACAGGCAAAACATATTGTCAAGGCGCGGGTTAAAAACACGCGCCGTCCGGGCCCAGGATCCGCGCTAAGGAGTCGTTGCGCTGATCAGGAACGGGAAGGGCCGACATCTTGGCAGGCTCCGATGACAAGGACGTATTCGCCGCGGGGCGCGACCCGGCGGCTGTGTTCCAAAAAAGACTTCACGCCACCCCGCCACACCTCTTCGAACTTCTTGGTCAGCTCGCGCGCCACGGCGAGGGGGCGGTCACCGAGGACGGCCAGGATATCGTCAAGCGCCTTGAGGAGCCGGTGGGGGGATTCGTAGATGACGAGGGTCCCCTCGTAGGTCTTGACTGCCTTAAGCCGGCGCCGCCGCGCCCCGGACTTGACGGGCAGGAACCCCTCGAAGAGGAAGCGGTGGGTCGGCAGACCGCTCAAGGACAGCGCCGCGACCAGGGCCGTGGGGCCCGGCACCGATACGACCTCGATGCCGGCCTCGATGGCCTGCCGGATGAGCTGGGCCCCGGGATCGCTGATGCCCGGGGTCCCGGAGTCGGAGACGAGCGCCACGCCCTGCCCCGTCTTGAGGACGGCGAGCAGCCGCTCCCCCTTCACCTTCTGATTGTAGCTGTAGTAACTCGTGAGCGGCGCCCTGATCCCGTAATGGTCGCACAGGATCTTCGTGCGCCGCGTGTCCTCGCAGGCGATGAGGCCGACCCCCTTCAACACCTCCACCGCCCTGTGCGTGATATCCCCCAGATTCCCTATGGGTGTGGCAACGATATACAGCATGCTTGTTTTTGAGACAAAGAGCCTGGCTCATTGTCTCAAATTTGTGAGACAAAGAGCCTGGCTCATTGTCTCAAATTTGCGGTTCAAAAATGAGACAAAGAGCCTGGCTGTTTGTCTCATTTATTCGACGGTGACGGATTTTGCCAGATTGCGCGGCTGGTCCACGTTGCAGCCGCGGGCCACGGCGATGAAATAGGCCAGCATCTGGAGCGGCAATGCCACCAAGAGCGGCGAATAGAGCTCGTCGATCCGGGGGATGAAGACGACCTCGGAGACGTGGGTGCGGATCGAACGGTCACCCTCGGTGGCGAGGACGATGAGCTTGCCGGAGCGCGCCTTGATCTCCTGGATGTTGGAGACCATCTTCTCGTAGACGGACGAGGCCACGGCGATGCAGACGACCGCGCGATACTCGTCGATGAGGGCGATGGGGCCGTGTTTCATCTCGCCGGCGGCGTAGCCCTCGGCCGGGATGTAAGAGATCTCCTTGAGCTTGAGCGCGCCCTCGAGCGCCGACGGAAAGTTAACGTGGCGGCCTAAAAAGAGGAAGCTGCCGAAGTGGTGGTGGCGCCTGGCCACGGCCTGCAGCCGTTTTTCCGACTTCAGGATCTTCTCCTGGAGCGCCGGGACGCGGGAAAGCGTCCTCAAGGCCGCCCGGGTGGTGGCCGCCGAGAGCGTCTTGCGCGTACGGGCCAGCTCCAGGCCCAGCAGATAGAACAGGGCCAGCTGCGCGGTGTAGGCCTTAGTCGAGGCCACCCCGATCTCCGGGCCCGCGAGCGTGTAAAAGACCTTGTCCGACTCGCGCGTCAGGCTCGAGCCCACGACGTTGCAGATGGAGATGATCCGGGCGCCCTTCTTCTTCGCCTCGCGCACCGCCGCGAGCGTGTCGGCCGTCTCGCCGGACTGGCTCACGGCGATGACGACGGTATCCCGGCCCACGATGGGCCGGCGGTAGCGGAACTCCGAGGAAAAATCCACCCAGACGGGCAGACGCGCCAGAGACTCGATGACGTACTTGCCTACCATCCCCGCGTGGTACGCCGTGCCGCACGCCACGACGACGACGTTGCGGATGTTCTTCGCAAAAGCGTACCGCCGCACCTCGGTGAGCCCTGCGGACAAGAGCCGTTTCAGGACACGCGGCTGCTCGTGGATCTCCTTGAGCATGTAGTGCGCGTAGCCGCCCTTGCGGGCGCTCTGGGCGTCCATCGTGATGCGGTCAAAGCGCGGTATCAGGCGCCGGCCCGCCAGGTCAAAGAGGGCGACGCGGTCTTGCATCAGGACCGCGACCTCGTCGTCTTTCAGGTAGATGACGCGGCGGGCGTGCTCGAGGACCGCCGGCACGTCCGAGGCGATGAAATACCCGTTCTTCCCGTGGGCGACGACCAGCGGGCTGTCCTTGCGGGCGCAGACGATCCTGTCGGGTTCCTCCGCCGTGATGACGCCGAGCGCGAAGCTGCCCTTGACGCGCCGCAGGGCCTTGATCACCGCCTCCTTGAGGTCGCCTTTATAGTGCGCCTCGATGAGGTGGGCGAGGACCTCCGTGTCGGTCTGCGACGTAAAACGGTGCCCCTTCTTCTTCAGCTCCTGCTTGAGGGGAAGGTAGTTCTCGATGATCCCGTTATGGACCACCGTGATCTTCTTGTCGCAGCTCGCGTGCGGGTGCGCGTTGGCGTCGTTGGGCGCGCCGTGCGTCGCCCA
>Ga0307419_10001794_pt1 | contig 11009 bp, 8 predicted proteins | sample SalMarWE160230MG_2_FD_202512 | JGI IMG/M metagenome (GOLD analysis project Ga0307419, IMG submission 202512) | Salt marsh sediment microbial communities from the Plum Island Ecosystem LTER, Massachusetts, United States - WE1602-30 | ecosystem: Environmental > Aquatic > Marine > Intertidal zone >... | reverse complement strand
CCTCTTGTAAAATTTAAAATAATTTTTGATTCTCTATATTTGTTAGCCAACTCATTTATATAAATAGATTTATTTTCCCATCCATTTCCATAACATATTACACTTATATCATTCTTTTTTAATAGATTTATGAATTTTTCACGTTTAATACTTTTAGCCCCGACAAATATTACATTTATAACTTTTCTGGTTCCATTTATCGACTTAAAGATGTTTGAATCATAACCTTCGATGATATGAAAACTGTGTGCTCCTTTTTTTTTAAAAAAAGTATTTACACTTGAAAATGTAGCACTACTCCAAGTACTTAAAGTAGCGTACTTATCTGCATTAATTTTCAACACTGTTGATAGTGGATCCATTATAAAGTACCAGGTTTTGCAGAATTCATTTATTTTTGGAATTATTTTATAAGGTAAAAAATTAATTTTACATAGGAATACTAAATCGTATTGGTTCTTTTTTATTTCATAAAGCAAGCGTTTACCTATCCTCCAAAACCCTTTTAAATAGTATTGTTTTACTTCTATCCATTTTCGGTAAAATTGGAAATTTCTTTTTTCGAAATAAGATATAAATTTCTTTATATAAAGCATTCTTAATTTAGATTTTAAAGTATTTCTTAAGAGTGACCTAATATTTTGAGACTTTTGGTTAACATTATTCTGTTTTTGCGTTTCATCTTTAATTTTGTATCTATAATTGAAACAAAATACTTGATTACCATCTTGCTTAAGTCCCCTAGCTCGTGGAAAATCAGCGGACCATGGGACGTTAAAAGCACCAACAAATAATATTCTCATCAAATCACGTAATATCTATTTTTATTCTAATTAATTAGTATTTTATATTAGTTTTATTAGTTATAAATTGAATAATGCAAAACAATTAAATTTAGATTATTACATATCAAAAATGATTAATAGGGGTATACTTTTGACTTTTTCTGAAAGTTAAGGCGATTGATGTATGATACTGATCTCTAAAATTATGGGTTTTAATGGCAAATTTACTACATGAAGACCAATTAACATTATCTACTAAATAGCATTTTTTTGTTTGTAAAAGTCTAATGATAGCTTTTAGCTCTTCTTTTGTAAAGAAATCATACCGTCGATTATAACGATTTAAACTATATATAAAAAATAATACTTTTCGGAGTAAACCTTTAAATTTAGTCCCTTGATAATTCAGTAAATAGCTTTTAATGATGTGTTTTAATACATTCTTATTAATCTTTCCTGTTTTCAAAGATGATTGAATTGTTTTAAGAAATCTCTTCACATTTTTTGTTCGATCATATTTAATGATTAATTCGGTTGTAAAACTGAAAATCCCATCATCGTTTAAATGTTTTATAATATTCCTAAATAATCTCTTTTTACTACTAAATAGTGAATAAATATGTTCTAAACTAGAAATACTATAAATTATATCATATTCACCTAATTGATTCAGTTCTTTTCTTTTCTTCAAGTTTAAATGAAAAAAGTTAATTTTTGGCTTAAAATTTTCATAATGAGAGAAGATTTCACTGTTATTTTTTAAATAATCAACTTGAAAGGGAAACCAATAACCTTGGGAATTATAAATATCTGAGGCGTTTACTCTAGCGCCTAGTTTTGCAAAAACGTATAAATTAGGTTCGATCCCTGCACCTAATGAAAGTAATTTTTTACCAACAATATCATTATTAGAGACGTAATTAATACTACCGAAAATCTGAATATATTCCCAAATTCTTCCAAGTGATTTAATATGAATGTTTGCAGCATTCAAGTATTGTTTACCTATTTCTTCTTCGGATTTCCATAAATCATTCCAATAAATATCTAATAATTTGGGTAAGGGATTATTATTAGGTGGTAAACATTTCAAGTTTATGTCTTCATGGAAGAGCACATAATATCTCATCCAATCTTTATCCTTAAATGAATCAGCAGTCTTACAAGTATTAATTATCATATCATACAATTTAACTTCAAAATTGAACTTAGTCTATTCAATTAAAAAAATAAAATAAATTTTTAGATTCTTTCATAAGATTCTTCACTATTTCTAATTTGCTTCATTTTATATTAAAATTAATTATTTCGGCAGAATTTAATGCTATCTCATTTATAATTTTAAGAAATTTTTAATTCAAAATTCCATAATAATTTAATATTATTTAAATAATTTAATAAAGTGAAAAAAATAGTATCCTTGAAATATCAATTAAAACGTTGGACTAACCCTCTATTGGATATTTCTAGAATTAAAACATTTTTACCTAAATATTACAGTTATTTTCAAGATAGGAAAGCATATTCAAAGATGAAAGGGGCAGAGTCCATACTTATTCGAGACTCTTATCCCATATTATATGATAAGACAGTAAAAACCAGCTTTCAAAAACACTATTTTTATCAAGATATTTGGGCTTATAAAAAGATATATAATAATCCTCATGATCATCACATTGATGTAGGCTCAAGAGTTGTTTTTGTCGGTTTTCTTACAGCAATTAAAAAAGTGACTTTTATCGACATTCGACCTTTAGTAGCAAGTTTAGAGAATTTTGAATCAAAAAAAGGAAGTGTTCTCTCAATGCCTTATTCTAATAATTCTATATTATCATTATCTTGCCTACATGTAGCAGAACATATTGGTTTAGGTCGATATGGTGATCCACTTGATCCTTTAGGAACAAAAAAAGCAGCGAAGGAATTATCTAGGGTTCTAGCTCCAGAGGGACTCTTATATTTTTCTGTACCCATTGGAAAACCTAAATTACACTTTAATGCGCATCGTATTCATTCTACTAAACAAATTCTGAATTATTTCTCTGATTTAAAGCTTTTAGAACTTTCTGGTGTTGATGACCAAGGTAATTTTATAGAAAATATTGAAAGAGACTTAATAGATTCACAAATTTACGGATGTGGATTCTTTTGTTTTACTAAAGAATAAATTATATCTATTATAATATAGTTTCAACATATTCTTTTAATTAAAGTATAATTATACAAAATAAATCCAATTAAGCGAAATATAATATGTATCTAAAAAAGCGTTACCTTGCGATTATTACTATTATCACGCTTATCATAACATATTTCATTTTTTTAGTTAATCTCAGCGGGATTAATATTAGTTATAGCACAATCATCCTTTTTACCGGGTTTGGCCTTCTAATAATCGCAACCTTCTATTTCTTCTTATTTCTTACCGACAATAATACCAATAAAGTTGTATTCCAGTTTAGAATGGTGAATGAAAACACCTTAATGATTTTCTTGATTTTTTTAATGATAATCACATTCATCATACCTCCAATTACATTCTCTGAAATGATAATCGCCTGGGAACAAATTTCTCTACTGAATTACTTTAGAGGGATAGTATTTCTAATAGGAATAGCATTTGTTCCCGGCTATTCAGTAATTAATCTAATGCTCCCGAATAACACAATTTCCGAGAAATTCAATGTTGAACCATTCTTAATAAAAATTATTTTGTATCCAGTTATGTCATTTGTTCTAATTGGAACTTTTACGCTAATTTTTGATCAAATAGGGCTTTCAAGGAGTGATTTCTCTTTAATCCTTTTTTTATCAATTTTAGGACTATTCTTTCTAAATCTTGTCATAACATACCATCGGAGCAAGAATTTTCCAGTGTTCAAACTCAATTCTATCGCGATCTCCAGATATACTATGTTCATATTATTTGTTTCTTTATGTGTTGTGATTATCGCTTTCAGCATTTTTACAAATGTTCTATATCTAGCAAAAGCAGATGGGTATCGAGCCATTAGTAATGCAAATTTAATTGCAAGTAGTGATGATAAAGCAATTGACCTCTCAAATTCATATTATATCTATTGGACCTATATATCCTTTGGTTTAAATTCTCTCATGGGAATTCCCGCGATAAACGTGAATGCAATATTATTTCCATTTTTATATTTATTTATATTGTCAATCTATCTGTTGACAAAAGCATTCTTCGGTTCTAAAAAAACAGAACATGCCATCCTATCAACAATGTTCATTGTTACGTTTTCAAGTTTATTTTATATCTTTCAAAATGATCTTCCGTTAGATAGAGTTTCATATTTTGTATATGATGCACTTTTCTACTTTCGATATAAAAGTTTTGGATTGATTTTATTTGTTGTTTCACTTAGTTTTGTATTGATTACTGTAAAACATACATCTCAAGGGATTTTAAAAATAGAAAACGGTAAGCAAGGAATTAAATTATTGATAATTTCTTCTTTTTTTTTAATTCAGAGTCTCATGGTATACTTTCTCCCTATTATACCCATGATTTTTATATTGTTTTTTCTAATTTTGTTTTCGTATGGAAAATTGGCAAGTTTTAAACCATACACCATTCTATTCTTCTCTTTCATTTCATTTTATATATTTTTTGATATAATAACGCATTTTTTCTTTAGTTGGATAATATCAAGGGAAGTATTTTATTTTTTGGGTGATTCTTCCTTGCTTCATTCTTTAGATATCAATATTGCGCCATTTATTAATGCTCTAATTATTTATTCCATATTTTCAGGTCTTGTTTTACTGGTTTTTATTATTTTTAAATGTATAAAAAAATTAAGGATTAAAGAGTTGAAATTGGGTAATAATCTACGATTTAATAGAAAAATATTTATTTTTTTAAACTATCTCTTTTTATTCTTCCTAATCTTGGAAATCATGATAAATCTGGTTAGATCCTTCCAAGGAATGACATATTTTACTCTAACACTCCATTTATTTTTTTTTAATGTTGGTTTAATAGGAATTTTGGCTATTTTTTCTTCCTATTCTATTTTTAAAGAACATAAAACTCTATTTTACATACTTTCTGCTTGGATTATAAGTCTCTTTGCTCTAGCTTTTATTGGATTAATAATAGATTGGATTAAATACCCTAATTTAGCTCCAATAGAATTACCTCAAGGTGATTATTTTAGATGGATTCATTATTGGTTTAATCGAATTTGGTACTATTCAATCATACCCCTTTCAATTTTTGCTTCTGTGGGAGTTTTACAATTTTTAAAGAAGTTTTGTTTGAAAGATTTCAATATTAGAAGATTTAACATAAAATCTATATACCTAAAATCAATTTTAGTTTCAATACTAATTTTTTTTTCTATTTCAAACACAGTTATAGCGGGAATGGCTTTTAGTATTGAAAAGGATACAAGTTTAACAAGTGAAGAAGCTCAGATAACAGGATGGGTAACGAATAATATTGATCCTGGTGAGAAGATCATGGTGGATAGATTTCATTTTTTGAAATTTTTAGATGATGTAGCTCTCATTAAAGTTTATTCCGTTAGTGAAGAAGCAGAAAATGCAACTAAAGATGATTTTCTGAATTATGTTACTAAAAACATAGATCCAAACTGTACAATTGAATTTTATGAAAATAAATACAACCAAGATAATGTTCTTAATTTATTAGATAATACCAACAATGGTTCTATTTCAATCGAATATTATTCTTCAAATTTTATTTATAATGGTTCAATCTCGTTATTATTACGAACTTCAAATACTTCAAAAGGATTTTGGATAAATTCCTCCCTATCAAATTTAATGAATGGATTCTCTCTAAAATTAGATTCTGATACTTTATATGCTTCAAATAGTACTAATTATGAAAAATTAGTCGATATTGAAAATGATTATTGGTATGAGATTGAAATTGATTTTGAATGTACCAATAATAATTATTCCGGATTAGCAAACGATCATTATAAAATCACGATAAATGGAACACATTATGGAATATTTGAATTTGAAGATAGTCTATCCTCCATTAATAAGATTTTTTTATATACTTCAAAATCTGATTCAAATTGGAGCATATCTATAACAGATTTCTACTTGAAATGGGATGTTAATTTTAAACTTGAACATTTTTTATTCAAATTCACCAAAGTTATAGACTATTTAAGAATAAAAAATATCACATATTTTGTCTTTTCAAAAGATTTAACGCCATATAGAGAAAAAGCGGAAGAATATATTGATATAGAAAATGAATTAATACCATATTTTTATAATAATATATTGTATGAATATGAAAATCTTATTATATATGGATCTAACTAATCTATTTCGAAACCGATCTCAATCAGAAAAAGTTTTTAATTATATATAATTATCTTTAATTAAAAAAAATTATTTTTAAAGGTAAATATAATGAATGAAGACGAACATAAAGTTGAATATACAACTGTATCTATCCCAAAACCGTTAGCTGATAAGGTTAAAGAAAGGATGAAAGGTACTGGGTTTTCTTCAGTATCAAGCTATGTAACTTACGTTTTGAGACAAGTATTATCATCAATTGAGTCAGAAGAGAAATCAAAACAAGCATTTACTAAAGATGAAGAAGATAAAGTTAAACAACGATTACGAGATTTAGGATATATTGATTAAAATTTATCCACACTAAAACGAGAGATTAAACATGATAAAACCACATGGTAATACTCTAATTAATAAAGAATTGCCAAATACTGAAAAAGAGAGAATATTAGGAGAAATTGATGAGTTCTTCAGCAAAAAAGTGAACCCTCAAACATCTAAAGTAATAAAAAACATCTCTTTTGGTGTCTTTAGCCCACTAGAAGGTTTCATGGATAGCAACAATTATCAATATGTTCTTAAGGAGATGTACTTGGAAAATAATGTAGCTTGGCCGTTCCCAATAGTTTTAGACGCCACTGAAGAGGAAACTAAGGCGTTTGGTATCGATGATAACATTATTTTGATGAATGAAAAAGGAACCCCATTGGCAATAATGAATATTAGTGATATTTATAATTTCGATAAAAAAGAATTTGCACAGACTATTTATGGAACTCTTGATAGGAATCATCCAGGGGTTGAAAGTGTTTATAACTTGAAGGAAAAGTTAATTGGTGGGGAAATTTTTTTATTGAACGAACCTGCTTCAATTTTTCCAAATTTAGACTTGAAACCAATGGAAACACGAGTTCTTTTCAAGCAAAAAAAATGGGATAAAGTTGTAGCTTTTCAAACAAGAAATCCCCCTCATTTAGGTCATGAATACATTCAGAAAGCAGGACTTACTTATGTTGATGGTTTATTCATAAATCCTGTAATTGGTAAAAAGAAGGTGGGAGATTTTAAAGATGAAGTGATCATTGAATCCTATCAAGCTTTGATAAATGAATATTATCCAAAAGATCGAGTGGTATTAAGCACGTTCGAAACAGAAATGAGATATGCAGGTCCTAAAGAAGCAATATTTCATGCCATCGCCAGAAAAAATTATGGGTGCGATCATATCATTATTGGGAGAGATCATGCGGGAGTAGGAAATTATTATGGTCCTTATGATGCACATGATATTTTTGACAAGTTTCCAGACTTAGGTATTGAGCCAATTAAATTCAGATCGTTCTCTAAATGTAGTAAATGCGATACTGTTGTAAATGATAAAATATGTCCTCATCCTCCAGAAATGCAGAATTATTTTGCTGGGAGGGAGATAAGGGATGCATTACAGGCAGGGAAACCTCCAAGTTTGGAAGTCATGCGCCCAGAAGTTGCTGAAGTAATACTTCGTTATGAAAATCCATTTGTGGAATAATTTTAAGGGAAATTTATAAATTAGGGGATAAAATTCTGAAAACAAACAAAAAAGTAATTGTCATCGGACTCGATTGTGCAACTCCTAGAACTCTCTTTGAAGATTTCATAGATGAGTGTCCAAACATAAAAAAGTTAATGGAAACTGGCGTGCATGGAAAACTTCGTAGTTCAGATCCTCCAATTACCGTCCCTGCTTGGATGGTAATGTCTACGGGTAAGGATGCTGGCGAATTGGGTGTTTATGGTTTCCGCCACAGGAATTCTAATTCATATACTGATTTTTGGGTAGCAAACTCCCAGACAATAAGAGAACCAAAAATTTGGGATATACTCGGAGAAAATGGATTGAAATCCGTCATATTAGGAATTCCACCAACATATCCACCTAATCCTATTAATGGTAATTTAGTAACTGGTTTTATTACTCCCAATTCTCTCTCAAATTTCACTTATCCTCCTGAACTCAAGGAAGAATTAAGTCAGATGACGGATAATTATGTTTTCGATGTGATTTTCAGAACTGAACAAAAAGAACAGCTTTTAATAGAACTATATCAAATGACGAGATTACATTTTGAAACCGTAAAATATCTCATTACTAAGAAAGAATGGAATTATTGTCAATTTGTCATTATTGGATTGGATAGAATTCATCATGCTTTTTGGAAATACTATGATAAAACTCATCAAAAGTATGTAGTAGGAAACATTTATGAGAGTGTTATTAAAAAGTTTTACAAATTTCTTGATAATCAAGTAGGTGAAGTCTTAAATTTATTAAATAATGAAACGATCGTAATGATCGTCTCAGATCATGGAGCAAAAGCAATGAAAGGATGCTTATGCGTTAACATGGCATTGGAAAAGTTAGGCTTATTAAAGTTTGAGCAAAAACCCTCTCCTGGAACAAGTTTAGAAGATGCAAAAATAGACTGGTCAAACACGTATGCTTGGGGATGGGGAGGGTATTATGCAAGGATTTTCTTGAATGTTAAGGGAAGAGAATCTCATGGTATTATAATTCCAGATGAATATGAGGAGTGGAGAAATAAGATTAGTGGTATGTTGAAATCCATCCCGGATGATAAAGGTAAACCCATGAACACTAAAGTCATTAAACCAAATGATTTATTTGAATCAATAAAAGGGGATGCTCCAGATCTCATGGTCTATTTCGATGATCTTAATTGGAGATCCGCTGGAACCATGGGATATGAATCAATGTATCTTGATGAGAACGATATAGGTCCAGATGATGCAGTACATGATTATCATGGTATTTTCATTATTCAAGATCCTCATAAAACAATAGGGAAGCAGTTGGATAGTCAAAACATCCTTAATATTGCACCGACAATATTAAATTTTTTTGGGATTAAAAAACCCAAAGATATGAAAGGTAAAATTATAGAATCAAAATAAAAAAGGTTATAATATGGAACATAAAGGATTTACATTATGGTTTACCGGTCTTGCCTGTTCAGGTAAAAGCGTTTTAGCTGATGCCGTAGCTGACGATTTAAAAGATCGGGGCATGAAAGTAGAACGATTAGATGGAGATATTGTCCGAAAAAGCTTAACTCGCGATTTGGGATTCTCTGATGAGGATAGACGAATGAATATCGAGAGAATTACTTTTGTCGCAAAACTGTTAACAAGAAATGGAGTAGCTGTGCTAGCTTCATTTATTTCTCCTTTTAATGATATTAGGAGATATTCAAGGGAAGAAATTGGGGATTATATCCTTGTATACGTGAAATGCGCTTTAGAAGAATGTGAGAGAAGAGATGTTAAAGGAATGTATGTAAAAGCAAGAGCAGGCAAGATTAAAGAATTTACAGGAATAGACTCCCCCTTTGAAGAACCTGACAAAGCAGATATTATAGTGGAGACAGATAATCAAACAGTTGAGGAGAGTAAGAAAATAATTCTTAATTCTCTTAAAAAAATGGGATATATACCTCTCTAATTTTTTTTATGAATTCTTTAAAAAAATTAATTTATAGATTCTTCATATCAATTAATATTATTAAGTAATGTCGAATAAAATTGAAAGTAATATTAATAACGGGTTCAAATGGTTTTTTGGGCTCTCACTTGATAGATTGGTGTTTAAGCAAGGGTAACAAGGTATATGGACTAGATAGACCATCAACTTCGTTTAAGAATTTAATACATTACACTAATGGAGAATCTAACTCTCAAAAGCTTCCCAAAAAGAAATATTGTAACGAAGAAATATTAATTGAGTCCAACAATAAAGATCTCATGTTTTTGGAATGTGATATTACAAATTCGATACTTCTCGAGCAAATCATCGTCCAAATTAAACCTGATTACATATTTCATTTTGGAGCACAACCATATATTATTCCATCCTGGGAAGATCCCATCAATACAATTGAAGTAAATGTTATAGGAACGATTAATGTTTTTGAGCCAATTAAAAAATATGACATTAAAACTAGAGTGATTGTAGCATGTTCAGCAACAGAATTCGGAACCACGGCAAGTATAGATAGAGCCCTAAAAGAGTCTGATCCTTTATTAGCCTTGCATCCTTATGGAATAAGCAAGATTGCTGCAGAACTATTATCGCGTCAATATTATCTTAACTTTGGAATTGAATCCATTAATTTGCGATTTTTTAATCTAACTGGAACACGCCGTACTAACGATGCTCCTTCAGATTTTGTGAGAATAATTACTCAGATTGAATTAGGATTGAAAGATCCATGGATTGAGGTCGGAAATCTGGCATCTTATCGGGATTTTTTAGATGTTAGCGATGCTATAAATGCAATATGGTTAGCTGTTACTGAAGGGAGTCCTGGTGAAACCTATCATGTATGTTCAGGTAAGAAGATTCGAATTAAAGAATTATTAAATTATTGCTTATCTCTCTCAAGTAAAAAAATTCAAGTTAAGGAAAATGTCGATACAAAATTACGTTCCTCTGATGAAGACATGATTATAGGAGACCATTCAAAAATTACAAAGGAGTTATCTTGGAAACCCACTAAACCTTTACAAGATACAGTTAAAGATATGTTTGATTATTGGTTGAATATCTATAGAGAATTATAATTTATTTCAAATCATAAAAGAGACTTAATTTTTTCTTTTAATGTTCTTACATTTAATCCATATTTATCCAATAATATTTCTCGTTTTCCTGATTGCCCAAAAGAGTCCTTAATGCCGATAAATTTCATAATTGGATGTGTTTCTTCAGATAATAATCGTGCGACTAGACTTCCAACCCCACAATATAAATTATGTTCTTCAATTATTATTATTCCTTTGAGATCTTTGACTTGATTCTTCAACTCAATTGTATCTATCGGTTTTATTGATGAGAGATTAATAACTTTTAAAGAT
>Ga0307419_10001790_pt1 | contig 11021 bp, 13 predicted proteins | sample SalMarWE160230MG_2_FD_202512 | JGI IMG/M metagenome (GOLD analysis project Ga0307419, IMG submission 202512) | Salt marsh sediment microbial communities from the Plum Island Ecosystem LTER, Massachusetts, United States - WE1602-30 | ecosystem: Environmental > Aquatic > Marine > Intertidal zone... | reverse complement strand
AGGATGCTTGCTGCAAGGGGGGTGGAAAGGAAAACCAGGGTCTCTTTCATGGGACTACTTTTGCAGGTTTGCAATTAGTTGATCGATCCAGTAATCAACGAGCTGAAAATTATCCGAAATCCCTGGCAATCCTCCAACAAAAAGGGGCAGATACACCGCTTTTACACCGGTTTTGTCCTCTATCATCCGGGGTGAATTCTTCTCAAAATAACTGGCTACCAGCATAAGCCTGATATCCTGGTCATGGATGATCTGGATCATGTTCTGCACGTGTTTTGCAGATGGAGGTATTCCCGGTTTGGGTTCTATATACCCTACGATCTGCAGGCCGAAAGTCTCAGAAAAGTAGATCCAGTTTTTATGGTATGCCACTACTTTTAATCCGCGCAGTATTTCTGCTTTCTTAAGCCAGCCCCCCAGCTTGTCATAAAGTTTCTCACCCTGGTACTCATTTTGAAGGAATGTGAAAAGGGTTTTATTCTCAAGCAAATTGGAAAGCATTTCCCCTCCAAAAATATCCACCAGTTTATCTCCAAACAGGGCCCGGTCGACATGGTCATTGAATTTTTCAAGGTTTGCCAGGTAGTAGGAGGCATTCTCCGGATCCACCTTGATCAGGCCGGTCGCGATATTGGTGGCGATGATCTTCCAGTTCAGGGGACCGGTATTGATGTGCGGATTTCCCATGAGATGGATATCCCCCTCGGTCCGGTCCGCCTTTTCGACTTTCTCCAGAATGTGCATTCCATCAGAGACGGCAATAAACCCGGGTTCTCCATCCATAATCTGCTTATTCCTTGCCTTATCAAGCAGTGTTACCGACCATTGCTCCAGATCCATGCCTGTTGTGATCCATATGTCTGCATGATGAAGCAGCATGGCATAGCTGGGCTTGGGAGGAACGAAGTGAGGATCCTGCTCTCCGCGGGCAATGTAATCCACATTCCCCCGGTCACCGACAAGCGCTTTTGCAATCGAGGCGTAATCGGAAAAGGAGCATACGATATTCAATCCTGCATTAGGGCTTTCATCCCCGTAGCCGTGCTGGTATTTATGCTGCTGTTGATGCTGGTGTTGATGCGGTTGTGCCGGTTGTCCGTAAACAAATGGACAGGCATACAGAAAACCGCACAGAAATCCGGCTTTTATACCGGTTGAAATATTTTTCATGGTGCCATCTGTTAAGTGTCTAATATGCTTCATGTTTATGGGGCCCCATGGCCCAGATTACCTGTATTATCAATGAATTGTCTGACTGAAAGGGACCCGGGAGGTCCTTCCTTGCCCATATGTCCCGCTGATTGTACTGGTACTGTATCCGGGTGCAGACAAATTCACTCTGCCAGAAATCAAGTGCCAGTGTGTAATCCCATTCATGCTGGGAAGGATCGTAGGGTATTTCCGAATATCCCACCCGGCCGCTGAGCCAGAATCTCATATTCAGTTTAACCTGCAGACTTGAATAAAATCCGATGCTTTGATAATTACCGCCCTGGTATTCCTGGAAGCTGTAAAGAAATTCCGATTTCCAGTCCACTGTCCGGTATTTTTCCCTGCCTACCGGGGCCCACTTGCAGGCTATGCCTGCACTTCCCACGTAGGAATTGTAGGGTCCCCCCGGATGATCATTCCTGCCGGCTGCGCCGCTGATCCTGGCTTCCAGGTAAGTGCTGGCCGACAGGTCGAAATAATTCAGGTACTGGGCGGTAAACATCAGGCCCGGAGCAGAATCCGGCCGGAAGCTCTGGGAACAGCTTCCATAGAGCATCGAAACATCCAGAGAAGCGGCATTGGAAACCAGGGCCGGGAGCATGAAATTGGCCGCCAGTCCGGGTCCCCCGAGTCCCTCTATCTCAAAAAGGTTAACCAGGGCCCTGGGCCTGTCAAACTGGGGCAGGGCATGATCATGATACCGGTTCAGGAATCCGAATTCAGACTTGAAAATTCCCGTTTTAAGTGTCGCATTCAACGGGAGATTCAACCATTCGATATAGACTTCATCAACCCTGACACCTTCAGGACCTGCCGACAGGAAAGCCTTGCCCCTGGCAAACGGATCCAGGGGTGCAACCAGGGAAAGTTCTGCCTCCCTTAAATAAATCCCGTTGCTGCCGTAACTTAAATTACCGGGATCAACGATTGAAGCATCCTGAGTCGAACTCAGGCCATAGAAAAAGTCCATTCCAAAGCTGATATTGGGATTCAATCCCTGCTGCTGCCTGACCCCGCTGAAATATTTTTTTGATACGTCCACCTTCTTCTCCGATTCTTTGACCGAAAGCCGGTCCGCTTCCATCAGGAGCTTCTGCATTTCATCCTCCTGTTTCTGTTCCAGGATGAGTTTATTCAATTCATCAATTGTCCTTTCCATGTAAAGAATTCGCCTGTACAGGCTGTCCTGGCCCGGGTACTGAACAGTATCCTGAGCCTGGCTGTAATTACAGCAGGCCGCAAAAACTGCAGTCACTGAAATCGCGTATACGATTAGTACTTTCCCATCCATTATGATCACTGTTGTTTTTAATGATTAAAAGAAAAACCGGAAAACGGGGAAAAACAGTGCCTTAATGTCCCGGCGGGGCGTGATAATGATACACCTGGTGGTATTCCCTGGCAGGTTCCGGGTAATCCCGGAAGTCATCCAGGATCTGGAGCAGGATGCGAAGAATCAGCCTGAGAACAAAAAATAATATAACCGGAGCCACCGGATCGCTGATGAGGTTCAGAATAATTAACTCGGTATCGCTGTGGCGATGGGGATCAGGCTGGCCCGGGACAGATGAGGTTTTGTCGTAGGGATGGGCATGCGTCAGATAATAACCATCGGATAATAAATGTGTATGCCGGTTAATCGTGGCATTGACGAACAACCAGGTTACTAAAGGTAACAGTATGAGAGACAAGCCTTTTAGAAGATATCTCACAGCTTTGGACTACTTCAACAGGATGCCGGTTATAGGTAAATTTAATGAAAATAATGGAATAAATTCCAAAAACTATCCTGCATCCGAAATCCGCTGGAGCATATCCCTGTTCAGTATCCTGATATTTTTCCCCTGGATGCTGATAAAACCATTCTCCGTGTATTCATGCAGGATCCTGGTAACCGTTTCCCGGGTTGTGCCAACCATTTCACCCAGCTCTGCCCGGGTAAGGGATAAATGATAGGAATCGGAGTGATAGATGCTTTCCGATAAATAGATGAGTGTTTCTGCAAGGCTGCCGTGAAGTTGTTTTTGCGACTTGTTGACGCACCTGGTGAAATGCTCCAGCAGATCCTTGCTCATACCCAGAATAAGCTCCCTGGAGAAAAAGCTATTGTTTAAAAGCAGGTCGTTGAATACGTGAAGATCTATGAAGCACACGCTGCAGCTTTCCAGGGCAGTACAGGAATATTTATGGATCCTGCCTCCCAGGGCTGACGGCACCCCGATATAGGCCGGGGCTTTGGTGATCTTAATGATCTCATCCTTCCCGTTGGGCCCCCGCATATGCTCCTTAACCAGCCCGGATTTAATGTATACGATATTCGTGGTGAATGCACCCTGCTTGATAATGTTCTCGCCCTTCCTGAAGGAGATCCGTGCACAATTGCTGTTCAGCATAGCCAGTTCTTCCGCGGTAAGTTTCCCTGCCGGGATGGATTTTACCATACAATCCTTGCACCGTATCTCGTGTTCCTGCATTTCAGTATTGTCTTGAAAGGGAAGGTAAAAATAATGAAAATGTGATAAATCTCTCATTTAAAAAATGATTAATGTCACACCGGAACCATTCTTAATATCACTTGCGATAATTAAAAATGGTGAGATTTAATGGTCAATTTTGGAATGTCAAATTGTTAACCTTAAATCCGATCATTATGGCAAAAAAAATGACCATGGCGCTGTTTTCCGGAAGCGTCGACAAATTAACCGCAGCAGGCGTTATCCTGAGCGGTGCGGCTGCAGACGATATGGAGGTGGATATTTTTGTCCTCCTTATGGGAGCCCGTGCCTTTAAAAAAGAGAATATCAATGAAAAGGGGACCATGGCTGAACTGCCACACCTGAAGGATGAATTTTTTGCATCCCTTGAAAGGCTGAAGGTAAACACCTGGATGGGATTTTTCAGGGAGGCCAAGGAACTGACGAATGTTAAAGTTCATATCTGCGGACTGGCAGGTAAAATATGGGGAGGGGAAAAACTTGAGGATTTCAACGATCTGGCCGATGATATCTGCGGGATCGGGGAATATATTACTTCCGCACAGGAAGCCGACGTACACCTGTTTATTTAAATAAAAACTTAAAGCAATGGAAACGAATGAACTGAAATCAATGGCCGTTGACAAGACGGTTGACGCCAGGGGAACAGCATGCCCCGGACCCCTGCTCGCGGCCAAAAAGGAAATTGCCAATATTTCTTCGGGCCAGATCATGGAGGTCCTGTCTGCGGATGAAGGTACCAAAAGAGATATTCCAAAATGGGCAGAAAAGAAGGGACATGATTATCTGGGAGTAGTTGAGGAGGACGGTTACTTCAGGATCTATCTCAAAAAAGGTTGAAATGTCAGGTGAGAACGATCAACCCAGGATATTAATTTTTTCCACTGAAAAGATCTCGGATCCGGCCATCGATCTGGCGGGATTATTAAAAATGCACTATTCACCCAGGGCTTATACCGTTTCCGTTCCCTGTTCAAGCGGTATAAAGCCCAGGTGGATCCTGCATGCGTTTGAAAAAGGATTCGACGGGGTTTTTATTGCCGCCGACGGCACGGATTGCCCTTATGGACAGGAATGTACCACCAATACCGGGAATATAGTTACCCGAACCCATCAACTGATGAAGGAAAAGGGGATCTTACCCAAACGCCTGAAAATGGCTGCAATATGCTCCGTATGTTCCGAGGCTTTTGTAAAACACATCCAGACATTCACCAGGGAATTGTCAGAAATCGAAGAAAAATAAATGGGCCGGACAGATAAAAATAAAGTTGAGTCCCTCTCCTACGACACCCTTGTGATAGGCGGTGGAATTGCCGGAGAGGAAGCTTCCCTGAATCTCGCGGACATGGGATACAAGGTTCTCCTGGTGGAAAAGGATTATTCCATCGGAGGAAAAATGATCCACCTGAGCAAGGTATTTCCAACGCTGGATTGTTCCGCATGTATTTCGACACCAAAAATGTCGGAAACGATGAGGCATCCGAACATCACCGTGATGACCTACACTGAGGTTAAAAACCTCGGCAGGATCAATGGCCATTACGAGGGAATCGTTGTTAAAAAACCCAGGTATGTCGTGGAAGAAGACTGCACCGGGTGCCAGTTATGTGAGGATGCATGCCCGGTCAGCGTAAGGGACCAGTACCAGTATGACCTGGTTGGCCGGAAGGCCGTTTACATTCCATTCAGTGTGGCCTCGCCGAGAATTGCCACCGTCGACCTGGAGAACTGTACCTTATGCGGGGCCTGTGAAAAGGTCTGCCCGGCCAATGCCATCGATTTTACCCAGAAAGAGATCGAGGTACCCGTCAGCGCCAGGAGCGTGGTCATCGCCACGGGATACCGCCTGTTCGATGCCCGGGCCAAAAAACAATACGGATACGGCATATATAAAAATGTGGTCCATGCCATGCATATGGAACGGCAGCTGGTTCCGACCCGTCCCTACAACACCGTGCTGCGGCCCGGTGACGGGAAAATGCCGGATAACATCGCCTACCTGCTGTGCACGGGATCGAGGGACCATACCATGGGCAATCCCCTGTGTTCACAGGTATGCTGCATGTACTCCATAAAACAGGCCCAGCTGATCCTGGGAGCCCTCCCCATGGCGGATGTGACCATCTACTACATGGACATCAGGGCCTTCGGTAAGGGATTCCAGGAGTTCTACGACCAATCCAGGGGAATGGGAGTTGAATTCGTAAAAACAAGGGTCGCCAAGATATCTGAGAAGGACAACGGGGACCTGGTACTTCACTATGAGGATATTGAGAATGGCGGGAAACTGGCGCAGGCAGAACATGACCTGGTGGTTCTTTCCGTGGGACTCCTGCCCGAAACAAGTTTCCTGGATGCCTTCCATTCCGTTAAACCCAGGACCAGTGAATTCAATTATGTCTGGCTGTCTGATGAACTGATCTCGCCCTCGATGACTTCGATGGAGGGTGTTTTTGTTGCAGGCACTGCAGCGGGACCGATGGACATTCCGGATACCATCCTGAGTGCAAGCAGTGCTTCCGCCGAAACCGCCAGATACTTAAAAACCAGTCATGAATAAGAAAATTGGAGTATACATCTGTCAGTGCGGATCGAATATATCCGATGTGGTGGACGTGGAGAAAGTAAAGGAAGTAATCGCCGGATTACCGGGCGTATTTGTATTGAAGGTAACCATGTTTGCCTGCTCCGATTCGGCCCAGAATGAGATGATTGAAGACATCAGGGTCCAGCAGCTTGACGGACTGGTCGTTGCTTCCTGTTCTCCAAAGCTGCATGTGCCCACATTCAGGAATGTGGCGAAACGAGCGGGACTGAACCCCTATCAATACGTCCAGGTAAACATCCGCGAACAGTGTTCCTGGTCGCATTCCGACCAGCCCGCAAAGGCCACTGAAAAAGCCATTCAACTGGTAAAGGCAGGGATAACAAAAGTGCAATTTGCCCGCGCCCTGAATCCCATTGAAATTGAGGCTGAAAATGCAGTGGCCGTGATCGGGACAGGGATAACGGGCCTGCGGATTGCCCTGGGACTGGCCGCTCTCGGAACCAGGGTCTACCTGCTTGAAAGAGACCATTTTGTCGGCGGAAGGATCCCCCAGTGGGGCAGACTGATCGGCAGCGAAAAGACCGGCAAGGAACTGATCGATCGCCTTTACCGGGAACTTACGGAGAACGAAAGAATTGAATTATTTACAGGGGTGGAGATGGAATCCATGAACGGCAGCGTCGGGAATTTTACCCTGAATTTTACTCAAAGACCGAGATACATCAAAGATAGCGCCAGCCCGGAGCGAATCGGGAAACTCATCGAAGAATGTCCGGTCAGCATTCCGGATCCATTCAATTTCAGCAAAACAGAGATCCCTGCCGTAAATTTCAGATACCCGGGGGCAAAGCCTGAAACGCCGGCGGTTGACCTGGATGCCCTGAAAGGCCAGGAGAAGTACCTGGAAAATTTCGGGGACTGCATCGATCCCGGACAGTCCCCCGAAGAACACCAGATCCGGATCGGAGCCGTGATCCTGGCCACTGGCTTCGATCCCTACACACCGGCACCCGGAGAGTTTGGCTATGGCAACCATCCCGACATCATCACCCTGGAAGAACTGAGAAGAAACCTGGAAACCGAAGGCCGTATATCCTCCAGGAACGGAAAAGAAGTCCGGCAGATTGCCTTCATATTTTGCGTGGGAAGCTGCCAGGTCGAAGGAGAGAACAAATATTGTTCCCGCATTTGCTGCACAACAACGCTTGACACATCCATCCAGATAAAGAAGTCCAACCCTGAAATCCAGTGCTTCCATCTTTACCGGCATATCCGGACCTACGGAAAACAGGAGCTGATCTATGAAGAAGCATCCAGGAACAGGGACCTTTTCCTGAAGTTCAGCGACGATGATCCCCCGGTTGTAAACACGGAGCAGAAACGGCTTTCCATTACGATCAATGACCTGCTGACCATGGGGATGGAGATTGAAATTCAACCCGACCTGCTCGTACTGGTCACCGGCATGGTCCCAGCCCACGGATCGGACAAAATTGCTAAATTGTTCAAGGCGCCGCTCGGGAGGGACAGGTTCTTCAATGAAGTACATCCCAAATTAAGACCGGTTGAGACGGTGATCGACGGGATTTTTATCGCGGGAACGAGCCAGGGACCAAAAAACATCCCGGAATCTGTAAAATCGGGACTCTCGGCTGTTTCCAAGACAAATGCCCTGTTGCGGGAGGAAAAGATCGAACTGGATCCAACCATTGCAACCATCGATCCGGTAAAATGCACCTGGTGCGACCTGTGTTCAAACGTCTGCCCCTTCGATGCCATCAAAATGGAGGAGCACAAGGGGAAAAAGGTTGCCGTGGTCATGTCATCAAGCTGCAAAGGCTGCGGGATGTGTAACCCGGTTTGCCCCGTGGATGCCATTGACCTGATAGGTTACACGAATGCGGAAGTGGAAGGCATGATCGATTCATTAATTTCAATGGAAAACTAAAATGGAGAAAAAGGATTCCCCCGTCCGGACCATCGATGTCCTGAAGAAGGAACGCGAGGTCAGAGCCGAAGTGAAAGAAGAACTTAAAAAGTTCAACCGGATGAAAAGAGACATCCGGCAGGCCCTGGGAGAAGGCCCGCTGACGATCCCAGAGATTGCAGAAAAATTGAATATCAGCAGGGACGAAGCGACCTATTATGTAATGAGCCTCAGGAAGTATGGCATCATCAAAGCCGGGGAGCAGGATGACATGGATGAATATTTTGTTTACCAATTAAATAAGTAGGCATGGCAGTATTGGACACCGGATGGGGCCTTTTTCCCGAGAAACCTGATCCGGTATGGAACACTGTGGGGCTTAAAGACCAGATCCTTTCAAGCAAGGAATTGTGGCTGTGCTATGGCTGTGGAGAATGCTCCGAGACCTGTCCCAGGGGAGCGGAATCCGGAGATTATGTCTCCGCCCTCCGCAGGTTCGCCATTGCACATTTTGAACCGACGGGACTGACGAGGCTGATGTTCCGCAACCCGGTTGCTTTCAACCTCATCACACTGGCTATTGCCATGGTCCTTTTTTTCTTCCTGATGACCATGGAACCGGAACAGCGAGTGAGCATTGTAAAATGGATCATACTGCTTAATTATAACTAATGAACAACATTATGGAAAATCAAATCGGATTACCTAAAGACTATGCCGATATAATAGTCGGGAAACTGAATGCACTGTTAAGCAATGTGCAGATATTTTATATAAACGTCCGGGGATTCCACTGGAATATTACCGGGAAACAGTTTTTTCTTCTGCACGCAAAATTCGAAGATCTATACAACAGTCTGAATGACAAAGCAGATGAAATCGCCGAGAGGATCCTGATGCTGGAAAGCATCCCGGTACATTCATTTTCGAAATACCTTAAATTGGCCAAAATTCAGGAGAAAGAGGGGATTTGCACTGCAGAAGAGACCGTTAAGGAAGTGTTGAATTCCCTGAAACTATTGCTCAAAGAAGAGCGGGAAATCGTCAGCATGGCTTCCAGCGCCGGCGATGACGGGACCGTTGACCTGATCACCGGATTCATCGATGAACAGGAAAAAATGGTCTGGATGTATAGTGCATACTCAGGATAAAATATTCCATGGGACTGTTCAGGGAGCTGAGTGATATTATGCAGCCATCCGATGACGATTCAACAATATGTTGAGGGGATAACCAAAAAGTACAGATCCGGAATCACTACAGGACAACTTTTTCAGGAATATTTAAAGATCCTGATTCAAAGTTCCGCGCCGGATGTTATTGTTGCAAACGGCCCTGCAGAGGCAGCATGCGGTTCTCCGGATTATATTATCCTGAAAAGGGACTTCCCGGTCGGCTATCTGGTACTGTCAGATATTGACAAGCCCTTGGATGGCCAGGGACTGAAAAAGGATCTGGATCTCTGTAAAAAATCCCTGTCCAATTTAATTCTCACCAACTGCCTGGAATTTCATCGATACCGGGATGGTGTGCTCAAATCATGCGTTTCAATTGCAGAAATCCAGCATGGAAAAATCGTATCCGGACCCGGCAACCATCCGTCCGCCGGGGCACTGATCAAAGAGTTTTTCGCCTATAAAAGAGCCGGCATCGATTCCACGGCAGACCTTTCCGTGACAATGGCCAGAAAAGCGCAAATACTGGCCTGTGCCTTAGAAAATGCGATAAACCAGGATGAGAGGGAAGGTGAAAATAAAAACCATAAAACATCAGGAATTTCACTGAAAGAACAGCTTGCAGATGTTGATATTGCTCTCAAAATTAATACTCCAGCCAGAGATCTTGCAAACATCTATGCACAAACCATCTCTTACGGTATGTTTGCCGCACGCTTATATGGAGGACCTGCTTTGAAAGAATTCTCAAGACAAAATGCTGCCGGTTTAATCCCTTTGTCGTATCCTTATCTGATGAAACTGTTCCGGTATCTGGCCGGACCTGACCTGGATGAGCGCATTGCCTGGATCATAAACGAGATTGCAGATGTATTCAGAGTTACAGATGTGGCTGCACTGGTAAATGAATTCAAGAGGACTCCTTTGCATTATGATCCTTTTGACCATTTTCATGAAACCTTCCTGGACGGATATGATCCGAAATTCCAGGAAAGCCGGGGAGTATCACATAAGCCGGAACCTATCGTGGCCTTTCTTGCGGAAACTGTCGGTAATTGCATACCATTGTACCGGTCCTGAAGCATCCTGCCGGAATTCCGGTGGAATGGATTAAACATGGGCCGAGTAGTGCCCGGGATCTACGATCTGCCGGTACTTCATCACAATTTTTTTAAAATCTTCCCAGGTATCCCTTTTCAATGCCGGGTTTCTAAGTAATGCAGACGGGTGGTACACGGGCATGGCCAATCGGTTCTCCCATTCGATCCAGGTGCCCCTGGTCTTTGTAATCTTCATTGCGGGACCGATCATATTTTTCAATGCGGTTGCACCGAGTAAGATAATGATCTTCGGATTTACCAGTTCTATCTGCCTTAATAAAAAGGGAAAGCATGCCCTGATCTCTTCGGGAGCAGGAACCCTGTTGCCGGGAGGCCTGCATTTGATGATGTTGCTGATGAAAACATGGTCCCTCCGGTTAAATCCGCAGGCATCAAGGATCCTGTCAAGCAGCTGGCCTGAATTTCCAACAAAAGGACGGCCCAGCAGGTCTTCATCCCTGCCCGGGGCTTCACCAATAATTACGATCGGGGCATGGATGTTGCCTTCCCCAAAAATTACATGGTTCCTGGTTTTTGCCAGACCGCATTTTTTACAGTCCA
>Ga0307419_10001788_pt1 | contig 11033 bp, 18 predicted proteins | sample SalMarWE160230MG_2_FD_202512 | JGI IMG/M metagenome (GOLD analysis project Ga0307419, IMG submission 202512) | Salt marsh sediment microbial communities from the Plum Island Ecosystem LTER, Massachusetts, United States - WE1602-30 | ecosystem: Environmental > Aquatic > Marine > Intertidal zone... | reverse complement strand
GTGCCCGCTTTAATATGGCGCGCTTGGCGGGGCTCGAACCCACGGCCTCAGCCTCCGCAGGGCTGCGCTCTATCCAACTGAGCTACAAGCGCTCAAAATAAAAATGGTGCCGAAGGAGAGATTTGAACTCTCACGTCCATACGGACACTACGCCCTGAACGTAGCGCGTCTGCCATTCCGCCACTTCGGCATATCAGCGATACAGGAGGATTATACCCAGTTAAGCGATTGGGCGTCAAGGGAAGGGGTATTCGGGGGCACTAGCCCCTGCCCGCCCAAAGGGAGAATCATCCAGTTTTTAGAGTGCGTTTATCTTCCCACCCTCCCACCCTATAGAGGTGATACTTCTATCTATTTCTTTTTGGGGGTGGGGTTAAAGAGATGGAAAGAGGCGAAGCCTTTTTGGGCGGGTGGGTATGGGAAATAAGAGAAACGTAAAAAGGCAATAAGGCAACCTTGTCCCTCTACTTCGGAAAAACCCACCGGAATTAAGGCCTCGATTACCTCTTGGTGTATTGAGGTGCCTTACGCGCCCGCCTGAGTCCGGCCTTCTTCCTCTCCTTAACGCGCGGGTCTCTGGTGAGCAGGCCGTTCTGGCGCAGTATCGGCTTGAGGCTTTCATCAGCCCTTACCAGCGCCCGGGCAATACCGTGACTGATGGCGCCGCTCTGGCCGGTTATGCCGCCGCCCTCTACCTTGACCACGGTATTGTACTTACCCAGTTTTTCTGTGACCATGAGGGGGTTGGTTATGGCCCGGCGGTGGGCAGGACGGGGAAATCGCTCTTCGTAGGGGATACCGTTGACGATGATTTCACCGGTGCCCGGCATCAGTCTTACCCTGGCTGTAGAAGTCTTGCGTCTGCCTGTGCCGTAAAAATAGATTTCCTTATTTGTTTTAGCCACTTAGTCTCCCTTTTCGCTGGTTCCGGTCTGAGCCAGGTGAGGGTGCGCCCCACCGACATAGACCTTGAGCTTTTTCATCCTGACCGCCCGCAGGCGGTTGGTGGGCAACATCCCCCTGACCGCTTTTTCGATGACCCGGGTGGGGTCGGCCTGCAGCATTTCCTCCAGGCTGGTGCTCTTGAGTCCCCCCGGGTAACCGGAGTGCCGGCGATAAAGCTTCTTTTCTTCTTTGTTGCCGCTGAAGCTGACCTTTTCGGCGTTGATGATGACCACGAAATCGCCGGTATCCAGGTTGGGGGTGAAGATAGGCTTGTGCTTGCCCATGAGCAGGGTTGCCGCCTGAGTGGCCAGCTTGCCCAGGACCTGGCCCGAGGCATCGAGCACATGCCACTGGTGCTGGATATCGGCAGCCTTGGTGCTATAGGTTTTCATGATGCCTCTCCCTCCAGGGGAACAGAATAATTTACCCGGTCAAGACACAGCCCGCAGGCCGGGGCGGTCGGCCCCGCCGTTCCCGGCAGCCTGGCTTCAATTATACTACGAAACTGGTCCAGGTTCATCTTACCCAGGCCAACCCTGATGAGTGTCCCCACCGTGGTGCGTACCTGGTGAGGCAGAAAGGAGTTAGCCGCGATATGGAAGGTGACCATTTCCCCATCTCTTTCTACTTCAGCCCTGGATACGTTTCTTACCGTGCTCTCCAGCCAGCTCCCGTCGCCATTGACGAATGAGGCGAAGTCATGTTTGCCGATAAGCGTTTGGGCGGCCCGGTTCATCGCCTCAATGTTGAGCCGACTGGCCACCCGGTGGGCCCGGCCTTCCCTTATCGGGGAGCGGGTGGGGCTGTTTAATATATAGTAGCTGTACTCCCGGCTCAGGGCGTCACGCCGGATACGGAAGGTATCGCTTACCCGGTAGGCCGCCTTGACGGCAATATCGCTGGGCAGGTAGTGATTCAGCCCGCTGACAAAGTTCTGAACGGGCAGCTCTGACCTGGTTTTAAATCCGACCACCTGGCCCCGGGCGTGGACGCCGGCATCGGTGCGGCTGGCCGATATCACCCGCCGCCTCTCTCCGGTGAGCTTCCTGATGGCTTTCTCCACCTCTTTCTGGACTGAGGGCAGGCCGTTCTGCCACTGGAAACCGTGGTAGCCGGTGCCGTCATATTCTATAATGAGTAAAATCTGACTGCCGTTAATCAAACCGCCTCCATTATTCCACCAGCTCAATTCGGGCCATGTGGGCCCCGTCGCCCAGCCTGGGCCCCAGCTTGATGAGGCGGGTGTAACCGCCGGGGCGTTCGGCGTAGCGGGGAGCCAGCTCGTTAAAGACCTTGGCCACTATCTTTTCGTCCAGGATAAAGGCCAGCGCCTGGCGGCGGGGGGTCAGCCCGCCCTTCTTGCCCAGGGTAATCATCTTCTCCGCCAGGCTGCGTATTTCCTTGGCCTTGGCCTCGGTGGAGGTAATCTTTTCGTAGTTGAGCAGGTCGGTGACCAGGTTGCGGAACAGCGATTTGCGGTGGGCTGAGGGCCGGTCCAGCTTTCTGCCTGATATCTGGTGTCTCACGCCTTTTCCTCCTCTTCCTCGCCGCCTTCATCCTCGGCCTTGGGGCCGAGCGATAACCCCAGCGCTTCGAGCCGTTCCTCTACCTCTAGCTTTGACTTAAGCCCGAAGTTATGCAGGGCGAGCAGTTCCCTCTCGCCTTTGCTTATCAGTTCGCCCACGGTGGTGATACCGCCGCGGCGCAGGCAGTTCATGGTGCGTACCGACAGGTCGAGCTGTTCCACCGGCATATTATAGGTCTCGTCGGGGATGGAGGCGCGGATGAACTCCTTCTCCACCTCCAGGCGGGAGATGCGGGAATAATCAATAAAGGGGGACAGCTGTTGCGATAAGATGCTGGCGCTCTGGCTGAGGGCGTCCACCGGCGATATGGTGCCGTCGGTCCATACCTCCAGCTCTAAACGCTCCTGGCCTATCTCCTCGCCGACGTGGGTCGGCTCAACGGTGAAATTAACCTTGCGTATCGGGGTGAAGATGGCGTCTATCGGAATCGTCCCGATGAGCAGGTCGTCGCCGGGCTCGGCTTCATGATAGCCCTCACCCAGTTCCACGTCGAACTCGGCATAGAGCTTGGCTTCCGGCGAGTCCAGTGTCGCCAGGTAGAGCTCGGGGTTGGCGATTTCAAAGTCGGTGGAGGGCTCGATATCGGCGGCGGTCACTCGCCCCGCCCCCTCCACGGCCAGTACCAGCTTACCCGCCTGCCCGGAGAGGGATTTTAACCGTAGCGCCTTGACATTGAGCAGGAACTCGGTGACGTCCTCCTTGATAAAGGGGATGGTGGCGAATTCGTGTTGAATTCCCTCTATTCTAACCCGGGTCACCGCCGCCCCGGGAAGGTAGCCGAGGAGCACCCGCCGCATAGCGTTGCCCAGGGTGACACCAAAGCCCTTCCCCAGAGGCTCGGCTCTAAATCGACCGAAGTTCTCCCTAGTTTCCAGACACTCAATATTGGCTATGGCTAGACCAGACAAAATGCTGCCTCCTTGACCTACCTGGAGTAGTATTCGACTATGCTCTGCCACTCAATTTTGGCCTCAATGTCGTCGGGGGTGGGCAGAGACACCACCCGGCCGACCAGATTTTCCATATCCAGGCTCAACCAGCCGGGAATAACCTTGCTTTCGATGCTGGCAGCCAGTTGCTTGTAATATTCGGTCTTGGTACTGCCCTCTTGCCATTTGATGGCATCACCCTCCTTGACCAGGGCCGAGGGTATATCCGTCTTGCGCCCGTTGAGGGCAATGTGCCCGTGCATTACCAGCTGGCGGGCCTGGGCGCGGGAGTCGGCGAAGCCCAGGCGGTAGACGACGTTGTCCAGCCGCCTCTCCAGCAGCACCAGCAGGTTTTCTCCGGTGATGCCGGCCTGCTTCTGGGCCTGGCTGAAGAACCGGCGGAACTGCCTTTCCAGAACGCCGTAGCTGTAGCGGGCTTTCTGCTTTTCCCGCAGCTGTACGCCGCGGTCGGAAAGCCGGCGCCGGCGCATGGGCTGTTGCCCCGGCGGTTTTGACCGCCGCTCCATAGCGCACTTGGGGCTGAAGCAGCGCCCCCCTTTGAGCATTAGTTTATCACCGCTACGGCGGCATAACCGGCAAACGGCTTCTGTATACCTTGCCATAGCTTTACACCCGCCTCCTCTTGCGGGGACGGCAGCCGTTATGTGGAATCGGCGTCACGTCCCTGATGCTGGTGATGGCCAGTCCGGTAGCCTGGAGAGAACGGATGGCCGCCTCGCGCCCGCTGCCCGGCCCCTTGACGAAGACCTCTATCTGGCGCAGGCCGTGCTCCATGGCTCTCCTGGCGGCATCCCGGGCGGCCAGCTGGGCGGCATAGGGTGTGCCCTTGCGTGAACCCTTGAACCCGGCCGTGCCCGAGCTTCCCCAGGCAATGACGTTACCCTGCGGGTCGGTGAGGGTCACGATAATATTATTGAAGGTGGACTGGATGTAGGCCTTGCCTACCGGAATTGATTTCCGCTCCCGCCTTCTGGTTTTAGCTCGCTTCTTCTGTGCCATTCTACCTCCGTCTAATTATACCGCTTACTTCTTGGCGCCGCGCCGCTGGCCCCGGCCGGCCACTGTTTTGCGGGTGCCGCGCCGGGCACGAGCGTTGGTCCGGGTGCGCTGTCCCCGCGACGGCAGACCATGGCGGTGCCGGCTGCCCCGGTAGCTGCCAATCTCGATGAGGCGCTTGATGTTGAGGTCGGTCTCTTTTCTCAGTTCGCCCTCGACGTTGTGCCCCTTATCGATAATCTCGCGCAAGCGGTTGACCTGGTCTTCGGCCAGGTCGCTTACCTTGGTGGTGGGGTCAACCTCGGCCTGGGCCAGAATCTTACGGCTCAGGGTGGGTCCTATGCCATAGATATACTGCAGCGAGACCCAGACCTGCTTATTTTTCGGTATATCCACTCCGGCAATACGTGCCATCTACAGCCTCCTCGATTTACCGCGCGGCTATCCCTGCCGCTGCTTGTGCCGCGGGTTGGAGCAGATTATCCTGACCACCCCGCGCCGCTTCACCACCTTGCATTTTTCACATCTTACTTTAACTGAAGCTTTTACCTTCATCATTAAACCCCGTTACTTAAACCGATAAGTAATCCTTCCCCGGCTCAGGTCGTAGGGCGAAAGCTCTATCAAGACCCGGTCACCGGGCAGGATTCTAATATAGTGCAATCTTATTTTACCAGAAATGTGGGCCAGCACCTTGTGCCCGTCAGGCAGTTCGACGCGAAACATGGCGTTGGGCAGTGGCTCTACCACCTTGCCCTCGACCTCAATCGCCTCCTTCTTAGGCATAAACTCCTTCCCGGCTGGTGAGTATCTCCGCCTCTCCGTCGGTGATGGCGATGGTGTGCTCGAAGTGGGCGGAAAGGCTGCCGTCGGCGGTGCGCACCGTCCACTGGTCGTCACCGACCCGGGTGCGCCAGTCACCGGCGTTGACCATCGGCTCCAGGGCCAGGGTCATGCCCTTCTTTAATACCGGCCCCGTTCCCGGCGGCCCAAAGTTGGGTATCTGCGGCTCTTCGTGCAGCTCCCGCCCGATGCCGTGGCCGGTATACTCACGCACTACCGAATAGCCTCTGGATTCGGCGTAGTTCTGTATGGCCGCCGAGATATCCCCCAGTCTGGCTCCGGGGCGGGCGGCGGCAATACCGGCTTTGAGCCCGTCTTCCGTGGTCGTCATGAGTTTTAAGGCTTCCGGGCTGGTTTTGCCCACCCCCACTGTCACCGCGGAGTCGCCCTGAAAGCCCTTAAAGATAGCTCCCATGTCCAGAGAGACAATATCGCCCTGGCGCAGGACACGCTCGCCCGGTATGCCGTGGACTATCTCGTCGTTTACCGAGACGCAGAGGTTGGCCGGGAACCCCCGGTAACCCTTGAACGAGGGTATCCCTCCTAGCCTTTTCACCTCTCTGCCGGCTATAGTATCCAGTTCTTTGGTTTTCATTCCCGGTTTTACCTGTTTCATCAAAACACTCAGTACCGCGGCCACAATCCGGCCTGCCTGGCGCATAAGGGCGATTTCTCGCTCCGATTTGATAATGATGCCCATTTAAGCCGAACGTTCCCCCACCAGGGCCGTCTTTATTCTCTTGGCTACCGCCGCCACCCCTCCCTCGCCGTCTATCTCTAATAGTTTACTCCCTCGTGTATAATAGTCAATCAGCGGCGCCGTCTCGGCGAAGTAGACCTCCAGCCGCTTCTTGACGCTGGTTTCGTTATCATCGGGGCGCTGGTAGAGCTCCCCGCCGCACTTATCACATATCCCCGCTACCCGGGGGGGAGAATCGGTAATATGGTAGGGTGCCTGACACTTACGGCAAATCCAGCGTCCGCCCAATCTCTTTAATAGCTCCTCCCTGGAGACCTTAATATAGACTACTTTATCTATCGCCTTGCCCGCTTGAGCCAGGGCTTTATCCAGCGCTTGAGCCTGCTCCAGATTGCGGGGGAAGCCGTCCAGAATGGCCCCCCGGCTGGAGTCCGGCTCGGATAGACGCTCCCGAACCATGTCTATGGTTATCTGGTTGGGGACCAGCACCCCCTTTTCCATATAAGATTTAGCCGCTAGACCCAGCTCAGTACCTCGCTCCAGCGCCTGCCGGAACAGGTCGCCGGTGGCGATATGTACCAGACCCAGTTCCCGGGACAGCTCGGCGGCCTGAGTCCCTTTGCCCGCCCCGGGAGCACCTAGAAAAATAATATACACCTTTACCCCTATTTAATGAATCCTTCGTAGCGCCGCATTACCAGCTGGGCTTCCAGCTGCTTCATGGTATCCAGGACCACGCCGACCACAATCAGCAGGCCCATGCTGGATAGCTGTATCACCTGCACGTTGCTTATCTCCCTGGCGAAGAAGGGCATTATAGCCACGAACGCCAGAAAGAGGGCCCCCGCCCAGGTAATGTGCTTTATCACCCCGTCCAGGTATTCCTTGGTGCGGGGGCCGGGCCTGATTCCGGGAATAAAGCCTCCCTGACGCTGCAGGGTGCCGGGCAGGTCCTGCTGCTCGAAGATAATCATGGTGTAGAAGAAGGCAAAGGCAATTACCAGCAGGAAATTAAGCCCCCAGTAGATTAAGCCTTCGGGCAGGGCGGCGCTGGAGTTAAATATATTATAGATGTAATTGGCGAAATTAGGGTCGGAGCCGCTGGGGTTCATGAAATAGGTGGCGATGGTGCCGGGGAAGATAACCAGCGACATGGCGAAGATGAGGGGTATCATGCCGGCGGTGTTTACCCGCAGCGGGATGTGGGTTGAGCCGGACTGCCGGTACATCCGCCCGCCGCGAAAGACGCTGCGGGAATACTGGACGGGAATGCGGCGGTGGGCTTCGGTAAAGACGACGATGAGAACCGTGGTGAGCAGGGCGATAAAAACGTAGACCACCGCCCCCAAAACCTGCCCCTGTCCGGCGGCGATGAAGACCTGCCCCGTCGTTTGCCAGTAGCCGGCGACAATGCCGCCAAAGATTAATATTGATATACCGTTGCCGATACCGTATTCGGTAATACGCTCCCCCAGCCAGACCAGGAACATGGTGCCGGCAATCATGGATATTACCATGGTGGCCATGGGCAGGGCGGCGGCACTGCCGATAACACCCTGGTGCTGGAGGTAGACCAGCTGCCCGTAGCCCTGAAGACCGGCCATGGGGATGGTCAGCCAGTGGGTCATACGGTTAATCTTGTCCCGGCCTGCCTCCCCTTCCTGGGAGAGGGCTTGCAGCTGGGGGATGACCGGTACCAGCAGCGTCATCACGATTGAGGCGGTGATGTAGGGGTAGACCCCCATCGCCGCCACGCTAAGACGCCTCATGGCGCCGCCGCTGAACATATCGAGCATACCCAGCAGGGCGTTGCTCTCGAACAGGTCTTTCAGTGCAGCAAGGTCCACTCCGGGGAGGGGTATGTGGGCGATAAAGCGGAAGATAACCAGAATGGCCAGGGTAATGAGAATACGCTGCCTCAAGTCGGGCAGACTGAAGGCATCAATCATGGCCTGTAGTAATCGTGGTCTAGCCTGTCTGGGCCTCACTGCCTATATCTCCTCCGCTTTACCGCCGGCGGCTTCTATCTTGGCTTTAGCCGCGGCGGAGAACTTGTTGGCTTTGACCACCAGCGGGTGGCTGATTTCACCCCCGGCCAGAATCTTGACCGGACGGCGCAGTGACTTTACTATCCCGGCGGCGAGCAGTTTCTCCGGGGTGACCTCGCTTTCCGCCTCGAAGATACCGAGCTGGCCGATTTTGACCGGGCTGTACTCCGTCCGGAAGGGGTTGCGGAAGCCGCGTTTTTCCGGCAGGCGCTTGATTAAGGGCAGCTGCCCGCCTTCAAAGCCGGGGCGTATCTTATATCCGGCGCGGGACTTCTGCCCTTTTGAGCCGCGCCCGGAATAGGTGCCGTGCCCGCTGCCGTCACCCCGCCCCACTCGTTTTTTGGACTTCCTGGCGCCGGCGGGTGGGGAGAGTTTTTCCTGTAGCATCAGCTGGCCTCCTCCACCCTGAGCAGGTGTCTGACCTTGTCAATCATCCCCCGCACCGACGAGCAGTCGTCGTGGGTAACGCTCTGGTTGAGCCGTTTGAGCCCCAGCGCCTTCAGCGTCCGCTTCTGGTTCTGGGCGTAGCCAATGCCGCTTTTAACCAGGGTGATACGCAGCTTAGCCACCGCTTACCTCCTCGGCGCCGGTTGGCCGGCGCCGGGCAAGCTCAACTCCCGGCTCTTTGAGCTGGCTGAGAGCCAGTATGGCCGCCTTGGCCGTGTTAATGCGGTTGGCACTGCCCAGCGATTTGGTCAGGATGTCCTTGATTCCGGCGGCTTCTACCACCGCCCGGATGCTGCCGCCGGCAATGATGCCGGTGCCTGGGGCCGCCGGTCTTAACATCACCTGGGCCGCCCCGAATTTGACCATCGCTTCCTGCGGGATGGTCGTCCCGGTTAAGGGGACCGTAATCAGGTTCTTTCTGGCCACGGCGCTGGACTTGTTGATGGCCTCGGGTACGCTGTTGGCTTTACCAATACCGATGCCGACGTGGCCGTGGCCATCGCCGGTTACCGACAGGGCGCTGAAGCGGAGGCGTTTGCCTCCCCTCACCACCTTGCTCACCCGGTTGATATAAATCAGCTTGTCATTCAGGACCAGTTCGGTCGGGTCTATTCTGTTTATGGGTTGTTTCACTTAACTTAAAATTCCCCCTAAAATTTCAGTCCCGCCTGGCGGGCGGCCTCGGCTAAGGATTTTACCCGGCCGTGATATTTATAGCCGCCGCGGTCGAAGACCACCTCTTTTATGCCGCTATCTAAGGCCCGCTTGGCCACCAAGGAGCCGACCAGTTGAGCTTGGGCTGACTTGGCTTTACTATCGGCCCCGCTTTTTATCTCAGCGTCCAGGGTTGAGGCCGTGACCAGCGTGTGCCCCTGCTCGTCATTGATAACCTGGGCGTAGATGTGGTTCAGGCTGCGGAAGACACAGAGCCGCGGCCGGGAGGCCGTGCCCTCTATTTTGGCCCTGACCCGGAGGTGTCTTCTTTTACGGGCTATTCCGGTTTCGTCTTTGCCCATTATGCCCTCTTGCCTATCGCCTTGCCGGCCTTGCCGGCTTTAAGGCGGACTACCTCGCCAGCATACCTGATGCCTTTACCCTTGTAGGCATCGGGGGGACGGATGGCCCTGATTTCGGCGGCCATCTCGCCGACTATTTCTTTGTTAATACCGCTGACCTTGATGCGATTGCCTGGCTCTACATCCAGGGAGACGCCGGCCAGGGGGGTTACCTCCACCGTGTGGGAAAAGCCCACCCGAAGCGCCAGCTTATCGCCGGTCTTTTCCGCCCGGTAGCCCACTCCCACTATCTCCAGGTACTTCTCAAAGCCGCCGCTTACCCCCTGCACCATGTTGGCCAGCAGGCTGCGGGTCAGCCCGTGCAGGGAACGGTGCTCCTTGCTGTCATCGGGGCGGGATACCGTCAGGATATTATCTTCCAGGACAATGCGCATATCCGGGTTGAAGCGGCGCTTGAGTTCCCCTCTGGGGCCGCTTACCGTGACCTCGTCCTTATCGATGCTTACCTTTACCCCCTGGGGCACCGGTATCGGCATCCGGCCTATCCTAGACATGTATGTCACCCCGGTATTTATTTAACATAATATTTACCATATGTAGCATAATACTTCACCGCCGATTCCCTGGCGCCAGGCCTGCTTGCCGGTGATTACCCCCTTGGGGGTGGAAATGATGGCCACACCCAGGCCGCCACGGACGCGGGGAATCTCCTTCTGTCCGGCGTATACCCTCAGCCCGGGCTTGCTCACCCGCTCCAGGCCGGAGAGGATGGGCTGGCTTTTATCGTCGTATTTCAGGTAGATCTTGATTGAGCGGTGCGGCTTGCTCCGGAGCACCTCATATTCGCTGATGAACCCTTCCTCTTTGAGGATGCGGGCGATGGCCATCTTGAGCCTTGAGGACGGCACCAGGACAAAGTCGTGCCGGGCCATAATGGCATTGCGTATTCTGGTTAACATATCGGCTATCGGGTCGGTTACTGCCATATCTACCTCACCAGCTGGCCTTTCTTACCCCGGGAACCTGCCCGGCCAGGGCTAACTTGCGGAAACATATCCGGCACAGGCCGAAATGGCGGATGTAAGCCCGGGGCCGGCCGCACAGGAAACAGCGGTTACGCTGTTGCACCTTGTATTTGGGCGGTCGCTTACATTTTTCTAGTTTTGATTTCTTAGCCATGCTACCTCTAGTCTCGGGCGAAAGGCATGCCCAGTAATTCCAGCAGGTTTTTGCCTTCCTCGTCGGTTTTAGCCGTCGTCACAATCGATATCTCCAGCCCCCGCGCCTTGTCTATCTTATCATATTCTATCTCGGGGAAGAGGGTCTGCTCCTTGAACCCCAGGGTGTAGTTGCCCCGCCCGTCAAAGGAACTGGGGGAGACCCCGCGAAATTCGCGCATCCGGGGCAGGGCGGCGTTTATCAGCTTTTCCAGGAACTGGTACATGCGCTCTCCCCTCAGGGTTACCCTTAGCCCGACGTTCATCCCTTCCCTTAACTTGAAG